>WNFF01002628.1_pt1 | contig 18818 bp, 16 predicted proteins | sample 5400441 | NCBI WGS metagenome assembly WNFF01 (sample SAMN13153345, study PRJNA577476) | soil metagenome | isolation source: 120 cm saprolite under Douglas fir tree site 2 hole 3 replicate 1 | place: USA:California | collected 2015-04-18 | reverse complement strand
TCGGGCCCTTGCGGGGGCGCCACAATGCCCAGAACGCCGCTTGTGCGGTGGCGGCTGCCCTCGCGCTCGGGATCGACCGGCGCGTCATCCAGGCCGGATTGCGGTCGTTTCCCGGACTGGCTCACCGTATGGAAGAGGTCGGCCGCAAGGACCGGGTGCTGTTCATCAACGATTCGAAAGCCACAAACGCAGATTCCGCCGCCCAGGCGCTGGCCTGCTTCGGCGATATCTTTTGGATCGCGGGCGGCAAGCCCAAGACGGGCGGCATCGACCAGCTCTCCGGCTATTTTCCCCGCATCCGCAAGGCCTACCTGATAGGAGCCGCTGCGGAGGAGTTCGCCAAAACGCTCGACGGCAAGGTCGACAATGTCACAGTCGGCACCCTCGACCGCGCCGTCGAGGAAGCCGCTCGCGATGCTGCGGCATCGACTTACGATCATCCCGTCGTGCTGCTGTCGCCGGCGTGCGCGTCGTACGATCAGTTCGAGAATTTCGAAGCGCGCGGCGCAGCGTTCTGCAAACTCGTGCAGGGCGTTCCGGGGGTGGTCGCGCCGGTTCGGCCGTAGAGGAGAAATTGCGCTACGCGGCGTCACCTAATGGGGCAATTGAAATTTTTTCTTAACAGGGTGGCAACCATATTTGCGCAGGACTGTAGCGGAGTCTCGAAATCAAACCCTCGGACCTCATCCTGAGGAGGCCGCGCTCTTGGCGCGGCCGTCTCGAAGGATGCCGCGGGCACGATCTCGCGTGTGGCCGTCCTTCGAGACGCCCGCATCGAAATCGGCTGTTGCCGATTTCGACACTTTTAGACCGCCGAAGTCGGGCGAGCCCGACTTCGGTGCGGGCTCCTCAGGACGAGGTTGATGGATGACATCGATATGATTCGAACCTTGGAAACGCTCTACTAGATCATGGTTTCGCGCGTCGAACGAACGCCGTTTGCGGCATGGTGGTGGACGATCGACCGGTTCAGCCTGGTGGCGCTGGGCGCCATCATGCTGGGCGGCATCGTCCTGTCGCTCGCGGCAAGCCCGCCGGTTGCGGCGCGCATCGGACTCGATGCGTTCTATTTCGTCCACCGCCAGCTCATGTTTCTGGTCCTGGCAATCGCCGCTATGCTGGCAACATCGTTCCTATCTCCCCGTCAGATCCGCCGTCTCGCGCTCGTTGTCTTCATTGTCAGCCTCGCGCTGGTGGTCGCCACGCTGTTCGTTGGCGCCGAGGTGAAGGGCGCCCGCCGTTGGATCGTCCTTGCCGGATTGAACATTCAACCGTCCGAGTTCCTCAAGCCGTCCTTCGTGGTTCTCTGCGCGTGGTTGTTTGCCGAATCGGCGCGCAAACCCGACATGCCGGCGACCACGTTTTCGCTCCTGCTGTTGCTCGGTGTGGTCGGCGCGCTGGTGCTCCAGCCTGATTTTGGCCAGACCCTGCTGATTGCGCTCGTCTGGGGCGCACTGTTTTTCATCGCCGGCATGCGGCTGATCTGGGTGGCAGGTCTTGGCGGCGCCGCGGTGCTCGGTCTCGTGGCCGCTTATGCGACGATCCCGCACGTCGCGCGGCGCATCAAGCGCTTTCTCGATCCCGCATCGGGAGATACTTTCCAGGTCGACACGGCGGTTGAATCGTTTTTCCGTGGCGGCTGGTTCGGCCAGGGTCCAGGCGAAGGCACTGTGAAGCGCATTTTGCCGGATAGCCATGCCGATTTCGTTTTCGCGGTGGCGGCCGAGGAGTTCGGCATCGTGCTGTGTCTGGTTCTGGTCTTCCTGTTCGCGTTCATCGTGCTTCGCGCGCTCGGCAAGGCGATGCGCAACGACGATCCATTTTCGCGGTTTTCGATCGCCGGGCTCGCGATCTTGTTCGGGGCCCAATCGGCGATCAATATGGCGGTGAATCTGGCGCTCATACCGGCCAAAGGAATGACGCTTCCATTCATCTCCTATGGCGGTTCCTCGATGATCTCGCTCGCCTACGGTATGGGCATGTTGCTCGCTTTCACCCGCGAACGTCCGCGTACGGCCCTGTTGCAGCCGCCACTACCCTACCCTGGGACCGCGGGCGTCCCGCCCGCTCTTCCCCCACCCTACCCTCCCCCGCAAGCGGGGGAGGGTATTTCGATTTACCCTCCCCAGCTTGCGGGGGAGGGTAGGGTGGGGGCGGCGGGACGCCCGCGGTCCCAGGATAGGGTGGGAGCGGCCGGGAGTGCGCTCTGATGGAGGAACACAGCAGCCCGCCTCTCGTCATGGTGGCGGCGGGCGGAACTGGGGGACACCTGTTTCCGGCCGAAGCGCTCGCTGTTGCGCTGTCGCGACGCGGCGTGACGGTCGATCTCATTACCGACGAGCGCGCGAGCCGCTATGGCGAATTTCCCGGGCACGCAACCCATATCGTTCCGAGCGCGACGTTTGCCGGGCGCAATCCCTTCCACATCGCCGGCGTCACGTCTAAGCTCTGCCGCGGCACCATCAGGGCCTTGCTGCTCTTGCGCCGGTTGCGCCCTGCGGCCGTTATCGGTTTCGGCGGTTATCCCACCATCCCGCCGCTGCTTGCCGCGGTGTTGCGCGGCATCCCCGCCGTTGTCCATGAGCAGAACGGCGTGCTTGGCCGCGCCAACCGGCTGCTCGCACGCCGCGTGCAGGCAATTGCCACCGGGTTTCGCGGGCTGTTAGCCGACGATCCCCGCCTCGCCGCCAAGGTCACTCACACCGGCAATCCGATCCGCCCGGCCGTGGTCGAAGCAGCTGCTGTGCCCTATCCGGACGCCCACGGGCCGTTGCGCATCCTCGTCTTCGGCGGCAGCCAGGGCGCCCGCGTCATGGCTGAGGTCGTACCTCCCGCCATCGAGCTCGTCCCGATGGCGGTGCGGGCGCGGCTCACCGTAACCCAGCAGGCGCGCGAGGAGGACATCGCACGGGTGCGGTCGGCCTATGAGCGTTTCGGCATCGCAGCCGAGGTTGAGCCGTTCTTCCGCGATCTTCCGGCCCGGATCGCGACGAGCCATCTCGTGATCTCGCGTTCGGGCGCATCCACGGTGGCGGAACTCGCGGCGATCGGACGGCCCGCCATGCTGGTGCCATTGCCCCACGCCCTCGACCATGACCAGCGCGCCAATGCCGGCATGCTGGGACAAGCCGGCGGCGCGATCGTGATGGAACAGACGCACTTCACTCCGGATCGCGTCGCCGCCGAGATCGCACGGCTCGCCGCCGCTCCGGACAAGCTCGCCAAAATGGCGGCGGCAGCGCGAGGCCAGGGAATCCTCGACGGCGCCGATCGGCTGGCGGATTTGGTGATGGCAATGACGCCGATGGGGGTGAATCCAACGGAAAAAGCGGTCCAATGATCCAGGATCGCCGCGGCGCGGAAACCGAGCGGCATTGATTTCGTTGGGAATTCCAAAATTAGTTCGTTTTGTCTAAATCCGCCGCCAGCAGCTTTTGCGGTATTTCGATACCTTGACAACGCGCCAGGGTTCGTGGGGGGTTGAGACGCGCGTGTGAGCGGTGCCGGCTCTGCCCCCTCCCTACCCTCCCCCGCTTGCGGGGGAGGGTAGGGAGGGGGCGTTCCACAATGCCGCGATCTGTGTCACCCGTCGGGTCGTGCCGCGGATGTAAAGCGCAAGCAGCCCGGCGCACAAGATCTCGATCGCCATCGACGAGATCGGAACCAGGGAGCCGGCAGAAAAACCCGTTCCGGAAAGCTGCATTGCGGTGAGAATGCCGTCGCTGACCACTGATGCCATCAACGCGGCGACCATCGCTGTCGAAACAAGCAAGAAACGATCAAGCTGCTTACGAAACATCGAATCGAAAGCATGCGGAAAGCGTCGGGTACCGATGTAGAGCCAACATCCTACGCCGGCGATCACCGAAAACCAAAAGGCGTATCGATCTACGGAGCCGACGATCGCGACGATCGACCTCGGATCGATGTTTGCTGGCCACTGTGCCGCCGCATACCAGGCAACGCGGCCCTTCATGGCTATAAAAATCGCAGCGATTCCTAAAATGCTGGCGCTGCTCGTTCTCCGGCTCTGCTTTGCCAGCGATATGACGGCGAACTGGGCCGCAATGGCGTCAGGGTCCCCGAAATTTGCTACAGAAGATGGTCCTCCACCTCGCGGCACACGCGCCGTGACAGCGATCGATCGAAATCGAGCTTTCGGGCGAGCTGCTCGACGTAATCGTCGATCAAGCCGGGGTTTTGCATGGCCGCGTTCCTCCAAGGAGACCTCCAATTGCCTTGGAAAATTGCTCCCATACCTCACGCCGGCCAGCAAGCGCCCTGTCTCCACGCTTGGTCACGCCATAGACCCGGCGCCGCCGTCCCGTGTCGGCCGTTACCCAGCGGCTGGCGAGCAACCCTGCCTGCTCCAGGCGATGCAGCGCCGGGTACACGGTGCCTTCCGGAAGATCGAACGCACCGCCGCTCCTGCGTCGGATTTCCTCGATGACCGCATAGCCGTGCGCTGGCCCCGCCGCCAGGGCGGCGAGGACGATCATGTCGAGGTGGCCCTTGAGCATTTCGCCTTCCATACCTAACATTGCTAAGCTTTGTGCGCTTTGGAGTCAAGACGCGATGAGGCGGGCGCTTGGCACAGCGTTTCCATGGTTCGAATCGTATCGATATCATCCATCAGCCTCGTCCTGAGGAGCGCGCACCGAAGTCGGGCCTGCCCGACTTCGGCACTTAAAGGAGGATCGAAATCGGCAACAGCCGATTTCGATTGCGCGCGTCTCGAAGGACGGCCACCGGCGAGATCGTGCCCGTGGCCATCCTTCGAGACGGCCGCGCGAAGAGCGCGGCCTCCTCAGGATGAGGTTTGAGAAGTGAAATCCGCGGCTTCGCGACGGCGCAGGCCGTTACTTGCCGCCCGGCACGACGACTGCGCCATTTGCTCGCGTTTGCCGACGGCAAACTCGTCGGCATCGTCAGTATCGGCGATGTCGTCAAGCATCGGCTGGAAGAATTGGAGACTGAATCGAACGTCTTGCGAGACGCCTACATTGCGGCACACTGAGGCCTATCAGTTCATCCCGTCGAACACGACGCCAGCGGCCCGATCGGGCCACGCGGCTCTTCGAGCATGAAAGCCGCAAATGCGCGCGGCGCCGGGTCGTCCGGCACGAATATGCCGAGCGGCGTGACCTTGGCGTAGAATTGCTCCAGTCGATCGACGTCCTGACACTGGGTCACGAACAGCACCGGTTGCGGTGCAGCGGCCGTCAGCGCTCGCGTCAAATCGAAACCGGGCAGATCGTCGACGGTCGGCCACGCCAGGATAAGCTCTGGCTGATCGCGCCAGTAATAAAGCAGCGAAGCCACCTCGGCGCGCGTATCGCTTGCGATGGTCGAAATGCCGAGCTTGCGGGCCAGCTGCCCGGCGGTGCGACCATAGGCGTTCCAGCCGAGCGTGCGATAATACGGATTGGGCTTTGCGAGAAACGGCACGCGGATGCTGGCTGCGAACGCATCGGCGCCGATCAACGCGATCTGAGCTGCGAGCCCCAGCGCGAGGCTCGCCCACAGCAGGACCGATAAGTTACGGCGCACCAGGATCGCAGCCGCAAGCACCGCCAGGGGGATGAAGGCAGCGGCGGCCCAGTTTGCATAGGCATGCACCAGGCCGGCTGTCACGGTGACGACGACGAGCGGCGGCAGAGCATAAGCCAACAGGATGCGATCCGCGGGTAACAGGCGGCTTGAGCCCTTGCTCCCCGGGAGCGCGATAACGGCGGCGATCGCTACGCCGAACACCGCCGGTCCGAACACCGCAAACTGCGCCGCCAAAAATTCGAGCGGACGCATCAGACTGGGTTCGATCGACTCGCCGGTGACGTTGCCGCCTGCATAACGGAATGCGACAAAACCATTGGCCGCATTCCATAGGATGTTCGGCGATACCACGATCAGCGCCAATCCGAGCGCCAGCCAAAGCTCGAGTCTTGCCAGCAACGCACGGGCCTGCTTGTCGAACACCGCCGCAAGGACAAGACCCGCCAGGAAATAGACCATGGCGTACTTGGCAAGCAGCCCCGCCCCGATCGCGAGGCCGAGCACGAGCGCCCATCGCCAGTCCGGCTTTTGCAGCAAGCGCGCATAGGCAAACAGTGCCAGAGCGAAGAACAGCACGAGCGGCACGTCAGTCGACACGATGCGTGCAGAGAACACCGAACCGGTCCCGAATGCGGCCAACATCGCCGCCCAAAATCCGGTGCGCGCATCATAGAGTGTGCGCGCGGTCGCGTAGGCGAGCAGGCTGATCCCGAGGTTCATGAGCGGCGCCGGAGCCCGGATGCATGCCTCCGACGGGCCGCACAGATGCTCGGCCGCCGCGATCAGCCACGCCAGCAAAGGCGGCTTGGAGAAATACCCCAAGGCCGGCTCGCGGGACCACGCCCAATATTGAGACTCGTCGAAGAAGAGATCGACCGTGGAGAAGCGCAAGGCGACGAGGCGGACAATCGTGAGTGTAAAGACGATCAGGACCGCGGTCCAAAAACTCCGGCTCGGAGACATTGCTGAACCAGCGGGCGATTTCATCACTGACGGAATGCTGACGGCGCGGCGGCGAGAAGGTTCGATCAATAGGCCCTCGATCGGCTAAATTCAATCAATCGACGCGGCCTCAAGGCTGCGCCACGCAGGTGCCGTGCGCGGGACCGAGCGGTCAGTCGTCGCGGTATCTAAATACCATCAAAGAGACAAAAGAGACTCCTGGAGGCGGATTTATGCAAAACGAACTAATTTTGGAATTCCCAACGAAATCAATGCTCCGGTTTTGCTGCCGCGGCGATCCTGGATCATTGGCGACCGGCATCAGCCGTGGATAAGTCTCTCCGGCAAAGCGTGGTCATCGCCCTTTTGGTGGCGGGCGCGCTGTTCATGGAGCAGCTCGACGGCACCGTGATCGCCACCGCGCTGCCCCAGATGGCGCAGTCCTTCGGGGTCGCGGCCGTCGATCTCAACATCGGGATGTCGGCGTATCTCCTCACCGTTGCGGTGTTCATTCCGGCGAGCGGCTGGGTGACGGATCGGTTCGGGGCGCGAACCGTGTTCGCCTCGGCGATCGTGACGTTCACGCTCTCCTCGGTGCTGTGCGCCGCGAGCGGCACGCTGGGGCAGTTCACCGCGGCGCGCGTGCTCCAGGGCATCGGCGGCGCCATGATGGTGCCGGTCGGGCGGCTCATCGTGCTGCGCAACACCGAGAAGCAGCACTTCGTGCGCATGATCGCGTACCTGACCTGGCCGGCCCTGACGGCGCCGGTGGTCGGCCCGCCGCTCGGCGGCCTCATCACCACCTACAGCTCGTGGCATTGGATTTTCCTGCTCAATGTCCCGCTCGGCGTGGCCGGATTGGGGCTCGCCCTGATCCTCATTCCGAACTCCCGCGGCGAGGGCAGAGGACGGTTCGACTGGAGCGGATTTGCCCTGACAGGGCTCGCGAGCTTCAGCCTGATGTACAGTCTCGAAGCGATCGGCCGGGGCCGGATCGATTGGTTCGTCGCCGCGCCGCTCCTCTGCGTTGGCCTCGGCGCCGGAGCCTACGCGGTGCGCCATGCGCTCCGTGCGGTCCATCCGCTGCTCGACCTGGCCGCGTTCAAAGTGCCGAGCTTTGCGGTCACAGTCAGCGGCGGCGTGCTGTTCCGGACCGCCATCAGCGCCGTGCCGTTCCTGTTGCCGTTGATGTTCCAACTGGCGTTCGGGCTCAGCCCGCTCGACTCCGGCCTGCTGCTGCTCGCCGTGTTTGCCGGCAATCTCGGCATGAAGCCCGCGACCACCACGGTGCTCGGCAAATTCGGCTTTCGCCGCACCTTGATCTGGAACGGCGTCCTCGCCATGGCGACGATCTTCGCATGCGGCCTGCTGAGCGCGGCGACGCCGACGGCGGTCATCGTGGCGGTGCTTTTCCTGAATGGGCTGTTGCGGTCGATGGGATTCACCACCATCAACGCGTTGAGCTTCAGCGATCTCGACCAGGCCCGCATGAGCGGCGCCAACACGCTGTTCAGCATGCTCCAGCAGATGGGAAACGCGCTGGGCGTCGCCGGCGGCGCCATCATGCTGCGCGCCGCCACGCTGACGCATCCGGGAGACGCGGAGGTGACCACGGCGGACTTCCACGTCGCGTTCTGGGCCATCGGCCTCGTCGGGCTCGCCGGGGTCTGGCACTTCCGCAGGTTGGCGCCCGATGTCGGGGCGGCGCTAAGGGCGAAGAAGGGGTGACTGTTTGCCGGTCGCAGCGGATTTCCGTGCAGAAATCCGCTGCGCAGCCGTGATGCGCGCATCATCCGAAATGCAACAGATGGCAGACGCCGAGAAGGCCGTGCAGAAGCGCGCTGGTCAAGTAGCAGAGACTGAGGGCGCCGTGATCCCCGCGGCGTGATAGGGCCGCTGCGGCGCCGTAAGTGCCGGCCTGAAGGAGATAGAGCACCACAAGCGGGTTGTGGGAGAAGAGATCGAACATCGCCGGACCTCGCGTTTGCGGTTGAACCGGCTCTCCAAAAAAACCAAACTCCCGGAAAAGTAGTCGGCGTCGTTGGAAACGCGGAAAGAATTGGAAAAGTGGCCTCGATTTCGCAGCAGGCGTCAGCGGACGAGCGCGCTCACTGGAGCTTCGCCCGGCTTCTCGATTGGCATCTGACCAGGGGGACGCGGCCAACCGGCGATCTGGACAAGCCCGGCCGGCAATGGACCAACAAGGATTTGGCATCGCGCCTGGGCAATGACGAGCGCACCATCCGCAACTGGCGCACCGGCCGGAACGTCCCGCCGGAAATCGTTTCGATCGAGCGCGAGCTGTTCGGGGACAACCCTGGTTACGCTGCCTGGCGCGCCGAATTGAGAGAGGCCCACCGGGTCGCCAGGGCGTCGGAGACAGCCCAGGACGGCGCTGGCGCGTCCAAGTGGGCGTCCAGGTCGGCAGCCATCATTTCTTTGCCGTATCCGTCGCTCGGCAGCCTGTTCAAGGGTCGCGATGCGTTTCTGAAGGACCTGCACGCGAGCCTCTCGCGCGGCAGCGGCCGCACCGCGATCGTTGGTAGCGCGCTTTACGGTCTCGGCGGCATCGGCAAGACCCGGGCCGCGGTCGAATATGCCTGGGCGCACCAGGGCGACTATACGGCATTGCTGTTCGTGATTGCGGAGACGCCGGAAGCGCTGCGGCGCAACCTCGCGGCGCTCGCCGGGCCGCTGGTGCTGAACCTTGCCGAGCAGCACGCGACCGAGGAAGACGTCCGCCTCAAAGCGGTGCTCGATTGGCTCAAGCGGCATCCGGGGTGGTTTCTCATCCTGGACAACCTCGATACGGAGGCAGCCCTTGAGGAAGCGGAAAAGCTCCTGAGCACGATCACGAGCGGGCGTGTTCTTATCACCAGCCGGCTCGCAAATTTTGCGGGGCATTTCGATCCGCTTGAGCTTGATGTGCTCGGCATCGAGGATGCGGTCGCCTTCCTGCTGGAGCGCACCGACAGGCGTCGGCACAAGACGCCGAATGATGCCGCAACGGCCCGCCAGCTTGCGGAGGATCTCGGCGGGCTCGCCCTGGCGCTCGAACAGGCCGGCGCCTATGTGGCGAAGCTCGGCATTTCATTCTCCCGCTACCGGGAACTGTGGCGTGACAATTGGGACAAAGTTGCCGGATGGTCGGACGAGCGAATCACGAAATATCCGCGCGCCGTTGCGGTGACTTGGCAGACGTCCGTCAATCAGCTCACCCCGGCCGGCCGCCGTCTGCTGGACCGGCTGGCGTGGTTTGCACCGGAACCGATACCGAACTTTCTGCTTGAAGTGCCGGTGCCCGATGTGGTGGGCGATGACTTAGCTGACGCGCTTGCCAATCTCGCCGACTACTCGCTGGCACGACGCAATCCGGAGAAGCAGGAATTCAGCGTGCATCGACTCGTACAGGATGTGACGCGGCGCGGCCTTGTTGACGAGGAGCGCCGGCGTCGTCTGGTCGAGGCGCTGGCATGGGTGAATGCAGCCTTCACGGGCAACCCGCAGGATGTTCGAAACTGGCCTCGCCTCGATCCGCTCACACCACATGCTCGGGTAATCGTCGAGCATGCGGACGGCGCCGAAATCAGCCAACCGACCGGTCGTTTGATGAATCGGCTCGGATTACTGTTGAAAACGAGAGCGCGATACGTCGAGGCCGAGCCGCTGCTTCGGCGGGTGCTGGCGGTCGACAGGGCGAGCTACGGCTCCGACCATCCCGAGGTTGCGACGGATCTCAGCAACCTCGCCTTATTGCTGCAGGACACAAATCGGATGAGCGAGGCGGAGCAGATGTTTCGGCGGGCATTGGCGCTCGACGAGGCAAGCTACGGCCCCTTCCATCCCAAAGTTGCGAAAGACCTGAACAACCTCGCTACATCGCTACACGCCACTAATCGGTTGACAGAAGCGGAGCCACTGTTTCGCCGAGCGTTGGCGATCGAGGAGTCAAGTCACGGCACCAACAGCCCCGAGGTAGCGAGGGTCCTCAACAACCTCGCGGGATTGTTGCAGGCCACCAATCGACTGAGCGAGGCAGAGCCGCTCTTTCGGCGGGCACTGGCGATCGACCAGGTGAGCTACGGACCCGACCATCCCCACGTTGCGACAGTGCTCGACAACCTCGCGGATTTGCTACGGGCCGCCAACCGCCTGAGCGAGGCGGAACCGCTACAGCAACGTGCGCTGACGATCTTCGAGGCCAGCTACGGCCCTGACCACCCCGAGGTTGCGATAGCTCTCGACAACTTTGCTAGATTGCTTGTCGCTACCGGCCGGCTGAGCGAGGCGGAACCGCTTGTTCGGCGCGCACTAGCGATCGACGAAGCAAGCTATGGATTCGACCATCCTAACGTTGCGAACCGCGTCAACAATTTGGCTTCATTGCTATTGCACAAGAACCGGCCGGAGGAAGCGGAACCGCTCCTTCGGCGGGCGCTAGCAATCTTCGAGGCGAGCTATGGCCCCGACCATCCCCATGTTGCAAGTGGTCTCCACAACCTCGCCGAATTGCTCGACGCCACGAACCGGCGAACCGAGGCAAAGCCGCTGCATCGGCGGGCGCTAGTGATACTGGTCCGATTCACACGAGCCACGAGTCACGAGCATCCGAATCTTGAAAGGGCTCATGCCAGTTACGTCCGGGCGCTCGGCGAATTAGGCCGAACCGAAGCGGAAATAGAGGCCACCCTCAAATCGATCTTCGAGGGCGGCCCTGACCTCCCGCCATGACCCCTGCCATCTCTCTCATCATACCGGTGCGCAACGGGGCCGAGTGGCTGGCGGAGGCTGTCGCGAGCGTCCAGGCGCAGGACTTCGGCGAGTTCGAATTCCTCATCGTCGACGACGGATCGGATGACGGCACCGCGACCTTGCTCTCCGGGTTCGCTGCCGCCGACCGCCGCATCCGCCTCCTCCGCCAGGCGCCGCAAGGCATCGTGGCGGCGCTCAACAACGCGATCGCGGCGGCGCGCGCGCCCTACCTGGCGCGGCTCGACGCGGATGACCGCGCGCGGCCCGATCGCCTTGGCAAGCAGTTCGCCTTCATGCAGGCCCATCCGGAGATCGGGCTCGTCGGCACCTTTGCGGAGCGGATCGACGCGGCCGGCAATGTCGTCGGCCGCCTGGCGCCGCCGACCGACCCGGCAAGGCTCGCGCGCCTTCTTGCGCGCACCAATCCGTTCATCCATTCCTCCGTCATGATGCGCACCGCGCTGGTGCGCCGGCTCGGCGGCTACCGCGCGGCATTCCGGGCTGCGGAAGACTACGATCTGTGGCAGCGCTTAGCGGAGACAGGCGGCATCGCCAATCTGGCGGACTATCTCACCCAGTACCGCTGGCACTCTACCAACCTGTCGCGGCGCGACGCGGTGCGGCAATCGTTCTCGGTGCGGCTGGCGCAGCGGTCGGCCGCGGGCCGGCGCAGCGGCGCCGGCGACCCGGCCGATACCCTCACGGCGCCGCCGGATTGGTGGGCGAAAGAAGCCGAGACGGCGTTTTTTGCCGATGACGTCGGTCTCTACCGCTTGCTCGATGCCGATGCGGTGGAGGGCCCGCAGCACATTCGGGCGGTGTGGGACCGGCTGTTCAGGCTCAACCACGTCGAGCGGCGCCTCGCGCAAATGCGACTACGAGCGATGCTGCGGGAGATAGGCACGCCGGCCGGCGCGCGGCACCTGTGGATCGCGATGCTGATCGCCGCGCTGCATCCGGGGCGTGCACTGTCGTTCGTGTGGGGTGGGGCTTCACCCTCCCCTGAAGGGGGAGGGTCGGACTGCCGAAGGCAGTCCGGGGTGGGGTGACGGCGACGCAGCAAGTGCTGAAGCGCTGTCACCCCCTCCCGGCCCGCTGGCGCGGGCCGACCTCCCCCCTCCAGGGGGAGGTGATCGCCGCGGTCGTCCCATACGCAATTTCCCCTACTCCTGGGGGGCATAGGAGAAAAAAGGGCGCTACACCCAAATGCGCTGTCTTTCAGCGTGAACGCACACTCGTCCCACGCCCGCGCCCGGACTCATGCATGTAGATGACCTCCGCGCTCGCGGGCTTTGCTCCGCCTACCGCCGGTGACTTGCGGCGAACCCGCTCGGCCGCAACGCCGAGAATCATTTCAGCCGCGCGCATGCGGCCGTCATAGAGGAAGGGTTGCGCCCCATACCGCTCCGCCGATGCCGACCACCGGCTGCGCCGCACCGCATCTTCGCAGGCCGACAGCGCAGCGGCGAATGCCCTGGGGTCGAACGGATCGTCGACCACAATGCCGGCTTCCGCCGCAATGACGTGCTTCGCATATCCGCACACCGACGTGGTGACGACCGGCAAGCCGTTGACGACCGCTTCGAGAATGACGGTTCCGGTGGTGTCGTGTCGCGCCGGATGAACCAGGAGATCGGCAGCCGCCATCACGTCCGGAATGTCTTCCCGGTGGCCGAGGAACGAAATGCGGTCCGCGACCCCCAGCCGCTTTGCCCGCGCCGCGAGCGCCGCGGCGGCACGGGTGCTGGTTTCGACAAGCCCGACAACGAGGAGCTTTGCGTTCGGGAATTGGCGCAGCGCCCGGACGGTGCGGTCGAACCCTTTGGTATGGGGCTGCACCCCGATGGCGATCCACACCCAGTCGAGCGGCGTAAAGCCGAAGTCCGCGCGTCGTGCCTCGCGCATGCCGTTGCGGCGATACTGCGGACAGCGACGCCCGCTCGATACCGTCGGCGGCAGCAGCGCCAGACGCTCCACAGGAGTGTGCCACGCGTCGCGATATTCGTTGCGCTGCTTTTCGCTCAGCACCAGCACTTTTGTCCTGCGGCCGGGCTCGAAGGTGGCGCGTTCGAGCGCCAGACAGCTGCGATAGCGGGGGATCAGGAAGCGAAAACGCTCCTTCTTCATGCGGAAATAGACCGACGGATCGGCGCAATAGAGCACATCGAGGTGGGTCAGCTTGTCGAAGCCAACGGCGAGGTCAAATTGTTGCACGGCGGCCGCCCACCGGAACGAGGTGGCGAACTCTTCCAGCATGCGGTGATTGGGCCCCTGCCTGATCGGCAGAACCGCCACCGCGAGGTCATCCGCAAAGTCGCTTTCGTCCTTGAAGGAGGTGAAAATGACGACATCGTGTCCGCGTTGTCGACAGTGCCTTGCGATCTCGACGCAATCGCGCTGCAGGCCGCCGCCCGGAAAAAGCTTCATAATGGCGAACGCGATACGCATCGACACCTACGCGGATCGGGCACGCCCGATCGAAGCAACGCTGCGGGCCGCCAAGACTTCGACACCTCGGCCTGATTTCGAACTCGTATATCGTGGCGGATGCCGGTACAAGAGCGCCCGGCGGCCTGATAAAGATCAGGCTGCCGACGTGTCGCCGGCGCCACACTTGGTTGAGGCCGCGAGCAGGGCAAGTTCGTTTCAACCCGCCATCTCGTGGATCGATTTTGCCGGTCAATCCCTGGATCAACTCCGGTGAGCAAATGACACCGACAGGATGATCCGGGCCCAAAAAATGCATTTAGCTTGAAAACCGTCCCGGATTGCATCATATATGGCCTGGAGCGGATGATCGGCTTTCCCCGGTCATAACGGCCGCGTGCACGAATCCGAAAGCTGAGCCGAAATCGGTTGTTCCGGTTTCACGGTTTTTGCGGCGGTCGGTTTCGGCCTTTCTGTTCACAAAACGGCAGCCCAGACCACGCGGGATGTCATCTTTACCCGCGATATGCGTCGCCGAGTTGCATCGGCGGAGGCCGCTGTCGCCAATTGGAAAGTCATCGGTTGACCCCTTTTCAAAGTTTCGGCCTCGCCGAACCTATCGCTCGCGCACTTGCCGAGGAAAAACACCTAGTCCCCACTCCCATCCAAACACAAACCGTGCCGCTCGCTCTCGCCGGACGAGACATCATCGGCATAGCGCAGACCGGTACCGGCAAGACCGCCGCCTTCGCGCTTCCCATCCTGCACCACCTTGCCACCAAGCGGATACCGGCTGAGCGCAAAAGCTGTCGCGTGCTGGTTCTCAGCCCGACGCGAGAGCTCTCCAGCCAGATCCTCGACAGCTTCCGTGCCTACGCCACGTCGCTGTCACCAGCGCCCTGGCAATTGGCGGCGTGCCGATGGGAAAGCAGGTTCGCGCTCTCCTGGGTGGCGTGGATATTCTCGTCGCCACGCCTGGCCGGCTGCTTGATCTCGTGCAGAGCAACGCGCTGCGGCTTAACCGGGTCGACTACCTGGTCCTCGACGAAGCCGATCGCATGCTCGACATGGGCTTCATCCATGACATCCGCAGGATCATGGCGAAGCTGCCGGCGCAGCGGCAAACGCTGCTGTTTTCCGCCACGATGCCGCAGGCCGTCGCCGAACTCGCTGCAGCGATGTTGCGAAACCCCGCAACGGTGGCGGTGACTCCAGCCGCCTCGACGGTCGATCGCGTGACCCAGCGCATCGTGCATGTGGACCGGCAGGGCAAGTCCGCGGTGCTCGCCGATCTCCTGCGCGACGAGCCGATCGACCGCGCCCTTGTCTTCACTCGCACCAAGCACGGTGCCGACAAGCTGGTGCGCGGGCTTGGCAAGGCCCGCATCCGCGCCGAGGCCATTCATGGAAATAAATCCCAGAGCCAGCGCGAGCGCGTGCTGGCGGCGTTCCGACAGGGGCACCTGCGCATCCTGGTCGCCACCGACATCGCGGCGCGCGGGATCGACGTCGAAGGCATTTCACACGTGGTGAACTACGATCTGCCCAACGAGCCGGAATCCTATGTGCATCGCATCGGCCGCACCGCACGGGCCGGCGCTTCCGGCACGGCGATCTCGCTTTGCGATGCCGACGAGATGCCGTATTTGCGTTCGATCGAGAAGCTGATCCGGATGTCGCTGCCGGCGACCAACCAGCAAGGCGGCCCGGTGCGAACCACTCAATCGGCAACGAAGCCGCGACACAGCCGTTCGCGGCCGGGGGCCGAGAACCGACCCCGCAGCGGCGGAGCGTTGGGGCAGCCAAGGAACCGGCCGCAGAGTTCACGCCGCGCGGGTCCTGACAAAACGCCGAAGGCGACCGATTTTGGCCCTTCAGGCGGCCGCCACGCCCATGCCGGTCACTCCGCAGTTGCGGGCCATCCGGCACATGACATCAGTCGCGTTGCATTTCTAAATCGTGGTATCGAACCGCGCCGCGATTCTGCCGCATCGCCGATCGACCGGAGTGAGAAAACATGGCGAAGGAAGAGCTGATTGAATTCGAGGGCCTGGTGACCGAAATCCTGCCGGACACCCGGTATCGGGTAAAGCTCGATACCGGCCATGAGATCATCGCCTACACGGCAGGCAAGATGAAGAAGAACCGGATCAAGACGCTGGCCGGCGATCGCGTCATCGTGGAGATGTCGCCCTACGATCTCGAAAAAGGCCGCATCATCTTCCGCCACAAGGACGACCGCGCCGCCGCCCGCCCGCCCATGCGTCAGCAATTCCGCCGGCGGTAATGTAGGGGCGACCCTTGTGGTCGCCCTGTTGGCGGCGGACGCAATGGACGCGCTTAAGAGCGCCAGTGCGCAAAACCGGGCGACCACAAGGGTCGCCCCTACGGCGCCTGAGAACCCGCCAGCATCTTCTCAAAGCTCGCCGTGAGCGCCGCCTCGATCTCGGGCCGGTTCTCCAGCCGGCTCACCAGCATGGCGGCCGCCTCGATGGTGGCAAGGCTGTCGCGGCGCGGTTCCCGACGCAGGCGGCCGTAGCGCGACGGCCGCCGCGGCCCCAGAATGACGCGACGGCACTTGAGCATCCAGGCATTGCGCCACCATAGCGCCTTGGCCTGGCTCCAATTGCCGTCGAGCAGCACAACTCCCTCGATGTCGCGCAGCAGGGCGTCCTGGTTGGGTTCCGGCTCGCCCTTGCGGTTGAGCACCACGACCTCGCGGTCTGGCGCAAGTTGAGCCGCCTTGGCAGAGCCGAGATAGAGGACCGCCCAGCGGTGCGGATCGGCCGGGCGGCCGAGAATCTTGCTGAGGCTCGGCCACGACAACCCAGCTTTCAGGATGGCGTGGCGGAAATGCCGGACGGTCAGGCCGGCGGTGCCGAGCGTGCGATCTCGCTCCTGGGGATGCTGGAGGATGACGACTTGAATACGGTTGTCGAACGGCACAATCGTATCGCACACGCACAGCGCTGCCGGTTTGCCGCAGCGCTCGCATGCGACGCCGGCCGCACTTGCGACTTCGGGTTCCATGAGACGGCGTATAGGCCCGCGCAGTCATGACTTCAACGGCGACAGTTACGCTCTTCCGTTTGCCCTGAGCGAAACCGTCAATCCGAGGAAAACGAGCACCGCCCGATTAAGCCGCAAGATGTCCTCATCGTCGAGACGACCGATGCGTGTGCCGACTTTGGATTTTGGGACGGTCGTTATCTTGTCCACCATCAGACAGCAGGTGTTGCGCAGCCCGTTTCGCTCGTTCGGCTCTACGGGCAGGCGAAACAAGGGCGCTTCCGTCATGTCGGTTGTGAAGGCACAGATGCTGATCGAGGCCGTTCCGCTAAAGCTGTCATCCTGGAGAATGACGACCGGACGCGGCTTGCCCGCATAATCCCTGCCGCCCGACACAGTCCAGATTTCGCCCCGTCTCATTCATCGCTCCACTCCGATACTGCGTCGATGAATGCTTGATCGGCGCGCGCCGAAGAGCTGGCGGCGACGGCCAGCGATTGGCGACGCGCCTCCGAACGGAACGCGGGCGCGCGCACATCCGGCACCCAAATCTGGATCGGGCGCAAGCCCTGCCGACGAAGGCGCTGACGGTGCTCCCGCACTTTTACGCGAGAAGGCTTGCGGCGGGGTGTCGAGGCCATGCAAACGCTCCTGATAGGTTACATGTAACCTATCATAGGCAATATGAAGTAACCAGCGCTACTTCACCTCAACCAGTTCGATCGCCTCCCGGCTTGGCCCCTCGATCATCGCGGCGCGGGTGTCGCCGAGGCGGTAGGCCGCTTCCAGGATGGTGACTCCTTCGTTGCGCAGCTTGGCGAGCCAGGCATCAAGATCCGCAACGCCGAGCGCAATGTGGTCATAGAGATGGCCGCGCGTGCTCACCGGCGGCTTGTCGCCCTGCCGCATGTACCAGGTCAGCGCCACGTCGCCGAAGGTCACGGCGGCGGTGGGGGTGCGGAATGCGCCTTCGGGCTCAAGCGCCGGCCACGTGCGGTCGGCGCCGCGCGCGACCTTGCAGTTCTCCTCCGTGCGTGGCGCCTCGCCGCTGCGGCTCGGCACGGCGGCGGCGCCGAGGTGCTTGCCGTACCACAGCTGGGCACAGAACGGATCTTCCTGGAACATGTGAACGTGGTTGAAACGCTCAGCCGGGAAGTTGCCCTGATATTCGATCAGCGCGTTGTCGGGCCCCGCCATGTAGGCAAAGCCGGCGCCGCCGGCAGGTTTGACGCCTTCGCTGCGGGCGGCGGCTATCTGCGATTTGGTCAGACCGAGCACGCCGCCGCTGCCGGGCCAGGTGTCGCTGCTCGCCAGCACCGAGCCGCCTTCCTCGGTGGTGAAGAGCGGCGCCAACAGCACCTCCGGCCGGGTCTTGTAAATCGCGAGGTTCTTGCGCACGTCGACCACGTGCCAGCCGAAATGCCAGATCGCGGTCTGCGGCAAGACCGGCGCGGCAGTGGCAACCTTGTTGAACAGCACCATCACGTTGTTGGGCGATTTGAGCGCCGCGATGCCACCCCAAGCTGCCTTGGCGGTTGAGGGAAATTGCCGGGTGTAGAAAGCGATCGCCGCGTCGGGATCGACCGTATTCAGGTGCAGGTGATGAAACGCGGGAGCCGGCAGCGCCGACTGTGCAACGGCGGAAGGTTGGCCGGCGAATACGATCATCGTCGCGGCAAGCGCCGCGGGAACAAGCGTCTCGGACGTGACGGCACCGCTCATGAGTTGCCTCCCGTGTGTGATGAATATTGGTTGTTGTCGATGTGACTATAGCAACCTGGGACCGCGGGCGTCTCGCCCGCCCCTTGCACGAAGAGCGGGCGGGACGCCCGCGGTCCGGATTAGCGTGCCTTGCCGTCGCTTCTATGTCGCGAGACCATTGGCAGCCCGTCGGTAAAGATGATAAGCTAACAATCAGTGGGGCAACAATTAAAAACGATGCACGTCGCGGGAGGCCCTATCGATGAAATCCACCTAGCCGCAACAGTCCCGCTGCCGCTCCTGCGGTCGCGGCAGGTTTCGCTAGAAGCGCTCCAAGGCTAGCGAGCGATCCCGTTGACGCAACGGAAGCAAATTGATACTCGCCCACAATAACGTACACATACCCGCGAGATGCCAATCCGGGTAGGGGGGAC
>WNFF01001500.1_pt1 | contig 18822 bp, 17 predicted proteins | sample 5400441 | NCBI WGS metagenome assembly WNFF01 (sample SAMN13153345, study PRJNA577476) | soil metagenome | isolation source: 120 cm saprolite under Douglas fir tree site 2 hole 3 replicate 1 | place: USA:California | collected 2015-04-18 | reverse complement strand
GGCGGCCTTCCAGAAACGCGCGCGCGTACATGCCGGGTGAGGCATGCCCTTGAAAATAAACCGTGTCGCCTTCGAATTCCTCGCTGCGCGCGCGGAAGAAATGGTTGAAGCCCACTTCGTAGAGCGTGGCCGCCGAAGCATACGTGGAAATGTGACCGCCGATGTTGTGCTCGACGCGGTTCGCGCGCACCACCATGGCCAGCGCGTTCCAGCGGATAAGGCTCTTGATGCGGCGCTCCAGTTCTTGGTCGCCGGGAAAAAGGGGCTGCAAGCGCACGGGAATCGTATTCGCGTAAGGGGTATTTGCGCTGAACGGCAGGTCGATGCCGTTGACCGTGGCGTGAGCGCGGAGCCGCTCCAGGATTTCCGCGGCTACCTCAGGTCCGCTGGATTCCAGAACGGAATCCAGCGACTCGAGCCATTCCTGAATCTCAACGTCTGCCATGCCATGCGGCTGGGTCGATATTTCGTTGTCCATAACTTCGGTCGGTCCCTCGTCTTTCGATTTTCCGGATGTCCCGCGGCCAGCGCGGCGGATTAATCCAAGCGATCAGCAGAATAGAATACACCGCGGAGAGATTCTCTGCACGACCGGACGGAAGATTTCTTGAACGAAGTTGAGGGCCAGCGATAGATGGGCCCGTGTTCCCCCGGCCGTCACAAGGTTCGGCCGCCGTCGACGACAAGGATCTGGCCGGTAATGAATTTCGATTGCACCAGAAACAGCACCGCGTCGCCAATATCGGAGGGTTTTCCGGAACGGCGCAGCGGTGCGCGTTTGATGAAGTTCTCCTCCCACTCCGGCGGGTCACCGGGCATGGTAATCGTGCCGGGAGCAATGGCATTCACGCGCACTTCCGGAGCCAGTTCCTTGGCGAGGCAGCGCGTGAGCATGATGACCCCGGCTTTCGAAACGCAATGCGGGATGTACTCCGTCCACCCGAGGATGCCGCCTACATCCGCGAAATTGATGATCACTCCATGGTTCTTCTTGAGGAGCGGCGCCGCAGCCTGTGCGCAGAAAAACGGCGCCTTCAGATTGGTGTCCAGGGAGGCGTCCCAGGTTTGCTCCGTCGTGCTCCCGAATTCAGTGCGAAGAAAATTGGCGGCGCTGTTGACCAGGATGTCCAGCCGCCCAAAATGTTTCTCGGTCTCATCGAAGAGCCGCTTGACGTCAGAGATGTTGCTGAGATCCGCGGCGATGGCAAGCGCGCGCCCGCCGAATTTTTCGACTTCAGCAACCGCGCTCGCCGCTTCTGCGGCTGAGGCACGATGATGGATGACGACGTCCGCGCCCTCCTCCGCCAGTCGCAGCGCCACCGCGCGTCCCAGACGCTTCGCCGATCCCGTAACGAGCGCCACGCGACCGTCGAGAGATTCGCTTTTTCGCTCAGAGGGCGGCGGCATGCTGAAGAACGATACCATAGCCGACAAAGCTGCCTAGCGCTTGCCGCACGCCTTCGTTCATGCAGCGTCCAACCACTCTACCTGCCGAACTGCTAGAATCGCCCGGACAGGGAGGCTTGATGAATCTCGATCTGCTGGCGATTGCTGCGCACCCCGACGACGTCGAACTCACCTGCGGCGGCACGCTCCTGAAAATGGCGCACCGCGGCTACAAAACCGGAATCCTCGATTTGACCGCGGGCGAAATGGGAACGCGCGGTACCCCGGAGATCCGGGCAAAAGAAGCCGCGCGCGCAGCGAAATTTCTCGCCGTAAAGTGGCGCGGCACACTCGGCGTGCCCGATTCAGACGTCCAGCCAAACCGCCAGCACAAATTGCGGCTCGCGGCCATGATCCGGCAACTCCGTCCGAAGACCGTTATCCTCCCTTACTGGGAAGCGCGGCATCCCGACCATTACCACGCCTCGACTCTAGGTTACGAGGCGTGCTTCCTGGCGGGACTGCAACAGCTTCCTATCGAAGGCGAGGCCTACCGCCCCTTCAAAATACTCTTTGCAACCTCCTACTACGCCGACGCCCGGCCCACCTTCGTCGTGGACATCACCGCGCAATACCAGCAGCGCCGCAAGGCCATTCTCGCCTTCGCGTCGCAATTCCGGCCCAGCAAGCCCGGAAAGAAAAGCCAAGTGCACCTTGCCATCGACCGTCTGGAAGCAGAGATGAACCAGCTAGCCCGGCACTACGGCCAGATGATCGGAGTGGAGTATGGCGAGCCCTTCCTGCAAAAGGAACTGATGAAGGTCGAGGACGTTGTAAAGCTGGAAGTTCGCTCAATCTGAAGCTAGAACTTCTCATCTTCCTGAGCGGGAGAAAACCCCGGGATGTTATGGCTGCTGCCGGCGCGCTCGACCCGCACACGAATTTGCGCTTCGTCCTCGGCCCCGGATTTGCGCAGGATCACTATCGTATTCAGCGCCTCGGAATACAGCCGGGTGACCAGGTAAATGTCGCCGGTGCCGTTTTTCTTCCAAAGCTGGCCAATCTGGATCTTGGAGACGCTCATAAGGGACTGCTTCTGACTGTAGAGTGAGCAGCGAAGGGTGTCAACTGCCTCCCGAAGGGTAGGTACGCACTCAGTACGCCAGGGAAAGAGCCTGGACCCCCTGCGCCCCATCAAAAATCAACACGGGCCGCTCTGCAAATTCATGGGAATAGGAAACCTTCCTGAACCGTCTAACATCATAGTTGTCATGGAAGCGTCATAGAGGCCTGCCCGGCGGCTGCAGGTGTATAATCCTAGGTAGGCGGAGGTACACGATATGCAAGACATACTGCGGCATAGCCTGAAACTGGCGCTGGTTAGCGCCTTGGTGGCGGGTTCGGCCTTCGCTGCCCCCCAAAGTCAAGATCCCCCTAGCACGGACCCTACAAAGACACCGCCTCCCGCCCAACAGCAGACTCAGCAGCCAACCGGCTCCCAGCCGGTCCAGCAAAAAGAAACTGTGACTCCCAAGAATTCCAAGGAAGACGTCGAGGCCATCGGCAATCGCAACGTCGGAAAAGGCGTGAACCTCTACTCGCTGGAGAGAGAAATCTCCCTCGGCAAGTCGCTGGCCCAGGAAGTCGAGCGCTCCTCGAAGCTGATCGACGACCCCGTCGTCACCGAATACGTCAACCGTGTTGGCCAAAACCTGGTTCGCAATTCCGATGCGCGCGTTCCCTTCACCATCAAAGTGATTGATTCCGACGAAGTTAATGCCTTCGCGCTGCCCGGCGGCTTCTTCTACGTAAATAGCGGCTTGATCCTGCACGCCCAGGAAGAGTCCGAGCTTGCCGGCGTTATGGCCCACGAGATTTCCCACGTCACCGCCCGCCACGGCACCAAAAACGCCACCAAGGGCGAATTGATGCAGCTCGCAACCATCCCGCTGATTCTGCTCGGTCCCGGCGGCTGGGCGGGTTACGGCATCTATCAGGGCTTAAACCTTGCGATTCCCGTGACTTACCTGAAGTTCAGCCGCGACGCCGAACGTGAGGCGGATTTCCTCGGCCTTCAATATATGTACAAAGCCGGCTACGACCCGAACTCCTACGTCACCTTCTTCGAGCGCATCCAGGCCGATGAGAAGCGCCGCCCCGGCACCATCCCGAAGGTCTTCTCCACCCATCCGCCGACGCCGGAGCGCATCGAAAATTCGCAAAAGGAAATCGCGCGCATCCTGCCCGCAAGGCAGGAATACATCGTCACCACCTCCGAATTCGATTCCGTGAAGAGCCGCCTGCGTAACATCATGTTCTCTCGCAAGGTGACGGATAACGCCCCCGGCAAGCCCACCCTGCGCACGAAAACCGAGCAATCCAAGAAGCAGCCCACCAGCACCGACCCCAGCAGCAGCGACGACGACCGCCCGACGCTCAAGCGCCGCCCCGACTCCCAGCCGTAATTTCTGTTTCTCTTGTGGAGGCCGGGCTTTAGCCCGGCTCTTTCTTCTCTTCAGGGCGGCCCCAGGCCGCCCTTTTTTTGACGCTGTATTGAAGTGGACGAGCATGAAATCCCAGGGCCTGGCTTACTGACTTGTCTTTGCCTGAGGAACAAGAAATCCACGGAGACCTTTGTGGGCCTCCGTGGATTGATCCGTCTTTTTCACGAAACTTTTCCTTCAACACTCTCGTACCTAACTCCAAGAACCGGCCCTGCGCCGGTCAGGAGGCATCCAGTCATGTCCGACCGTAACCGGGGTTTCTTCGTCCACACCGCGCTCATCAAGACCGCTCTCATCTCCACTGCAGCTCTGTTCCTTTCGCCGCTCGGCACTTTGGCGCAATCCACCGCCACCCCGGCAAGCTCCAACCAAGCAACGCCATCCGCATCGAGGGACCGCTGGCTGCACGTCCGCGTCATCAGCTCGGACGCCAAAGGTGAGACCGTCCGCGTCAACGTCCCCCTCGAATTGGCGGAAAAGGTTCTCCCCGCCATCAACAAGGAACGCCTCCACGATGGCAAGGTCAAGATCGACAACGCCCACGTCAATGACGTCGACCTCCGCGCCCTCGTCGAGGCCATCCGCACGACCAAAGACGGCGAGTTCGTCACCGTGCAGAGCAATGATTGCGACGTTCGCGTCGCCAAACAGAGCAACCACCTGATCGTTCATGTCTTCGACAAGCAGAATTCCAAAAAGTCCGAGGTCGAAGTTAAGGTACCCATGAAGGTCATCGATGCACTGTTTTCCGCTGGCAAGGATGAATTGGATCTCGTCGCCGCGCTTCACGCCCTCTCCGCGCAGGGCGATACCGAGCTCGTCTCGGTAAAGGATCATGAAAACACCGTGCGGGTATGGCTCGATTCCAAAAATGTTACGGACTGACAGGTTTTGTAGCGGCGGCAGCATTAATCCCGACCTGGTCGGGACGCCGCCACTTTTCTGATTTGGTAGCCGCGGCTTTATGCCGCCATCTTCACCGGGCAGGAGACAGAAATGATGCTACTCGCGAAAGCGGCTCTCGGACTTGGCGGCACCCTCGTGCTAGCGGGCGCCTATACCATGCGGGAAGGCGTGATCCGTATCGACGTCGACGAATACCGCTCCGGCGGTTCTCACGTTCACATGTGGGTTCCGGCCGCCGCCGTCCCCATGGCCATGCATTTTGTTCCCAGCAAACACATGCGCTGTGCCTCCGAGCAGGCGCGCGAAGCTCTGCCTATTCTTCATGCCCTCGTCAAAGAACTGAAAAAGTATCCGGATGCCGACTTCGTTGAAATTGTCGATCATGATCAGCACGTTCGGATGCGCACGCACGGAGGCAGATTACAGATTGACGTCGACGTGCCGGACCAGAAAGTTCATGTCCTTTGCCCGCTGTCGGCCATCGAGGACGTCACCAGCCAGCTCGAGGAACACGCCCCCAGCGCATAGAATTCTTCTCGCGAAGGCCTCTATCAGCTTGCTGAAGAAAACTCGAGACGCAGAGGTTCTTTTTATTCTTGCCGCGGCCGATTCTGCGAATCAGCCGGTTCCGGCGGGCTGCCCTTTGCCTGCTGAAAATAAATCTCCTCAAACACCGCATCTTTCTTCCAACCGGCTCTATGCAGGATGCCGCGTCCATTCTCCACCATCGTCGGATGTCCGCACAGATAACCCGTTGTCTCCTCCGCCCGCAGCCCCCACTCATCCGCATACTTCCGCAGTAGGTCATCCACCCGTCCCGTCTCCCCCTTCCAGTCCGGGTCCTCCCACGGCCGGCTCACCGTGGCCACATACTTGAACCACGGCACCTCTTTCGAATAGCGCTCCAGTTCTTCACGATATCCGAACTCCCACGAGCGGCTCGCACCCTGCAGGCAGTACAGTTTGTGGTTCCCGGGCATGGGGCTATCGGCATTTTTCCAATCTCGATAAAGCGTTCGAACGTAACTGACGAACGGGGCGATTCCCGTCACCGTGGAAACCAGCAGGTGGTGCGTCCTGCCGCTTCGCAAATCCAGCGTGAATCTTCCCTTGGCGATTTTTCGGCACAACAGCGTGTCGCCTTTGTTAAGGTTGAAAAGTTCCGGTGTCAGATCCCCTTGCGGGACCAACTCGACGAAAAACTCGAGCGACTCTTCATAGGGCGATGAAACGATGGAGTACGCTCTTTCGATCCGCTTTCCTTGGCGCTCGACTCCCAGGGTTGCGTACTGGCCGGCGCGGAATTCGAACGGCCCGCCGGGATCGATTCGAACGATCCATAAATCGGGCGAAAGGTCCCGGCGCTCAAGAATCCGGGCTTGATGGTGCTTGTCCGGGGATGGGGCCATCAATATTTCTCCTGTGGCGATCCATTACGGTTTGGACAGCGCGGTCTATTCGTAGGCGAGAGCGACGACCGGGTCGTAGCTGGCGGCGCGGAGCGCCGGGTATACTGCCCCCGCAGCGGCTCCCACGAGTGCAAGCATGGTCGCGGAAAAAATCCACGCCGGGGAGACCAGAATCGTTAATCCGGGATTCGTCTGTTTCAAAATCGCCTGCGTCAGAAAAGTAAGCGCTATTCCCAAACCGGTACCCATCAACGTAAGCATGAGGGTCTCACCCAACAACATCCGGACGACGTCGAACCTGGAGAAACCGAGAGCTTTCAGAATGCCGATCTCGCGCGTGCGCTCCATCACCATGGTGTGCATATTCAAGAGAACCACGAGGAAGCTCACCACAATTCCCAAGGCCACCATCGTGCGCGTGAAGGGACGCAACTGCGGCAAGTTCGACGAAGTCATCAGGGTCACGTATTCCGCCAAGGAGCGGACGCTGTACTCCGGCAGCAGCTTGAGAATCTGCGCGCGAGTGGCCTCCGTATCTCCTTTGCTTCTCACATAAAACATCGAAACGCGTTTCTCCGCCCCAGCAATATCCTGCGCAGTCCTGATGGGAATGAAGTATCGCGCGCCTTTCCCATGCGCTACGATCCCACAGACTGTAAACGTATGATTTAATAGCGTGATCTGGCTGCCCACCTTCAAGTGGCGCGTTTGCGCAATGATGTCGTCTGCAATCACATCATCCGGCCCTTGGAACGGCTTCCCATTGCGGAACAGGAAACCCTTGCTTAGCGCGTTGAAGCTCTTGTAATCGATCCCATACACCATCACTAAGTTCTTTGGTTCCGTGAGGATGACCGTTGGGGCCACCTCGTCCACGCCGCTCAAAGATGCAATTTGTGCACCGAGCGACTCTTGCATCCCGACACTTACGAACGCGAAAAATATCGAGGAGTTTGGAGGCTGAACGAGGATATCCGCGCCAACTCCCTCGACGCGCTTTCCCCATTCGGAAATAACGCCGGATGTGAGACCTACGATCATCAAGACGAGAATCACCTGGATGGCAATGGCAATCACGCTCAGAAAACTGCGCAGCGGCCGGGCGGTGATGCTGCCCCAGAACATTTGGAGAAGGGAAAAAGGTCCGTCGTAGGTTTCCGTCATCGAGCGCGGCCAGGTTCTTACTCTATCATCCTAATTTCACATCGGTCAAAAAGTACCGTATTGGGCCGCGAGGCACGACGCTGGCCTAAGTCAGAGAAAAATATTTCTGCTAAGTTAAGATTTCAACACAAATGTTGATAAGTATGTGGAAATCCCCGGCCCGCCCACAGCTAACTTCCTACTCTTCAACACTCTTCTGCTCTTTGCACCATTTGTGTGCAACATTGTTTTTTTCGAGCGCAATCCTGTCCTGCAAGGACTCTTACGGCAGCAGAAAAATAATTCCTTCGAAGATTTCCAACGATGAGGCGCGGTCAACTATTCTCTCTTGTTTTCTTAAACTGTTGATTCTCAACGAGCAGCCGCGAATTTTCCTTCAGTACCACTTCGGGGGCCTCTCGAGATGCACCTTGATCGTCTGCTTCGGATCGGTGATGTCGAGCCAATGCCCGTACGTCTTCCATCCTTCGGCGATAACTTGAACCAAAACTCTCCCCGTCGGCGCGTTGGGAACGTGCGCGATGCCGTCGCGGCTGGTCTTTACATTCATTTCCAGTTTCTTGTCCTTCTTTATCGCGTGCTCTTCGATGAATTTCACGTACACGCTGGCGTTCTCAACGGGAATGTTTTTCTCGCCGCCGGTCACTTCAATGGTGATCCGCGTCTGTACATCGCTCGCGGGAGGTGGAGTCTGCTGTTTGGACGCTGATGCCGGTTGATTCTGCGCGGCCACGCGCTGGGCCATCGCCGCAAGGACAGCGATGCAAACGCATGCAAAGAACTTAGTCGAGAATCTCATAACTCTTGAACTCCATGGTCTACGGAAAGGCAGGCTGGGTCAAGTCTCGCGGCATTCTCACCGCAAGCAGATTGGATGCCACTTGCGCCCGAGGTGCTGCCCGGCGCTGCTCAGCCGTGGAAACCCTGAACAACGGCCATTTGACTCATTAATATAGCTCCTGTAACTTCTCAAGAAACTGCTCGGCAGGCAAGATCGGGACGCATCAGGAATGAAATTCACCCCGAACGGTCAGCGCCGGACGTCGCACTGACTGCATCACGACCGGAACAGTAGTTAGAAGGAGAGCACAATGGGTTTTGCCACCAACGCCATTCATGTCGGGCAGGAACCCGATCCCGCCACCGGAGCCATCGTCGCGCCCATCTATCAAACCTCCACGTACATCAACGAAGAGCTGGGCAAGAACAAAGGCTACGACTACGCGCGAACGAATCACCCGAACCGCAAAGCCCTGGAACGCACGGTTGCCAAGCTGGAAGGCGGCCACAGCGCGTACGTTTTCGCTTCCGGAATGGCGGGAATTGACGCGGTCTTCCGGCTCTTGCGCCCGGGCGATCACGTGGTTCTCTCCGAAGCCGTTTACGGCGGCGTATTCCGCCTCTCCACGCAACTGCTCGTGCACTTTGGCCTGGAATTCAGCTTCGTGGACACGTCCATGCCGGAATTCGTGCGCGCAGCGCTGCGTCCCAATACGAAGATGCTGTACATCGAAACGCCGGCTAATCCCACGCTCAGCGTCACCGACATCGCGGCGATTTCCAAGCTGGCCAACGAGCGCAACCTCTCGGTGGTGGTCGATAACACATTTCTGAGTCCTTATTTGCAACGCCCCATCGAACTCGGTGCGCACATCGTGGTTCATTCCATGACGAAATACTTGAACGGCCACAGCGATTCCACTGGCGGAGCAGTTGTCCTTACGCGTCCCGAAGATGCGGAAAAAATTTATTTCATTCAGCGCTCCGCTGGCACGGGCCTCTCACCCATGGACTGCTTCCTCATTTCGCGCGGGATCAAGACGCTGGCGGTTCGCATGCTCCAGCACAACGCCAACGGCATCTCCGTGGCGCGCCATCTCGACGCGCATCCCAAAATCCGCAAGGTCTTCTATCCCGGCTTGCCATCTCATCCGCAACACGAAGTGGCCCGCCGCCAGCAGAAAGGCCCGGGCGCCATGCTCTCCTTCGATGTAGGTTCGCTGGAAGCCGCGCGGAGATTCCTCAATCACGTCAAGCTCTGCTCGCTCGCCGAAAGCCTCGGTGGCGTCGAAACCCTAATCTCACTTCCGGCGATGATGACCCACGCTTCCATGCCCAAGGAAGTGCAGGACCGCGTGGGCATCACCGAAGGCCTCGTGCGCCTGTCCGTCGGCATCGAAGACGTCGAAGACATCATCGCCGACCTCGACCAGGCGCTGCTCTACGTCTGACAATTCCACAAATTCCTGGGTTGTGCGGCGGCCAGCCAATCGTTGCCGTTTTTTTGTGAGGTGGTCAGTCTCCGACCAGCCGACTATGCGTCCATGCAGCCGCCGTGTAAATCCGTCCCGACGATAACTTCAGAATGGCCAACCATACGGGAGTTATCGCATGATGGCTCGAGTCGAAATGCCGATTGCGCCAATTCTACGATAGTGCTCAACACCTCGGATAGTTCTACGCATTGCGACAAGGCAGGAGTGAAGTGAAAAACCAGCGGCAGCAATTCGCGAATGAATATGTTTAGTGGTTATCGGTGATATGAGGATTTATCTTCACCTGCTCAACCACTATACTATGGCGGGATGCCAGACAGATCGAATGCACTCCAATGACTGGAGACTACTGATCGGGTTTTTCCACTCTTTGTTGGGGTCGTAAACTAAGCGGCAGTTGCCTTCCCGTGCTCAATGCCGAGGCTGCTCCTAGCAAGAGCTCTGCTTTCAAGTACGATAGTGAAAGACTCTCGATAAAAGTGATCGTCAAATCTGGATGATTTTGGATGCCGATCTGGACCAGAGGTCCTATGCCCGCGACGGAATGAATGCCGCCGGTTCTTTGCTGTTCCAAAATGATGCGGTTTGCTGACTCAAACCCGCGCCGTAGCAGTTCGTTCAGTTCCTCCTCCTTCTTGTTTTGTGCGGCCGCGACGAAGGACTGGGCCGAAATCAAGTTCACGTACATTTCATCGTCAGTGGGCTTATTTCCCAATTGGGTTTCAGCAATCAATTCCGCCGCTCGTGCCGGATAATCACCCGCGATGCCGCGCGCGACCTCCAGCATAGTGCTCGCACGCTTGTCGTCGTCTGGCAACTGTTTGGCTTTGGCAATCGCCGCCTCGGCGTTGATATGCGAAAGGCGCACCGCATCCATTCGCGTTTCGGCACCGGGGTCCGGAGATTGCATGTTCTGTGGTGGCCCGCCTGGTCCAAACGATAGTGAGCGTTGCTGGCCAGCTTTGGCGTATTCCAGGGCCGTTCGCAACTCCGGTCTGGTTGATTCCAACTGTTGAGCCAGCTCGGGATCGCGGTTGATCAGCATTCCGAAAAACAAGATGTTTGCATCGATCGCGTTGTGCACCTTCGCGCTCTTGCCCTCACTCGTATACACTTCCGCTTCAAACTGGTATTTGCGCGTGTCCGTCGCAAGCAGGTTCTTTACCAGCATGCGCAAAGCGGGCTGCACCGAATCAAATGGCAGGCCGCCAGCAAGCACCTGGAGCATCTCCCCAAACTCGAAATTATCGGAGAACCCGCCAGCATTTTGGCTGTATCTGGCGAACGTCGGCTCGAAAACTGACTGAAGTACTCTGATGGCGCGTTGATTATCGCTGCCCCAGTCTTTTGACGTAGCCTGCATGGCGGCATACCCAAGCGCAGCGTAAGGATAGTGCCCTTGGATGCCTAGGCGCTCTGCTTCTTGCTCCAGCAGCGGCAGCGCGCTCGCTCCATCGCGCGCAACCAACACCTCGAATAATTCGTGCACTAACCGCATCTCCGGCGGCGAGGTGGCCCACTTCGGCACAGGTTCTTCTATATTCAAGTTGTGAAGCAGTTCCAAAGCTCGCTCGGGATCTAATCGTATCAATATCCGCATAGCAGTGTTCTGCACGAACGAGCGTTGGGCCCCTTTCGTTTGAAACGACAATGTGAACAGTTCATTGGCCCACTCTCGCCCCAGGTCGGGGCGCAATCGCGAAACCATTTCAGCTTGTCGAGAGAGCATATCCATGAGACGCGACGACACCGGCAACTGCTGACCTAAGTCATGGCTCTGCTGCAGGAGCCTTAGGATCGTGGCGTTGGCGCCACAAGTAGAAACCACTGCAGATTCGGAGGATTGGGATTTACTCTCTTGGGCTTCCAAGAGGTTAGTGACGAGCGCGAACGAAGCGAGGACTGTACATAGTGGCCGCCGCATAGAGACCTCCGACCGGCCAAGATCGACCCCTGATTATACATCCCTTCCGCGGGTCCCAGCGATGTCTTGCGGGCTTCGATAAGTGGGATTGGTCCTCGGATCAGAAAAATTGTCAACATAGACCGCACAAAACGCGTTGTGTCTGCCGATTCATTTCCACTTGACCGCATTAGTCCGGCAATCCGGGGATATGGTCAGCCTTATCACCCTTGCGAATTGTGCCCGAATTACGGCGCACTCTCCAGAAAACAAGCGCGTAAATCGTTTGTTTTCTGTCACCATTTACAGCGCTCCCTGTACCCTGCTCGCAAGTAATGCACTTGTACGTAGAACGCGCCTATCGGAAGCTGAAGCGCAGCCTCGTGGCTTTTTCCCCTTGATTATTGATAAGAGCGGCGCTAGACTCTCCCCTCAGTAACTGATAGGAGCGCCATGAGCAAGCCCACCGATCTGGTCCAAGGCACGCTGGATCTACTTATCCTGAAGAGCATCGCCCTGGAGCCCATGCACGGTTGGGCCATCGCGCAACGCATCCGCCAGGTTTCGAAAGACGTGCTACAGGTGAATCAGGGCGCCCTCTACCCCGCGCTCCACCGGCTCGAGCAACAAGGCTGGATTGAAGCCGAGTGGGGCGAGTCCGAGAATAATCGCCGAGCGAAATATTATTCCCTGACGAAGTCCGGCAAAAAATATCTGCGGAGCGAGCAAGCAAACTGGGAGCGGCTTTCCGCGGCGATCGGGTTGGTCCTGAAGACGGCGTGAAGTCCGGAGGTTGGCCATGCGCTGGCTGCAAAGCATTTCCCACCGGCTCCGCAACTTGTTTCACAAAGACGCGGTTGAACGGGAAGCCGATCAGGAATTGCTCTTTCATCTGGAGCGCCAGATTGCGGAGCACGCCGCAGCCGGCATGCCACCCGAAGAAGCGCGCCGCGCCGCCTTGCTCGAATTTGGCGGCGTGGAGCAATTCAAGGAAGAGTGCCGCGAAGCTCGCGGCGTGAACCGCATCGAATCACTCTTCGCCGATCTGCGTTATGCGTTCCGCGCGCTTCGAAAGAGTCCGGGCTTCGCTGTCGTCAGCGTGTTGACGCTGGCCCTCGGCATTGGCGCGAACGCCGCCATCTTCAGCATGGTCAACGCCCTTCTTTTGCATCCCTACAATTTTCGAAGCCTGGACACACTGGTCCGCGTTTGGGAGGACCGCGGCATCGACGAAGGCTACGACGCGAGATATATCGCGCCCGCGGACGCCGAGGATCTTCGTTCAACGAATGGTGTCTTTGAAGGTCTGGCCACCTACAGCTTCCAATCCTTTGGTTTGGGAACGGAAGGGGATTTCCAGCCCATCCTTGGCTGCAGAGTCTCCGCGAATTTCTTTGAGGTTCTCGCCGTCACTCCCGCGGCAGGCAGGCTTTTCGGCGCCGCGGAAGAGCAGCCGGGAGCCGGCCAGGTTGTCATCTTGAGCTACGGATCATGGCAGCGGCGCTTCGGCGGTGATTCGCGGCTGTTGGGCAAGACAATTTCATTGAACAGCCATGTTTACGCCGTCGCCGGAATCATGCCAAAAGATTTTGATTACCCGGTGCCCGTTGAATTGTGGGTGCCGCTCGCGCTCACTCCCGCGGAGAAAGCGGATCGCACGCAACTTTCGCTCAGCGCCCTGGCCCGGCTCAAGCCCGGAGTCTCCGCCTCGCAGGCCCGCGCTGTACTGGCCGGTTTTTCTCACCGGCTCGAGCGGGAATATCCCAAGACGAATGCGGGCAGAGCAACGACTCTGCTCCAGTTGCGAAGAGAACTCTACATGTTCACGCTTCCGCTCTTTCTCCTGCTTCAGGCGGCAGCAGGTTTCGTTCTGCTCCTCGCCTGCGCCAACCTGGCGAATCTGGTTTTCGCGCGGATGATCGGCCGCCAGAGAGAAATTGCTCTGCGTGCGGCTCTCGGCGCGAGTCGCGGGCGCCTTGGGCAACTCTTCCTCTCTGAAACGCTTTTGTATTCGCTCGCCGCGGGAGCGGTGGCCATCGCGGCCTCATTCGCCAGCGTGCGCGCGCTGCGCACCAGTATTCCCGTGGGATGGACCAAGTGGGTACCCGGTTGGGATGGCATTCGTGTCGACGGCAACGTCCTTGCCTTCACGATACTGGCCGCACTGGGTGTCGGATTTTTTCTGGGCTTGGCAACGATGCTCCACACCTGCCGCGTGGAGCCGAACAAAACTCTCAAAGAAACCGGTACGGGCACTGTGACTCGCGCGAAGCGGAGAGTGCGCAACGCCCTGGTGGTCGCGCAAGTCATGTTTGCGTTGATCTTGCTTGTTTGCGCGGGCCTGACGATTCAGGGATTTGTGCGGCTGGCCAATGTCTATCAAGGATTCGAACCGGCCAGGGTTCTGAGGATTGAGATTTCCCTTCCGGAGAAATCGTACTCGGATAAAGTGAAGATCAACAATTTTTATCAGCGACTTCTTCACGGCGCGGCGTCGCTCTCGGGCGTTCAGCGCGCGGCTCTGGTCACCAATCCTCCGGCCAGCAACGTGGACAATGAAACGGCCTTCTTCGCCATCGAAGGCCAGCGTGTGCTCAAGGCTAGTGAAATCCCATCTGCTGATTTGCAGATCGCCAGCCCCGATTTTTTTGACGCATTGAAAATTTCCTCGATCGCGGGCCGCGTATTCTCGGACGCAGACGGCACCGATTCAGCGCGCGTGGCCGTGATCAGCCGGGGCATGGCCAATCGCTTCTGGCCGAAGGGAGACGCGTTGGGACACCGGATCAAGCTCAGCCCCCAGGACTCGACGGAACCGTGGCTCATCGTTGTGGGCGTGGTCGGCGATGTTCGTCAGAACTGGTGGAATCCCATCACGCGCCCGGTCATTTACAAACCCTTCGCGCAGGCACCGCAACGCTCGATGACTCTACTCTTGCGGACCACGTCGAATCCGACCAGCTACGTCTCCGCCGTGCGGGACGTCGTCCGCAAATTAGATCCGGAAATTGCACTGAGAGGGATCAACACGCTGGAGGAAGAAATCGCGGATTCCATCGCTATCGTCCGCATCATGGGAATTCTGATGGGAATTTTCGGGGTGGTCGCGCTGGCACTTTCTTCCATCGGAGTTTACGGCGTGCTCTCGGAAAGCGTCGCGCAACGAACGCACGAAATCGGCATCCGCCTGGCGCTGGGCGCCAACCCGCGCGACTTGATGAAACTGATCCTCGGGCAGGCACTCAAGCTCACCGGTTTAGGCTTGGCCATTGCAGTGCCTTGTGCCGTGGCCATCAGCCGTGCGATGGCGAGCCTGATTTTCGGCGTGGTCAGCGTGGATTACGCGATTCTCGGCGGATTTACGGCACTGCTGCTGCTCGTGGCGCTCGGTGCGGGCTATTTCCCCGCGCGGCGCGCGATCGGCGTCGACCCGGTGGTTTCTCTGCGCTACGAATAGCGGGCGCTTGCTGCGCTACTTGCGCTTCTTGCGCGATTTTGCGAGGCTGTCGTCCAGCCAGGAAAAATATTTTTCGGAACCTTCGGTAATCGGCAGCGCGAAGAACTCCGGCACATCGTAGCTGTGAAGCCGCTTCACTTCCCTTTCCAGTTCGCTGAGACGTGCTGCGCTTGTTTTAAGGATGAGCAAGTACTCGCGTGCCTTCTCGACTTTTCCCTTCCATGCGTAAATGGACTCGACAGGGCTAAGGCTGATATTTACGCAGACCGCGAACCCTTTAGTGGCCACGCTGCGGGCGATTCGCCGGGCTTCCGGCAAAGAGCCGCAAGTCACCAGCACTACTCGATACTCTCCGCCGGTTTTCATTCGTTCTCTCCTTGGAGCTGAGCAAGAAGCGCGAATCGCTTTTATCTTCGTTGCGACTCAGACTAGAATAGCGCTCCATGAGCAACTCTCCGGTTAAGTTTGGCACCTCGGGATGGCGTGGCCTCATCGCCGACGATTTTACGCTCGCCAATGTGCGGCTCGCGGTTACGGCCATCGCGGAACACGTGAAGGCCAAAGCGAATGAGCCCACGATTCTGGTGGGCTACGACACACGCTTCTACTCCGAAGAATTTTCCCAGCTCGCGGTGGACATCCTGCAGCGCCACGGCGTTCGAACGCTGTTGTGCGAAACATTCACCCCCACTCCCGCGGTAGCATTCGAAATCATGCGCCGCAAACTCGACGGCGCCATCAACTTCACAGCCAGCCACAATCCTGCGCAATATCACGGCCTGAAGTTTTCTTCGGCCGACGCCGGCCCCGCGCTGCCGGAAGTCACCAAAGATATCGAAGCGCGCGTCGCAAAAATGGTCGCGAAAGACGGCCCGCTCCAGATGTCGCCCGCGGCAGCAAGTCACGGAAAAAACTCAGCCAGCGAAAAAGTCAATCTCCGCGAAAACTATTTGAAGCGCATCGAAGAACTCGTCCATTTCGAGACGCTGCGCAAGGCAAAGCCGTCTCTGGTAGTCGACGCGCTCCACGGCTGCGGCGCCGGCTATCTGGACCGCGCGCTCACCGATCACGGTGTCACGGTGCAACGCATGCGCGCGGAGCGCGATTGCCTGTTCGATGGGACCGGGCCCGACGTCTCCGAAGAAAATCTCGCGCCGCTGCGCAAAGCTGTGGTCGATTCCAAAGCAACCGCGGGCCTGGCCACCGATGGTGACGCCGACCGCTTCGGCATCGTCGATCACGACGGCACGTGGATCCAGCCCAACCTGATCCTCGCGCTCGTGTACGACTATCTCGTCGAAACGCGCAAATGGAAAATGCCCGCGGCGCGCAGCGTCGCGACGACGCACATGATCGATGCGGTCGCCAAATTGCACGGCCAAACCGTCCATCAGACGCCCGTGGGCTTCAAATACATCGGCCAACTCATCCGCGAAGACAAAATCGCGCTGGGCGGCGAAGAAAGCGCCGGGCTCACCATTCGCGGCCACATCCCGGAAAAAGACGGCATTCTCGCGTGCCTGCTCGTGGCGGAAATGATCGCCGCGCGCGGCGCTTCCATCGGCGAGCAAATTCGCGCACTGTACAAAAAGCTTGGCCGCGAATTCTGGCCCGTCCGCGAGAATCTTCATCTCTCCGACGAACAAAAAGCAAACGCGGTCAAGCGGGTGGCCGTGGACGCTTCGACACTCGCCGGCCGAAAAGTCATATCTATCGACCGCACGGATGGCGCAAAATTTGTTTTAGACGATGGTTCGTGGATGCTCCTGCGCCTTTCCGGCACGGAGCCGCTGCTTCGCCTGTACGTCGAAGCCGAAAGCGCCGCCGCATCCGCGAAGTTGACGCGCGAAGCATCACAATGGGTACTGCAAAACTGAACAAGATCGCTGGCAACGAAAAAACTCCGCCGCTCCTGCGCCATTACGGCCCCGCGCTCCTCGGCCTGCTCGTGCTGGTCCTCGTGGTCCACGACATTTTCGGCGCCCACGGTTATCTCGCCATGCGACGCACTCAGCAGGAAATCAAAAAAGTAAACGCCGGTCTCGATCAGTTGAACATGGAAAATTTGCAGCTCGAGCAGGAAGTGCGAGAACTGAAGACCGATCCGCACAAAATCGAAAAAATCGCGCGTGACGAGCTTGGCCTGGCCCGGCCCGGCGAGGTCATCATCAAAATCCCGCGGTCGCAGCAGTTGCCGCAGGATTCTACTTCGAAGCCCTGACCCTCCACTTTTTCCACGTCGTGCGCGCCAGCGAAAGCCCCAGCATCGCCAGGAAAATTGTTATCAGCCCCGCCGTGGCCTTCGCCGCGCTGCATTGCCCCTTTGGCAGAATGGAAAATCTCCCATAAACAAATTCGATATGCACCCAGTACACCAGCAGCGAAGTTTTCCCCAGCTGGATGATGGGGCTAAAACCCTTTTGCGCAAGTCCCCAGCGGCACCAAGCGTAGACAAGAAATAGAATGATGAGAAGAATGCCGCAGCGCATCAGGAAAAAATCCGGATTGCTGTGCCAGTAGTCGTACACAGCGTAAAGGTGGATGGGTGAGGAATCGAAGAAAACAGAAAGCGCACATGCAAGAATTCCCGCGCCGCCGAGCGCCACAAAGGCAAGAGCTTCCTTGCGCTTGGCAAAGTCTGTAAACAGAAAAAAGCCCACGGCGAGACCCGCGAAAGCGAACGCCGACCAGGGAAACAACGGAAAGAGCCACGGTTGCGGCTGATCGAAGATGTGCACGCCGTTAATGTAGGACTCGATGGGCCACGGCAAGAACTTCGGCCGGTGCGTCGTCCAAAGCGGAGGCGTGGCCATCGCCACAATCACTGCGGCAACAACACCTCCGATGATCCCAAAATTCCGAGAGTATTGCACAGGCAAGGTTTGTAGTTGTAGGGGCGCAGCATGCTGCGCCCCTACAGAGGCAACCTCCACCGTAGGGCCCGTTCGCGCCGTGATCCAACACAACACGCCCATAAGCATCATGGAAAGTCCCAAAATATTTAAAACGTCGACGCGCAGTAGATCCGCCCACGGCGACCAGGGATAACCCAGCGCAAATTCCTGCACACGAAATAGCAACCCCATCCCAAAAACTTCCGCCCCGCGCAGAATCGTTTGCTTCGCGACCGCGTTGCGCTCGATTCCCTTCTCGCGCAACTTTTCCGTCACCAGCGCGAACGACACGCCCGCCAAAAAAATAAACAGCGGCGCGGGCAACGTCCCGCCCAGCTTCGACCAACCAGTCACTGACGACGACTTCTTTGCCTCCGGGCTCATCCACGAGTCATAGCAATGCGTTTGAAACATCAGCACGCACGCAAGCCCGCGCATCCAGTCGATGTACGCCAATCGCCTTGCCGTTGGTTGAATTTGGTCTGCCATCTCTCTGCGTTACAATTCTCGCTTGCCCGCCACGCGCCAACTCGGCCCGCTCGCGACGCTCGGCCTCTGGGCCGTGCTGACTCTAACCGGAGCGCTGTACTCCGCCTGGCTGGGCTACGGTGGCCGCGCGTTCGCTGCCACGCTCTCAGCTTTCGCGTTTTTCTTTCTGGTAATGCTGCTTTTTGCCGCGCGCGGCGTGGAGGATACCCTCGCCTCGCGCTTCGGTGCCGGCAGCGGTTACTTGCTCGGCGCCGCGGTGTTCCTTGTCTACCTGATTTATGGCTTGGGGACAAATACTTTCGCGTTCACGCGTGCCGCTGCCATCGCCGCTTTGGTTTTCATTCCGCTGGCGCTGGCCGCTTCCGCCGAACGCCGGCCACCGGGCTCCTGGCAGGACTTCCTCGTTCTCGCGGGCGTATGGGTCGCAGTGAAGC
>WNFF01001498.1_pt1 | contig 18827 bp, 23 predicted proteins | sample 5400441 | NCBI WGS metagenome assembly WNFF01 (sample SAMN13153345, study PRJNA577476) | soil metagenome | isolation source: 120 cm saprolite under Douglas fir tree site 2 hole 3 replicate 1 | place: USA:California | collected 2015-04-18 | reverse complement strand
CGAAAGACTCGCGCCGGGAAGCAGGCTCGCAAGATGCCCTGCGTCGAATTTCCCTTCCGAGAGGATGTGAGCGATCTCCGTCGTGTGCGTGTCGGCAGGACTGCCGAGTTTAACGATGGCGTTGCGAAACCGGGAAATATTCATTTGCACGTCGTTGAACTGCTTTGTGGCGTCCGTCTCTTTCTGAATGTCCGTCTCGGACGCCTTGATCGGATTCGTGAAACCTTTCGCCTGAGCTTGCGGCATGGTGGTCAACACGCGCTGCTGGGTTTGTGGGTCAAAAGCGATAACCGGATTCGTTCCGATAAGCGCCGTCTCCGCTCTGCTCTTTGCAGTAGCCGCTTGCGATGCCGCTGTTTCTGCTTGCGTCTTGAGCAACGTCGCCGCGCGCGCAGTCTTGGCCTCTTCGGGAGTCGGCATCGAAAGCAGCGAAATGTGAGACGCGGCGGATTCGTTCATCGCCTTGTCAAGCTCTGCGGCGTTCTTCTGCTGCGCTTGCGCGACTGTGGGCATCGAGCCGAGCCGCTGCTGATCTTCTTGCGTCTTGAGCCACTTCTCGGTGTTCAGTCCTAGCTCGACGTTCTTGATGTTCGCGTCGGACGGGTCGCTCGCCAAACTTTGCAACTGCGGCATTACTTTAGAAATGTCCACGCCGCCGGCGTTGAGTCTGCCCGCCGCCGCTTTGAGCACGTCGGGTGTGCGCTGCTCTATCGGCAGCGCCTTGAACGATTCGATTTCGTTGAACGCGAGATCGTGCATCTTCCCCAGGTTCGCAAGGTCTTTCTCTTGCAACGTAGCAAGCTGAGTCTTTGCCGTGATGATTTGATTCTTGAACGCCATCAAATGCTCTGGCGTGACTTGGCCGGAAGAAGCCGCGTCAGAGTAGGTCTTGTCGAGGTCGCCGTTGTTTTGCGCGTACAAGCGCATGAGCGTCTGCTGGCTCTGCTGATTCTGGCGCGCTTGCTGCAATTGAATCTCGCCCATCTGCCCCTGCTGGACTTGATTCTTGAGCGCGAGCACGCCGCCGAGTTGCTGGATAGGAGACTCGGGCTGCTTGATATCGAGCGCCGGGAACTGCATGCTAGAGAAACCGCCCATCAGTAGCCGCCTTTCCCTACGGCAAGCAAGCCGATCGGCATGCCGCCTTTTCGCTTCGAGCGATCGCCAAGATATTTGTCAGTCGCTCCATTTTCGCTGTCGTCGTCGCCGCTCTGTTCTTTGTCGTGCAACGCAGCAACGGCTTTCGCGTGCTCGCTTTTCGGCTGCGCGCCGATCTGCCCGATCTGAGGATGGTGTGCAAGCTCTGGTGCGTTGCGCTTCACGATCTCCGCTTGCGCTTCCTCGCTCAAACCCAAGCCGCCGAGAAACGCGCGATGCGTCGCGGCTTCCTCGTCTGGGTGATTGTCGTGGAAGCGCCGCGCTGCTTCCATGTATTGCGGAGTAATTTTTACGGCCATAGCTTCCTCCCTAGTCCCACTGCACGTCGATCTCGCCCGGAGTCGTTCCAGAAGTTACGATCTGGATTCCGTCCCTGAAACAAATTGGCGAAACCGCATCCGAGAACGGCTGGCCTGCGGAGATTTTCGCCGCCGCGATAAACGTACGAAGATTGCCCGCACTGTCAGGCCCGTCCTTGATGGCCATTGCCCAAGTAGCGCCGGGGTCCGAGACGATGATGTTGTTTATGCGGCCAGCGCCGAGTTTGATTTGCGTCGTTGCGTTTGTGTTGATGACTGTCGTGGGCATGGCTTACCGCCTACGCTTTCCAGAGCGCCGATCTTCGCGGCGCTGCGCAAGGTACGCTTCCACTTCATCGTGTTTCTGCGTGATCGTCTTGAACGTGCCGTGCCGTTCAAGCCGCGAAGCTATACGGCGAATCTTATCCGCCACGCGCTCATCGTTGACGCGCTCGCCTTCGGAGACAGTGATTGCCCTAAGCTCATGTTCGTTTTCCGGCTTGGAAAGGTAGTACGCTACTTCTGCTCCAAGGCCACCGAGCCGCGTGCATTCCCGCAATGCCTCGTTAGGCAGCTTCAAGTTTCGAGTTCCAGCCGCCGCGAGCACTTCGTTAAAATCTGGATGGGCGAGCACAAACTCCCGGCCTTCCTTGTTGAATTTTTCGATCTGCTCTTGCGTCACGTCCATGTTTACGCCGCTTTCCCTGTGCGTCCGTTGCCGTTCGAGCTATCAGTCGGCAGTGGGTCGTAGTCCTGCTCCGCTGGCGGCGTCGGCAAGCCTTTGATCTCCGATGGCGAAGAAACCCATCCGAGAGCGCGCAGCTTCTTTTCTTCGGCGCGAGCAGCGTCGATGTCAATCGTCAGATCGTCGCGCAGCGCGCCGACAAGCCGCGTGATGTACGGCAGTCTGACGATCACGTTCCCCAAAGAGTCTTTATTTCTTCCGATCACTTTGAAGCCGCTGTCAGTCAAGCCAAGCTGCGCGGCAAGATCAAACGGCAAGGGATAATCCGGCGAAGCGATATCCCCGCTGGGTAGTCCGTTCTTGAGCGCGAGACGGTACATCGCTTTCGGAAACTCGCCGCAAGTTTCGCTGACAAGTTCGTGTACTGCTCTCGTCGCTTCGCCGAGCTTCGGTGGGCGAGGGTCGTTGGCTTCCATTGCCTCACGAATTTCTTTTGTGCGGCCCATTGAGTCGAGCTTCTGAACACGAAGCACGATCTCCTTTTTTTCCTGATAAGTTGCTTGCATTGTTTCTCCTTTCAAACGAAAATCAATTTCTCCACTCACCATCTCCGACAGCATGATGTTCACGCCAAGCCCGCTCGCGCCGGTCTATTCCGCCGATGGATTCCAAAACGGTTTCATCCTTGCGCGGTCGCAGCCGAGCTGCGGCGCGCTCTGTCAGCGGAAGGTCAACGTAGTCGGCGTGCTCCCTCTTCGCTTGCGCCGTAGGTTGCGGCCCTGGGATCGCTTCCGGCGCGATGGGAGCGTCAACCCGTTGCGGTCGCGGCATGTCGCGCATGTAATCGGTCGCAGGACGCGGAGCCATCGCTTGATCGGCCCTGCGCCGCTGCGCCTCGCGCCATTCGTCGAGATCTTCTTTCGCGGCGTTTCGCTGCTCGCGACGATGGCGCGCCAAACGGCAGCGCGCTTCAACGAAAGGCGGTAACTCGGCGTTCTTTCCTCGGCCTTCACGCCACACCAGCAACTCTTCTTCGTCTATGGCGTCTTGAGCCTCTTCCGCCGCTAATTCTTCTGGCGTCATTTTTTCCCTGTGCCTGCGTGCGGCGTCGAGCACCTCTGAAAGCTCTTGCGAGTAAGTGTTGTCATGATTTTCAGGCGCGGGTTTAATTCGCGCCAGCTTCGGCAAATCAAGAGCCTCTAGCAAAAGAATCAGTTCGCGCTTTTCTTGCGCCGACATCTGCGCGAGGACTTCCGGCGTGATCTGCTCAATTAGCGCGCTCACTGTACCCTGCCTTTTGACTCTCGATGCGTTTCTAGCAATTCGGCGATGCGCGACATCTTCTCGTCGTCTGACATCGCCATGATTCTTTGCTCTTGCGTCAAGTCCGCGTTCAGATTGATTTGCTGCTGTAACGGCCTCCCCCAGCCGTACGCGAGCAACAGTTCCAGATGCTTCGAGCTGCCTTGGCGTGCGCGACGGTCGGCCTGCTCAAGCCACTGCCGGAAACGCGATTTGCCGATCTTCGTATCGAATTCGTCCGCAAACTCCCTCACTGCGGCTTTCATGTCGTGGGTGGACGGACGGCCTGAAGGATTGCCGCTCTGTCCCGCTTGCCAGCGCTTCCCGATAGTGTTGCCTGGCTGGAACTGGTGGGCTGGCCGGGCATTGTCTTGCGCCGCGACTTTTCTTCCTCTTTGAGTTTTCGTTTTCAATTCACCGTCTCGCTGACCTTGAGCTTCGCCAGGTCAAGCTCATTGCTTCCCCAAATCAACAGATCGCCTAGCGGCGTCCCCGGCGCGAAAAATTCAAACGGGCTAAAGCCGCCAGTGTCGAGCGGCTTGATTCCGCTGGCCCTTACCTCTTCTTCGATTCGCTCAAGCGAACGGCGAAAATCTTCGCGCTCTTGCTGAGTCATTCGTTTTTGATCGTCCATGCAGTCACTCACTTTTGACCACTTGCCAGCCAGCCTCCAAAAGCTCCGCTTCCTCTTTGGGATTGTTTGCGATGCAGACTTGAAAACGTGCTCCGGCAGGGGTGGGCAGTTTTTTGCGACGCCAAGGGACAATTTTCCCCTCGGCCGTTTTCGTGGCCGCAAGCAACGTCATCGTTTCAGAAGGAGATTTGTCCTCTATCTCCCCAAGCACAGTCTTTCCGTCAGGCTTTTCAATATCCACAAGCACCGCAGTCTTGTTGAAGTCGGCGTGCGCCAGTTCCGCGCAGTTCATCGCCTTTTCAACTGCGCGCGCGGCTTCCATTTCAGCGTCCAGCCATGCTTTTATTCTGGAATTGTTGGCTGCGCCAGAGCGGAGACGGTCAATAGTCCCGCATTCCCTTTTCAATTTTTCCCGCGCATTGGCGTCGTACTGCCGTTCGATGCCTAGATAAACGTCTCCTTCCAACGTGCCGACCTCGGCACCGAGCTTCGCCGCCGTTCCCTTTGCCTTTGTGATCTCCGCGAAACGCTTACTGCCATCCTCGCTGATAAGGTCAGTCATCGCCTTGAGCACGCCCGCCCAGGCTTCGTCCGACAGGTTGCTGTCGCCGCGCTCGAATTGAGAAAGCATTGGCTGTGATACCCCGGCGCGTTTTCCGAATTTAGCCAGCGTGATGCCGTACTGCTTGCGGAAGGTACGGAGCTTTTTACGCCGTTGACCCAAGGGAACCGTTTTCGTCTCTGTCGTTTCAGACATTGCTGTAATTACCTCACTTCCCCAAGCCTAACAGAAACAAACGAGGGTATCAATAATTTTTATTGACACACGGCTCTGAACGTGCAATACTGCTATTCGTTCAATAAAATTTATTGAACAGCTCATGCGCGAACATAAACAAATAGTGGGTCGAGTGTCAAGAGAAAGTACTTTTCCGGTTTTCTTCTCCAAAGAGTCCACCCGCTATTCGCACCTGCCGTATTCGCCGTATTCCGTGGTCTGTCCAACCTGCCACGCCACGCGCCAGCACCGCTGCGTTGGGAGACGTTCAATGCGCCTGCCAAAACCGCACATCAAACGGTTTTTGCTTGCCGCCGAAATATATCGCCGGTCAATGCGCCGGAAGTTGGTGCGCCAGGCCGAGCTTGCAGGGACGGCATGAACGGTAAATCCAAAGTCCGCATCGAGTTGGTGCCCTTCAGCCAGATCGAAACCGGCCATGCCGACGATCAATATATTAGATTGACGCCAAAGGGCGAGCGCCTTGCAGCACGACTCAGCAAGCAGACTCCGCGCGAGCGCGAACGGACGATGCGCGAGATTCAAGACCGCGTCCGCAGGGGGCAAGCCGATCTCAAAAACGAGCGGAAGAAAATGATTCTCGACATCCTCAGGGACAAAGGCGAACAGGACAGTGACGGGAATTTTATATTGCTCGAAAAACTTTGCACTACGCTCGACGTGACGGTCATGGAAGCGATGCTATTGCTGCACGAAATCAACGGGAACCGGCTCGACGTGCCCGAAGGTGAGTTGTACGTCTACGCTTTTTTCAATCATGGCAGTGGCGAAGTGTGGTGCGAACTGTGGGAGCCAGAACGATGAGCGCCGCCTTCCTCGATCTATTCCGCTCTAATCCTGAATCCGTCGTGCTGCGGAAATCCATTGGCAAAGAACGCGACAGGGATGGGAAGCTGGCCGCCCAGTATGTCACCGTCCGCCGCGCCCCTTCCGCTAAGGACGTTGAGCTGCATCTCGCCGGAAGAGTCTGCATCGTCGCAAAACCTGACCTCGCGGACGATACCTGCTGGTGGGCGAGCATTGACTTCGACATTTACCGAGACAAGCCAGCCGTAGCGCGTCTCATTGATGAAATTACCGTCCTGAAATTGCCGCTACATGTATCCGAGTCCAAGTCTGGGGGAATCCACGGCACTGCGTTTTTCTCGAAACCTGTACCGTGCGCCGCCGCCCGCGCTGAGTTGTCGAAGTGGGCTGCGATGCTTGGATACCCGAATGCGGAAGTTTTTCCGAAGCCCGTACAAGACGGGAAGATTCCTTTCGGCATCGCACTTCCGTTCTTCGGCGAGCCGGAACGGTTCAAAGCCTTCACCCCGCAGTTCTATGAGCTGCAAGTGAACGGCAATGGCTGGACGCCGCCGCAGGGCAATCGCGGCCTTGAGGAAATGACGGCAGAGGATGAACGGAATCCAAGCATCGCGTTGCCGGACCATATCAAGGATTTTGGAGCACTGCTCACGGCGCATAGGCTGAAATTCATAAAGCGGGCAGAGGACGGGGGCGTCAGTTACGACTACCACAACGTCGCAGAGAACGGCAAAGTTCACCATAACGTCGGCGGCCAGCCGTGCCTCCTCGCCTGTAAAGTCCATGAAGCGAACAAGACGAACCCCCGCTGCTCGCGGTTTTTTGAAAAGGACCGCCGCGTCGTTCATCACTGCTTCGACGATGACAACGACCCCGGCGAACACAGGACGCGAAAAGCGCTCTTTGCGCTCGGGATAGTCCTCGAACCCACAGAGGCTGTAGGCCCGGCCCCCGGACAGATAGCAGCGACCTCAGAGCTGCGACTGCCGGATATGCCGGAGTCAGTCCTCGACGGTCGGCTTGGCGAGATTTGCAAAAAGCATTTGAAGGACTTCCCGATTGCCTATAGCTGGCCAGCTCTGCTCGCGGCTGCTGGTGCTTTAGTCCGCCCGGTAGAATGGCCAGCGGCGACGATCTTCCGGGCAAATCTGTACGTCGCGCTCGTCGGCCCTGTAAGTTCTGGAAAGTCCACGGCCATTGAGCGAGCGTGTCATTTTGCGGAAGTACTCCCGCCATTACTCCAAGAGATCAAGAGTGGTAGCGCGGAAGGGTTGCTCAAGAAACTAGGCGACCGGAAAGGCGGCCGCGTTTTTCTTTTCCCCGATGAGCTTTCACATTTGCTGGACAAGGCGCAAATCATAGGAGCGTCTTTTCCATCCATCCTGAACACGCTGTTTTATAAAGACAAAGCCGACTTAACCATCGCACAGGGAAAAGAAGTGAGCTTCAACTGCCGCATGTCGGTTGTCGGCGGCCTCACTGCGGAAAAATTCGGCGAGAGTTTTGGCGCTGCCACAATCGGAGGATTGTACGACCGATTTCTTTTCGGGCAGTGCCCTACAGGTTTTGAATATCTGTGGCGACCGATTGAAGGTACGCCCGCGCTTGAGGGGGAGTTTGATGAGATGCCGGTCAATCAAGATGTATGGGACGCGCGGGACGATCTCAAGACAAAAGAGAAACTGACTCCGCGCGTGCTTGAGCTGGCACTGCGATGCGCCGCGATTTGCGCCGCAATCGATGGCCGCGAGTTGCGCGCCGCCGATCTCGGACCGGCGTGGGAAATGGCGCGCTACCAAAACCGCGTGAGAATGCTCCTGCGCCCGAATGCCGGTAAAAATTTAGAAGGGCAAGTAGCATCAAAACTACTTGATTACCTAGATGCTCATTCGCTAGATGAGAAATTCCACAAATTACGTGACGTGCTGACCGCCGCTCATGCTTACGACTTTGGCCCCGCGCTCTGTGAGCGTGTGATTAACAGCTTGGCCTTCGCCGGTGAAATCGAAAAGTCTGAAATCAAAAACGCTCGCGGACGCAAAGTGATCTTTATCCGGCGCGTAAAGGTGGGGCTATGACAAATCTCACTGCTACAAGCCCCCTTCTTAATAGCGTATGTGCAAGGGGAGAAGGGTTGAAGCAGTTTGTAGCAGTGAGAAGTAGAAGTCCTTTATATTCAATAATTTATACTCACACACACACTATTTATACCCCCCCTGTAGCAGTGAGATTTCCTCGCCCCAACGTGCTCACTGCTACATACTGCTACCCGCCGCGCTCTTCCACCAAGCAAGCGTACAACACACGTCTGTTAACTAATAGTATACAACGATTCTTGTTAACTAGTTGTGTCGAAACGCCCGTCAAAACGTCAAAACGCCGTCAAAACGCGGGGTCTGCGCGTAGCTTCCCCGGCTGCTTAGTCCTCGCCGCGAACAACTCGCTACAGCGCTCAACGCCGCGACACACGCGCTCGGTGGCGCGACGATCTCTTGAGTGTCGTGGGTCGGAGCTTTGAATTTCGAGCGATGCGAGCGCCATCACGCCTCGCTAGAAACACACTTACAGGCTCGCCCGCTAGTAAGCAGCTTGTTATCAAGCACTTACAGGGAGCAATAGCCGCTTGGTTTCGAGAACGTGCAATTTTCGTGCTGAACGGAGCTTAACTTAGGCGAATAGAGAGCAAAAAACTTAGGGGCGCGCTGGAGTGCTTACGAGCACGAGCTACTGTAACGCTCGGAGGTATTTACTTAGTTCTCGAAGCATCTGGGATCAGTTTCCAGCCGCCAGTATCGGCGAATCAAAACCACCCGCTTGTAGGACACCAAGCTATCAAAGTCCTCGCCGCGCAAGTAGTGAACGAGGTTTCCATGCGCGAGGCGAAGATCAAATCCGAGACAGCAACAGGGCCGCCGTTTTTCAGCATCCCTGAGCTTGCCGTGCGTTGGCGATGCTCGCGCGCTACGGTCTATAACCTGATTCGCGGCGAGAAGATCGTAGACTTCGCCGCTCCCGGCCATCGCGGCAAGAAGCTCGTTCCCGCCGCTATCGTGTCCCGCATCGAGGAAAGCAGCATGCGGGTGTTTCGATGAAGGGATTGTGCTTTACATCAGCCATTTCGTGTGGGACAATTAATGCATGAAAAGGGGCAGGCCGCCAAAGCCAGCAGCAGAGAGACGCAGCGTGATGCTTCGACATCGGCTGACGAAAGCAGAATACCGCAAGCTCTCCGCTGCTGCGAAAAAAGCCGGTGTGCCTCTTTCCGAATATGCGAGAAAGAAATTGATTTAAGCGGGACGCCCGGCGTGTTCAGACGCCGAACGCCCCTAACCCACAAAGCGAGGTACATCGCCATGCAGGCTCCACAAACTTTATCACCACTTCAAAAAGACGCTTTAGAAAAGAGCTACATCACGCTCCGTGTCCTGAGCGTGTTCCTTGAGAGCATTGCTGCGAAGTTGCAAGAACCTGATGATCGGCTGCTGGCGAGAGTCAACAAAGACAGCGCGGAGATTTGTCGGCGTCATCTGCTAACCGCGTTTCCGATATTGCACCTGGCGGAAGGCGGTGTGCGATGAGTGCCTACGTTCGCAAGACTCGCTGCGCCGTCGCGCGCTGTCAGCATTGCGATTGGATTGGCGTGTTCTTCGGCGTAGATCGTGAGCAGTTACGTTTGCGAACAGTAGCGGAAACCATTCTCCATGCGATAACGCATCGAGCATCGGCGCGCAAGCGCGGAAAGGCGAAGCCATGAAACCTGAAACTGAAAAGACCATCGTCGCGTGGCTCGGCCCGAAGTGGCGCACGCGTCTTGTCGTGCTCGTTGCCATCGTAATCATCGGAATCGCCATCATAGAAGGGATACGCTAGCCATGATTGCGAAACTGAGAGACGCGAGGTACTGGATGCACGGGACAGTCGCCGGCAAATTCTTGCGGCTCCCGCTCGGCACTGCGAACAGAGACGCTGCTCGCGTCACAGTCGATCATGTCGAGCGAGCTTTGTCCGAAGGGCAGACTTCATTGCGATGGCCGGAACTGAAAAAGCTCTTGCCGCCTCGCACGTTCGCGGCGCTCGCCACAGTAGCAAACTACTGCGAGCCTGAGCCGATTGCGCCAGCAGCGACGTGGAACGATCTCGAAACCGCGTTCAGCACGAAAATGCAGCAGCGCATCCTGCTCGGCAAGCTGGCCGAGTCCACGAGCACGCGATACGAGCAATCGTTACGTGCGTTCAATGCCTTCCTCAAGGAAGCCGATGTCGGCGATCTCGCGTCGATGAATCGCGCATTCATCGAGCGCTTCAAAGTCTGGCGACTTGCGAAGATTCAAGAGAAGAAATTCTCTCGCGGCGGTCGCGGTCTGTCACTCGACGTGGCGATACTTCATCGCGTTTTTGCCGTCGCCGTCGAGTGCGAGATGGTCATCAAGAACCCCGTGCAATTCGAGGGACGCCCTGGCGACTCGGCGGAGAACGGCGCGCAGCCATTTCGCGGCGAGCAGCTTACGAAATTGCGCGAAGCTGCTGGCCCAGACTTGCTCGCATTTCTCCTTCTCCGCTGGACGGGGCTGCGCGGCTCCGATGCCGTTCGTTTGACATTCGATGAGATCGACTTCGGCGCGCAGGAAATCAACCGCTTGACGATGAAGAGGAAAAAGCGCGTCGTGCTTCCCATCCCTCAAGAATTGCTTTTCGCTCTCGAAGCTGAACGCGACCGCCGCCAGCCGCAACCGGATGAGCGCATTTTGATGAATCCCGGCAACCGTGCGAACGGTGAGCCGATGACGCGGCCTCGGCTCTACCAGCGAATGCTCGCGCTCGGCAAGCGGGCGGGAGTCCCTGACGCGCACCCGCATCGTTTCCGCGACACGTTCGCTGTCGATCTGCTCGCGCGCGGAGCAACGCCCTACGATGTCGCCAAGCTGTTAGGGGATACTGTCGATACCATCGAGCGGCACTATGCTCCGTTCGTGAAAGAGTTGCGCGACCGCGCTCGCCGCTTGATGGAAAACGACGAGGGCATCGAGAAGAATCATTGCACGATTATTGCACAGTCGCCCGCAACGGGCCGGAGGATTCAATGAAAACGACTGACAACAAAAGAGATATTGGCGGACGGGCCTGTAAGCCGGATTCTGTGCAACAGGCAAACCGTAAAACGGTCTGCCTGCCGCGGCGATCATTCCTCTAGGTCGCGGTTCGCACCGTGACTCCAGCAGCCTACCCGAGGGTTCTCATCCGCGTTGGCTTGCGCCACCACGAAAGGAGCGCGTTCCTTTTCAGGACGCTCGCTCATCGAGCCGGGCCGGCTCTCCCCTCCTATTTGGCCTTGCACCACGCGGGGTTTTCCGTGCCCCCGGTGTTGCCACCGGAGCGGTGGGCTCTTACCCCACCTTTTCACCCTTGCCAAACGTCGCGAGCATGTAGGGGCGGGCTTTAGCCCGGCCTGTTTTCACAGGCCGACTTTAACCCAGCCCCCTTCGAAGACGTCTCACAGGTTTCCCTGTGCGATGCCACCGCGCTTCACTCCGCCGGCGGTCTATTCTCTGTGGCACTTTCCGTAGCGCCGCGAGTAGCATAGGCTTTAGCCTGTGCTCCCCAAAGCGCCCCCTGGCGTTACCAGGCGCGTTGCCCTGTCAAGAGTTCCGCCAACCACTTCGCAGCCGCCATAACGACGTCCACAAAATGATCAGCGTGCCTCAGGACGGTGTCCGGACTTTCCTCCCGCCCAGCCATCTCGCGATGACCAAGCCAGCGATCACCCGGCCCGCCCGCCACCCCAATTATATCTTGAATCGCAACCACGGGCTGAGCAAACTCAATTGGAGCCTTGCCGAGCGCGGCCTGAAAGGTGACCGAGATGAGTACGTCGCAATTCTTGCTTGAATACTTGAAACACTGTGATGAGGACGACGAAAACGAGGAGCCAACGAGTGCTGAGGACAAGGAATTGGCGAATCTTCTGGACACACTCAGGATCGACTCCGTTGAGAGCGTGCTTCCCGAGAAATTATCGATGATCGTCAAGCACTTACATTCATCAAAGAACATTTTGGAATACAGTCTTGACGAGCACTACTCGCGCTATTTCTTGCGCGAGGTTCCGAAGATCGTCAAGCGGGCCCTGAAACTTGAACCCCTGTTCATCAGTAAGCCGATCGCGGAACGGGTAGAAATATATGTGCGGGAAGCGACTCGCGCTTATCTGTTTGGCTTATTTCAGGCTTCAATCGCCCTTGCTCGAAGTGCATTGGAGGAGAGTTTGAAGGGGCAACTGAAAGAGGGTGCGCCAATGCTCGCGCAGTCTGACGAGCTGCTTGCCCTGCTTCGCGCGACTGCGTTGTCAAAACTGCTTGACGCTTCCCTATTGCAATATGCGCATGATGTGAGAAAGGCTGCGAATGGTGTGTTGCATGGTGCTCGATGTGGCGACCCCGACGCATACGACGTCTTGATTAAGACAAGAAAGGTTCTGGATGCCCTTCATAGGGGACGAAAGTGATGGCGCGGCTTCATGAAAACGCAATGTGAGAATCAAGACGGCGACAGTATCGAACAGAGAGAGGCGGAACTCTTGTTGATCGCTACGCTTGGAGAGCGACTGGGAGTGAGGCTGTCCAAACACCGCTTCAACTTGCCCGAGGGGGGATGGTTGGAAATTGATGGCGTGTGTGAAGTCCCACTCTTATTGTGCGAAGCGTGGGCCCATCAGGGGAAACCCAAGAGCGCACAGAAGAATAAGGTCATGACCGACGCGGCGAAACTGGTCTTCGCGGCGAAATTGTGTGCCAGCACTCCTCGCCTAATCCTCCTATTCGGAGACGAACAAGCCGCAACGCATTTCAAGGGCCGGAGTTGGATGGCCCAACTACTACGAACCAGTGGAATAGAAGTACACACCGTTGACCTGCCTGAGACAGTAAGAAATGGAATTAGATTAGCGCAGAAGCGCCAGTTCAGATGACCGGAGCGGCGCAGCAATACATCTACTTGAGTCCTACCAATTTCTCAAACTCTCTCTCATCCAGGATCGTCACGCCAAGTTCCTTCGCCTTGTCGTACTTCGAACCGGGATCGGTGCCTACCACGACGTAATCCGTCTTTTTGCTGACCGACCCGGAAACTTTTCCGCCGTGTTGCTGTACGATCTCGCCCGCTTCCTCACGTGAACGATTCGCGAGGCCGCCGGTAAAAACAAAACTCTTACCCGCAAATTTGTCGCTCTTGACCTTGCGTTTTTCCGCCGTCGGGTGGACCCCCTTATTGTGCAGCTTCAGGATGAGCTGTCGGTTTGCAGGCTCCGAGAAAAACTCGACGATGCTCGCCGCCACCTTCGGCCCAACCTCCGGCACTTCTTCAAGCTGTTCTTCTTTTGCGTCCGCCAATTCCTCCAGTGAGGAAAAATGTTCTGCCAGCAATTGTCCCGTCCGCTCGCCCACAAATTGAATCCCCAACGCGTAAATCAGCCGCGCCAGCGAATTCTTTTTGCTTGCCTCGATTTCCTCCAACAGGTTCTGCGCGGATTTTTCCGCCATGCGCTCCAGCCCCGCCACCTCTTCTTCTTTCAACGCATAAAGATCCGCAACGTCTTTCACCAATCCCTTGTCCACAAGCTGATCCACAATCTTGTCGCCCAGCCCATCAATGTTCATCGCGTGCCGCCCCGCAAAATGAAGTATCGATTCTCTCCTCTTCGCCGGACAAGCCGCGTTCACGCACCGGTACGCCACTTCCCCTTCCACATGATGAATCGTGCTCCCGCATTCCGGGCAGTGTTTCGGCATGCGAAACGGTTTCCGGTTCTTCCCGGGCTTCACCACTTTCAGCACGTGCGGAATCACTTCCCCCGCCCGTTCGATCAGCACCGTATCGCCAATCTGCAATCCCAACCGCTCGATTTCATCCATATTATGGAGCGTGGAACGGCCGACAGTGACGCCTCCCACTTGCACCGGCTCCAGCACTCCCACCGGCGTGAGCGTCCCCGTGCGCCCCACTTGCACGAGAATGTCGTTCACCACCGTCGTCTCCTGCCGCGCCGGATATTTGTACGCAATCGCCCACCGCGGCGCCTTCGACGTGTAACCCAGTTCATTTTGAATGGGAATCGAGTTCACCTTCACCACCACCCCGTCAATCTCGTAAGCCAGCTTCTCCCGCTTCACATCCCAATCGTCGCAATACGCCGTCACCGCTTCGATCCCCGCGCAAAGTTTCCAATCGTCCGAAGCGCGGAAGTGTAATTGCTTCAATGCCTGCAGGGACTCCGAATGCTTCGCAAAGGGTACTTTTCCATCCACGAGCAGGTAGTACGCAAAAAAATCCAGCCGCCGCGCCGCCGTGATCGCCGGATCGAGCACCCGCACCGCCCCCGCCGCCGCGCTTCGCGGATTCATAAAAATCTTTCCGCCCGCCCTTTCCTGCTGCTGGTTCAGCATTTCAAACGACTTTCTGGTCATCATCACTTCGCCGCGCACTTCGAAGCTCGCCGCCAGCTTGATTTTCTTCAACACCCCGCTGTCCACGCGCAGCGGAATCGTTCGAATGGTCTTCACGTTCGGCGTGACATCTTCTCCCGTCGTACCGTCCCCACGGGTGGCTCCCCGCACCAGCACGCCGTCCTCGTATTGCAGCGAAATGCTCAACCCATCGAATTTGTGCTCCGCGATGTACTCAATCTTTTCCTGCCCGCTTCCTTCACGCACGCGCCGGTCCCAATCGCGCAGCGCATCATAAGAAAACGCGTTGTCCAGGCTCAGCATCGGCCGCGCGTGCCGCACGGTGGTAAATCCTTCCCGCGGCGGACCGCCCACGCGCACCGTCGGCGAGTCCGGGGTCACCAATTCCGGATACGCCGCCTCCAGCTCCTTCAACCGGTTCATCATCCGGTCGTAGGCCGCGTCCAAAATCTCCGGATCGTCGAGCACGTGATAGCGATACTCGTGGTAGCGCAGCTTCTCGCGAAGCTCCTCAATCTCTTTTTTCACGTTTGCGGGCGCGGCTTTGGCCATGAAACCCTCGGAAGAACAGTGTGCTGGAAATCGCCTGATATTATATAGAATGAATCTCTTAGGCCACGAACGGGAGACTTCCAGTCTGACTATGACGTCCGATCTCAGAAACGCTTTATTGATTCACAACCCCAATGCCGGCGGTGGAGGCAATGGCCGCCGTCGCACGCTCGATGCTGCCCGTCATATTTTTGCCGCCGGCGGCATCCACTCCGACCTCGCCGAAACCACCGGCCCGGGCCATGCCACGGAAATCGCATCCCGCGCCGCCAACGAAGGCCGCGGCCTCGTCATCGCCTGTGGCGGCGACGGCACCCTCAATGAAGTCGTCAACGGTCTCGCCGCCCACCAGAACGGCCACCGCGTGCCCCTGGCCCTTCTCCCCGGCGGAACCGCCAACATTCTCGCCAAGGAACTGGACTTGCCCTGGGACATCCCCAGCGCCGCCGAAAAACTTGTTCGTGGCACTGTAAGAGAAATCGCGCTCGGCCTGGCCACCCCGCTCGAACAACCCGAGAAGCAGAAGTATTTCCTCAGCGTCGGCGGCGCCGGACCCGACGGCATGATCGTCTATTCCCTCGACCTCGACCTCAAAGCCCGCCTCGGCATCCTCGCCTACTGGTGGCAAGGCGCCACCGTGGCATTCCGTTACGATTTCCCCCATTTCCGCATCATCATCGGCGATGAAAAGCTCGACGCCTCCCTCGCCATCGTTGGCCGCACCAAGAATTACGGCGGCCCCTTCAAAATCACCACCGGCGCCGACCTCTTCGAAGACCAATTTGAAATCATGGCCCTCACCACGCAGAGCGGCCTTCGCTACCTCAGCTACCTGCCCACCCTCTGGATGGGCAATCTCCGCGGCACCGAAGGCGTCCATTTCCACAAGTCCGACACCGTAATCTGCGAACCCCTCGACAAGAATCCCCTCTACGCCCAAGTCGACGGCGAGCCCCTGGCCCGCCTGCCCGTCCAATTCAAAATCGTCCCCCGCGCCCTAAAACTCCTCGTTCCCACCAAGCCGTTGTAGAGGCCGGGCTTTAGCCCGGCGCTTTTCTCCGTGTAAGGCCCGTCTTCCGAGGCGGGCCGCTCTCCGGCCTCCGCCACCGAATCGTCCTCCATCCGAATCTATGGAGTGCGGCGGCTCGCCGCCGCTTTTCTTCCGTACCCGGTCTCCCCCACTCCATCCAACCCGCTACCGTCGCCTCTCCCGCCAAATCCATGAGATAACTCTACCCATGGACCCCCTAACCCACGCCCTAGCTTCCTACACCCTAAAGCGCGCCGCGTTCCCCCGCTCCTCCAGGTCCACCACCATTGCCATGCTGATCGCCGGAACCCTCGCCGATATCGACGCACTCAGCAAACTCGCCGGCCCCTCCGCCTACCTAACCATCTATCGCACCTATTTTCATTCCCTCTTCGCAGCTCTGTCCCTCAGTCTACTAGTCACGCTCCCCTTTCTCCTCCGAAAACGCGAGCCAACCGAAATACAAACTCCGCCTCTCCCCATCTTCACCGCCACTCTAGCCGCCGCCCTCCTCCATTTGCTCTTGGACCTCTGCCAAAGCACGGGCGTGGAACTTCTGTGGCCCTTCTCCTCCCGCCGCTTCGCCCTGGACTGGCTCGCCAACGTCGATCTCTGGATTCTGGGAATTCTCCTCGCTGGCATTCTCCTCCCCGCCCTAAGCCGCCTGGTCATCGAGGAAATTGGCGCCAAATCAAAAGGCCCCCGAGGCAAAGTGGGCGCCTCACTCGCCCTGGCCGGCATCCTTCTGTATATCGTCTTGCGCTTCGTCTTGCACGGCAACGCTTTGGCCGCCCTGGAATCCCGCACCTACCGAGGCGAATCGCCCCGCAAAGCCGCCGCCTTCCCCGAATCCAGCTCGCCCTTCCGCTGGCATGGCATCGTCGAGACCGCAAGCGCTCTCCACGAAGTCGAAATCGAAGTCGGTCCGGCCGCATCCTTCGACCCGGACTCCGCCATCACTTCCTACAAGCCCGAACCCTCCCCCGCCCTCGACGCCGCCCGCGACACCCTCGTCGCCCGCCGCTTCCTCGAAGCAGCCCGTTTCCCCAAAGCCACCGTCGAGAAAACACCCGAAGGCTTCCATATCCTCCTCCGCGCCTTCTCTTCTTCCCGCGATGCCAGCTCCGGTTTACCCCTCCACGCCCTAATCGAAACCGACCCTTCCGGCAAAGTCCTTTCCCAAAAACTAGCCTGGGATCCCGCTTCGCGAGAATCCTGGTGGCAATAACGCTCCGCCCAACCCAGCTAAGTGATTGATTTCATTGAGCGCAAAAATTTAGAAAATTCCTCTTGACAATTCTATAATTTGTGCCATACTTATAACTGTAGATAATCACGTTTGGAGTGCGGGAGCTTGCTCCCGCTTTTCTTTCGGAGCACGAAGATGGCGTCAATTCAGCTAAGCCATTTAGAATCGGCACTTCCGCAAAACATCCATTTTGCACAGTCCTGGCGCACTGTAACTTCCTTTAGAATCAGTACTTATAAAGGCAATAATATAGATGGCTAACCAAACTATGCTTGAATCCGATCGCCGCGACAGAGCATCCAAAACCATGTTATACTCAATTTCCTAGTGGAGGTGTCGCTATGTTTAGCCGTATTCGGCACGCCTCTGAAGTTCTTTTTCATTCGTCTCCCAAGAATCTTCATGAGGAACCTGATATTGTTTTTGAAGAAGAATCCTCAGAGATTAGTGCGGCCTCAAAGAGAATTGGTAGGTATGTGGAGGCTCTTATCATCGTTGTCGCTGCGGGATTTGTCGGCGCTCCTTTATTCGCCCGCATGTTCCCTTCGCAGGGGCATATGACTACAGTAGTGGGCGTTTCGTCCGCTGTTTTGGCCCTGATATTTGACCGCCTTATTCGCCACATGGACCGCGATATTCTTCAGAAAATGCGGATTGGTGAGCACGTCGCGCCCTATTTCGGCCATAGAATAACAAAGGTGGCTAAGGTAATGCGAGGCTAATCCCCGTTGGCCAATAAAGTAATTACAACCAGCACGGGTCCGCACGGAACTACTGCAATAACCACCCAACAAAAAGTAAAAGTGTGGATGCAAGTAATCGTCAGCCTCTTGGCGCTTGGTGTTGGCCTTCTTGTTTTAACAGCACCCAACTTTGTGTTTCACCAAAATTTTGATGAGAGCACTAAACGTTGGGCTGCTGGTTGGGTCGGAGCAGTGATTGGTTATTGGCTTTCCTGAGGCAGTTCAAGTCCCGCGTAATATACCAGTTGCTAGGGTCTTTTCGGATGGCTTGTCGGCGTAAATCAAAAGGCGCAACTATAGCTGGCTCGTGAAAGGCCAGGTCCAGTTCTTGCGCCATTCTTACTTGTGGCAGATGGTTCGATCAGAGACGCCTCGGGGTCACGTATATTATTGCCCGTATAGATCTCCCCGTAAATGTTGCAAACAAAAGGCTTACGGTCAGGCTAAACCTTCTAGATGCAACATTTACAAAAAACAGGGGGGGCCAGCTATTTAGCGCTTCCCGAAGGCACCCGACGCCGAAGTACCACTCGCGAAAGGACATAGCTCACAATAACCAGCAGAATCACAAAAACGGAGACCTGCAGCTTGTGTTGCATCAGATACGGCAGCGCATCTGCCCCATACCGTACCGCCAGATACCCGATTCCGAAGTACCGAAACAACCGCGCAATGCTGATCGCCGACGTATAACTGAACAGCGGCACCTCGAACACCCCCGCCGCAAACACGAAAAATTTGAACGGCGTCGGCGGCGGCAGCAGTGCCGCAATCAACATCCCCACAAATCCGTTCCGTTCCACCCAATAGCGGATGGCGTGCGCGTGTTTTCCCGCTTTCCGGTGAAAAAACGCCTCCCCGCCCTTTCGCGCAATGAAATAAAGCAACACGCAGCCCAGCACCGACCCCAGCGAGGCCAGGAACGCATACAACGGCATCCGCGCCGGGCGCTGAATGGACAATTCGATGAGCAACAAATCATTGATCACCGGAAACGTCAGCACCGAAGAATCCAGAAACGAAATCAGAAAAAGCCCCGGCGCCCCCAGCCCGCCCGCAAACGCCACAATTTTCTGCTTCCATCCGCTCAAGTTCGCCGGCAATTAGGCT
>WNFF01001497.1_pt1 | contig 18830 bp, 18 predicted proteins | sample 5400441 | NCBI WGS metagenome assembly WNFF01 (sample SAMN13153345, study PRJNA577476) | soil metagenome | isolation source: 120 cm saprolite under Douglas fir tree site 2 hole 3 replicate 1 | place: USA:California | collected 2015-04-18 | reverse complement strand
CGAACAAGCCTCGGTGGAAGTATCGAGCGCCAGTATTTTCAATGTTGAGACTTGAAACCGGTAGTGAGCGCGGTTTGAGGCCGGCACATTTGCTTAAAAAAACGTTTCACCTCCGCGACCTCCCGGGTGCATGGCATGGGCGGAAGGCTGCCAAGAAAGATTTTTCCATAGCTCTTGCTCTTAAGGCGCGGATCGCACAGCATCAGCACGCCACGATCATGGATGTCGCGGATTAAACGGCCAACACCCTGCTTAAGCGCAATCACGGCATTCGGCAATTGATATTCCATAAACGGACTGCGGCCGGCGGCTTCCAGCGCTTCCCCGCGCGCTTGCAGCAACGGATCATCCGGCGCCGCAAACGGCAGCTTGTCGATAATAACGCAGGAGAGCGCTTCACCGCGCACGTCCACCCCTTCCCAGAAACTACCGGTGCCGAGCAGTACCGCATTCCCGGCGGCGCGGAACTGCTCTAATAGTTCGGAGCGCGGCGCGCTGCCCTGGACTAATAAGGGAAATTTGATTTTTCCGGCTAATAATTCGACCGCTTGCTTCAAGGCGCGGTGGCTGGTGAATAACACGAAGGCACGGCCCCGACTGGCCTGTAGCACCGGCAATGCCGCGTCAATTACGCGCTCCGTATAGTCAGCCGCCGCCGGTTCCGGCAAACCGGGCGGGACATATAACAGCGCCTGATTGGCATAATCGAACGGGCTATCCCAAAGTTCGGTCGCCGCCTGTTCCAACCCCAATTGCGATTGAAAATGCGCAAAGCTGCCGCCGACCGCCAGGGTGGCTGAGGTGAATATCCACGCTTTCCGGTAACCGTCGAGTTGTTGGCGAAATACGGCAGCGATATCCAGAGGCGTAAGATGCAACACAAAGCCGCGCGCGGTGGTCTCGTACCAAACGACGTGATCGGCAGGTGGAGATTCGCTGATCATCAATAAATGCTCCAGCAAATCCTGACAGCGGCGCGCGCAATTAGCCAACCCCTGACCTTTAACCGCGGCTTGTTCTAAAAGAGAAGAAAAATCCAGCGCGTGCGCTTTAAGACCGGCTAATGCTTTATCAAAGCGGTTCTCTCCCGCCGCCTTATTCCAGGTGGCGCGATGCGGCGTTATGCCGAACGCCAACCTGAACTCGGCAACCGCTTTTTCCACTGCTTGCGCCGCCTGCGCCAGACCGGCGACGGCGCTGTGTTCTTTCAGCTCTTCGGTTGCCGCATCACGGCAAAGGTCTAATAACTGACGGCTGCTCAACGCAAGCCCGAAGAAATTGGAGGCGATCTCCGGCAACTGATGCGCTTCGTCAAAGATCACTGCATCCGCGCCCGGCAATAATTGGGCGAAGCCGTCCTCGCGTAAAGCCAAATCGGCAAAAAACAAATGATGATTAATCACCAGTATATCCGCTGCCAGCGCCTCACGTCGCGCCCGGTTGACATAACACGCCTCGTAATGCTTGCAAGCGCTGCCGAGACAATTATCCACTGTCGAGGTAACCAGTGGCCATAATTCCGAGTCTTCCGGTACGTCGCTTATTTCAGTGATGTCGCCGCTGCGGGTGCGGCCGGCCCAATCGTGTATCCTGGCCAATTCGGCGAACCGGCGCCGGTTCCCCGCGCCCTGATCCAGTTCGGTACGTTCAAGACGATACAGACAGAGATAATTAGCGCGTCCTTTGAGCAAAGCGATGTTGACGGGAAATCCCAAGGCATCACGGATTAAAGGCAAGTCGCGCCGAAAGAGTTGGTCCTGAAGATTTTTGGTGCCGGTCGAAATGAGTATTTTTTTGCCTGATAGCAGCGCCGGCACCAGATAGGCGAAGGTCTTGCCGGTGCCGGTGCCGGATTCGGCGACGAACACTTCGTGCTCAGCCAAAGCTTGCTCGATACGCGCCGCCATTTCTTGCTGGCTGCGGCGGGGCGCAAATCCGGGTATCTCCGCCGTCAGCGGCCCGTCTGCACTCAGGACCGCAAAACTATTTTGCTGATTCATGCTCCATCATACATTGTTTCAGCGCCTGCTCCCAATGCGGTAAGGTAATGCCGAACACGCGCGCAAGTTTGCTGTTATCCAATACCGAATAGGCCGGACGGCGTGCCGGGGTCGGATATTCGGCGCTGGTAATGGGCGTAACCCGGACTTGAGGTTTATCGGCTAATTGCATGATTTTATGAGTAAAACTATACCAAGTTGTCGCGCCCTGACAGGTCATATGGAACGTGCCGATTTTGCTTTCGTCGATGCCCTTAGCGATAACCTGCGGGAGCACTTGCAGGCTTGCTTCGGCGACCGTGGCCGCGTAAGTCGGACTGCCGGTCTGATCGTTCACGACACGCAATTCATCGCGTTCTTGCGCCAAACGTAAAATGCTTCGTAAGAAGTTCTTGCCGACAGACGAATATAGCCAGGCGGTGCGGATAATTAAATGCGCGGCCCCCGCGGCACGTATCGCCCGTTCGCCGGCAAGCTTAGTTTTACCATAAACCCCTGACGGATGAGCCGGTGCGTCCTCGGTATAAGGTATGCACGCCCTGCCGTCAAAAACATAATCGGTGGAATAATGCACCAGCAACGCGCCGACGGTGCGCGCGGCGGCTGCCATGACGCCCGGCGCCTCACTGTTAATAAGATTAGCCGCATCTTGATCGGATTCGGCTTGATCCACCGCGGTATAAGCCGCGGCATTGAGAATAACCTGTGGCTTTTCTTGCAGGATCGTTTGGCGCAAAAACGCCAGATTGCACAGGTCGAGACCGGCTTTGCCGTAAGCTTTAAACCCATCCCTGCCTTGCAGGTGCTTGCTCAACGCCGTACCGAGCTGGCCATCACGACCGAAGAGAAGAATCTTCACAAACTGCTTATCCCAGCAACATGGCTTCTTGCCAACGTTTGCCGCCGGCATCCTTTTCCGAAATAATAGGCTGCGCTACCGGCCAAGTTATAGCAAGCGTCGGATCATTCCATAATAGGGTGTGCTCGTACGCCGGATTATAAAAATCCGTGCACTTATAAATAACCTCGGCGGTATCGCTCAGCACACAAAAGCCGTGAGCGAAGCCGGGAGAAATGTAAAGCTGCCGGTGATTTTGCGCGGACAAGGTTACCGCATACCACTTGCCTAAGGTCGGCGAATCTTTGCGTATATCCACCGCGACGTCGAAGATCTCGCCCTGCGTCACATAAATCAATTTCCCCTGCGCGCCAGGATATTGATAATGCAGGCCGCGCAGCACATTTTTTTTGGAGTGGGAAAGATTGTCCTGCACGAAACTCTCATCCAACCCTTCCAGATCATATTTGGTCGCATGATAGGTTTCTACAAAATAACCGCGATTATCGGGGAAGACATCAGGGACTATCAGTTTAAGCCCGACCAACGGCGTATCTGAAACTTTCATCATTTCTCCTTTAACCCCGCCTGTGCCGCCACATCGCGTAGATAAGCACCGTACTCATGTCCCATCGAATCGGCGATAGCTTTAAGCTGCGCTCGGCTAATAAACCCCATTTCAAACGCCACTTCTTCAATGCACGCCACTTTAAGACCTTGGCGGCTTTCAATCGCCTGGATGTAATTGGCCGCCTGTTGCAGCGCTTCGTGCGTGCCGGTATCGAGCCAGGCAACACCCCGCCCGAGCTTTTCCACCCTGAGCTCGCCTTGTGCGAGGTAATGGCGATTAACATCGGTGATTTCCAGTTCTCCACGGGCCGAAGGCTTGAGTGAAGCGGCAATGTCGCACACCTGATGGTCATAAAAATAGAGGCCGGTCACAGCGTAATTTGATTTTGGCTGCTGCGGTTTCTCCACGATATTGACGACCCGGCCGGCGCCATCGAACTCCACAACCCCATATCGCTGCGGATCTTTCACCCGGTATCCGAATACCGTAGCACCTTTCTCGGCCGAAGCGAGCGCGCGTAATTGTGCTCCCAAGCCTTGGCCATAAAAAATATTATCACCCAGGATCAACGCCACCGGTTCATCGGCGATGAACTTGCGTCCCAAAATAAAAGCCTGGGCGATGCCTTCCGGCCGAGGCTGCTCGGCGTAAGAAAAATGCAGCCCTAAACGGCTGCCATCGCCGAATAGCTCGCGGTAGCGCGGCAAGTCTTGCGGCGTTGAAATGATCAGAATCTCGCGGATGCCGGCCAACATTAACGTCGACAACGGGTAGTACACCATCGGCTTGTCGTATACCGGTAATAATTGCTTGCTGATAATATTAGTAAGGGGCGCGAGCCGCGTGCCGGCGCCGCCGGCCAGTAAAATTCCCTTCATTAACTCGCGCCTCGCCGGTCATAATTCAAATCCATCCACTGCTGATGCTGCTCGGAACAAACCGCAGTGATCCACTCTGGATGGCTTAAGTACCAGTTTACGGTCTGGGCTATGCCCTGTTCAAAATTTGTGCTGGGCTGCCAATCCATCGCCTGCTGAATCTTGCTGGAGTCGATGGCATAGCGGCGGTCATGGCCGGGCCGGTCTACAACATGGGAAACCAAGCGAATGTGGGGCACGGCTAAGGGAAATAAATTATCCATCATGCGGCAGATAACGGTGACAATTTCCAGATTCGTGCGCTCGCAATTTCCGCCGATATTGTAGGTCTCGCCGGGACGTCCGTTTTCCAACACCGATTGCAGAGCGGCGCAATGGTCTTCGACGTAAAGCCAATCGCGCACGTGCTTGCCGTCACCGTACACCGGCAACGGCTTGCGGCTACGCGCGTTAAGAATCATTAATGGAACTAACTTTTCCGGATGCTGATAAGGACCGTAATTATTAGAGCAATTGGTAGTCAAGGTCGGCAAACCATACGTATGTTGGTAAGCGCGCACCAAATGATCGGCCGCTGCCTTGGAAGCGGCATAGGGCGAATTAGGCTGATAGGGATGGATCTCGGTAAATGCGGGCGCATACGGCTCCAAACTACCGTAAACCTCGTCGGTCGATACCTGGAGAAAACGGAAATTTTCTTGCGCCGGCGGCGTTAATCCCTGCCAGTACTGAAGTGTGCCCGCAAGCAGCGCAAGCGTGCCTACCACATTGGTTTTAATAAATGTTTGCGGGCCGAGAATGGAACGATCGACATGGGACTCAGCGGCTAAATTAATCACCGCGTCCGGTTGGTATTCCGTCAAAAGTTTACCAACTAACGCGCTATCGGCGATATCGCCCTGGACAAAAATATGGTCGGGGTCGTCCTGCAACTCGGCCAAACTTTCCAGATGCCCGGCGTAGGTTAATTTATCCAGATTGATAATGCGCGCCCATTTCTGTCTGCGCGCCATTACCACCAGATTCGACCCGATAAACCCCGCTCCTCCCGTAACCAGCCAAGTTCTCATTTTTCAAACCTTCGTGAGAATAATGTCTGCATCTTAATAATTTTCTTACCTCAGCACTAGTGTCACTGCGGCAAATTTTACCGCATGGCTATTTATTATGACCCTATGGTAATTTAACGCGAGCCGTTTGCTGACTAAATGGCGAATCGGAAACGGGGATCTCGGGAATCTTAAGGCGCAGTATGCAATATAAAAAGCTCGGCGACAGCGGTCTTCAGATCTCTGAGATCGGCTTGGGAACCATGACCTTCGGCCAACAGAATTCCGTGGCGGAAGCCCATCAACTAATGGATTATGCCTGCTCTCAAGGCGTCAACTTTATTGACAGCGCCGAAATGTACCCAGTGCCGACACGGGAAGAAACCCAAGGTTTAACCGAAGAATATATCGGCCATTGGCTGAAAAAACAGCAGCGCGATCAAATTGTCCTGGCGAGCAAAATTTGCGGTCCCGGGCGGCGCGTTAAATGGATACGCGGCGGACCCAAAGCGATTGACCGGACCAATGTCGAGCAGGCGGTCAATGCCAGCTTAAAGCGGCTACAGACAGATTACATCGACCTGTATCAGCTCCATTGGCCGGACCGCTATGTGCCCATCTTCGGGCAAACCTTCTATGACCCGGACAAAGAACGTCCCACGATACCGATCGCCGAACAGCTCGCTGCGCTCGGCGATATGATTAAAGCCGGCAAAATACGCCATATCGGCTTAAGCAATGAAACGCCCTGGGGGGTAGCGGAATTCGTCAAAGTGGCGCGGGCAAGCGACTTACCCAAAGTAGTCTCCATCCAAAACGCTTACAACCTGCTTAATCGCGTATTCGAAATGGGGCTGGCGGAAGTGTGCCGGCATGAAAACCTAGGATTATTGGCTTACAGTCCGATGGCGTTCGGCGTTTTAAGTGGAAAATATCTCCGCGGAGATCCACCTGACGCGCGTTTGACTTTATTTAAGGAATTCGGCCATCGCTACCGGAAACAGAGTACAAACGAAGCGGTTGCCGCTTATGTTGAATTGGCGCAAAAAATAAATATACGTCCAAGTACGCTGGCCTTGGCGTTCGCGCGCAGCCGTTGGTTTACCGCCAGTATCATCAGCGGCGCTACCAATCTGGAACAATTAAAAGAAAATCTAGCCAGCGTAGATGTCAATCTTGATCGGGAAACCCTTGATGCCATCAATGCCACCCATGCACGTTATCCCAATCCAGCGGCCTGACCTGCGCTCAATTTATTGATAACGCCTCATTTAGCGCCTGCCAGGCCAACAATACGCAGCGTTTGCGCGCCGGATAGGCGCGCACCGCCGCCAGTGCTTGCAACGGACGGGCGATCTCTTCCATGCCGGCATCATCGGAAAACCAACCGGTGATTTGATGATAAAGAGCGCTCGCCTCACTGCGGTTTTTGCCTATTACCGCCTCAGTCATCATTGAAGCCGAGGCAATACAAATTGAACAGCCACGCCCGGCAAAGACTACTTTTTCTAATTTATCACCATCGAACGTAACGCCGACTTCCACTTCATCCCCGCAGCGCGGATTACGGCCTCTCTTAACAACATCGGCCTTGTCCAGACGCCCATGATTACGCGGGTGGCGATAGTGGTCGAGCAAAACTGCCTTGAACGAATCTTGGTTGTTCAAAATAACCACCTAGGCGAACAAGCGGCGCGCCTTGTCAATTGCGGCCACTAAGGCATCAATATCACTTGCGGTATTATAAAGCGCGAAACTTGCACGGGCGGTGCCGGTGATGCGAAGGCGATGCATCAAAGGCTGGCAACAATGATGCCCGGCGCGCAGCGCCACGCCCTCGTCACCCGCGGCCTGCACTAAATCATGCGGATGTATACCGGCGAGATTGAAGGAAATAATTCCGGCTCGCTGCCCCGCGTCCGGACCATAAATGGTAATATCGGGAAATGCCATGAGCGCCTCCATGGCATAGCGGGTTAACGCAGCGATATGTTGCTGAATCGCAATCATGCCGATACCGCCAAGATAGTCGGCTGCCGCGGCAAACCCGACTGCCCCGGCAAGATTAGGCGAACCTGCCTCAAACTTTGCGGGTGCCTCCGCCCAGGCAGCTTCCTGCTCTTCGACTTGATCGACCATACCGCCGCCCAATAACATCGGCTCCATTTCCTCCAGGCGCCGAGCCCGAGCATAAAGCAAGCCGATCCCGTTCGGCCCGCACATTTTATGCGCAGATAGAGCAAGGAAATCACAGCCAAGCGTCTTTACATCGAGCGGTATATGGGAAGCCGCCTGCGCGGCATCCACCAGCACGGCAATATTCTGTTCCGCTGCTTGTTGTATGATCTCAGAAACAGGATTAATCACGCCTAAAACATTGGATACGAGGGATAATGCGATGAGGCGAGTGCGCGGGCCGAACAAACCTGGACAAGTACTCAAATCCAACTTCCCGGCGGCGTTTAATTCAATGACACACAGTTCAGCACCGGTTGCACGACAGACACGTTGCCAGGGCAGAAAATTAGAATGGTGCTCCATGCGCGTCACCCAAACCTGATCGCCCGGCTTCAGACGCGAAGCCGCCCAGCCCTGTGCAACCATATTTATAGACTCAGTCGCCGAGCGAGTGAAAATGATTTGCTCCGAGGACGGCGCGCGGATAAAACGCGAGATGCGAGCACGCGCATCTTCATAGCGGATGGTCGCTTCCTGCGCCAGTGCATATAACCCCCGATGCACCGGCGCATTGTAAGAGCGATAACAATCGGCAATCGCCTCGATCACGCAGTTTGGTTTTTGGCTGGTGGCGGCATTATCCAAATAGACCCATTCTCTTCCCGCCCGATGTTCCCGCAAGAGGGGAAAATCCCGCCGCAGCCGAGCCACATCCAAGGTATTTTCCAGCTGCACGACGGAAATTTCCTGCGCCATCACTGAACCTGCGCCGATAAGGTGGAATCAACCATAAAGCGCCGCTGCACCGCTTCATAAGCGGCAAGCGTATCGACATCGGTGATGACATGATCGGTTTCCATTTGCAGAGGGATTACCTGGTCTGGATTTTCGTCTATTAAGTAGCGGCAGCCGCGATTCCGATTATTTTGCAGCACAGAGGCGCGATATTGATAGGCAAAAACAACCGGATTGCCGCGTTGACCTTGATAGCTGGGCACAACAATAGAGTGCCGGCCGCGCCCGGCAAAAGCCGCTATTAAGGTATTAACGTCCATTGAGGTCAGGAATGGCTGATCGGCAAGGCAAATCATCACCCCGTCGCACGGCTCGCGGAGCGCCTGCCAGCCGGTGTAAATGGAACTCATGTGGCCATCTTTATAATTTTCGTTATAACAGATCTTGATGCGGCCGCCGGAAATAAATGGCCGCAGCAACTCTTGTTGATAACCCAGCACCACCACGATTTCACCCAGCTCACTGTTTAATAAAGTTTCTAAACTGCGGCGAAACAGCGGCGCACCGCCGACGGACAACAGCAGTTTGTTTCGTCCATTCATACGCTGCGACTCGCCGGCGGCGAGGAGTATAGCGGAAACAGATGCTGACATTAGGCGTCTCCGGGATTATTGTGTCGGCAACAAAGGAAATTATGCCCCCAATAACCCTTGAATAGAAGCCTAAAAAAGATCTCCAGGAAAAGGGGGAGCGGGGTGATGAAAAACTAGTTTTCATCAATTATTTAAACGGAAAAATCAATTATTGGATCAACGAGAGGTGTTTCGATTTTTTACAAATTATGCCGGCCGCGACCGTGTTGTTTGTCACTTCATCGATAACGATAAAGCCTCCGGTAGCGCGATTATCCTGATAATAATCGTAGACCACCGGCTTTTGAACTTTAATGCTTACCCAGCCGAATTCATTCATTTTTAGTTCCGATACCATGGTGTCTTGCCGCAGGGTGTCAATATCGACCCGGTAATGTAACTGCGAGATGACCGCTTTTGCCGTATTAGTCGTATGTTTGATCAGGTATTTTTTTGTTAAATCGAGCGGTTCTTCATTCATCCAGCAAAGCATGGCGTCTAATTCTTTACCCACATGCGGAGCGCTCGCGTGCTCCGCACGCGGCATAGGCATGCGACGCACAATCATATCGCCGCGCGAAATATCGAGATGGTCTTCGATGGTTAAAATCACCGACTGTGGCGCGACAGCCTTGGGGAGTTTATCATTATAAAAATGAATCTCCTTTATCTTCGAGGGATAACCGCTCGGCAATACCACAATCTCGTCCCCGACGTTTACGCCGCCTGATTCAATACGTCCCATATAGCCGCGAAAATCGTGCAGGCCGGGAGCTTGGGGACGGCTGACTAACTGCACCGGAAAACGAAAAGTATGTAAGTTCAAATCCCTCTCGATCTTTATATTTTCCAGCAAACTTAATAAAGGTTCGTCTTCACACCAAGGCATATTCTTTCCCACGGTAACGACCATATCGCCACGCAGGGCGGAGATCGGAACGAAACGCAGGTCGCGGATACCGAGCTTTTGGAAAAATAGGCCGAATTCCGCCTTGATTTTCTCGTAGACCTCTTGCGAATAATCGACCAGATCCATTTTATTAATAGCGACAATGATGTGCGGGATACCCAATAGAGCGGCGATATAAGCATGACGCCGTGATTGTGTCAGCACGCCTTTGCGCGCATCGATAAGAATAATCGCAAGATTCGCGGTGCTCGCTCCAGTCACCATATTGCGCGTGTATTGTTCATGGCCGGGGGTATCGGCGATGATGAACTTGCGCTTAGGCGTGGCAAAATAACGATAGGCGACATCGATAGTTATGCCCTGCTCGCGCTCGGCTTGCAGCCCGTCGGTAAACAAGGCAAGGTCCACTCCCTGGCCGCCCCGCCTTTCGGTGGTTCGGGCAATTGCTTCTAATTGATCCTCGAAAATTGATTTAGAGTCGTACAGCAAACGCCCGATAAGCGTGCTCTTACCGTCATCAACACTGCCTGCGGTGGTAAAACGCAACAGATCGACTGTAGCAGGGAGAACGTCGGTCATGATTGCCGACACTTAAAAATAACCCTCTTTTTTACGCACCTCCATCGATGCCTCGGAGGTTTTGTCATCCATGCGGGTGGCGCCCCTCTCGGTAAGACGCGTAACCGCCGTCTCTTCTATAATTTCTTCCGGGTTCGATGCGGCGGATTCGACTGGGCAAGTGCAACTCATGTCGCCGACGGTACGGAAACGCACCAGGCGATTCTCCACTTTTTCGCCGTTAACAGGCTGCGCCAACCGGGAAACCGGCAGCCATCCCCCGCCGCGCTGAATGACAGCGCGACGATGCGCGTAATAAATGGAAGGAACCTCAAGTTTCTCGCTGGCGATATACTGCCAGATATCCAACTCAGTCCAATTACTGATGGGAAAAACACGCATGTGCTCGCCCCGATGAACGCGGGTGTTATACAAGTCCCAAAGCTCGGGACGCTGATTCTTCGGATCCCATTGGCCGAACTCGTCGCGGAAGGAAAAAATGCGCTCTTTGGCGCGGGCCTTTTCCTCGTCGCGCCGCGCGCCGCCGAAACAGGCGTCGAAGCCAAACTCGGTAATCGCATCCAGGAGCGTGATGGTTTGCATCATGTTGCGGCTTTCCGTGAGGCTTTTAACTAGAATTCGTCCCTCGTCTATCGAATGTTGCACCGAACGCACAATCAGCCGCTCCCCTAACTCCGTGGCTTTCCGGTCTCTGAAGGCAATAACCTCGGGGAAGTTGTGCTCCGTGTCGATGTGCATCAACGGGAATGGGAATTTCCCCGGCCGGAACGCCTTCTCGGCCAGACGCAGCATGACGATGGAGTCTTTGCCTCCGGAAAATAACAGAACCGGGTTTTGACACGCGGCGGCGACTTCCCGCATGATATGGATCGACTCACTTTCCAGAGTCTCTAAATGCTTTAATCGCTGGCGTGACATGTCGCTTTCAAGAGTATCTAAATATTTTAATCGCTGGCGTGACATAGCATCCTTTGCATCCTTTTAAAATTATTCCCAATCTCGCCATTGTATTATAGAGGGTGATTACCCTTAAGATGTTCTTATTTTCACTCTCTCCCCCTAAACAACTGACGAGCGTAATCAATTCACCGATACTTTGCTCTCGGGTTCTTTGGGATGTAAACCACACTCTTTGCCGGATGGGTTCTCCCACCACCAGCGCCCGGCGCGGATATCCTCTCCAGCGGTAATAGCGCGCGTGCACGGCGCGCAGCCGATGCTGGGATAGCCTTTGTCATGCAAGGCGTTATAAGGCACCTCAAACTTGCGGATATAACCCCACACATCATTTTGCGTCCAATCATGTAAGGGGTTGAATTTATTAATGTTATTTTCGGTATCCCACTCCGATAAAACCAATTCCGCGCGCGTAATCGCCTGATCACGGCGCATGCCGGTGATCCATGCCTGCTTCCCCTGTAACGCACGCCGCAAAGGTTCTACTTTGCGCATATGGCAGCAAGATTTGCGCAGTTCCACGCTTTCGTAAAAAGCATTCGGACCATATTCACGCGCATACTTTTCCACGGCCGCACTTTGCGGAAAATAAATGTGAATGGGAACGGCGTAATGGTCCTTGACTTCCTGTATTAGATGATAGGTTTCTTCCGGCAGACGGCCGGTATCCAAAGTAAAAATCTCGATATCCCGCGCATGCTTGCAGATCAGGTCAGCCAACACCACATCTTCGGCGCCAAAACTGTTAGCAAATACCGCGGGAGCATGTTCAGCCATAATCTTTTGTAACAGTGCTTTTACATTTTCAATTTTTAAATCTAAATTCATCTAACTATCGCCCTAACTAAGCAGACCTGCAGCCTGGCGCATCATGATCGAGCGCATCTCGCCGGAATGATAAGGAAACCGCCCATTAAGCTACAGCGCTTATCTTGGAGCCATTGACTTCAGGAGAAGACGGCTTAGCCAGTGAACCGGTCAAATCCACTTGCCGGTCAATATTCATACAAACGTCAGCCGCTTGTTTAACCCACACGTCCAATTCTTCCATAAGCTTTGGAAAAATAGATTCGTCGAATTCCTGTTTCAATTGCGCCAATCCCCGATTTAATTGCACAAACCTTTCCGCTAAATCGGAATGATTCGGCAGCGATGCCGGCAGCAAACGTATGATTTCAGCCAAATCATTGGTTTTCTTATTCGTCACCACAAACAACACCGATTGGCCGATCAGCCGGGCGATGCTTTCCGCGCACTCGATCGCCTCAGCATGTTTACGTTGATAGATAAAGGCATTGCGGCAATCGCGTTCATACGCCGCCTCGGCAAAATTCGCCGCCACCAGCTCCTGTGCGGCGCCCGCGCATTCGCCGCCGCCGAGTTGCAACACTTTGAACGCCGATTCATCGCCGTGATCCTTCAGCACCAGCGGAACTTGCTCCGGCGAGACAGCAACTTGTTGCGCTAATAATTCATCGAAATAAGCCTTGCCTTGCCGGCGTGTCCAGTGGAAAAAAGATTCACCGGCGTTGCCGGTATTTAGATAAGCCTCTTGCACCCGTTTCACCGCCTCTTCAATACGCACGGCGGGGACCTCCGGGCCTTTAATGGCTAACCCGCCGCCGGTACGGCCATCGCCGCCAAAATACATCTGGTAATGCGGGATCAATTTTCCATGCAGGCGCTTGCCCTCACCATAGATACCGATATCACCGGTTTCCGGCTGCGCACAACCGTTATGGCAGCCGCTGACGCGAATGCGCAAATCCGCCGCCGTGCCATTTAATTTGACGGCAATAATCTTGGAGGACGTAATGCCCAGCCGGCAGGTCGATGTGCCCGGGCAGGCAACCACATTATCACCGGCCTTCGGCTCACCTAGACCTAAGGCGGTGAGGCTGGAGCGGACCGTGTCAATCCGCGCCGCCGGCACATTTGTCAAAATCAGGTTTTGATCCTGGGTGGTGCGTATATCGTTCAGGCCCAAATCTTCCATAAGACGGGCGATGCCACGCAACTGCGGACCGGTAATGTCGCCGATAGGGATGCTAATCGGAAATATATACAAGCCCGGTTGCTTTTGTTCAGTTACCTTACGCGGTGCGCCGGTGCCGCACACTTCGCCTTCTTTGGCGCCGGTCCATTCGCCTTTAGGATAAGGTTGATCAACAAAAACCGATTTTGTGCGGGCAAATTCCTCCCGGTACTTTTCTACGAAGCCCTCCGGCCCGAAGCGATCTACTAAAAATTTGATGCGCGATTTGGCGCGCTTGGTGCGATCGGAATAGCGATGATGCAGCGAGATGACGGCCTCCATGCTGGGAAGCAAATCTTTTTCCTCGATAAACGGCTCGACCGTAATCGCCTCATGCGGTTTGTGACCAAGTCCGCCGCCCGCCATGATTTTGAACCCAAAACGCCCGTCGCGTTTTACCGCCACCACCGCTAAATCATGCATCATCCCCTGCGCGCAGTCGTGTTCGCAGCCGGAAAAACTGATCTTAAACTTGCGCGGTAAGTGTTGTGTCAGTGGATGGCGCAGAAAATGCGCGACCGCGGCATCCATAAAGGGCGTGATATCGACGTGCTCCGTCGGGCACAAACCGGACAGTGGAGAACAGGTAATGTTACGGACGGTATTGCCGCACGCCTCGCGCGTGGTCAAGCCGTCCTTGGCTAAACGCCGCATGGTTGCGGGCGTGTCCCGTAAAGGCACGTAGTGCACTTGAAAATCTTGCCGGGTAGTAATATGGACAACATTATGCTGCGCGTATTGTTCCAACACATCGGCAACCGCCAGCAGCTGGCGCGGACGCAAACGCCCGCCGGGAACCTTAACACGCACCATATTAACGCCGTCCTGGCGCTGGCCGTATACACCCTGTTGAAGACGCGCCGCCATGAAACGATCCGCATCCATTTGCAGATTTAAATAAGCCTCTAAAGTCTGCTGGTAACGATCTATTTCATCTTGTTTAACCAGAATGCTGGCGTCATTCACTTCTTATTCTCCTGCTTTAGGTTGAAACCCAACTTCACAATACAAACTTTCCGGCAATTAATAACAACATGGTGGCTAAAACCGGACGCAATACTTTGTCCGGAACACTGGCGCTCAAATGACTGCCAAGATATATACCCGGCAATGAACCCAATAACAGGCCAAATAACAAATCCAGGTTCACGGTCCCCATATGCAAATGCCCTAATCCGGCCACCGCGGTTAACGGCACGGCATGGGCTAAATCCGAACCTACAATCTTCGCGGCCGGCAGATGCGGGTATAAAAAGAACAGGGCCACTACCCCCAATGCCCCCGCGCCGATGGACGAAATCGTAACCAAAACACCCAGTATCGCCCCGGTCACAATGGTGGCCAGGGCTATTCGGCGCTTATACGCCTCTGATGCCATCACCTCGCGCTTTTGCCCCAAGCGCTGTAGTCGTTCTTTGAACAACAGCGCAACTGCGGTCAAGATCAGCGCCACTCCTAATATGGGGGTCACTAACTTGTCGATAGACCCGCCTTTTGCGTTGTATTCGCCGAGCAGCATTAGCGTCAATATCGCTGCGGGCAAGCTCCCGGCAGTCAATAGCAACGTGATCTTCCAATCAACCGTCCCCCGTCGCCCATGCACCCAAACGCCGACTGTTTTGGTAATTGACGCAAATAACAGATCCGTGCCAACCGCTGTTGCCGGGGCAAAACCAAATAACAACACTAGCAACGGCGTCATCAATGAACCGCCGCCAACACCGGTAAGTCCCACTAACAAACCAACGCCCAATCCTGATAAGGTATATGCCCATTCCATTAATACTTACCTCCTTACATAGGAGTAAAACCTTCCCGTACTGATAACGTCGGGTAAGTAAGTATAGAAGGCGCCGACCGCGTCCGTGCCGCAAAGATTGAACGCAGTTTAAAATAATTCATTATAAATAAAAAGAATATGATAGTATATTAATATACTTTTTTATTATATCGGGGGCTTCAATGAAACTCCAACAACTGCGTTATATTGCCGCGGTCGCCCGCCAGGGTCTGAATGTGTCCGAGGCAGCGGAGATACTTCACACTTCACAACCGGGGATAAGTAAACAAATCCGCATGCTGGAAGAAGAGTTGGAAGTCGAGATCTTCCTGCGTAATGGCAAGAGATTAGTGGAGATCACTGAACCGGGAAAGCTCGTTCTGGCCATGACCGAAAACATCTTACGTGGAATGGAAAATATTAAACATGTCGCGGCGGAATTTGCCAGCAGAACCCAGGGTCGCCTCACTATTGCCACTACGCATACCCAGGCGCGTTATGCGCTTCCGCCGGTAATCAAAATATTCACTCAGCGCTATCCGGAGGTGCGCTTAAGTTTGCACCAAGGCAACCCCACGCAAATCGCCGAGCAGGTTGTCTCCGGCCGCGCCGATCTAGCCATTGCCACCGAGGCAATCGAATTATTTGAAGATTTGGTCATGATGCCGTGTTATCAATGGAATAGATGCGTTATGACCCTACCGGGTCATCCTTTATTGGAGCAAAAACCATTGACGCTGGAAGCAATCACTAAATATCCCATCATTACCTATGATTTTGCGTTTGCCGGTCGATCGTTGATTAACAGGACATTCGCGGAGCGCGGGCTTAAACCTAACGTTGTCCTGACAGCCATAGACTCGGACGTAATCAAGACTTACGTTGGATTGGGACTTGGTATCGGATTATTAGCCAAGATGGCGTTTGATCCCAAGCAAGATGCGCATTTGCGCATGATCGACGCAAGCCATCTGTTCGAGCCAAGCACGACAAATATCGGCATTCGCCGCGGCGTCTATTTACGCAGTTACACTTATGAATTCATCGAACTATTCGCACCCCATCTGGACCGTAAAACCGTGGAGGCGGCGATGAAGGCTAAAAGCATGGAATGGAACAAAAAGATAGCCGATTTAAACGCAACGTAATTTGGACAGCAAGAACCAAGTTGTTCATAATTTCAGCGTATTCTTCCGGTGAATGGGCGATTCAAATTGACTTGCGCCAAGCAAGCCGCTTCTCCAACCGGCGAGAAAGACTGGTAAAGAGATAACAGATGATAAAATACATGCCGGCGATAAAAAGAAAAATTTCAGTCGGGTAAACCAGGCTGCGATTATTCACCTGCGTCGCGATTTGCGTGAGCTCGGATACGCCGACGATATACGCCAAAGAAGTATCCTTGATTAATGATACAAACTGATTCACGAAGGAAGGGATCATATTGCGCAGCCCTTGCGGCAAAACGACAAAAAGCCTCGCCTGCCAAGGCTTAAGGCCGGTGGAAAGCGCGGCCTCGGTCTGCCCGGGTGGAACACCGTCTATCCCCGCCCGCACAATCTGCGACATGTAGGCGGAAGTAAAAATGGTCAACGCGGTTATTACCGTCCAATTCTCCGGCACGGTATGCCCTAACAAAGCGGGCAGCAAAAAGTAAGCCCAGAAAATCACCATCAGCAACGGCATGCCGCGCAAGGTCTGGATGACGGTCTCTATGAATAATTTAATCAGCCAGTTGCGTGACAAGCTTAGTAATCCTAAGACCAGGCCGCCAAAGAATGAAAGCGCGCACGACACCGCCGCTAAATATAGCGTCAACAATAGGCCGCCGGCGGGGCCGTGCGGATAGCGCCCGATCAAGAAGTAAGTCAGGTTGTCTTGGACAACGGTAAAGTCCAGTGCGCCGGTCATTTTGTTATTAACGCATCCGCATCGGAGTGAGAACTTTTTTGCCGTAAAGCGTCACCACCCCGGTGATTACTAAGGAAAGTATCAGATAAATTAAGGTAGCGGCAGAAAATGCCTCGAACCCTTTGAAGGTATAACTTTCTATCTGCCGTGCCTGATAAGTGAGCTCGGCGACACCGATGGTCATCGCCAAGGACGAGTTTTTCGTCAAATTCAAAAATTGGCCGATCAAAGGCGGAATGGTGATGCGAATCGCCTGCGGCAGAATAACAAACCGCATGGCACCGAAATAAGAAAACCCGGCGCTGCGCGCGGCTTCCATCTGCTCCTTGGGTATAGAGCGCACACCCGAGCGAATATCTTCGGCGATAAAAGCGGAAGTATAAATAGTCAGTGCGATGACGGCAGCGGCGAATTCAAAATTGACGCGGCTCAACCAATCATTAATCACAGCCGGCAGCACTTTGTAAGAGCCGAAATACCAGAAAAAGATTTGGATCAGCAGCGGCGTATTACGAAAAAATTCCAAATAACCGAGAGCGGCCCAGCGCAGCGGAGCGGCCTGGCTCATGCGCATGACCGCAATGGCAAGCCCCAGAACAAAAGCGAGCACAATAGAGAGCGCCGACAATTGGAGGGTGGTTTCCATTCCGGAAACCAGCCATAGAAAATACTTGCCGCTGGTGACAACCGACCAGTCGAACTGATAGTTCAACACAAACTTATACTTATTTCCCGGCCGTAATTTTGAAACTACGCTTTAGCGGCGTGGTCGCGCCCGGGCCGAACCATTTATCAAATATCAGCCGCGCTTCGCCGCTTTTTTCCAAATCGAGCAAGGTCTGATTAACGAAATTCAAGAAATTTAAATTCCCCTGGCGTACTCCCAAGCCGTAAGGTTCATTTGAAATTCGAAGGTTCGGAATTTCAAACTGCTCTTTGTTCGGCGCCTTACCCAGCATACCGGCAAGAATCGATTCATCGGTAGTAACGGCAATGACCTTCCCCTGCTGCAATGCCAAAAACGCCTGCGGATAATCATCAAATGAAAGTATCGTGGCACTCGGTATCGCTTGCTTCGCATTCTGTTCGGAAGTCGAACCTTTAGCGGTGCCGAGTTTTTTTCCCTCCATATCTTTTAGGCTTTTTACCGCGCCTTTCTTAGTCAAGAATTTTTGCCCGGTTAAGAAATAGGTATAACTGAAATCGATCTGCTTGGCGCGTTCCGGGGTCTTGGTCATGGTCGCACAAATAATGTCCACGTTCCCTTCCATAAGCTGCGGAATGCGGCTGGCCGAAGTCACCGGCTTCAATTCGAGCTTAACGCCCAGACGTTTGGCGATCGTCCCGCAGAAATCGACATCGTAGCCGACGATCTGGCGCGTCGCCGGATCCACATAGCCGAACGGGGGTAACGAATCTTTCACACCGGCGACAAGCACGCCTTTTTGTTTCACATCATCCAAGGTATCGGCGAGCGCAATGGCACTAAATGTAACCAGGAGCAAAATCGAAAGTGTTAAAGAAAAAATGTCCGCTATTTTTTTCATAAATATCACCCCCGTGAACAATTAGTGTAAAGGTAAGCTAACATGCCGGGCTCACCCTTGCTTGAGCAACCCTAGAAGCCAATCGCGTACCGCATAGCCTGTGCCGAAATCCCATGGTTTTAGTTTCGCTTTGGGTATAATCCTGAATTCATCTAACTCGTCCCCAAGCTGGATGTTTCCTTCCGCCCACGTGCTGAAGGCCAGTATCAACTGATTCATCTCATGGAACG
>WNFF01003700.1_pt1 | contig 18832 bp, 14 predicted proteins | sample 5400441 | NCBI WGS metagenome assembly WNFF01 (sample SAMN13153345, study PRJNA577476) | soil metagenome | isolation source: 120 cm saprolite under Douglas fir tree site 2 hole 3 replicate 1 | place: USA:California | collected 2015-04-18 | reverse complement strand
AGGCTCAATCTGTTCGTTATAGGTTTAGGGGTTAGTTTCCCGTATTGGGCCAGTTTACGCACATAAGCGGGAGATACTCTCTTACCCGAATTCTTAGAGAGTATCTCAGCGGCCTGTGATGCGGTCAGGTAGTCTTCAGATTCCATAGCATACACTCCCCTGTATATCGTATTGTCTCACCAGGTAGATCATTACGTAGCATTTTAGTTGTATTGAGCCTGGTAGGTCTATTAGATTATACCCCGCTGAAAGCCGCAAACCCTCCATCGACGGGGATAATCGCACCTGTCACGAAGGCCGAGGCCGGGCTGACCAGCCATAACAGCGTTCCTATCAAATCTTCCGGCGTGCCGAGCCGCCCTGCCGGGGTATGCTGTAGAACCGTCTGCCCGCGCGGCGTCCACGCGCCTTGCTGGTCGATCATCAGGAAGCGGTTCTGTTCGGTCAGGAAGAAGCCGGGCGCGATGGCGTTGACTCGAATTTGAGAGCCATATTCCTGTGCCATATGCACGGCCAGCCACTGTGTGAAGTTAGCAACGGCAGCCTTGGCCGCGCTGTAGGCGGGGATGCGCGTCAGCGGACGCAGGGCATTCATTGAGACGATATTCACGATGCAGCCCTGCCCGCGTTCCGCCATGCCGCGCCCGAACACCTGGCAAGCGAGGAACGTTCCTGTGAAATTTAAGCCGAAGACCTGTTCGACGGCTGCTCTATCCAGGTCAAAAAATGGCTGTGTCGCCGTCGTTGTGGCCTGCGGTGAGTTGCCCCCGGCAGCATTGACGAGGATATCGATGGGGCCGAAGGTCTCCACCACTTGCTCAAGCACATGTTCGAGCGACGCGCGGTCTAGCACGTCGCAGGCGATTCCGAGAGCCTGGTTCCCCTCGCTCTGGATTGCCGAGGCAGCAACCATCACCTTCTCCTCATGCAAGCCGAGAATAGCGACCTTCGCGCCGGCCTGTGCCAGCGTGCTGGCCATGACACTGCCGAGGACGCCGCTGCCACCGGTGATCACAGCGGTTTGTCCATGTATGTCGAAGAAAGAGAAAAGATTCATAGCTCACTCCTATAGTTTGTAGGCTGCCTTCGCCAGCCCGTAAGCCAGCGCCTGGATCATCTCTCCGGCTTCGTCGAGGTCAATAATACTACGCATTACCAGCCCTGCTAACCAGTTCGCGCTTGCCCGCCGCCAGAGGTCGTGCCGGGTGGGAATGGAGCAGAATGCTCGTGTATCATCGTTAAAGCCCACCGTGTTGTACAGCCCCGCTGTCTCCATCACCTGGTCAAAGTAGTGCGCAAATCCGTTCAGGCTGTCGAAGAACCACCAGGGCGGACCGAGTCTGAGCGCGGGGTAGTGACCCGCAAGCGGTGCCAGCTCCCGGCTATAAGTCGTTTCATCCAGCGTGAACAGGATCAAGGTGAGGCGCGGATTGTTGCCATACTTGTTGAGCAACGCGTGCAGATTGCGGGTATACTCTAACTGGGTGGGAATATCTGCGCCTTGATCGGCACCGAACTGCTGGTAAATCAGCGAATTGTGGTTGCGCAGCGAGCCGGGATGCAGTTGCATGACCAGGCCGTCCTCGATACTCATCCGCGCCATCTCCATGAGCATGTGTGCGGTGAAGCGCGCGGCATCGCTGGCGGTCGGCTCGCCACGCAGGGCTCGCTGGAAGATCGCATCCGCCTCACGTGGGGAAAGTTCCCCGGTATAGGGAGTGAGCGCGCCGTGGTCGGTCGCGATCGCTCCCATGCGTTTGAAGAACGCCCGGCGATCCTCGAGCGCATGGATGTACGAATGATAATCGTGGACATCTATACCGCTGACCTGGCTCAACGCCGAGCTATGGTCGCGCCAGCCCGCAGTATCGAGATTGGTGACGGCATCGGGACGAAAGGTTGGACGTACGTCGCCCTGCCAGCCTGATGCGCGGATCGCCGCGTGGTAAGTGAGCGGGTCGGTCGCGGCATCGGTCGTGCAGAGCGTCTGGATATTGAAACGCTCGAACAACGCTCGCGGGCGGAACGCGGGCGAGATCAAGCGCTCCGCGACCTGGTCGTAGATGCGCTGGGCCGAGGGACCTGTCAGCTTCTCCTCGATGCCGAAAATATCGCGCAGTTCGTCCCGCACCCATATCCCCGTCGGCGTGCCGCGGAAAAGATAGAAGTGCTCGGCGAAGACCTGCCAGATGTGACGATGGTCACGTTCCACCGCCTGGCCGTCGCGACGAGGGATGCCTAACTGCTCGAGCGGTATGCCCTGGGAATAGAGCATGCGAAAGACATAGTGATCCGGGATAATGAACAGATCGACCGGTGTGCCAAAGGAGTACTCCGGATCGGCAAAGACGCGCGGGTCCACGTGCCCATGCGGGCAGATCAGCGGGCTACCGGCGACCTGCGCGTAGAGCTGCATGGCGACGGCCCGCACGGGCGGTTCAGGATTGAAATAACGATTATTCTCCATTATTTTTTCCAGTTGAGTTTTTCTGTTTTTCTAAAGAATGCTGTCGGCCTCTCCTGCGCCAGTAGGAGAGACCGGCCTCATACCTCTTGTGATTGATGTAGCTGAATTGTCCGTTCTCCTGCAGCAAGCACCTGCTCCACTGTCATCGTGCGCCCCTCAGCCCATGCAGAAGCAAAAGCCTCCTCCCCGAGATGCGCGCGCACAGCAGCTACCGCATGATCGTAGTCAGCCCGTTCAATGGGAGGCAAAGGTGCGCCAATCGCTTCACGCATCACTTCTGCACTCCCCCAGAGCCGCGCCGCCCAGCTGGGTTCATCCTGCGCTGCTACTACACTCGCCAGTCCTTCCAGGCCGGAGGCGATCAACTCCTTGTCACCTATCTCTTGCGCCATCGCCAGGCTTTCTTCGTAGAGGACACGGGCAAAAGCGTGGTCATCCCGGGTTGCCTCCAGTCTCGCTAACAAGGAGAGCGCCTCCGCCATTCCCTCTCGATGCTCCATCTCCCTGTAGAGGGCCAGGCTCTCCTCCACACGTGTACGTGCAGTGACAACGTCTCCCTGTTTGAGCGCTACCCATCCCAGCAGAAGAGACGAGACCGCCTTCCCTTCCTTGTCGCCTACTTCCCGGTCGAGCGCGAGCCCTTCTTCGAGCAGTGGGTATATCATGTCCTGGTTGCCCTGTGAAGCAAAGAGTGTACCTGCCAACTGCGTCAGTGAGGCGGCCATCCCCCTCTTGTTGCCTAACTCCCTGAACAGCGTCAGGCTCTCCTCAAACAGGGCACATGCCCTGGCGTACTCACCCTGCTTATTGTTGAGCAATCCCAGGGTAAAGAGCGACCAGGCGACACGATCCCGATCACCCAGCTCTTTGAAGAGTGCGAGATCCTCCTCCATCAATACACGCGCTGTTGCAAAATCGCCTCGTCTCCAGGCCGCCATGCCAAGTCGGTCGAGCGCAAGCGCGACACCTCGTCTGTCTCCAAGCTCCCGGAACAGCGCCAGGCTCTGCTGGGCAAGCATTTCTCCCTGGTCATAGTTGCTCTGGTTGAAGGCGAGTCGGGCAGCGGCAAGCGAGGCCTTCGCCCGCACATTCGCTGTAACTCCTGCGCTTCCTGCCAATGCCCGCTCCAGGAATGCCAACCCCTCATTGCGGTGACCGCGCACCACCCAGAAGCGCTCCAGCGCGCTACCAAGGCGTAAGGCCATTTCAGCCCGCCCGCCTTCTATAGCCCAGTGCAAAGCTGCTCGCAGGTTGTCATGCTCTCGCTCCAACCGGTCCAGCCACTCGGCGAGCAGTGGCCCTTTCAGTGCCGGCTCCGCCTCTTCCGCCAACTGCAAAAAGTAGTCAGCATGCGCCTGCCGGGCGGAGTTGCCTTCCCCGCTGGAGGTGAGCGCCTCCAACCCATACTCACGGATCGTTTCCAGCATCAGGAGGCGCGGCTCCTCACTTCCTTCCCCCGTTTGCTCCATTCGTTGCAGTAAGCTCTTGTCGACGAGCGAGGCTAAGCCGTCCAATACCTGCCCGGATCCGTCATCGGACACACTGCAGACCACTTCTGCTGCTTGCAGCGTGCAGCCGCCCACAAAGACAGAGAGCCATCCGAAGAGGCGTTGCTCCCAGGTATTGAGCAGTTGATAGCCCCACTCGATGGTGTTGCGCAAGGTCTGTTGTCGTGCTGGCACATCCCGTCCCCCGCCTGTCAACATGGCCAATCGCCGGCCCAGGCGGGCGAGCAGGGCTTCTGGAGACAGCAGCTTCATACGCGCTGCTGCCAGTTCAATTGCCAATGGAAGCCCATCCAGGCGGACGCAGATCTCCGCCACTGCTCTGGCGTTGGTCGTGGTCAACTGGAACTCGGGCTTGACCGCCCGCGCCCGCTGCAGAAAGAGCGCCACTGACGGAGAGCGTATGAGCGTAGCAAGGTCGGGGAGGTGTGCGGGATCAGGCAATGCCAGTGGTGGCACCGCAAATTCGTGCTCAGCGCGCACATGCAATACCTCGCGGCTCGTAATGAGCATCTTGAGTTGTGGGCAGGAAGTGAGGAGGTCTGCCACTTGCGATGCTGCCCCAACCACCTGCTCGAAGTTGTCCAGCAGCAGCAGGTGCTGCTGCTGCAACATCTCTGCAAAACGCGCCAAAAGAGGCTGCCCCGCTCGATCCCGAATGCCAAGCGCCTGGGCAATGGTAGGCATGACCAGCAAGGGATCGTTGATCGTGGAGAGCGAGACAAAAAATACTCCCCCGGCGAATACCTCACCAAGCTCTAATGCGATCTGTAGACCCAGGCGGGTTTTGCCCGTGCCACCAGGGCCCGTTAAGGTCACGAGGCGCACATCCTCGCGGCGCACGAGTTGCACGACGGCCGCGACCTCGCGCTCCCGTCCGATGAGCGGGGTCGGCTGCGCGGGGAGGTTGTCAGGGCGACTAGCCCGGGTCTTGAGCGCTGGAAAATCGGCAGGCAGACCTGCGATCACCAACTGGTAGAGAGGAAGAGGTTGCTCGAAATCCTTGAGATAGTGTTCCCCAAGATCGCGCAGGCTCACGCCTTCTGGTAAGTCGTGTTCCACCAGGTCGCGGACCACCCGCGACAAAAGCACCTGCCCTCCATGGGCTGCGTTCATAATACGCGCTGCGTAGTGTACGTCCAGACCCACATATCCCTCGGCCAAGCGAGAGGGTTCACCTGTATGCAACCCCATACGGACACGAACCGTCACAGCGCTCGGCCAGGAATGGAGAGCGAGTTCGCGTTGTGCGGCTACCGCTGCTAAGAGGGCATCACTGGCGCGTGCAAACACCGTAAAAACGGCATCCCCCTGCGTATCGACCTCGTAGCCGCTATACTTTTGGAAAGCGGTGCGCAGCAGATTGAGACACTCTGTCAACAGTTCAGCGTAGCGATCACCGAGTTGCTGGAGCAGGTGAGTGGATCCCTCGATATCTGTAAAGAGCAACGTGCTTGTGCCTGTCGGTAAATCACGCATGCTGAATCTCCTTGCGCCTCTCTATCTCGCTCGCAGGTTCATCGTTCAGGAATACGGTAAAGGACGGCTGTTCTACATTATACCGTATTTCTACGCCAATCTCACCATAAGTAGCCCCTTTACAAATATTTGGAGATAAGCACGGTTTCAAATGAGGTAAGTCCAGGAGCCGCTTCCGTTCTCATTCATCGAGTCCCACGTTTCTTTTTCTTGAACTGCGGTTTCACCGGCGGCCGCTGCTTTTGTCGTGGATGCTGTTCAGACAACAAGTGGGCGACATACTGAGCGCGTGTGCCGCTCGTATTTTTGAGTCCCTCTTCCTGGCAGTATTTTTCAAGGGCATCCAGATCGACAATCACCTCAATCAAGTCCATGCCTAGTTCTGCCATTTTTTGCCTGGTTTCCTGAAAAACTGTGTACCATTCCTTCCATGTGGGCTCCAAATCACTCGCATCTTCTGCCATGGCTAACAGCCTGGGATATTGTTCTGGTAGGTAAACAGCGCCGCCTATTGGCATGCGTAAAGCGCTCAATTCTCTCCTCATGGAAGTTCACCTCTTGCTTGCTAGCATAAATTTGGCGTGGCAATGACCGGATACTATTATACATTCAATGTTGCAGTTTTTTCTGCAAGATAGGCATATGTTTCCTCGAATGAGAAGTGCGATGTGATATGCCTATCTTACCATAGCTGGCTAGACCTGGTAGCGGGGCTTTTCTCCAGGAAGAACTTAGCGCGTTGCATTGGCCCGTGGAGGCATGTATCCCACGGGATACACTTCGCTCTCACGCTTCCAGAAAAGGGATGTGCGTTTGCATTGGCACGAGAAATCCCTGGACACCTCAGCTTGTTGGTGTGCGTTCCTCAACCGTTGGCACCAACGCGTGCGCTTGCTCGTCTCTCAACTTGAGTATGGCGAGGGCAGCGGGAATGCTGCCAAGGAAGATCAGAGCGAAGCAGATGAGTTGGAGAATGCTCACATGCGTGCCGTAGCCCGCCGCTTGGAAAGGAATACCCACTATGAAGAGGAGGGCGGCCCACAGTGGGATTGCCCGTGATCGTATGAGCGCGATGCCCGTAATCACATAGCCAAGGAGATGCCCAAGGACCCAACTTCCCGCGAGCAAGACAACCGCCCCCTGGGAAAAGACATACTGGGACATTCCCGCGTTGGACGGACTCGCTCCAAACTGTCCTAAGGCGGCACCCAGAGCTTCTAGTCCCACGAACACCGCAAAAGGGAGTGACCCCGCCAACCCGAAGATCATCCCAAGAGTTGCCAGCCAGGGCGAGCGCCGCAGGGCGAGCAGTCCCAGGCCAATAAAGCTGAGCGGAAAGAAGTAGACGGTCACGGCGTTGAAGTACAGGAATAACTGGGTTTGCAGAGGACTGGCCGCTTGGAAGTTGGCGGCTAGGAGACGTGCGGATGAAGGCAGGATATGAAAACGATTCGAAGGCACGCCAACACCCCCAGTCGGGTCGAGGGCAAATCCCAGGAACAGGACCAGGGGGGCTAGGACGACGCATATGGCCAGGCAAGCGCGGTGGAATTTGCGGTAGAGAGGCTCGGCACCTCGTTGCTGTGTGGACTGCTGAGATACATCCATGTTAAAATCCTTTCCTTTGATCGATCTCATGGGAGACTCCTCCCTCAATCATCAAAAGGGATACTTCTGGCGAATCCAAAGGGCGGCGGCCTCACCCCAGCCCTCTCCACGCAGTGGAGAGGGAGCAGACGGAGAGAGTTCGCCAGCAGTATCAAAAGTTCAGGAGACCCAGCATCCTCTAGGTCGGCTTCGTCACTCCTTTTCCCATGTTTTTCTTCAGTTGAAAGGTTCAGTTATGAAAATCCTGTACGACAAGAGTGGAGGCCGCAACGATCCTTAGCCGACGTTGGCCTCGGTGACGGTGATGCGAGCGGAGGCTTCCCTCGACATCGCCTTGCGTTCCTGGCGCCACAAGTGCAGGGCGACCAGCGCCAGCCAGATCCATCCGGGGATAATCTGGGCTCTCTGGATAAGACCGAGCGGCAAGGGGAACCCTCCATTCTCGGCGATCGGCGCACTCACGTTGCTGAGTACTACGACCAAAAGTATGAACGCCCCAGTAATCCAGGAGTATGTAGCCCAACTCCGGTTCTGCGGGTCAGCAGCGAAACGCCGAGCCAGCACGAAGCACGCGATGATGAGCACGACAAAGACCACCACGGCGTTGATCCCGTGGACCCAGCCGTGCCAGGTTTGCGGGTCGCCTTTGAGGGGAGCACCAGGAGGATATCCCCTGCCGGGGTCGGTCACAAACACTCCTGCTGCCACGAGGCCCAGTCCGAAGAGGCCGATCAGCAGCGGTCCCCAGACCGAAGCCCTCCCCGTGCGCCATATCCGCCGCAGCCCTGCCGCGAAGGCGATGCACAGCAATCCGCAGACGATGAAGTTGGCGATCTGCTCCCAACCCTGGTTGCTCAATTCAAGGTCGCTCCCATAGTTACGCCAGGCGCTGTAGCCGGGCCGGGTCGCCCCCTCGATCAGCAACACCACGATGAACAGCAGCGGCCCGATCACACCGCAGAGCAACAGGAACTCGGTGCTGGCTATTTTCTTCAAACCGCGCATGATGGAGGCTCCTTCCTGAACAGAGAATCATGATAAGCGAGAGTTAGATAAATCGTCATGATACGCATCCTTTCTTTCGATCGATCTCGCCTGAGAGTCATCTCTCAGTGGGACACAAGCAGATGCTGGGTGAGAAGCTGCGCCAACCATGTTTCATAGCGCCCGGGCTCCCAGCGTTGGTCCACGACCAGCATGCGATAGAGATCATAGCTGGTCAGGGCCCACAGCACGTCAGTTGCTTCCTCCAACGACAGGCCAGGACGCAGTGCCCCCTGCTCGTGCAGAGAAGCAATCAGCCGGGCCTGGTTCTGACGCCGTCTCGCCTCGGTCTGCCGTGCCACATCCGCCAGTTCGGGTGCCACGGCTCCGGCAGTCCGCAGCAATTCCAGCGAGCTTGCCAGCGGTTCGTACGCCTGGCGGGTGATTTGGGCCACCAGCGAGAGTCGCCGTGACGGGTCTTCGGTCGCGCGCAATTCCTCGATAAGTTGCTGGACGGGCGTGCTGAATGCCTCAGGATTGATCACCTCAGCCAACAGCACGCGCTTGGAGCCAAACACGGCTGTAACCGTTTTGGGCGAGACTTCAGCAAGCTCGGCAATGGCTTCCAGCGTTGTCACAGCATAACCACGGCTCTCGAACAATTCACGAGCGGCCACCAGGATGCGCTGACGCGTCTCCTCGGCCTGACGCTGGCGTACTTGCGAGTGATAGGGGCGTTTTTCCTCCCCTGACTGAGATGCGTGTTCCATACAAGAAGTATATCATATTCGATAGGCTAAATGCTAGTCAATAGATACTTTCCTATAGAAATCATCCAGGGAAGAGTCCTTCCCTCCTTTGGGCCGACACGTACCGAAGAAGATGCACATGCCCACCTCCAACGCCTGATCGCCAGTGATCCTGCGGTCACGAAGTGGCATTTGATACTGGATAACTTGAACATCCATCAGTCCGAATCGCTGGTGCGATGGGTGGCCGAACGAGAAGGGATGGACCAGGAGACGTTGGGCGTGAAAGGCAAGAGCGGCATCTTGCGCTCGATGGAAAGCCGAGCGGCGTTCTTGCATGACCCGACTCATCAAGTGGTCTTTTACTACACACCTAAACATGCTTCCTGGATGAAAACGTCGTCTCTCAGAAAAGATAAGCAATGAGATATGAGTAAGCTCATATCCCCGCTTCAGCTGCAACATTTCAAATCTGCGTTCGTATGCCAAGTAGACGCATATGTGCTGCATATGTGCTTTTCTGCCAATTTTTAGGAGGGATAACATGAAATATGATTGGCCCTTGATACGCAAAGCGTTTTTTATGGGACTCCTTATGACAGGTGCGGGTATCTTTTTAGTGATTTACACTGGATGGAATGAAGCGACCATTCTTTGTCTGGTGGTTGGCCCTTTCCTCCTTCTATGTTGCCTCGTGCTGGCTCTTTTCTCTGGATGGATGGCCCGTGTTGGCACCTCACGTCTTCCAGAAGGTTGGGATAATCTCTCTCCTGAAGCAAAACACGATGTTACGATAAAAAGGGCTAGAGAGGAAAGTAACAAAGGGAATATGGGCGCCAAGGTGTCGCTCTGGCTTATGCGATTGAATGGCACGCGGAGGCGTCATGTCGAAGCGTCCATTGCTGAGAGAGATGATTGACCCATCATGCCTTGCTTCCTTGCTTGTGCGGATGGAAGAAATGATAGGGCCACACCAGCCCATCTGCATGGAAGGGCGAGTTTAAGAGATCTTTTGTGTGAGGGATTCCAGCGGTTCACAACCAAAGTAGTCACAAGCCCACTGCTTCAGTTCTTGAGCAGTCAACAGCCGAATTGTCTATGAAGCAGAGAAAATGTTACACATCCCTGATGAATGTTGACGACCGAATGGGGTCCTGTAGGGACAAGGGGCGGATGTGGGGCAGGGTGGGGGCCTGGTGCTTGTCCTGGTGGCAACGCGATCCATTGGGGACTTCGTGGAGCAAACAGGTCGCACCCCAACGAGGACAAGCACCAGGCCCCCTCATCCACACTACCCCGCCCCTTGTCCCTACAGGACCCTGGGCCGTGAGCTACAGCTCGTTGCGCGTCCCGTGGGCTCCACTTTTACGCGAACGCTAAGCATCTATGCTCACTTGCATGAATTGCTCAGGGTGATATCGCTGGTAGCCGTGCTCGAGACAGGGATAGAATGCTGAGCCACTATCCTGCTTTCACATTTTGCAACACTCTGATATACTAGATATACACCTTAGCAACACCTGATGGCACCGTTATGCCTGGGCAGGAAGCAAGGTGAGAAAACTCAGTAGCACGAACTCCATATGTTCTGCAACTTGCGTCAATACAACAAATAGGAGCGAGCATGAAGCCTATCTTAAGGAGCCCTCCACTTTCAACAGTAATTCACAAGCCTGAGAGCGATCTCTCCTCCCCTTGTCTAAAGCCAGGGGACTCTATATCACCCGGCAGTTGAAGAGTAGTGCTGCAGGGCCAGTACAAAGCTTCACGTGTCTAACAGGCCATGACTTTGTCGCTGTCCGGTCCTGCATGTTCAGCCTGATGGAGTATTCCCCATGTCCACCTCTGCTCGTCGTGTAGCGACGTTTGGTACGACCGTCTTCACCGAAGTAAATTTACTGGCACAACAGTACAACGCGCTGAATCTGGGTCAGGGGAAGCCTGACTTCGACACGCCGCCAGATATCGTTGCGCACCTGGTACAGGCTGCCCAATCTGGACTGCATAACCAGTATGCCCCTGGTTCTGGAACCGCATCGCTACGCCAGGCTATCGTCAATCACGCAGCACGCTTCTACAATCTGGATATCAACGTCGTCAGCGGAGTTATCGTCACTGCGGGGGCGACTGAGGGGATCTTCTCCGCGATCCTGGGGCTGGTTGACCCCGGTGACGAGGTGATTATTATCGAGCCGTATTACGATTCGTACGTGCCAAATATAGTGATGGCGCATGCGCTACCGGTATACGTGCCATTGCATCCGCCAACCTGGACGTTCGACCCCGACGAACTGCGTTCTGCGTTTACCAGCAAAACACGTGCCCTCGTCTTGAACACGCCGCAAAACCCCACTGGGCGTGTGTTTACCCGCCAGGAATTAACGCTGATCGCCGAGTTGTGCATTGAGCACGATGTGACCGTCATTTCTGATGAAGTGTACGAGCATCTGATCTTTGCAAATGCAGAGCATATCCCCATTGTCTCGCTTCCCGGCATGTTTGAACGGACCGTTACGGTAAGTAGTGCCGGGAAGCTGTTCAGCGCCACAGGCTGGAAAGTTGGTTGGGTGTACGGGCCTCCCGACCTTGTAGAGGGTGTAGCGCGTTCGCACCAATTCGTGACATTTGCCGTGAATCACCCATCGCAAGAGGCGATCGCTTACGCGCTCAACCTGCCAGGAACGTACTACCAGGCGTTCCAGGCGATGTACGAAACGAAACGCCAGTTGATGCTGTCCGCGCTTGATAGCGCGGGATTGAAGTACTTCGCACCGCAAGGCACCTACTTCGTGATGGCGGATTACTCGGAGGTGTTTAATGGATCACCCCTTGAATTTACGCGCTATCTTACGAGGGAGATCGGCGTGGCCTGCATCCCGCCTGAGACCTTTTACAGCCGGGAACATGCACATATTGGGCATGGGTATGTACGCTTCGCGTTCTGCAAAAGCGACGAACTCCTACGGCAGGTGCAAGAGCGGCTCGCAAAACTGGGCAGTAAGTGAGATCATGTACGTAAGATTGTGAGGTATCTAAATATGCAGATAGGAGTTACTTTCCCGCAGACCGAGATTGGAGCGGACCCTCTGGTTATTCGTGACTACGCGCAAGCGGTAGAGGGATTGGGTTACAGCCACCTGGTCGCGTTTGACCACGTCCTGGGCGCGGACCCGGCACACCGCCCAGGCTGGAGCGGTTATACCTGGCGGGACATGTTCCACGAGCCCTTCGTGCTCTTCGGCTACCTTGCGGCACTGACGCACCTGGAACTGCTTCCGGCTGTCATCATCCTTCCCCAGCGGCAGACAGTGCTTGTCGCCAAGCAGGCTGCGGAAGTAGACGTCCTCACGGGCGGAAAATTGCGTCTTGGCGTGGGAGTCGGCGTTCCATCCCGATATGGATGGGTGGGAGAGCGGACGCGCTGCTGCGGCGTACGGCACGCCTGGGAGACGGCTGGTTACCGCAGGGGAAACCGGACGAGCGAATGCGTGAGGCTGTCGAGCGCTTGCAGAGCTACATCACGGAAGCGGGGCGCGACCCCCGCAAGGTGGGGATCGAGGCACGTATGAATGCACGAGAGGGTGACCTCGACGAGTGGGTGCGCCAGACGGAGGGATGGCGGGATCTGGGGGCGACGCATATCTCCATTAATACGATGGGGGCCGGGTTCAAGTCCCCTGGCGAACACATCGAGGCTATCCGTCGCTACAAAGAGGCAGTTGCTGGCTGATTCTCCACCTTCCTCCTCGACCTTCTTTAGCAGATCTGCTGCAAACTTCCCTGTTTATTTGTTGGCGAACACGAGCCGTAAGATGCCTGAGCGTCTTCAATAGAGGGGAAAAATGGTGCAATCCACTGACAATTTTGGATTGCACTATAAATTTTACGGAACAGACAGGCGACGAATACCCCCAAGACTACTAGCGTGACAGGCGGACACGAGCGGCCAATTTATCTTCATGGGACATGGCTGTTTTCTTGTTCTGTATCGATTATGCAAGAACGGACGGTCCAAAGAGCCAACACGGCTCTTCCACCTTCAAGTCGAAGTAAAGCTGTATCCAGTTGTATTTGGCCTACAAAATTTATCCACTTTTTGTACGTATAAAGGGAATACCGCAATGAGAGAGAAATAAGATCAAGTAAGCCCATTTTTCATATTGCTCACCTGTGTTACACTAGAGTCGCATTCTCCAGTAAAGATTCTTTCATATGTGAACGTATCAGATGCAAAGAGAGGAGACACCTCGAGTAATGGCTGAGCTAATAAGCGGGGCTTCGTCGTTCGCAACCGAAGGCGAGCGCATGGCGGCTGAGGTGCTGCGGCAACTTCCGGCAAGCTGGCTAGTAATTTGCAACAAGACGCTACCGCTTCCCAATGGACGTTCGTATGAGATGGACTTTATTGTTGTGGGGAAACGCTGGGTCTTTTTGCTGGATGAGAAATCATGGCAGGGCAAAATTATTGGCAATGAGGAACAATGGGTACGAGTTGATGGCACATCAGAACGGAGCCCTCTAGCGAAAGCGGACTATGTAGCAAAGGTCCTCGCCGGGCGTCTTGGTTGGAGCATCCCGCCACTGAAAAACGGCTACCATTTCGTACGAGGTGGCATACTGCTTTCTATCGCTGATGAGCTTCCTATAATTCGCGACCCACGCGCCGCTCAGGGTGTTTTCTTACTAGACGATGTATGCCAGCGCCTTCAGCAACTAGACGGCAAGGGTGGCAACGAGGATGTGGGTAGATTTCGTGACGCCATCAAAAAATCACTGGTAGATCTCTCCAACCGGCTCGCGGTCCCGCAGCGCATCAATGACATATTGACCGTTGGAGAGGCAATAACAATGCGCCCCGGCGTGCGTCTATTCCGTGCCACAATGGATGGTGGAGATACACGGCAACTTATGGTATACGATCTTACCACAGACCCTATCTCTCCCGATGAATTGCGTAAGTTTTACCAGCGAGAGTTTCATATCCTCAAGGAACTACATGATACAGGCCTTGTAGCAGAGGTCGAAACACCCTTTATCTGGTCGGATAACTTCTTTATCGTGCCGATTGTTCCTCTCAAAGGGCAACCACTCAGTACCTACCGTTTGCCGGAAACTACTGAAGAACTCTCCCTGGAATTGTTGCTTGCAGCTGCCAGCTTCAGGGCGTTGGATACCATCCATAGTCGTAATATCCTCCATCGCGCCATCGGGGCCGATACAGTCTATATAATGCAGGGCGGACAAAACCCAAAGGTTGCCTTTACCAACTTTTTTGCTGCTCGCATGGGAACCGCTTCTATCGCCACCCAGTTGGATAAACAGGGTCTTGTCATGGAAGACCCGTATGCATCGTTCGATCTCGCCGTCGGTTATGAATACGCCTTACCAGCAACCGATACCTTCAGCCTTGCACTCGTCTTCCTCGAACGCATCGCCGGCATTCCCATCTTAGCGATTCGCGCCAACGTCGAAAGCGATGTCTCGTTTCCCGACATCCAGCAACGCTGGTCGTTCATTCCTGTTGACATCGCCAACGAACTAGCTGCGCTCTTTCGACGTATCGTCATACCTGATAAGCAGAATTTACCTCCCAAGACAAAAGAAATTGCGGACATTCTGACAAAGCTTGCCCGCCGTCTACGTTCGGAGCTGCCTGAAGAACGGTACTTCCAGAATAAACGTTACAAAATGCAGCGCATCCTGGGGCAGGGCGCGATGGCGCGTACCTATCTCGCCAGCTATACTGATGACGACGAACTGGGTCTCTGTGTCCTCAAACAGTTCCTTCGGCCGGAGGATGTTTATGAGCAGGCAAAAGCGGAGTATCTCGCACTCAAGAATTTAAAAAGCAAATATTTCCCGACGATCATGGACATTTTTCCTCGCGAAGATGATGTGCATATCAAAATGGAGTACATTCCAGGACCGACACTCCAGGAAATAATAAGGAGTTTTCCTCTGGCGCTGGATCGCTGGTGGGCTTTTGCGCAGGATTTGCTGAACGCGCTTGAGGAGCTGGAAAACAGACAGATATTGCATCGCGATATCAAACCGGCAAACATCATCCTGCATGAGAATGACAACCATCCCGTACTAATTGATTTTGGCTTCGCTGTGAAACAGCTCGATATGGCGGAAGCACGCCCAGGTGGTACGCCGCTCTACTTGCCGCCAGAAACACTGACCTCGTCGCAATTGCCACCAACAATTGACCGCTACGCAGCAGGTGTCGTGCTATTCCAGGTTCTCACCGGCTCTCTACCATTTGAGTTGAACGATGGTCAGCACCGCAAACTGCACATTCCGCCAGACATAACGGACGAAAAAGTGCGCCGCATTGCCGGTGTACTGTTGCGCGTCGTTTCGAATGACCCAACACAACGTCCTACATCGACGACTCAAATGCGACAGGAGCTACAAAATGCGCTACTTGCCGTCGATGAGCCACCGGAGATGCAACGATTATTGCCGCAAATCAATGCATGGGTGGGGCAGATTCGCGGTCTCTACCGCAATAGCGCGACCGGTAACGCCGACAACCGGGGACTGGATTCTGACTTCGTGCGCAAAACCTACGTGCAGACAGCGTTGGACAGGCAATTACTCCCGGCAATTTTCGCGCACCGCCCCGCCGCTGTTTTCCTAACCGGCAATCCTGGCGACGGCAAGACAGCGTTTCTGGAGCAGGTACAGCAGGAACTTCGGCACAACCACGCACTGCCACGGGACAATTCCGATGCAAGCGGCTGGGAATGGAATGACGCCGGGCATGTCTTCCGTAGTTGCTATGACGCCTCTGAGTCGCACAGGGAGCAGAGTGCTGATGATCAACTTCTGCACAAATTGCAAGGGTTAGAAGGTCCACATGCACCCAATCTACCTTTAACCGTGCTGGTAGCCATCAACGACGGACGGTTGGCTGATTTCTTCAATCACTACGGAGAGCGTTTTCTCTGGCTGGCACACCAGATAGAGCAAGCAAGAAAGGTGTTATCACTGGAATCCTCACCTGTTTGGGTAATAGACCTCAAACGTCGCGCTTTTGTTCGTTTCCCCGACGCGGATAATACTGAACCCTCCATTTTCGCACGGATCCTGCAACGTCTTGTCGCCGGGGAACAGTGGAAGATATGTGATACCTGCGCAGCGCAGACTATTTGTCCCATTCGCCAGAACGCCGCTGCGTTGCGCAAGAAGCGCGTACAGCAGGCTCTGGAACACCTGTTGCTGCTCACGCACTTGCGTCGGCATCGGCACATGACTATGCGCGACCTACGTTCAGCCCTTGCCTATCTGATCACCGGCAACGCCGATTGCGCTTACATTCACTCCGCACGATCAGATGAAGAGGTGGGAGCAACATTAGAGAACTTGAAGTACTGGCGATCCGTTTTCGCACCCTCAGAGATGCAGGATGAATTGCTCAAAGATATTACCTCGCTCGACCCGGCGCGTTTCCCACATCCACACCTTGATCGCTACCTCCATTTCCATCAATCCATCGCCGATGTGGACGCCCGGCGAGTCCTCTTCGCGGATGAAACCGACCTGCCGGTGCAGCGTTACAAAGACGAAATCGAGTGGATTGGTGCTGTGAAGCGACGCCTGTATTTCGAGGCAAAGTCAGCAAAGGCACAGGAATCAGCTGCCCAAACACTGCCAAGGGTACGCTCGCTTGCACTTCTACCATATAAATACGCAAGAGACTTCATTGACTTGCTCGACAACAATTTTGATGATGAAGCCATGGAGGCGATACGAGAAAATATCGCACTTGGCCTCTTGCGTTCCGATGGTATTATTGAAGACCTTCCAGAAGGAACCTTGAGCCTGCAGGTTCGTGCCTCGGAAGCACAGCAACTGATTGTACTGAAGCAATTCCCGCTCACTGACTTCACCTTGTATGCGGAGCCTATCCCAGAAGGAGATATCATCGAGCGACTGCCAGAAATCGTCATCTTCGCACACCAACGGGGTTATCCCCGCCTCGAGATTACCCTGGACCTGTTCGAGTTACTCATGCGTATGGCAAACGGCCTGCTCCCCGATGCTATCGAGTTCCAACCGCTGCTTGAGGATCTCAAACCGTTTAAAGATGCCCTTATCCTGGGCGAGACACGCGATCTCGTCCTCATTGAAAGCCGCTATCGTATGCACAGTATCACGCAGGAAGCCAGCAAAATCGTCCGCACCACCATGTAGAAAGGGCAAAAATGTGAAAGTCAAACTGCCGAAAGAGTTGAAAGGGACGAAATTTCCCAAAGTTTTCACCATCGAGATGAACGACTTTGATATAGATATCTTTCTACCGACACTTTTCCATACTATCCTTGCAGGAGGACGTGGTAGAGTCAAACGCACAAACGACCCTAAGGAAATTCAGAAATACATCGATATATTAGCTCTGCATCCAGCTTTACAAGGTTTTGATGACCCAACAGGACGCAAGGTGTTGGAACGACTTGTGCGTACTACATTGATTACGACCGGAGGCATAGGACGTTCTAATCAAGGTGAGCAGATAACTTCTGTCGTGCCCTACACGTTACTAGCACATAAACCGGGATTCCCTGCAGAAGGTAGTCGTCATCGTGGAGCTGACACTTTCATTTATCAGTCGCTTCGTGAAAGTATGAATAGAGATGACGGGAATCTCCAAAGGGCAATAAAACTTATCTTTGGACGAGGCATTCTCGTTGGCAACATGCCCAATTTAGGTGGGACTTATGATGGGAAAGAGCAACTCGATACCATAACACGTCTTTCAATTGCTTTTCTCGATGGATTCAAAGATACACCCACGAATATGAACCGCGAACCAAGTGTTACTGCCACTTGCCCAAAACTGACAAATGAGTTGGGGGAGGACTTGCTAACCTTCCTATTCAAGTATCACGAACATATGCCTTCACAGGCATTGACCTATAATTTGCTTGCACTCATCAATTTTGAACTGTTTAACTACACACTCAAACTTGTATACGCGATTAATGCGCTGGTGCGTGACCCGGAGACACTACCACCCGCTATGCATGAATCGTTGGAACCATCACCGCCGCAACTCTACCTGGATTTCACGCAGAATGTGCGAGGACGCAGCCACGAGATGGCGAAAGAATGTGTACGCAGAGACATTGAAGCTTTCCAGCAATTTTTGTTGTCGAATTTGCTACTCAGATTGCTGGACTCCTATGTCGTCTCATTGCGCCGCAATGTTCAAAGGAAATTGAGAATTGAGATCATTCTTGACGGAAAAGAGTCTGGCCCATTATACCTGCAAGGATTGTTGCGGCTACGTGATGATCCGTCATTAGCTGCGCTTTTTGAGGCACAGGCGCGCTTAGATGAAGAACGCATCAGAGAAGAAAACACATTGCCGGAAGATACAGGAAATGTATCGAATGAAGAGGAGCTAAACTGGTTAGATGACATTACGGATGTCGCAGACTCAGATATTGAGCGGGTAGTCACCCTTCTAGTTGAAGGACAGCGAGATAGTGCGCTTCAACATTTTGTTAGATGGTTTAGTAGTACGGGAGGACTTAGGGAATCTCATGGGTTGCTCTCCGGTACGGTGAAAAGTCGTTCGTCATGGCGCTATGCTCCCTCCAATGATTTGCTCGCAGTAGGCGGCCCGGCTTTCTCAGCAGGGCATTCAATCTATCAGGTTGCAGGAATTCTTGCAATTTTTGGAGCAGCGATATGGTGTTCTGATTGATCGGCCTCCCGATATGTTCAAAGGCGCAGAGTACATTGCGGCGGCGCATGACAATCTACGTGCCATGCAAAATCGCCTGCGCCAGATGGGCATTTTCCGCGACCTGTCGGATGATTTTACTATTCAACGCCTCCACCCGCCATATTTAGAGAATATGGCTGAAATAACGAAAACTGTGAATGCGTAGACAGGAGCTAGAGGAGAAAAGACATTCCACCATGAGCGATAGACGCACACAACTGCTTGCCGATGAAATAGTCGCCCGCTTAGAAGGAACGACTGAAGGACACTGTGTCCGTGTAGACTTTCTCGAACGCGAAGA
>WNFF01001496.1_pt1 | contig 18833 bp, 16 predicted proteins | sample 5400441 | NCBI WGS metagenome assembly WNFF01 (sample SAMN13153345, study PRJNA577476) | soil metagenome | isolation source: 120 cm saprolite under Douglas fir tree site 2 hole 3 replicate 1 | place: USA:California | collected 2015-04-18 | reverse complement strand
CCCGGTCTGTGCCCGACCTCCCTGCGCCTCGCCAAGGAAGCCCCGCTCGTTCAAGCAGAGAAAGACGGTCACGAGATCGATCAGGGATTGTTCTTCAACTACGTGCTTGGCGATCAAGCATGCGGTCGTCACCTTTGCCACGCAATGCTGCTTCCGCGAAAGGAAGCCTTCGAGAAACTGGATCAGTTGAAGCGAAACGGGAGAGTCGATCTCGACCATGCCAGCGTCGAACGAAAAGGCAAAGCCTCGATCGTAACGCTGAAAAATTCGCGATATCTCAATGCCGAGGACGACACCACGTTAAAGGACGTCGAAACGGCGGTCGATCTCGCCATGCTCGATCCCGAGACGATGATCTGCGTGCTTCGCGGCAGCGTGATCGAAGATGGGAAATACAAAGGTCAACGCGTCTTCTGCACCGGGATCAACCTCACACACATCTACTACGGCCGCCTGCCCTATCTCTGGTATCTCCTTCGCGACATGGGCTTCGTCAGCAAGATCTATCGGGGCCTGGCAAAGCCCGATGTCCCGCCCGACGAAGTCTATGGCGAAACCACTGAAAAGCCCTGGATCGCAGCGGTGGAGAAGTTCGCCATTGGAGGCGGATGTCAGTACCTGCTTGTGACCGACTACAACATTGCGGCGAAAGATGCCTACATGACGCTTCCGGCGCGCAAGGAAGGAATCATCCCTGGCGCCGCCAACATGCGGCTGCCCCGCTTCGTCGGAGATCGCGTCACGCGTCAAGCCATCATGAGCGAACTCCGAATGGAGTGCGACAGTGCGACCGGACGGATGATCTGCGACCGTATCGTCGAGCCGGAACAGATGGACCAGGCGATCGACGAGGCCGTCGAATTGCTGACAAATTCGGGCGCGGTGAACGCATCAAGTAACCGCAAGGCGATCCGGGTGGTTCAGGAACCGCTCGATGTGTTCAGGACCTATATGGCGGTATACGCCCGCGAACAGGCTTACTGTCACTTTTCACCGGCGCTGGTCAGCAATCTCGAACGCTTCTGGAATGCCCAGCAGCGAAAACTCTGAGCCGCGGAAGCAAGCGGCTTTGAATGGTGCTGGGTCAGGAAAAACAACTATCCGGCCGTTGCCACACCATTCAAGGCTGATGCGCTGGCTCGATGACGGTGGCGACTCCGGGCTCGAGGATTTTCAGACGCGAGCCAAATCCAAGCGTATCGAATGACGCGCGCAGATCCTTTGCGTTCTGACGGAAGTGCGCCCAGCCGTCGGTGTGCAAGGGTACGATCACGGCGTCCGGAAACGCGCGCGCGGTTTCAATGGTGTCGTTGGTATCCATGGTGAGATGGAACGGGCCGCGGGTCTGCGCCGCGCCCGCGAACGGCAGCACCACACCCGCCTTGAACCGCCGCGCCACTTCCGCCACGCCGTCGTACCAGACGGTGTCGCCGCTGATGTAGATCGGCGGGCTCTTGTCTTTCGAGGTCAGCACGAAGCCAATGACGTCCCCGGCTAGCGGCTCGATACCGGCCGGGCCATGGCGTGCAGGTGTCGCGGTGATGGTCAGGGAACGGCCATCCTTGCCGGACAATTCGGTGGTTGCCCACGGCATGAGGCCTTCCGCATGACCGCCGAGCCGTTTGGCACCTGCAACCGTTGTCAGGACGCGTTTGGCCTTGGCGAGAAACGCCTTACCCGAATGATCGAGATTGTCCGCGTGCTGGTCGTGACTGAGCAGCACGGCATCGACTTCGCCGATCGCCTCGGCGCCGAGCGCGGGGCTGGATAGTTTTTCAAGGGTAACATGCGGCAATCGATAAGCGCCGGGCGCGTCAAAGGTCGGATCGGTGAGGAGACGAAAGCCGTCGACCTCAATAAGCGCGGTGGGGCCGCCGATCAGTGTAATACGAAGCGAATTCATGGGACCTCGCTGTTTTACTGCGCCGACGCCGCGGCGGGACGTGTCACCAGATAAATGCCGAGCGCCACCGGAACAATCCCCATCAAATCCCTGGCCTCGACATGCTCGCCAAGCACGATCCAGGCGAACAGCATGCCGAGCGGCGGCATCAGGAAGTGATAGGCGCTCGCAGCCGTGGCTCCGCACACTTTGAGCAAATGAAACCACAACACAGAGGCCAGGATCGATCCGCCCAGCACGAGAAACGCGAATGCACCCAACAGCCGCGCACTCGGCACGATATCGCCGACATCAGAGAACGTGAACGCGATCGGGAGCAGCACAATCCCCGCGGCCAGATTCTGGACACCGTTGCCGATCCACAGACTGCCCTTCGGCGCCAGCAGTTTGAACAGGATGGTGCCTGCGACGATCGACGCCAGCGCTGCCAGCAAGAACAGGATTCCGTGCAGGCTGTCGGTGCCGACCGACATCCGATGCCAGACGATGAGGCCGACCCCGGCGATGCCGAGCAGCAGCCCGGCGACCTTGCGCCAGTTCAGCGCCTCCCCGAGCAGCAACGCGGCGAGGCCCGCCGTGAACACCGGATTGGCGCTGACGATCAGACCGCCAAGGCCAGCAGACACGGTCTGCAGCCCGACATAGCCGAGGCCCAGAAACAGCGCGTTGTTGGCGACGCCGAGAGCCGCGAATACGAGGACATCGCGCCATGACAGCGACCACCTGTTCCCGCGCAGTGCAGAGATTCCGAGGATCAGTATTCCCGCCAGCGAGCACCGCGCCGTAAGCAGGATGAGCGGCGGGCAATCGGTGACGCCGATCTTGCTCGCAACAAAGGCGAAGCTCCAGAGCAGGCAGAACAGCACGATGTAGATTGGCAGCGGATTGAAGGCGGCGCGGGAAACCGCGACCGGTGGCGCAAGCGACATGGGAAGTCCTCCTGTGTCCTCGATCTAGGGTCGCGCCTTGATATTAGGAAATTAAATGATAAACTGATCTCCAGTGGAAATCTGAATGGACCGTTCCATGCTCGATCTCGAACTGCTGCGCAGTTTCGTCTCGGTGGTTGATTCCGGCGGCTTCACCCGGGCCGGCGAACGCGTTCACCGCACCCAGTCCACCGTCAGCCAGCAGATCAAGCGGCTGGAAGACGATATCGGCCAGCCGCTCTTGAACCGCACCGGCAAGAGCGTGACGCCGACCGAAGCCGGCGAGCGGCTGTTGTCTTATGCGCGACGGCTATTGGCGCTTGCGGAAGAAGCGCGCGACGTGCTGGCACGGCCAACCAATGAAGGCGCAGTGAGGCTCGGAATCCCCGAGGACTTCGCGGCCTACCGTCTGGCCAAATTGCTGGCGAGCTGTTCGCGATCCCGCCCCGGCCTGCGGCTCGATGTGCGGGCCGATCAGAGCGTCTTTTTGCGGCGCGATCTCGATCGCGGCGAACTCGATCTGGCGTTGCTCAAACGGAACGCGGGCGAAAAAGGCGGCATCGCAGTGTGGCCCGAGCGCGTGCATTGGGTCACCAGCAAGAGCCGTCCGGTCGACACAACGAGCGGGTCGGTACCCCTGATCGGTTTTCCCCCCGGCTGCCTGTATCGGGCGCGCGCGATCCATGCGCTCGAAAGCGCCGGACGTGCATGGCACATGGCCTATGCCAGTTCAGGCCTCGCCGGTATCCAGGCCGCGGTCGCCGCCGGACTGGGCTTGAGCATCCTCTCCGAGATGTCGATCCAGGCCGACCATCGCATGCTCACCGCAAAAGACGGCTTCGCGCCGATCGACAAGACCGAGGTGGCGCTGATGGCATCACCCGACGCCAGCCCCGCGACATTGCGGCTCGCCGATCGCCTCGCCGAATTCTGCAACAAGGTGCAGGCGAAGGCGGCTTAGCTTCACCTCTCCCTTCGGGAGAGGTGAAGAAAAACTAGCTCCGCTACCGACTAGTAGCAGCGCGACGCGGCGATGGTGTACAGCCTGACATCGCCGAGCACATGCGCCATGAAGCCGGGCGTCTGGAATATTTTCGCGAACGCCGCATCGCGGATACTGAGGCCGCCGGCATAAGCGCCGAACGCGGGCATCACGGCGCGCTCGCCGTCGCAGGCAAAACATCGACGCTCCATCGAACGCCCGCGTGTCGACACCCGCGCTTTGGGATGCAGATGTCCGGCGATTTCGCCTGACGCACCGGTCGGCTCGTGGCGAAACGCGATCTGGCCGATAGCGACTTCGGTAGCGACCACACCGCCGAGATCGGACGGCAGCGCGGGGTCGTGGTTGCCCGAAATCCAGATCCAGTCGCGCCGCACCTGCAACGCCGAGAGCGCATCGCGGTCGGATTCGGACAGCCGCTCGTGGGCGGTGCGGTCATGAAAACTGTCGCCGAGTGCGATCACCATGCGCGGGTCGTGCCGCGCGATGACAGCCGCGAGGCGACCGAGTGTCGCCACCGTATCGTAAGGCGGCAGCAGCACGCCGCGCGCCGCGAAGCTGGAGCCTTTTTCCAGGTGCAGATCCGAGACCACGAGCAGGCGCTGCTCTTCCCAGAACAAGGCGCCAGAGAGATCGGCAACCAGGCTCACGTCCGCGACGTCCAGCGAAGATCGAGTAACGATATCGATTGCAGTTCTCGTCATGGCCATTTTATTCTACGACATCGCCTCTTTGACGAGTTCGTCGGCGGCTTCCGCCAGCAACTCGTCGGATGCTTCGCCATAAACTGATTCACGGCCGATTTCCAGCATCACCGGCACCGCCAGCGGCGAAACCTTGTCGAGTTCCTTGTGGACAATGCGTCCCTTGATTCGCAGCAGCATATCACCGAGCCGGCGAAGATCGAGCAACCCGGTCGCGGCGTCGGCGCGCGCGCCACGCAGGAGCACGTGATCCGGCTGATGCTTGCGCAGCACGTCGTAGATCAAGTCGGTCGAGAACAGCACCTGCCGCCGGGATTTCTCTTCGCCGGTGAACCGCCGTGCGATCAATCCGGAAATCACCGCGCAGGTTCGGAACGTGCGCTTCATCAGCGCGGATTCCGCAAGCCACGCTTCGAGATCGTCGCCCAGCATGTCCGGATCGAACAGCGCGTTGAGATCGAGCCGGCCCTGCCGGATCATGAACGACATGTCGCCGAGCCCCCATACCGCCAGCGCATATTCATTGGCGACGAATCCAAGCGGCCGCACCCGCGCGCGCTCCATCCGCCGGGTCAGCAGCATGCCCAACGTTTGATGCGCCAGCCGGCCTTCGAACGGATAGCAGACGAGGTAATGCTTGTCGGCGCGCGGAAAGGTCTCCACCAGCAACTCGCGCACGCCGGGCACCTTTGAAATATCCCGTTGCAACGACAGCCAATCGCGCACCTGATCCGGCAGAGCATTCCAGGCGCGCTTGTCGTCAAGCAATTTTCGGACGCGCTCGGCGAGGTAAGTCGAGAGCGGAAATTTGCCGCCCATGTAGGACGGCACTTTGGCATCGGCGTCATTGGCGCGAGAAACGTACACCTGATCTTCCGAAAGCTGCTCGTAGCGCACCACCTCGCCGCCAAAGACAAAAGTGTCGCCGACCACCAGGCCCTCGATGAAATATTCCTCGATCTCGCCGAGCATCCGGCCGCCGCGGCCGAGCACGCCGGTAGATCCCGAACCGCCGCCGCGCGAACGCACCAGCCGCACTTTCAGCATCGACTCCTCGACGATGGTGCCGACGTTGAGGCGATAGCTTTGCCGCACCCGCGGATTGGTGACGCGCCAGCGGCCGGCCTTGTCCTGCTTGATGCGCGCGAAGCGCTCGTAGCTTTTCAGCGCGTAGCCGCCGGTGGCGACGAAATCGACCACGTCGTCGAAATCGACCCGCGTCAGACTGGAATAGGGCGCGGCCGTCAGCACTTCGCCATAGAGCTGATCGGAGAGGAACGGCTCGCCGCAGGCGCAGCCGAGCGCGTGCTGCGCCAGCACATCCAGCGCGCCGATGCGCAGCGGCGGGGTGTCCTGCGCATTTTCAGCGATCGCATCGATCGCAACGGCGCATTCCAGCACCTCGAATCGATTGGCCGGCACCAGCACCGCGCGCGAGGCCTCGTCGATGCGGTGATTGGCGCGGCCGATCCGCTGCATCAGCCTTGAGGCGCCTTTCGGCGCGCCGATATTGATGACGAGATCGACGTCGCCCCAGTCGACGCCGAGATCGAGTGACGAGGTGCAGACCACGCCGCGCAGTTTTCCCGCCGCCATCGCGTCCTCGACCTTGCGGCGCTGGGCGACATCGAGCGAGCCGTGATGCAGCGCGATGGCGAGGCCATCGTCGTTCATGCGCCACAGCTCCTGAAACAGCATCTCGGCCTGGCTGCGGGTGTTGACGAAGACCAGCGTGGTGTTGTTGCGCTTGATCAGGTCGTAGACCTCGTTGAGCGCGTGGCGCGCGGAATGGCCGGCCCACGGCAGCCGCTCCTTGGTGTCGAGCATCTCGACAACAGGCGCCGCAGCACCCCCGGCAACCACGATGTCGGCGGCCTCGCTTGCACCGTCGCGCTGCGGCACCAGAAACCGCGCCAACGATTCCGGCTCCGCGACGGTGGCCGACAGCCCGATCGCGCGCAGCTGCGGCGCCAGCCGCCACAGCCGCGCCAGGCCGAGCGACAACAGATCGCCGCGCTTGGAAGTGACCAGCGCATGCAGCTCATCGAGCACGATGCGCCGGAGCTGCGAGAACAGAAACGGCGCGTCGTCGGACGACAGCAGCAGCGCCAGTTGTTCGGGCGTGGTGAGCAGAATGTCCGGTGGATAGCGCCGCTGGCGCTGCCGCCGCGACACCGGGGTGTCGCCGGTGCGGGTCTCGACCTTGACCGGCAGATTCATTTCGGCGATCGGCGCTTCAAGGTTGCGCGCGATATCGACCGCGAGCGCCTTCAGCGGCGAGATATAAAGGGTGTGGAGGCCGCGGCTGCGCTGCAGCCCTTTACCGGTCGAGATAGGGCCGGCCGAGGACGGAGACGACAGCTCCACCAGCGTCGGCAGGAATCCGGCCAGCGTCTTGCCGGCCCCGGTGGGGGCGATCAGCAGCGCCGAACGATCGTCGCGGGCTTTTGCGAGCAGCGCCAATTGGTGTTCGCGCGGCGACCATCCGCGCGCCGCGAACCATTGGCGGAAGCGGTCCGGCAGCAGCGCGGCCGGCTCAGTCGGAAAGGCGGGCAAGATGCTAGGCGGCACGCCTCAAGACGTAAGCCGTCGCGACCGCTTCGTCGAGGGGCGGCTAATGACATCAAGCTCAATCGGCGCGCTGGAATTCGGGTCACCTCACCCCGCAAGCGCCGCCGGCGGGGAGAGGGAGAAGACCGCCTAGTCCGGCCTTCGCTGCGACCACGACCAGGCCGGGCACCTGCACACCGCTCTCGGTGCGCGACGATGCCGATTCCAGCCGATCGAGCACATGGCCCGCGGCGGCGACGAGCGCTCGCACGCAGCTTTCGCCATAGGCGTAGCGCAGCCCTTCGCCCAACACCACGCCCTCGCCCGCATGCTGATCGTGGTTCCCGTCGGCCAGTGCACCTCCACGATTGCACCCGACGATCAAATCCTGGTGGCGACCACCACCAGACCGGGCACCGGCGCATTGTTCTCATGGCGGGCCGACAGATCCTCACACCGCGACAGCGCAAGGCCGCAGGCGTCGATCGCAGCGCGCACGTAACCGGTGCTGTGGACGTAGCGCAGGCCCTCGCCAAGGATGACGCCCTCTCCACTGTGCGTTTCGACCGTGAACGCCAGCAGACCGCCAGCGACCAGCACGCGCTTCGCCTCAGCCAGCAGCGGCGCAAGATCGGACAGGTAGATCATCGCATCGGCGGCGAGAATGAGATCGGCGCTGGCGTCAGGCTTGCCGCGCATGCTTTCCACCATCTCGGCCACTTCGACCTGCGCATAAAGCCCGGTGGCGCGTGCCCGCTCGATCATGCGTGGCGACAGATCGATGCCGATGAAATGATCGACCTGCGCCGCGAATGCGCGGGCAGCAAGCCCGGTGCCGCAGCCGAGATCGATCGCCCGGTTAAAGAGCGCGGCTTTGCGGACCGCGGCGCGCACCGACAGCACGGCCTTGAACAACAGCGCGGGACCGCGATAGCCGAGATCATCCACCAATGCGGCTTCGAACTTCGGTGCATATTGGTCGAACAGCGCGCGGACATAGGCCGGCGGCATCGCCGACAATTGCTCGGCGCCGAGCAACATCAACCGCAGGCGCGCGCCGTGGCGATCGTCCGGATCCGCGTCGCGCGCTTTTCGAAACGCCGCGATCGCTTGTTCGCGCTCGCCGAGCCGTTGGCGAATTTCACCGAGCGTGAACCAGGCAGAGGCGAAGCCGGGCGCAAGCTCGGCCGCCTGCAGCAACAGATCGGCGGCGGCGGCGAGATCGCCCTTGAGCTGCAGGTCGCGCGCAAAATCGAACCGGCGGTCGGCCATCAGATCGCCGGAGGACAGGAACAAACGTACGGGCATCGTTGGAATCGACTACGGATCAAAAGGCAGGTTGGCGGCAGAGTAGGCGGGAAGAGACTCGAATGATTCTCACGCAACCCTATATACCCAAGATGCGTCCGCAAGACATCCTGATGCCCGTTCCCGCCGGGCTAGCTTGCAAGCCCGGGGGCTTCCATATCGATCCGGTGCGCCCCGTCGAGCGCGCCGTGATCACCCACGGCCATTCCGACCATGCGCGACCGGGCCATGGCGCGGTGCTGGCAACCCGGGAGACGCTCGACATGATGCGGCTGCGCTACGGGGATAATTTCGCCCGCAGCACCCAGGCCATCGCCTATGGCGAGGAAATTCGCCTCGGCGACGTCATCGTCAGATTTCACCCCGCCGGCCATGTGCTGGGCTCGGCGCAGATCGCGGTATCCTGCAAGGACACCTGCATCGTCGCGTCAGGCGATTACAAGGACGCCCCCGATCCCACCTGCGCGCCGTTCGAAGTCGTGCCATGCGATGTGTTCATCACCGAGGCCACCTTCGGCCTGCCGGTGTTTCGTCACGGCAATGCGGCGGACGAAATCAAAAAGCTGCTGGCCTCGGTCGCGCTGTTCCCGGAGCGCGCGCATCTGGTCGGCGCCTACTCGCTTGGCAAGGCGCAACGCGTGATCGCGCTGCTTCGCTTGGCCGGCTACGACGCGCCGATCTATCTGCACGGCGCGATGGAAAAGATCACGCGCTACTACGAGAGCCGCGGCGTGGCGCTGGGCGACCTGCGCATGGTCAAGGGCATGAAGAAGGCCGATCTGGCCGGCACCATCACGCTGGCGCCGCCCTCGGCCACATCGGATGTCTGGACGCGACGATTTCCGGATCCGGTCACGGCGTTTGCCTCGGGCTGGATGCGGGTGCGGGCCCGGGCGCGGCAGCGCGGCGTCGAACTGCCGCTGGTGATTTCGGACCACGCCGACTGGGACGGACTGACCGCGACCATCAACGCCACTGGTGCGGGTGAAATCTGGGTCACCCATGGCCAGGAAGACGCGCTGGTGCATTGGTGCACCAAAAGGGGCCTGACCGCGCGGCCGCTCGATCTGGTCGGTTACGGCGATGAGGACGACGGCGATGCGGTGCCGGCAGACGAGGACGCCGAGGCATGAACCGCTTCGCCGAGCTGCTCGATCGCCTCGCCTACGAGCCCGGCCGCAACAACAAGCTGCGGCTGTTGACCTCCTATTTTCGCGAGGTCGCAGATCCCGATCGCGGCTACGCGCTGGCGGCGCTGACCGGCGCGCTGTCGTTCAAGCACGCAAAACCCGGGCTGATCCGCGACCTGATCGCATCGCGCACCGATCCGGTGCTGTTCGCGTTGTCGTATGACTACATCGGCGATCTCTCCGAGACCGTTGCGCTGATGTGGCCGAAGTCTTCCCCCTCTCCCGCTTGCGGGGGAGGGCCGGGGTGGGGGCAAGCAGCATCGGCGGTGCCGGAGCGAGAGCCCCCACCCGGATCGTCCGACAGCGCTAAAGCGCTGCCGAGCGTTCCGACCTCCCCCGCAAGCGGGAGAGGTAGGAAAGATACGCGCCACGTATCAAACCTCCACAATAACCCGCCACCCCCTACCCTCACCGAAGTCGTCACCACGCTGCGCACGCTCGGCAAGACCGAACTCCCGAAGCAGCTCACTCGCTGGCTCGACGAACTGGACGAGACCGGCCGCTGGGCGCTGTTGAAACTGGTCACCGGCGCGATGCGGATCGGGATCTCGGCGCGGCTGGCGAAGACCGCCGCCGCCGCACTCGGCGACAAGGACCCGCACGATGTGGAGCTGATGTGGCCCGGGCTGACGCCGCCCTATCTCGATCTGTTCGCCTGGCTGGAAGGCCGCGCCGACAAACCGGTCAATCGCGACCCGGTTCCGTTCCGCCCCGTAATGCTGGCGCATGCGATCGAGAACACGGATTTTTCCAATCTCGACGCCGCCGATTTCATCGCCGAATGGAAATGGGACGGCATTCGGGTGCAGGCGGTCAGTGGCCGTGACGAACGCGGCCATATCGTCGCGCGGCTTTACTCACGTAGCGGCGAGGACATCACCAAAAGCTTTCCCGACCTGCTGGCGTCGCTGCATTTGCCCGGCGCCATTGACGGCGAGCTATTGGTCCTGCGCGACGGCCGCGTGCAGACCTTTAACGTGCTGCAGCAACGCCTCAACCGCAAGGTGGTCTCGCCAAAGCTGATCAAGGAATATCCGATCCACCTGCGCGCCTATGATCTGCTCGGCGAAGGCGATACCGATCTGCGCACGCTGCCGTTTACCGAACGCCGGAAGCGGCTCGAGGCTTTTGTCACAAGGCTCGACGATGTCAGGATCGACCTGTCGCCGACGATCGCCTTCGACAGCTGGGACGCGCTGACATCAGCACGCGCCGATCCCGCCAGCGCCGGCGCGGGCGCAGATGCGGAGGCGGTTGAGGGCGTGATGCTCAAGCGCCGCGAGGCCGCCTATTTGCCGGGGCGCCCGAAGGGACAATGGTGGAAGTGGAAGCGCGACCCGCACATCATCGATGCCGTCCTGATGTATGCGCAGCGCGGCCACGGCAAGCGTTCGTCCTATTATTCGGATTATACGTTCGGGGTCTGGACCTCAGGCGAGGAGGGCGAGCAACTGGTGCCGGTCGGCAAGGCCTATTTCGGCTTCACCGACGAGGAGCTGTTGCAGATCGATCGCTTCGTGCGCCGCAACACAGTCGAAAAATTCGGGCCGGTCCGGCATGTGGTGCATGAGCCGGATCAGGGGCTGGTGCTGGAGGTCGCCTTCGAAGGCCTGGCACGCTCGCCGCGGCATAAATCCGGCGTCGCGATGCGGTTCCCGCGCATCAACCGGTTGCGCTGGGACAAGCCGCCACGCGAGGCCGACAGGCTGGAAACCCTGGAACGGATGCTGAAAGCGGATGCGATTCTGCAGGCATAGTGTTTTCCAGCGAAGCATGCCCTCGGACTTGATCCGGGGTGGACACCGCTTCGCGTGAAGAAAACGCGTCAAAATCAAGAGCCGCGGCTGGCGACCATTGACGGCGAGATGCGGGTTCCCCATCTCCCCAACACTGACTATAGTGCGCGAGCGAATGGGTGCGGGAGATCATCGAATGCCAAACGATACTCGGGAATTGCCGGCGGCCAACGATGGCCTGTACCGCTTTCTCGGAGGCTCGCCGCTGACCGTTGCATTTCGGCTCGTCCTGCTGTCGATCCTGGTCGGAGTGGTGCTTGCCGCTGTTGGCTTCGACCCCTGGAATATCGTCAACAGCATCCGGCTTTTGTTTCAGCGGATCTGGGATCTCGGCTTTGACGCCATCAACGGGTTGTGGCGCTACTTCCTGCTCGGCGCCGTGATCGTGATACCGATCTGGCTGCTGTCGCGCATGTTCGGCGCCCCGCGCGGACGATAGCTCGCCCGCAGGCCAGTTTCGTTGAATTCCGTATCCAAGGTTACGACCGCGCAGGTGTTCGCCATCGCCGGACCGGCGATGGTGGCGAATCTGACCACGCCACTGATCGGCATCGTCTCGACGATCGCGATCGGTCGGCTGGGCGATGCGACGCTACTCGGCGGCGTGGCGATGGCGTCGGTGATTTTCGACTGTTTGTTCTGGCTGTTCGCCTTCCTCCGCATGAGCACAGTTGCGTTCACGGCGCAGGCCGTTGGTGCCGGTGAGACGCAAGAATTGCATGCGCTCCTGGTGCGAGGATTTGTTGTTGCGGCGCTGATCGGCGCAGGTCTCATTGTCCTGCAAATGCCGCTCGGCGCGGTCTTGCTGGGCGCGATGGGCGGCAGCGAAGGCGTCACGCGCGCGGCGAAGATCTACTTCACCATCCGGATATGGTCGGCGCCGCTGGCGCTGGCCAATTATGTTGTGCTCGGCTGGCTGATCGGACAGGCGCGCGCAAAACTTGCGCTTGGCGTGCAGTTTGCGATCAACCTCATCAATATGGCGGCGACGGTACTGCTGGTGCTGGTGCTCGATGCCGGTATCGCCGGCGCGGCGATTGCCGCCGTCGTCGCGGAAGCGGCCGGGCTCGTGCTCGGCGTCCTGATCGCCCGGCGTCTCAGCCACGGACAGCCTGCGGTCCCACGCGCTGCGCTGCTCGACCGCGCCAAGCTGATGCGTATGCTTGCCGTCAATCGCGATATCATGATCCGCACGGCGTCCCTGATCGTCGTGTTCCTGTTCTTTACCTCCCAGGGCGCCCGCGCCGGCGACGTGACGCTCGCTGCCAACGCGGTGCTCAACAATTTCCTTTTGATGAGCGCCTTCTTTCTCGACGGGCTCGCCAATGCGGCCGAGCAACTCTGCGGCCGCGCCTATGGCGCGCGCGACCGCATCGCCTTCTCAAGCGCGGTCCGGCTGGTGATCCTCTGGGGATTAGGCTTTGCGCTGGCGGTGAGCGCCGTTTTCGCGCTGTTCGGCCCTGGGCTCATCGATATCATGACCGCAAGCGCGGACGTTCGCCACAGTGCGCGCGACTATCTGTGGTTCGTGGTTCTTTCTCCGATGCTTGCCGTCTTCGCCTTCGCCTTCGACGGTGTCTATATCGGCGCGACCTGGGCGCGTGACATGCGCAATCTGATGGTGCTTTCGCTGCTGATGTTTCTCGGTGCGTGGCTGGCGCTGCGGTCGTTCGGCAATACCGGGCTGTGGGGAGCGCTGCTGGTCCACTATGCCGCGCGCGGCGGCTTGCAGGCCCTACGTTATCCGGCAATGGTGCGCGCGTCATTCCCGCAGAAGCCGCTGTCCGGCTGAAACCCAAGGGAGGAGCCAATGCAAGTGCGATTTGTCGGCTGCGGCGACGCGCTCGGTTCGGGCGGCCGGTTCAACACCTGCTTTCATATCACTGGCGCGCGCGTCAATTTCCTGATCGATTGCGGCGCATCGTCGCTGCCGGCGCTGAAGCGGCTGGGCATCGCACGCGATGATATCGACCTCATCCTGATCACGCATTTCCACGGCGATCATTTCGGCGGATTGCCGTTCCTGCTGCTCGACGCGCAGTTCACGCGGCGGACCCGCCCGCTGGTTATCGCCGGACCGGAAGGAATCGAAATGCGCCTGACGCAGGTGATGGAAGCGCTGTTCGAGAATTCATCCAAAACAAAGCAGCGCTTCGACCTGTCGGTGATTGCTCTCAAGCCCGGGGAAACGCGCGCGTTCGGCGCAGTGAATGTCACGCCGTTCCCGGTGGTGCACGGCGAATCCGGCGGTCCGTTTCTCGCCTACCGGGTCGAGGCCGAAGGCCGCGTCATCGCCTACAGCGCGGATACCGAATGGACGGAGACGCTGGTCCCGCTCGCACGCGACGCCGACCTGTTCATCGCCGAGGCTTATTATTACGAGAGGATCGTGAAGAATCACCTCAGCCTGAAAACGCTCGAGGCCCATCTGCCCGAAATCAAACCGAAGCGGCTCATCCTGACCCATATGAGCGACGACATGCTGGCGCGGCTCGATACGCTCGACCATACGGCTGCGAACGACGGCATGATCGTCGAGCTGTAACTTAAGCCGGCCAATCCTCGGCCGTGATCGTTGCCGCGTCCGCGCCGACGATTTCGGACAGCGAGTCACGCCCGGTGCGCAGCAAAGTCGACGTAAGATCGTTCTTGATGTCGTCAACGAGGCCAAGACCCTTGTAGATCAACGAGGAATAAAGCTGGATCAGGCTGGCGCCGGCGCGGATCTTGGTCAGCGCGGCGCCGCCGGTATCGATGCCGCCGACGCCTACCAGCGGAAACGCCCGCTCCGCACGCACATAGGTCTCCGCCACCATCCGCGTCGACAGCCGGAACAGCGGCCTGCCCGACAGGCCCCCCTGCTCGCTGGCGCGGGCCTGTTCGCGCAATGTCGAAGGCCGCGCCAATGTGGTGTTGCCGACGATCATGCCATCGATCCGGCGCGAGCGCGCAATGTGAACCACGTCGTCAAGTTCGGCCAGGCTCAGATCCGGCGCGATCTTGAGCAACACCGGCGTGTCGCCGGCGTTCTGGCGCACGCGTTCGCGCGCCTCGATCACCTTGGCCAGGAGATCGTCGAGCGCCGCCGCCTGTTGCAGGTTGCGCAGGCCCGGCGTGTTCGGCGACGACACGTTGACGGTGAAATAGCTCGCCACCGGCGCGAAGGTCTCGATCAGTTTCACATAATCGGCGACGCGATCGGCGCTGTCCTTGTTGGCCCCGACATTGACGCCGACGATGCCGCCGTGATGCGCGCGCACGGCCAGCCGTCGCAGCACCGCGTCCGCGCCGTCATTGTTGAAGCCCATGCGATTGATTACGGCTTCGTCGCGCTCGAGCCGGAATAGCCGTGGCCGCGGATTGCCGATTTGCGGCTTCGGCGTCACCGAGCCGATCTCGACAAAGCCGAAACCCAGCCGCAACAGCGCATCGGAAGCTTCGGCGCTCTTGTCGAAGCCGGCGGCCATGCCGATCGGATTGGGAAAGTTCAGGCCGAAGGCCCGCACCGCCAATTTTGGATCGTCCGGCCGCGGCCGGATCGGCGGCAGCAGCCGCAAGCCCTGGATCGCCAGACGGTGCGCGTCTTCCGGATCGAACCAGCGCAGCAGCGGCAGCGAGACGGCATCGAATGCGCGGATCACGGCGTCAACTCCGGGATGTCGTGATATCCATCGGACCGCGCATGCATGTCCCGAACGCCGGTCACCGCGCCGAGATCGAGTTCACCGTAGAGATGCGGAAACGGCTCGTCGTTGCGCGAGTGCTCCCACCGCAGCGCGTCGCCCAGCATATCGGCGTCGACCGCGATCAGGAACAGTCCGGTCTGCCCGAAGAAATGCTTTCTTGCCGTCTCCGCCACCTGCGACCCTGTGGAAAAATGAATGAAGCCATCGCGGATATCGTCGGCGCTGCCCCGGTACACGCCTTGCCGCTCGGCCTCGCGCCAGGCCGAGGCGGGACAGATTTTGTAGATCATGCGCACGTGTCCGAAGCCCTGCGTGGTCGTTGAGTCTCTTGGGATTTCCGCTGGTGTGGCCGACCGTATCGACGGCACCGCCGCACTTCAAGGGTGGCATTCAGGCTCTTGCCAGCCCCTTGCCAGACCCTTGCGCCGGATGGCGAAAACGGGTTGATTGAGGTAATAATTCCTAGCTTTGACACTGTTGACCGATGGCCAAACCCGCAAAAGCACCGCGCATGCTGACCCACGAGCATATCTGGACCGCGCTGGATCGGCTTGCCGAGCGCGCCGGACTATCGCCATCGGGGCTCGCCAAGCGCTCCGGCCTCGACCCGACCACCTTCAACAAATCCAAACGCGTCACCCCTGATGGACGCGAACGGTGGCCTTCGACCGAATCGGTATCCAAAGCGCTCGCCGCCACCAACAGTTCCATCGATACCTTCGTTCAGCTGATCGGCGATACCGCGCGGACGGTGCAGTCCGTGCCGCTGCTCGGCTTTGCGCAGGCCGGGGCCGGCGGCTATTTCGACGATGGCGGGTTCCCCGCCGGCAAGGGCTGGGATGAGGTCGGGCTGCCCTCCGTCAACGACGAGCACGCGTATGCCCTGGAAATTTCTGGCGACCAGATGAAGCCCACCTACCGCGACGGCGACGTCATCGTGGTGTCGCCGGGCACGCCGATCCGCCGCGGCGACCGCGTGGTGGTGAAAACCACCGGCGGCGAGGTGATGGTCAAGGAACTGAAACGCCGGACCGCCAAGACGCTCGAATTGCAGTCGCTCAATCCGAACCATGTCGACCGCACTTTGGCGGCGGCCGATGTCGCATGGATCGCGCGGATCGTTTGGGCGAGCCAGTAAGACAGCCTCACAGACAGCCTCATGGTGAGGAGCCGCGGAGCGGCGTCTCGAACCACGAAACACGAGGAATGCCGCTTTCTCATCCTTCGAGACGCGCGCAAGAGCGCGCTCCTCAGGATGAGGTCACACGTATGGCAAGCCAGTAGGAACTTGTTCCCTGCAGCCTACGACGCGTAATCCGGCTCCTTGCGGTCGAGGATGCGCTTGAGCGCATCGAAGTGCCGCTGCGCCGAACTTGGACCGTCGAACATGCTGGTCCCGCCGATATCCCGCATGGTCTTCTCGACCACGGCGTCAGGGAGCTGTTTCAGCGGCTGCCCGGTCCACATCGCGTAGATCTGCACCTGTGCGGCGCGCTCGGTGTAGTAAAGCCGGTCATAGGCGTCGGCGACGGTGGCGCCGACCGTGCTGATGCCGTGATTGGCCATGAACAACACGGACTTGTCGCCGATGACTCTCGCGAGGCGCGCGCCTTCGGCCGGATCGAGCGCCGGGCCGGTGTATTCGTCGTCATAGGCAATCTCATTCATCAACCCGACCTCGGTCTGGCCGATCTCCTTGATGCGCGGGTCTTCCAGACGCGTCAGCGCACTCGCATACGGCATGTGGGTATGAAACACCGCCTTTGCCTGCGGCAGCGCCTTGTGGATCGGCGCATGGATGCAGTAGCAGGAGCGTTCCACGTCACCCTCACCCCGCTTGACCTTGCCGTCATCGACGCCGACCTCCATGAAGGAGGACGCCGTGACCTCCGACCAGTGCATCCCGAACGGGATCTGGTAGTAGCGGTCGCTCTGGCCCGGCACCACGAGGGTCAGATGGTTGAAGATGCCCTCGCTGAAACCCTGATTGAAGGCCAGCCGGTGCGCCGCCGCCAGATCGACCCGCGCCTGCCATTCCTCGGCACTGCAATCCGCAAGCGTTTTCGGCGAAACCCTGAACTGCATGGAAATCCTCCTGTGTTGTCTGCCTCTCGACGGCGGCTTGGGCGGTTTAGGCCTAGTATAATAGCGTAATCTGGAACGGCCATGGCTGAAATTGCAGCGGGCCTGCCATCTCCATTTGTCGCTTCGCTATTGGCGCGTGGATGGGGTAACGGGCCCGCTATCCCGACCGTGCCAGCGCGCCGTCGATCATCGTCACGGCATTCGCGAGCCCATAGACCGCGACGAACGATCCGAAGCGCGGGCCTTTTTCCTGGCCGAGCAGCACCTGATAGAGCATGTTGAACCAGTCGAGCGAGACGCCCGGCCGGCCATCCTTGCCTTTCTTCACCGCATCGAGGAACGGCTCGCGCCGGCCGATCTCGTAGACCACGTTCTGGATGTCCTCGGCCGATGACTCCGGCGGCAATTGCGACAGCGCATCGCGTAGATCCTGCAGCGCCACCCGTTCGGTATCGGTCGGCTCGCGGAATTTCTTGGTCGGCGCCACGAAGTCGCGATAGTAGTTGATGGCGTAGCCGACCATCGCATCCAGCTTCGGATGGGTCTGCGGCGTGACGCCGGGACGATAGCGCCCGATAAAACCCCACAAGGTCGCGGCATTCTCCGCGTTCGACGACGACACCAAAGTCAGCAACAGCTGGAACGTCACCGGCATGTCGGCTGCGGGCGGATGCCCGGCGTGGATGTGCCAGACCGGATTGGCCAACTGCTGCTTCGGATCCTGCCGCGAAAACCCTTCGAGAAATTGCTGGTAGTCGTCGACGTTGCGCGGGATCACGTCGAAGTACAAACGCTTCGCCGACTTCGGCTCGCGGTACATGAACAGCGACAGCGATTCCGGCGACGCATAGCGCAGCCATTCATCGATGGTGAGCCCGTTGCCCTTCGATTTTGATATTTTCTGGCCCTTGTCATCGAGGAAGAGTTCGTAGTTGAAACCCTCCGGCGGCATGCCGCCGAGCGCCGTGCAGATCTTGCCCGACAGTTTTACCGAATCGATCAGGTCCTTGCCGGCCATTTCATAGTCGACGCCGAGCGCGAACCAGCGCATCGCCCAGTCCGGCTTCCATTGCAATTTGCAATGGCCGCCGGTGACCGGAAGCGTGACGCGCTCCCTGGTCTCGGGATCGTCGTAGGAGACGGTTCCGGCCTTCACATCATGTTCGACGATGGGCACATACAGCACCGTGCCGGTGCGCGGACAGATCGGCAGAAACGGCGAATAGCTCGCTGCGCGCTCCTCGCGCAACGACGGCAGCATGATCGCCATCACCTTCTCCAGTCGTTCCAGCATGCGCAGCAGCGCCGTGTCGAACTTGCCCGAGGTGTAATAGTCGGTGGAACTGGCGAATTCGTAGTCGAAGCCGAAGGTGTCGAGGAAGGCGCGCAGCCGCGCATTGTTGTGGGCGCCGAACGATGGATACTCATTCGAGAACGGGTCAGGCACTCTCGACAGCGGCTTTCCGAGATGAGCGGCGAGCATCTCCTTGTTCGGCACATTGTCCGGCACCTTGCGGAGGCCGTCCATGTCGTCAGAGAACGCCAGCAGCCGCGTCTTGATCTTGTCTTCGGTCAGCACGCGAAAGGCGTGGCGCACCATGGTGGTGCGCGCAACCTCGCCGAAGGTGCCGATATGCGGCAGGCCCGAGGGGCCGTAGCCGGTCTCGAACAGCACTTCG
>WNFF01002232.1_pt1 | contig 18846 bp, 20 predicted proteins | sample 5400441 | NCBI WGS metagenome assembly WNFF01 (sample SAMN13153345, study PRJNA577476) | soil metagenome | isolation source: 120 cm saprolite under Douglas fir tree site 2 hole 3 replicate 1 | place: USA:California | collected 2015-04-18 | reverse complement strand
CCTTCCGGAAAGAGTTTTCCATCTACTTGCTTCACGAAGTCTCCCCGCCTTACCAGCTCAGTGATGTAACGTGACACGACCTCATGCGGCAGACCCAAATCGTTTGCGATTGCCTTATGAATGCCTGTTGGCCAGGGCTCCGCGGGGAGGGCGCTCCGCGGGTTGCCGCGCCTTAATTCCGAAAAACGCCTTTGGGTGGCCCATCCTTGTGGGTTTGTTTTTTGCAAGGGTGAGGACTCAAACTAGAAAGCAGAAACTAGAAGTAGAAATTGGAAAAGGGACAAGATACGGCGTGGTCAGCAGAAAAGCGATAAGCAGATCCCTCACCCCGCCAAAAGCGCGGGGATTCGGGATGACAGGCGCCGGGGTGAGCAAGGCCCGCACCGTCCCGCTGCTCTTGCGGGATGAACGGTGTGGTCTTTTTCTTGTCCCCTTTCTAATTTCTACTTTCCAGTTCGGCGGGGCGACCAGCTCTTCCGTCTTCGAGACGATTTGCGACGCGGATGTTCTTCAGCCAGGTGGGAAAGTAGGACCGGCGAGCGGTCGGGAAACTGCGCAACGATGTGCACGTCGCCACCCATGGCTTTGACCGTTTTTCGCAGCGTGGAGAGCAGCAGGTCGCTGCGTTTTTCAAGCCGAGAGACGCTGTCTTGGGTGATCCCGAGAGTCTTGGCAACGCGGGCCTGCGTCAGCTTGCGGGCCTTTCGGAGGTCGCGCAAGCTCATTTCCTCGGCTATGAGTTCGGCCGCACGGTCCTCGACCTTCTTTCGCTCGGCTGGGCTCAGCTTCCGAATGATTTCATTCACATTCACGGGCATGGCTATGTCCCCTTTCCAATCCGGGCAAGATGGGCGTCAAAACGCTCGTCGGCCTTCCGTATCAGTTCACGGTAGAAGCGCTTTTCGCTCCCACCCGATTTGTCCCCCGCGACAAGTAAAATCGCCTTACGCCTGGGATCAAAGGCGAAGGCCACTCGCCATTCGCCATCTTCCGCGCTGAACCGCAATTCCTTCATGTTGGCGTGTCGCGAGCCGTTGAGGGTATCAACACGAGGCCTGCCTAGCTGTGGCCCAAACTCCTGGAGCACGCGGGCCAACGCGAGAACCTCCGTGCGGACGTCCTGGCCGAGCGCGTCAAATTCCGGTTTGAACTCATCGGCAATCTCGACGGCCCATTTCACGCCAACAGTATGGCATAGAATCCATATGATGTCTACTCCATGTCTAGGGGGAAACGGGTCAAGCGGTGTGAAGAAGGGAAGGGCGGAGCTTGCCGGAGGCGAGGGCGTCGAGGGCGCGGAGGCGGGCGGCGAGTTCGGCGGCGTTCAAGTGGCCCTCGCGGTAGAGCCGGCGGAGAAAATCGTCGGCGAGCTTTTCTCCTTTCTGCGAGTTGCATTCGATGCAGCTCGAGACCAGGTTGCGGTAGGAATTGCACCCCGACTTCACCCGCGGCACGACATGATCCAGGCACTGGACCGTGGACGTGGTCCGGCGCAAACAGTAAAAGCATAGACCGCGCTCGCGCGCGTGGATGGCCTTTCGCAGCGTCGCGTTCTGCAGAACGTCTGCTTCCTCGATGTTAATCGCCGCGCTGGTGCCCGCCTCGTCTTCCTTCGCGGAGACGGCGGCCCGGCTCTCGGTGTCATTCAGCTTCTCAGGGCGAATCTCCTCGGGCAGCCGCACCTCCACCACGTGCCCGGTTTTGCTCCGCTGGACCAAGCGCAAAGCGCCGTGGGCCACGAGTCGGCGTACCGCCTGGCGCACCGGCCCCGACGATAAACAGATATTGCGCGCCAGCCATCGAATCGAAAATCGCAGGCGAAGTTTCCCTTCCAGGTGGCTGTGCCGCAGGAGGTGCGCATAGACCGTGCGGTCGATGAGCGACAGGCCTAGCTGCGGCACGAGTTGGTCTTCCAATTGTTTCCAGACAAGTTCAGCGTTCGGTTTTTTGGTTTTCATAGTTAGATCCAGGTAGGAAGTTTGACAATGGTCAGTAAGCAGTTCACGGGACGCGCTTCCCGGTATAAACCACCGGGACGCAAAAGTCGCGAAAGCGCGCCCCTACAAGGACTTGGGACGATGAAGACCAGTGATGTTGCGGGTTAGGTTTTCAGCAGGGGCAGCGACGAGCCCCGGAGGAGAATGCGGCGCAAAAAGAAAAAGCGGGAGCACGCTCCCGCAGTCCAAACGTGGTTTTCTACAAGAACAATTATAGTACAAATTAGGGGATTGTCAAGGGGGATTTTCTTAATTTTCTTATTGCCGCAGCAAGTCGTTGTAGGGGCACGCTTTAGCGCGTCCCTACTTATGTCATGAACCACTGTTACCGGCGCCCGACCGCCACCCACGAAGATTGATGTTTGCAGGTCCTTGCGCCCCTTAATATTGGGCAAGTCCCTGCCCAGATTGGACTTACCGTGACGAAGGCCGTAAAAGACGAATTTATCGATCAAGTTGACCCTGGAGTCCTCCTCGTGTCTTGATACAGCCCCGCACATGGGCCTAAACTGGGAGCAATGGTTCCGGCGAGCTTCCAAATTCGCGACTTGACTATCCGCCCTGCGGCGGTGCTTGCTCCCATGGCTGGAGTGACGGACACGCTTTTTCGCCGCGTCATTCGCGGCCTTGGCGGCTGCGGCCTGCTGATGACGGAGTTCACAAGCTCCGAAGGCATCACGCGCAGCGCCAAGAAAACCCTGCGCTATCTCTACTTCCAGGAAGACGAACATCCCATCACCGCGCAGCTTTTCGGCGCGAATCCCGCCGTCATGGCTGAAGCCGCGAAAATGGTCGAAGACCTCGGCTACGACGCGGTGGACATCAATCTCGGCTGCCCCGCCAAAAAAGTGGTGAAGTGCGGCGGCTCCGGTTTGCTGCGCGATTTGCCGCTGCTCGAAGACATTTTCAAAGCCGTCCGCGCCGCCGTCAAAATTCCTCTTACCATCAAGCTGCGCGCCGGTTGGGACGAAAATTCCATCGTCGCCGTCGATGTTGCGAAAATGGCGGAAAGCATTGGCGTGGAAGCAGTCGCGGTCCACCCGCGCACCCGCACGCAAGCCTACGCCGGCGCCGCGGACTGGAGCCTCATCGCCGCCGTCAAACAAGCCGTGAAAATCCCCGTCATCGGCAACGGCGACATCAACAAGCCCGAAGACGCCGCGCGCATGGTCAGCGAAACCGGCTGCGACGCCGTGATGATCGGGCGCGCCGCGGCTACCAATCCCTGGATTTTCTCCCAGATGCAGCAGCACGCTGAAACCGGGCGTTACGACACGCCCGGCGACGCCGTCCGCTACCGTTTACTGATGGACTACTATAGGCAAATTAATGCTGCCCACCTGCCCGATGGTGTAGGCAAAATGAAGCAGTTCGCTTGCTGGTTTACTCATGGCGTGGGGAACGGCAGCGAGCTTCGTGGCATCGTACATGCGGCGCGCACGCCCGCGGAAATCCTCGAGAGCGTAGAACGTTTCTTCGAGGGCCGAGCGTCCGCAGTCAACAGAAACGTTGACCGCTCTGCGGTCACCAGAACAGAGGACCCAGCCCATGGTCCCGCCCAGCACCACCGTGTCGAGGCAACGCTCGGAACGTAGAATTGCCGTCCGCCTGCCGCTTAAAGTCCGCGGCCGCGATTCCCGTGGCATAACCTTCGAGGAAGATACTTCCAGCGAAAATCTTTGCCGCAACGGCGCCGCCTTCATAACGCATTTTGACGTCGCCATTGGCTCGGACCTCGAAATCCGCATCCCCTTTTCGCAGTATGCCTCGCGCCGCCCAGGCCCCGAACGGCTGGCGGCCCCCGCAAACGGAAACCGCTTTGCCGGCGTGAAAATCAACGAGTCCGACTTCGCGACCCACGGCCGCGTCGTCCATGTTGCCGATTCCCGTTCCGCCGGCGAAAAGCTAGTCGGCGTCCAGTTCACGGGCCCGCGCTTCCAGCGCGTCTTCCGCTCCGAATCCGCCGCCTGAGCTGAGCTGAGCTGAGCCCCCTCGCGCTGCTGTCCGTTCGCCGCTTTCCCTACTGCAACGAATTCTCCGTTATTTGCACTATTTTGGTAAGGACCGTGGTGAAGTTGCGTACTCATCACGGCCTTGTGTGCTGACAATGCTTTTGACGTTTAGCTAACTCGGTGTTACTTAGGAACGGCAACGGCCCCAAAGAGAAGCAGCAGGTGAGTCTTTTACCTGGCCCACCGCGCTTCCCATGTCACGAATGGAGGAATCATGAAGAATCTTGCCAGGGCGCTCGGCTTGACTTGTCTCCTGCTCGGCATTCCGGCCCACCTGTATGCCGACCGCGCTCACGACCTCGCCAAACTGGCTTCAGCCCAGAGAGCGGTAACAGGGTGCAAGCCGGCGAGTCTGACTACTCAATCTTGCCACACGCAGTTTCCGACCGGCTGCACCGACTCCGCCCACAAGTACGATGCGTACTTGAATTTTTTGAAGAATCAGGTCCCCGGTGCAGCCTTGCCTTTCACGGCGACCTTAGGTGATGCCGATTTCAAATCCTTGGAAAGCAAAATTCCCAAAGGACTGGGCGCCAGTAACCACGCCAAGTCTGCCCCAGCACTGGCCAATCTTGGAGAGGGAAATATCGTTGAGGTCATCGCTTATCTCTATTTCGTGGAAGACACCGGAAAAGGCTCCGGCGGCAGACCCTCGATCGGAGAGACCACTAATTGCAAGCTGCAACTTCCGGGCAGCTATGATTACCACATCGGCTTTGGCTTTGACCCGGCGCTGGCACAACAGATTTTGCAAAACAAGCCTCAGCCCGTCCAGGGCAACCCTGGGCCCATAGACAAAACCAGCGTAGTTGCTGAAATGACGCCCCACACGCGCGATTCCAAGTGGACTTTTGCCCGCGTAAATTCTCTCCAAGGGCAGCGGGTCAAAATTGTCGGACAACTCATGATCGACAACGTGCACTTGAACGTGAATGATGACTGCAGCTTCCCGGGCGCGACAGCGAAGTGCTGGCGTTCCACGTCATGGGAAGTCCATCCGGTGACCCAGTTTTATGCCTGCAATCTAAAGGGTAAGGTGTGCGACAAGAACTCGCCGGATACCGCCTGGACCAGTCTTGACAACGTTCCCTGACAAGAATCCCTGCCGGGATCATGGCGTTGAATAGTTGCGCTGAGGAACAGTAACAACCGAAGTACAACGCGCTGGTGGCACGTCGCGCCTGAAGCCGCTCAAGCCGGCAGTCGGGAGCGAGCAGCGCGACAAAAATTCTCCGCGCCAAATGACGGCGGAGAACTTGGATTAGGTCAATTAGCGCTGGCGCACCCGCAAATTCAAAATCTCGAAGCGCGCGCGTTGCTCCCTTCTGGTGTTCTGCCATTCGTGCGACTGACTTTAACTTCAGTCGGACTTGAACGCCGGATGCACAATCCAAAAAGGAGCTTTCCGAGGTACAATCCGGTTTCCCGGCGTCCGCGTGCCACGTTTATGAATCATCCGGAGGCTCCCATGCGATTTGTCCGCCTCAGTCTGGCTTTGATGCTTGTTTTGCCCCCGGTGTTTGCGCAGGAAAAAACCGACGGCGCGACCGATGAAAAAGCGCGCAAGACGTACGAGAAGGCCCTAAAATCCTTGCACGAACACAAGGCGGAATTCGCTCTGGACGACTTCAAGAAAGCAGACAAACAGGACGGTGGGCATTGCGTTGACTGCCAGAAGCAGATGATCAAGTACGGAGAGGAATTCGGCGATTGGAAGGCCGCCGAACTCGGCGCCGAGGAGATGGTAGCCGAAGCTCAGGGAGCAAAAGATACAGCCCTGGCCCACTATCAATTTGGGGTCATGCTCATGGACGAGGGTCTGCAAAAACACAAAGAGGAAACTTTCACTCGCGCCCACGAGGAGATTACCAAAGCGCTGGCCGCTTATTCCAATTTCCCAGATGCGCTCTTCGTCGATGGCAGGGTGCTTGCCCAGTTGAAACGGGACGACGAAGCAAAAGCCAGATTCGAGCAGTACGTAAAGGCCAAGCCCGGTGAAGATCCCAACCGCCAGCGCGCTTTGCGCTACATGAGCCGTCCCGAACTGGCGCGCGCCAGGATGGCGCCGGCCTTTTCCATAACCACCCTCGACGGGCAGCAAATGTCCATGGACGATTTGCAGGGAAAAGTTGTGCTGCTCGATTTTTGGGCCACGTGGTGCGTGCCCTGCCGCGAGGCTCTCCCGCATATCCAAAAGGTCGCCAAGAAGTTTCAGGGAGAGCCGCTGTTAATCCTCAGCGTGAGCTTGGATTCTGAGGAGCAAAAGTGGAAAGAGTTCATCGTGAAGAACGAAATGACGTGGCCTCAATACCGCGACGGCTCCTTCAGCGGGCCGATCGCGAGGATGTTTTCCGTCAACGCCATTCCCCATACGTTTACCATTGATGCCGACGGCGTGCTTCAGGACGAACATATCGGCGACGCCTCGATAGAAGGCAAGCTCAAAAAGCTCCTCGCCCGTGCTCGCGAACTGCAGTCAACCGACAAGCCTTCCAAATGAGAACAATGCGAGTGGAACACGTGATAGCCGCCCCGGATGAAGCCAGCTCGGCCGGGTTGCTGAAACTTCTCAGTCATTCATCTTCGCCGACAGCTACTTTCCCAAATACGTCGCAATGAACCAGCTATTCCCCCACGCGTCTTTCACGCCGGCGGAGCGGTCCCCATAAGGCTTGTCCTGCGGCACCTCAATCGACGTTGCTCCCGCCTCCATCGCCCGTGCATACGCCGCATCCGTGTCCGGCACGTACACGTGCAGGTGGCAGGGCATCGGCTGCATTTCCCCGTACGCTTCGGCGATCTCCAGGGTAGCGTTCCCGATGCGCATCGTGCCGTGCAATACGGCGCCCTCCGCGGATTTGTGTACGCCCAGCGACTCCGCCCCCAACGCCGCTTCCATAAAAGGAATCATTTTGTGCGCCTCGCGGAGATGCAGGTACGGCTGCACTGAAGTCACACTTTCCATACCCTGCGTCCAAGTGCCAGGCTTGGCAATGTGCCACCGGTTGCCGAACTGGTCTTTGACCGCTCCCCAGCGGTCGCCCCACGGTTGGTCCGCCAATGGAAAGACGGATGTCGCACCGGCTTCCAGAGCGCGCTGATAGGTGGCGTCAGCGTCGTTGACATACAGATGAATCTCGGCCGGCGCGGTAGGATACTGCTCATTCCCGTCACTCACCTCGATCGCTCCGTTGCCGATCGCCATTTCCGCGTGCATGATCGTTCCGTCCGGCGCCGGCATCCTCATCCGCTCCACGCCCTCGAACGCGCTCTTCAAGAATTCCATGAACTGCGCCGCGGGCCGCAGGATGATGTACGGCGTGATCGACGTCAATCCCGGCCGCTGGTAATGAACCGCTCTCGCTTTTGCCTCTCCTGTCCCTGCTGCGGAACCCGTTTTCCCTTCGTTCATGGCTGCTCTCCTTTGCAAATCGGATTTCAACGCTGCCCGAAACTCTCCGCGCGGCAACGCGCGCAACACTCGCGACGGGTTCAGGCGCGGGCTTTGTCGATCATTTCTTCCCAGATGCCTTTGGATTTGAGAATGAGTTCGACGAGTTCGCGGGCGGCGCCTTTTCCGCCATCGGCCTTGGTGGTGTAGTGGGCGGCGCGGCGGACTTCCGGAGTGGCGTTGTGGACGGCGACTGCCAGCCCAACACGTTTCATCACCATGAGGTCGGGCAGGTCATCGCCGAGGAAGGCGACTTCCGATTCCTTCGCGCCGGTTTTGCGCAGGACGTCTTCGTAGGCGGCGATTTTGTGCCCCTGCTTCTCGTAGACAAACTCGATGTCCAGCTCCTTGCAGCGGCGGCGCAGCGCGGCGCTGGCACGGCCGGTGATGACGCCAGTGCGGAGGCCGGAAGTAACGGCGAGCGTGAGTCCCTGGCCGTCGTGCGCGTCAAAATTCTTCAATTCCAGAGCGGAGCCGTCGGACTGCGAGAGCAGGGTGACGCTGCCATCGGTCAGCGTGCCGTCGACGTCCATCAGCAGGACGAGAATTTGTTTGGCGCGGTTCGCCAGTTTTCGCGGAATCTTTTTCCCTCGGTTAGCCAATGCCATCTCCTTCTTCTTTTCCAGGGTTTTAACCTGCGCTCGAAACGGGCGGGGCGAGCCCCGCCCCTACATGAGCTCCAGCGTCCACAAATCATGCAGATGCACCACACCTAGCACGCCCTGAGCCTCGTCGGTGACCACGATGGAAGTTATCTTTCGTTTCTCCATCAGGTTCAAGGCCTCGCTCGCTAGAACGTGCGGCCCGATCGTTTGCGGATTCTTGGTCATGCCGTCCGCGGCGCGCATCTCCAGGACGGCGCCGCGATGTTTTTCCATCAAGCGGCGCAGGTCGCCATCCGTCAATATCCCCGCCAATCGGCCGTCGGCCTCTAGCACGGTGGTCATGCCCAGGCCCTTCTTGCTCATTTCGTGAAAAACGTCCGGCATGGGCGTCCCGGTGGAAACGCGCGGCAGCGCTTCGCCCGCATGCATCAGGTGTTCGACGCGAAGCAGTTTCTTTCCCAAACGCCCCGCCGGATGCAACGCCGCAAAATCATCATGACGAAAATTTCGCCGTTCCAGCAACGAGATCGCCAGTGCGTCGCCCACCGCCATCGCCACAGTGGTGCTCGCGGTGGGTGCAAGGTTCAACGAGCATGCCTCTTCCTTTACACTGACATCCAGCACGACATCGCTCGCTTCTGCCAGTGTCGATTGCACCTTTCCCGTCAGCGTTACCAGCGGCATCTCCAGCCGCTTCAGCGCTTCCAGCAGCCGAATAATCTCTTCGGTCTCGCCGCCGTACGAAACCGCCAGCATGGCGTCGCCCCGCGCGAGCATCCCAAGGTCGCCGTGCAGCGCTTCCGCCGGGTGCAAAAAAAACGACGGCGTGCCGGTGCTGGAAAACGTTGCGGAGATTTTTCGCCCGATCAACCCCGACTTGCCCATGCCGCCGACCACCACGCGTCCTTTGCAGGCAAAAAGCAGCTCCACGGCTTTTTCGAAGCTGGCATCGAGCCGCGCGAGAACGTCCTGAATCGCCTGCGCCTCAATCTTGAGCACGCGCCGTGCCGTCTCCAGGCTCATTTTTCACTCCATCGGCGCACCACCGAGCTAAGCCCCTTTAATTTCATGAGCAAACCCAGGAGTTCAGGCAACGGTAGAGCATTCGGTCCGTCGGAGAGCGCTTTGGCGGGATTGTCGTGGGTCTCCAGAAAGACGCCGTCCACCCCCGCGGCCACGCCCGCGCGCGCCAACGGCTCGATAAATTGCGGCTGCCCTCCGCTCGAGTGCCCTTGCCCCCCGGGAAGCTGCACGGAATGCGTCACGTCAAACACCACCGGGTAGCCCGTCCGCTGCAGGATCGGAAACGAGCGCATATCCACGACCAGGTTCTGGTAGCCAAACGAAGCGCCGCGTTCCGTCAAAATAATTTTTGTATTGCCCGTGCTCGCCACTTTTTCCGCCACGTTGCCCATGTCCCACGGCGAAAGAAACTGCGCTTTCTTTATATTGACGATCCGCCCGGTCTTGCCCGCGGCGATCAGCAGGTCGGTTTGCCGCGCCAGAAACGCCGGAATCTGCAGCACGTCGCAAACTTCCGCCGCGGGTTCAGCCTGGGAAACATCATGGATGTCGGTGAGGATCGGCAGTTTCAGTTCCGACTTGATTTTGCCGAGAATCCGCAAGCCTGCCTTAAGCCCCGGGCCGCGGAAAGCTTTCACCGACGACCGGTTGGCCTTATCGTAGGAAGCCTTAAAAATGTACGGGACGCCCGCCTCGGCCGCAATCTTGGCAATCTTCTCCGCCATCACCATAGCGTGAATTTCGCTTTCAATCACGCACGGCCCCGCAATCAGAAACAGGGGATTGCCGCCACCGAGGCGCAAGGAGCCAAGCGAAATTTCGCGTGCCGCTGTCATTGGGAATGCCGATTATGCCGCAAGCTATTTAGGCTACGCAGACAGCGCGGCGTTTGCAACGGTTTAGGCGGTGACGTGCGGCGTCAAGCCAACGGCCTGCGAGCGCTTGGGTTCGGGGGCGGGCCGCCTTTTGTTCTTCTTATTTTCAAGCGCCGCGCCGATGAACGCCGCGAACAGCGGGTGCGGCTCCAGCGGCTTGGACTTGAATTCCGGGTGGAACTGGCAGCCGAGGAACCACGGGTGGTCCGGCGCCTCGACGATTTCCACGTAATTCTCATCCGGCGTGCGCCCGGTGATGCGCAATCCCGCCGCCACCAGCGTTTTTTCGTAGTCGCGGTTGAATTCGTAGCGGTGGCGGTGGCGCTCGCTGATCTCCAGCTTGCCGTAAGCCTTGTGCGCAAACGAACCCGGCTCCAGCTTGCAAGGCCACGCGCCCAATCGCATGGTGCCTCCCATCTCGTCCACGCCCAGCAGTTCACGCAATTTATAAATCACGCGGTGCGGCGATTGCGGATCGAATTCCGTGCTGTCCGCCTGCTTCATCCCGGCCACGTCGCGCGCGTATTCGATGGTCGCACACTGCATCCCCAGGCAAATTCCAAAGAACGGCACCTTGTGTTCGCGCGCGTACTGAATGGTGTGAATCATTCCCTGGATGCCGCGCTTGCCGAAGCCGCCGGGAACGAGAATTCCATCGTAACCGTGCAAGCGCGCCGCCGCCGTCGCCGGCGAATCGATCTCTTCGGCTTCGATCCATTCGAGAACGGTTTTGTGATTGTGCGCCAGGCCGCCGTGCAGCAGAGCTTCCCGCAAACTTTTGTACGCGTCTTCGAGCTGCACGTACTTGCCGACCACCGCGATCCTGGCTTCGCCCGCCGGATGATGCATCCGGTGCACCAGGTCAATCCACGGCTTCATATCCGAAGGCCTTGATTCCAGTTTCAGCAGCCGAAGGATCTGCGCATCGAGTCCTTCCTTGCTCAGTTCCGCGGGCACCGCATAGATCGTGTCCACGTCTTCCATCGAAATCACGCAGGATTCCACGACGTTGCAGAACAGCGCGATTTTCTTCTTCAGTTCCAACGGGATGTGATGGTCGCTGCGGCAAAGCAAAATGTCCGGCTGAATCCCGATGCTCAGCATTTCCTTCACGCTGTGCTGCGTCGGCTTGGTTTTCAGCTCGCCGGCCGCGGCGATGAATGGCACCAGCGTGACGTGCACGAAGAGCGTGTTCTCCGCGCCCATTTCGAGCCGCATCTGGCGAATCGCTTCGAGGAAGGGAAGCGACTCGATGTCGCCGACGGTGCCGCCAATTTCGACAATCACGACGTCGACGCCTTCAGAAACTTTCTTGATGGTCGCCTTGATCTCGTCGGTCACGTGCGGGATCACCTGCACGGTTTTGCCGAGATAATCTCCGCGGCGCTCCTTGGTCAGGATCGTTTCGTAGATGCGGCCGGTGGTCCAATTATTGTCGCGGGACAGCTTGGCGTGCGTGAAGCGCTCGTAGTGCCCCAGATCGAGGTCCGTCTCCGCGCCGTCTTCGGTCACAAACACTTCGCCGTGCTGAAAGGGGCTCATCGTGCCCGGATCGACGTTCAGGTACGGATCGCATTTCTGCAGGGTGACTTTGAAACCGCGACTTTCGAGGAGACAGCCGATGGAGGAGGCCGCTACGCCCTTTCCAAGTGAGGAAACAACACCGCCGGTTACAAATATATATTTTGGCGCCATCCTTATAGCCCGCGTTGTTTTGCCGGGCTTGTATGCCCTCCACAGGATTGACGTACATACAATTATGGCCGCAACTCCCGGAACTGTCAAATTAAACTCTTTTCACCGCAAAATCGTTAATTTTTCTAGCCGCGGACGCGCAACCTTTTTCCCGGGAACGGGTTTGTAAGAACTGGGGAATATTCTGTGGGGTTCTGTGTTCATGGTTTCGGAGAATGTTGCGGCCCTGGAAATCTCGCGCTGCAAATGGAAACCACGACGAGGCGATTCGCCATCTAATGAAATGAACCTTTAGCTTGCGCCCCGAAGCTGTTTTTTTGTTTAGTCCCCGCAACGCGAAAAGGTTCCGAGTGGAATTCTCGCAGGTGGGAAAGGGTCATAATGGCTACCACACGAAGTAAGAGAGGCATTTTTGTGCTTGGGATCGCGTTTGCGCTTTGCATTTCCGCGAGCGCCCAGGAAACAAAACTGCCGGATGCGCAGCAACTTCACTCCTATAGCGTCAGCCGCGAACGTTCTCTTCTCGGCACAGTTGTAAAATTCGAGTCGGCCAGCAGCACGCTTCCGATGGGCGCCCATCTGGTCCTGCAGACGTCTTCCGGGCCGATCGACGTTCATCTCGGCGACGCCAAAGTTCTCCGGGCCGGTCACCTCGAGTTGAATCCCGGCGATAGCGTGCGCATCGTCGGTGAACCCTTGGCCCTCGGTGACAGCACCTACTTTGCGGCCCGCATTGTGCAGAAGGGCGCGCAAGCCGTCGCCGTTCGCAACACCAGGGGCTTTTTGACCACACCTGCGTCTTTGATGTCGCCAGCAGACAAGGAAGCGCTGCGAGGTGTGCGATGAAGCGCCTCCTGCTGGTGCTCACAGCGGGCGCGGCTCTCTGGAGCGCCGCCTGTGGCGGCGGCAATGGCATTGCCGTTCCGCCTCCTCCCGTCGGCAAATACACCCTAGCTAATTTGAATGGCCAGTACGCCTTCGTGACCAACGGCGAATCGTTCACGGGTGTGAACGCCGTTGCTCTCGCACGTACGGGGAGTTTCACCGCGGATGGGATGGGCAACATCACCACTGGCATCGAGGATGTAAACGCTGCGGGAGCGCCCAGCCTCGCCCTTCAAATCAGCGGGGGCAATTACACGGTCAACGCCGACGGCCGTGGCACCCTTACACTAAACGTCGTCTCAGGCGGCGTCGCATCGCCGATCAACTTCGGCATTACTCTGACCTCGAGCAACGACGGTTTGATGATTGACGAAACCTCGACCTCCGCTCAGTCTTCCACTGGCAGTGGGAATTTCATCAAGCAAAATAGCGGCTCTTTTGCAATCGCTTCGATTGCTGGGCCCTATGTTTTCGACTTTTCCGGGCAAGATGGTTTTTCGCCCTCGGGCCCGGAGTCGATCGTGGGTGAGTTCACCGCTAGTGGAGGCCCGATCACCACAGGGGTGGAAGACGTCAACGACAACGGAGTGTTCACCACTGCAGCGGCTGTTTCCGGAAGCTTCTCTGCTGACGGAGTGAACCTATCGACGCTTCCGGGATTTGGCCGTGGAATCGCTCAGCTGAACGGCGTGCAATACGCTTTTTATATTGTGGACGCGAGTCGGGTCAGGTTACTTAACATCTCTGGTGGCGCAATGCTCTCGGGCGACGCCGTGGCGCAAAGCAATACCGCCCCCGCCAACGTCAGCAGTATTAGCTCCAGCTTTGTCTTTATTGTTGCTGGCAGCTCCGGCAATGGCGGCATAACCAGGGTGGGCCGCTTCACCGCTAACGGAGCTACCGTCACAAATGTTCTCGTGGATACCAATAATTCCGGACAATTCATCAAGACAAACACCACGAACAACACGAGCATTAGCCTCGATGCGGCAAATCTTGGCCGCGGGACTATCACGTTTACGGACCCAAACTTCGCCGCTGCGCCGTTTAAATTTGTTTTCTATTTGAGTTCTGCGACGCAGGGCGTCATTCAGGAGACGACCACAAATGGCAACAACGCCGTCGACGTCGCTGATGGGAGCATCGCCGCCCAGACCGGCAGTCCCTTCACCAGCAGCAACATTACGGGCACGTATGCACTCAATTGGAGCGGGCTGAGCCTCCAGAACAACGGCTCGTTCTCGGTGCACGATGAAGAAGACCTGCTTAGCCAGGTTGTCGTCACTAGTCTTGGCTTGAGTGGTGCGGCGGACATCTTCCAATTCCAGAATGGTGTGCCGGTCTTCGATCTCGTCACTAGCGGCGCCATTACCATTTCCGGCGATGGGACTTCGAGCACCGCTTCGAACCGGAACACCATGAGCGTCAAGCTCGTCAAGAGCAATTCGACCACTGTCAATTTCGTCGTCTACTTCGTTAATCCTCAACTGGCATTCTTTGCCAACAACCAGGACTCGCACCGCACTGTGGCCGGAATCTTGAAGGCGCAGCAATAACGTCGATCTCCATCATTCACAAGTCTTCGGAAAAGGCCGCCCGGTGGAGTCCCCGACGGGCGGTTTTATTTTTGCAGGAGTTTTTCCACGCGCGCCACATCTTCCGGCACGTCCACGCTTACTGCGTCGTGTTCCACTTCCGCCACGCGGATCTTCCAGCCGTTTTCCATCCACCGTAATTGCTCGAGCTGCTCGATCCGTTCCAACTCGCCCACCGGCAGCGTTGCATATTCGAGCAATGCCTCGCGCTGAAAAACGTATAGCCCGAGATGTTTCAGATGCCTTACTACCAACTTGCTCGCCGCATGCCGCACCCAGGGAATCGGCGCGCGCGAGAAATAAAGCGCGTTCCCGTCGAAATCCAGCACCGTCTTCACCACATTCGGGTCCATGATGTCGCCGGGCGTCTTGATGGGCGTCGCCACTGTGCTGATGGAAGCTGCCGGCTCTTCCAGCAGGGAATTGACCGCCACGTCGATGGCCCCCGGATCGAGCAGCGGCTCGTCTCCCTGTACGTTCACGAATACATCGCCCGGTTCGCGCGCCGCCACTTCCGCGACGCGTTCCGTGCCAGTGCGGTGTTCGGTCCGCGTCATTCTCGCCTCGCCCCCAAATCCTTGCACGGCTTTCACAATGCGTTCATCGTCCGTCGCCACAATCACACGGTCCGCTCGCTGCGCCATTTTCGCGCGTTCGTACACGCGCTGAATCATCGGCTTCCCCGCGAGCGACACCAGGGGTTTCCCGGGCAAGCGCGTCGAGCCGTATCTCGCAGGAATGACTACCACCACCTTGGCCAAGCTCGGCTCCTTTCGTTCTCCACTTGCCGGGAATAATAGTTCGCCAAACTAGGTCTCAAAGAAGCAGCGAGAATTCGCTTGGAGATGCTACCACACGCCCCGCAGTCTGGCCGTCCCGTCAAACTGTTCAATTGTGAACATCGCGCAATTACGCTTGTGTTCGAAAATCTCAGTGGTAGAATTCCTGTTAGTCTAACCGCGCGGCCATCCCGGCAGGCCGGGATGATGGGGGTGCCGTGAAACGCGATTTACCTGGTTTTCGCGTTCTGGTATTTTCGATTCGCTTCCTGCTGATCGTTTGCTTGCTGGTGTTGCAGGCCTTCCTCCCCGCCGCCGCGCAATCCACTCCCGACGAAAACAAGCCTAAGGACGAAGTCAAGCGCGAAGAACCCAAGGAAACCCAAAAGGACGACGTGCGCAAAAATACCGCGGGCGTAGCGTTCAAGCCCGGCGGAACGATTCATTTTGATGTCGACCTCGCGCTCGTCAACGTAACCGTTACCGATCCCTACAACCGCCTGGTCACTGGCCTCGAGCCGGACAATTTCCGCATCTTTGAAGACAATATCGAGCAAGAGGTCGTCAACTTTTCCGCCGAGGACGTGCCCATTTCCATCGGCGTTATTTTTGATTACAGCGGCAGCATGTCCAACAAAGTTGGAAAAGCGCGCGAAGCCGCGGTGCAATTTTTCAAGACCGCCAATCCCCAGGACGAATTTTTTCTCGTCAGCTTCAACGAGCGCGCTGAATTGACCAGCTCCTTCACCAACAGCGTGGAAGACTTGCAAAGCCGCATGATGCTTACCGCCCCCAAAGGCCGCACCGCGCTGCTCGACGCGATCTATCTCGGCCTCAGCCAGATGAGGGGTGCACACAACGCCAAACGCGCCTTGCTCATCCTATCCGATGGAGGCGATAATCATAGCCGGTACAACGAGAGCGATATCAAGCGGTTGGTACGGGAAGCCGACACCCAGCTCTATGCCATCGGCATCTTTGACCCGCTTGGATATCGCAACCGGTCACCGGAGGAATTGAGTGGCCCGTCGCTGCTCAGCGAAGTTACCGAAATGACCGGTGGCCGCGTCTTCGCGGTGGAGAAGCTGGACGAGCTGCCGGATATCGCTTCAAAAATCGGCATGGAGCTGCGAAATCAATATGTCCTCGGCTATCGACCAAGCAACAAGGCTCACGACGCTCGCTGGCGCAAGCTCAAGATCAAATTGCGCGCACCCAAGGGGCTTCCGCCGCTCAGCGTCTATTCCAAGACCGGCTATTACGCGCCCAGCCACTGAGTTTTTCCGGCCTCGCAATTTTTTCATGCGCTATCTCTTTCTCTTGGTTTGCGCCGCGCTCTTCGCTTGCCCTGGCTTCGCCCAGCTTCCTGTTTCTAATCCAGCGCCGCCGCGTCCGCCTGGCCAAGAGTCCAACGCCGGCAAGCAAGGATCCAGCATCAAGGTGGACGTGAACCTGGTGGTGCTGCACACCACCGTTGTCGACGACCGGCAGCGTTTCGCCGACGGCCTCAAGCCGGAAAATTTTCGCGTCTTCGAGGACAAAGTCGAGCAGAAACTTTCGGTTTTCAAGCGCGAGGACGTTCCTGTCAGCATGGGGCTGGTGATCGATAATAGCGGCAGCATGCGCGACAAGCGCCCGCGCGTCAACGAAGCCGCGCTCACCCTGGTGCAGGCCAGCAATCCCCAGGACGAAGCCTTCGTCGTTAACTTTAACGATGACTTTTATCTGGACCTCGACAAGGACTTCACCAACAGCGTTCCCGAGCTGAAAGAAGCGCTCGAACGCATCGATTCGCGCGGCAGCACTGCCTTGCGCGACGCCATTCTGGGCTCACTCGATCACCTCAAAAAAGCCTCCAAGGACAAGAAGGTGCTTCTGGTGGTCACCGACGGCGAAGACAACGCCAGCCGCAATTCGCTCGAGAAAATGATTCGCGAAGTGCAGAAGACCGACACAGTCATTTACACCATCGGCTTGCTCAGCCAGGAAAGCAAGAAGGAAGCCAAGCACGCCCGCAAAGCGCTGGAGCAAATCGCGGCGGCCTCCGGCGGCCTGGCGTTCTTTCCGGAGAATGTCGATGACGTGCACAACATCTGCGAACAGGTGGCCCACGACATTCGCAATCAATACGTTCTGGCCTACTACCCTACGAACACCAATCGTGACGGCACTTTCCGCGCGATCCAGGTGCAGGTGATTCCTCCGCGCGGGCGCGGCAAGCTGGTCGCGCGCACGCGCAACGGGTACTACGCCCCCAGCGCCGCGTCTTCCGCCGCCGGCAACTGAAGTTTCAAGCGCAACGGAGGACGGTTCTGTGGCGCTGTCGGAGGGGCCGCCTTCCGAGGCGGGCCGCCGCGCCGCCCCATGTCGCGCCGTCTTGCCTCGTCACACCGATTCCCAACTGCTCGCCCCGAAGTTCCTATTGAGGCTGACTCGTGCGGGGCGGGGAAGCAGTTGCAACCGCTCCAGTTCCAGTTCCCGGCGCAGGCAGAGTTTTTGCGGCGGCTTTGGATTTGCTCGTCGCATAGCCGCTCTTAACGCGGCGCACGTAGGAAATCGTTTCGGCGTAGGGCGGCACACGGCCGTAGAGCTGGACTTTGTCTGGTCCGGCGTTATAGGCGGCCAGGGCCAGGGCGAGATCGTTGTTGTACTTCTGCAGCAGGTCGCGCAGGTAGCGGGTTCCGGCGTCAATGTTTTCGGCAGGGTCGTCGATGTTTTTGACGCCGAGTTGCGCGGCGGTTTCCGGCAAGAGTTGCATCAGGCCGTGCGCGTTTTTGCGCGACACCGCTTTTGGATCGAAGTTGGACTCCACGGCGATGACGCTGATGATGAGGTCGGCATCCACGTTGTAGCGTTTCGCGGCTGCTTCCACCAGGTCGCGGTAAAGTAAAAACGTCTTCCGGCTCGATCACAACGACATCCGTGGCAGCAATGTCCACGAATCCGCCGTTGAGTTGCAGATGGTATTTGTCTCCCAGCAGTTGGTAGCCAGTTACCTTCAGGCGCTGGCCGCTGCGCAGCACTACGTACTCGGCGCGCAGCGCCGGCGCCGTCAGAACTACAAACAAGAGCAAGAGTGCGCCACGTCCCGCAAAACCAAGCGGGGCGCAAAAGGCGCGTTTTAGAGGCACGGCGCGGCCTCCCGCAAGGCAAAGTGCTCGATCGCCAGAGCCACTCCGTTCTGGTCGTTCGTGGCGGTTTCATGCCAGCCGAAGGTCTTGAGCGCCGGCACGCTGTTTCCCATCACCACGGGAATTCCTGCGAACGAGAGCATTTCGAAGTCGTTGTGATTGTCGCCGATAGCCATCACTTCTTCGCGCGCGAATCCTCGGAGCGCCGCCCATTCCGCGAGCGACGACCCTTTCGAGCACGCCGGGTTGATCACGTCGAGCATCGCGAAATCCTTGCTCTCGTAACAGGTCGCCGCCAGCGCATATTCCGGCGCGAAGCGTGCGCCGCGCAGGGCGGCCTCCGCCTCCCGCATCGGCGCGACTTTGCCGGAGAACATCACCTGGATGGGATCTTCCGTCAGGCAGCTTTCCAGCGGCGTGGCCAACCCGATGAATTCCAAGTTCCTCGAGTAGTAGGCATAACGCATCGAATCGTTCACGTCCAGCACTTCCAGCATGAGCTGGTTCTCGAGTTGCCGGTCGAAAATCACTGCCGCGCCTTCGCGCCACTCGCGGGTAAGATGCAAAACCTGCGCGGCCGTTTGCTTTGGGAGAAGGTGCCGCAGATGCGTGCGGCCATCTCTCGAGCGGATGAGCGCGCCATTGTTGACGATCATGGTCAGCGGGGAATCCAGCTTGCGCGCCACAGGCATGGCAAAGTCATAGCGCCGCCCGGTGACCAGCGCCACTTCGATGCCGCGGCGCGTGGCTTCGGCGATGGCCGCGCGGTTGGCTTCGGGAAGCTGCCAGCGGCTGTCC
>WNFF01001491.1_pt1 | contig 18852 bp, 17 predicted proteins | sample 5400441 | NCBI WGS metagenome assembly WNFF01 (sample SAMN13153345, study PRJNA577476) | soil metagenome | isolation source: 120 cm saprolite under Douglas fir tree site 2 hole 3 replicate 1 | place: USA:California | collected 2015-04-18 | reverse complement strand
CATGGATCGCCGAGGCGGACGGCGATTTTGCCTGGAAATCGTTTGACGAGAACACCGCCGCCGGCATGTGCTACACCTCCGGCACCACGGGACATCCCAAGGGGGTCGTCTATTCGCATCGCTCCAACATCCTGCTGGCATTAACTGCGAACGAGCCCGACGCATTCGGGCTGTCCTCGCGCGACGTCGTGATGCCGGTTGTCCCGCTGTTCCACGCCAATGGCTGGTCGATCGCCTTTTCGGCCCCGATGGCGGGGGCCAGCCTAGCAATGCCCGGCATGAAGCTCGACGGCGCGTCGATCCACGAAATGTTGACGGCCTACAAGGTCAGCTGCACCGCGGCGGTGCCGACCATCTGGCTGATGCTGCTGCAACATCTCGAAGCCAGTGGCGGCAAGCTGCCTGATCTCAAACGGGTTGTGATCGGCGGCTCCGCGTGTCCGCGCGCCATCGCACAGAAATTCGAGGATGCCTACGGCGTCCAGGTCATTCACGCGTGGGGCATGACCGAGATGTCGCCGCTCGGCTCGCTGTGCACCCTCAAGCCCGAATACGCGTCCCTCACCGGCGACGCCAAACTCGATATCTTGCAGAAGCAAGGCCACCCGCCCTTCATGGTCGAGATGAAGATCGAGGATGACGCCGGCCGGGTCGTGCCTTGGGACGGCAAGTCGTTCGGCCGCCTCATGGTGCGCGGCCCTGCCGTGGCGCGCGCCTACTACAAAGACAACGGCAGCGACATCCTCGACGACGAGGGCTTCTTTGATACCGGCGACGTCGCCACCATGGACCCACACGGCTACATGCAGATCACCGATCGCTCGAAGGATGTGATCAAATCAGGCGGGGAATGGATCTCTTCAATCGATCTCGAAAATCTTGCAGTCGGCCATCCGAAGGTTGCGGAGGCTGCCGTGATCGGCATTCGCCATCCCAAATGGGACGAGCGCCCGCTGCTGGTGGTCGTGATGAAGAAAGGCGAATCGATCAGCAAGGACGACATTCTCGGCTATATGCGTGGCAAGATCGCCAATTGGTGGATGCCAGATGACGTGGTGTTCGTCGACGAAATCCCCCACACCGCAACCGGCAAGATACAGAAAACGACCCTGCGAGAGCGCTTCAAAGATTACCGGCTGCCGTCGGCGTAGAGCATTTCACTTCGCTTGCGCCGGCAATGGCGGCAGCGGCGCGGCGATAATCGGATCGTCGGACCCGGAGAGTTGCACGACGTTCTTTGCCGCCGCAAGCGCCGCATCCGCCATCGCGGCGTGGCCTTCGGCGGTCGGGTGGATAGCGCCGCCATAGACGGCGGACAGCACGCCCCAGGTGGCGTCGTGCAGGCTGCTCGGGCGCAAGGTGGCGGAAACGCCTTCCGGAAACGTCATGGCGGCGAAGTAGGCGTCGTTCGGCGTCCTGATCCAGCGGGCGCGGGGCGCATAAGGGCGGAATTCGCTCACCGCCGCGCCGCAGACCAGAGGCTCGGTCGCGCCCGCGACGAGGCTGTCGTTGAAGCTCTTGCCGTCGGGCGAGAAACATTCGCGGTCGAAGGGCGGATCGCTGTCGGCGCGGACGCAGAAACCGTGGTCTGCGAAGGCTCCCTGGTGGCCGTCCACGAAGGTCATGGCATCGGACCGGGCCGGGCAGGCGCCCGTGGCGGCACAGGTCGCAATCTCCTTCAGGGCCGGCAGGAATTTATCCTGCACAAACGCCGCGGTGCGGCGCAGCCGCTCGCCATCGACCCCGAAAGCAGGGTGGATATCGAAGCCGGCGCGGCCGCCCGCGCAGGGCTCGCCCCCGGGAGTAAGGGCCGGATGGCCGTAGGACACGAACACCACGCGTTCGAGCGCATTGTTCACCAGCGGCTTGAGCGCCGCGCGCAGCCTGGCGAAATCGGCGGGTAGCTTCTTCTCAAGCGTTGCCTGCGCGGCTTCGATCGTGGAGATGATGCCGGCGCGCGAAAACAGCGCCCGCTCGCCTCTCGCCTCGATGATGATATCGGCGATCAGCCCGGAAAAATTGATGTCGTTCGCCCCGATGGTGAGGAACACAAGATCAAGCGCGCGGGCGGGCTGGGTGCGCTGGGCACGCGCCATGATGGCGCGAAGCTGTGTCATCTGCGCCGGCGTCGTGGTCGGACATGCAGTGCCATCCGGCGCGCAATCGAGCTCGCGGGAGCGCTGGCCATTGAAAAGGCCATCCGTGATAGTGGCCCCAGTACAGCCAAGCGGCAGGAAAGTGACGGCGAGATGGGGACTCTCGATTGCCATCGCGAGCGCAGCGCGCAGCTGGTAGCCGTAAAGCGAGCGGTGGCACGCCGCGTTCATCCAACGGGCCGACAGCCGCGCCCATTCGGGCAAGCCGCTGCCCGTGCCAAGATCACCATCGCAGGCCTTGTCACCGGAAAAGCCGACGCGGCCAGGACGGAAATATTCGGCCCTGCCAGCTAGAGCGAAGCGGCGAAAGCAGAAGCCCTCGTCGGAGAGAGCAACCGGGTGATCCGGGTTGCCGTCGCCCGAAGCGATGGAGTCGCCGAGGCCCGCAATGAGGAGATCGCGCACCGCGATGTCGGCGGTCGCGCGGCGCACCGGCTCGCCGGGCGTCGTCAGGTCGACGGTCACCTTGGTTGGCTTGCCGTAGGGCACGCGCGTCCGCACCGGTGCGCTGCATTCGGCGCTCGCCGCAGTGGGGACAGCGCCGCCCTCCGGGCTGAAGCTCCAGGTGCAGGTCGCCCCAGGGGACAGGATGCCGGCGAGTTGGACCTCGATCGCGTGGTCAGCCGGGTTGAGATAATTCTCCCCCACTTCGTCGCGCACGCATTGATCCGCAATCTGGCCGATGCGATCGAGACAGAGCCGACCCACCATATCGCGCGCCCAGCCGGCGCCGTCGGTCGCGGCTGCCAGCGCCTGCTCTGCCTCCAGCACCGTGCGCCCCTGAGCGGCTTCCGCGTGGCGGCGGAAATCGCGCTCGCCGCGGAACAGCCGGAACCGATTGACGACGGACCAGGTGATGGCGACGCCGGTCGCCGGCTCGACGGTGACACTGGGTTCAAGCGGAGCGGACTCGACCGCAGGGGCGCCCTGCGGGTTGACCGGGGGTGCAATTGCCTGCGCCCAACTTGGAGCAGCCGCACCGAGGGCGAGCGCAAAACCCGCTGCTGCGATGGCGCAGCGAAACCAGATCGACATCCAAAATTTCGCCAAGGCTGAATTCCCCATAAGACCGCAACGCGAACCGGCACCCTACTTTTGTGCACCTCGTGCGGCAACATCAGGGCGGAAGCAAGATAGCTTCACGTTGGCTTCGGCGTATCAGTTTTTCATGTCAGATTTCTGAGGGCCAGGTGGAGGCCGATCAAGAGCAGTCCCACCGCAAAAACCCGCACGAACACCGCCGGATGGGTCCGCTGCCGCAACCATTGGCCGAATAGCACGCCGGCCCCGGCCGGCGCGAGTGCAAAAACCGAGGCACCGAGGAGGGAAATCGGCAACGCGCCCTCCCGCGCCAGCGCCACCGCAAGCGCCGCGGCCGACGTCAGCAGCGACAGGCCGAGCGCCTGGATCAACTCGTCGCGGCGAAGCGACAGCGCGTTGAGGTAGGGCACGAGCGGAATCACAAATACGCCGGTGAGGACCGAAAGCAATCCGGTGAGCGCGCCGATGAGCGGAGCGAGCCACCACTCCGCCTCCTGCGGTACGCGCAATGGCAACGCGAGCAGCGAAAACAATGCGTAAAGGCAAAGCATGATGCCGAGCGCCGTGGTCGCGCGGCCGGAGGAGTCGCTGGCAAGAAAGCCGGCCCCGGGCGCGGAACCGACGCAGATGCCGAGGAGCATCGGCCAAAACCGCCGCAACAGCGGGCGCAGATGCTTGCCGGTCAGCGCCTGCCAGGCATTGGTGACCGCATTCGGCATCACCAGGAGTGCCGCCGCCTGGCCGGGCGCCATCATCATAGTGAGCAGGCCCGTCGCGATCGCCGGCAGCCCCATGCCGATGAACCCCTTGACGAAGCCCGCCAGCAGAAAGGCCGCGAACGCGAACAGAACGACCCAAAGGGGCACATCGGGCACAGGCAAGTCCTCGAGGAACGATAAGGTACGCGATGGTTTCGATGCGCGTTGCAACCACAATCTGGCGCAGCGGACAAGCGATGCGCAGTTGTGACAGTTCGGATTTGGACGAACTATGGACGCGGCGTTCGCGCTGTCGGGATGTATTCTTCTAGGCACAATGCGTGAGGGTGGTCATCACGCTGGCACGAGCTCATAAGTCTGCCGGTCCGCCGGAAATTCGCGCAAGGCCGCGCCGACGCGGCCGGGCGGGAAATCCACCGGGAACGGCATGACGTAGCGGCCACGGCATATGATCGTCAGCGGGTCGCTCGCAAACGGGAACGGATCGAGGCTGTAGACCCGGTCGTCGATTTTCTTGAGCGCCACGGTGGTGTCGGCCTCGGCGTTGAAGGGGACATGGACGTAAGTTTCCGCGCCGCGCTCGCCGGCGTGGCGGAGATGGAAATAAAGCGACATCGTATCGAAGAACTGAAGCTGCTTGTAGTTCTGGAACAGGTGGCGTTCCTCGACCCAGTCGTGCGTCGCCTCCTCAGCGGCGAGCGCCGCCTTGAGGCGGGCTTGGCGCGCCTCCTCGTAAGCCAGCATCGCGTCGATCAGAGGACGGTGAATGTCCGCAACGCTGATTGAAGTCGTGGTCTGGGTGCGCGGCACGAATTTGGAAAAGCCGTAGCGGCCGTTGTAAAGCCCCCAACTGTGCATGCTGGACAACAGGCCGCAATAAGGGTGATGCGCTTCGTTGAAATCCGGCGAGCCGCGGTTGGTCTTCACCGCATCGGGCGTCGGGGTGCGCGCCATGATGTAGGGCACACGGGTGGTCGGATCGAGGCCAGGATTGGCATCATACGGGTCCCAGCCGCGGTCGTGATTTTCGACGATGTAGACGACCTCATCGAACGGCGCGGGCGGCTCGAAGCGGTCATTGCCGAAAGCGCGGGCCATCTGGCCGCACATCTCGGTGTGCTCCGCCATGGTGAGGACGAAATGTGGCTCGCCCTCCGGCGCGGTCTGGCTGATCATTGAGGGCCTCTTTACTTTTTCAACCCGGCCGCCCTCGCGGCTTCGCTCCATTTGGCGGTCTCGGCGATGATGAAGCGGGCGAACGCCTCGGGACCACCGCTTAGCGTATCGAAGCCCTGGCTCTTGAGGGCGGTCTGGGCTTCACTCATTTTCACGGCTTCCGGCACTGCGCGGGCGAGCTTGTCGACGATCTCCGCGGGAGTGCCGGCCGGCGCCATCAGGCCGAACCAGATGCTGGTGTCGAAGTCCGGCATCCCGGCTTCCGCCATGGTCGGAAGGTTAGGCGCAATGCCCGGGCGCGTGTCAGCCGCCGAGGCGAGCGCTTTGAGCTTGCCGGCTTCGATCTGCGATATCACGGCGGATGCAGGCGAGAACATCACCGCGGTGCGGCCGGCGATCAGATCGGTCACGGCTTGCGGACTCCCCTGATACGGGACGTGCACCATCTTTACCCCGGCACGGGTGTTGAACAGTTCGGCCGCAAGGTGGGGCGCCGTACCGACGCCGGTCGAGGCGTAGAGGATTTCCCCGGGCTTCGCCTTGGCCAGCGCGATCAACGCGCCGACGCTGGCAACGCCGGTCGAGGGATGCACGACGAGAATAACCGGCGCCGTGGTGGCGAGCGCGATCGGGGCGAAGTCCTTCGCCATGTCGAAGCTCGGGTTTGCCGCGATGACCTGATTGGCGATGTTGGCGGATGAGCCGAGGAACAGCGTGTAGCCGTCCCGGGGGGCGCGGGCGGAAAACTCACCCGCGAGGCTCGATCCGGCGCCTGGCTTGTTCTCGACGACGAACTGCTGACCGAGAAGCCTCGCGAGGCCGTTGCCGAGCACCCGCGCCGTGATGTCGGCGGCCGAGCCCGGAATGAACCCGACCACGATGTGCACCGGCCGGCTCGGATAGTCATCGGCTCGTGCGGGTGTGCCGATTGTGGCGGCGGCAAGAAGGACGGCCGTCGCCAAGGCGCCGATCGCTCTCATCTGGTTTCCCTTCGAGGACGTACCGAATATTTATTTAAATATCATCGCCCGAATTCGCACATCGGGTCCACCAGAGAATTAAGCGCAACTGCGCCCTGTGGCCAGGATGGAGCGCCCCATAATCCGGGTTCGGAGTGTCGGCTCTGTGGCAAGTGCCGCCCCGGATTGCGCAGAGTCTGGGGCCGGCCGACGGCGCGTACACTCGCATCTGGATGGACTAGTTAATATACTTGTCAGTCTACTTGTGGAATTCGCGCCATGAAGATCTGGTCCGTGCGGGAGGCTAAAGCTCGATTCAGCGAGCTTCTCAAAGTCTGTCTCCTCGAGGGGCCGCAGATCGTGACCAAACGCGGGGTGGAAGCAGCCGTCTTAGCGCCGATGGCGGAGTGGCGGCGATTGCGCCAATCTGCCCGGCCGACGCTCAAGGAGTTGCTGCTGGCCGATACGCCGCGGGCAAATCTCCTGTTGCCGTCGCGTGGCGGGCGTCGCCGGCGACAGCCGAAGTAGAGGTGGTTTTGGGGTAAAGACGTTCAATCCGTTTTCCACGCCTACGGGTTAGGGTGCGTGCCTTGCCTTGAATGCGGGGAGGGTCGTGTAGTGAGGAGGAGTGACGGGAGCCTTTCCGCGAATCCGAGCATGTGGAAAGGACCCTCCGACCGTCTTGCCCCGCAAGCGGAGAGGGAACGGAACTCTGAGTCCGCTGGCGGGAATATAAGCCGAGTTTCTTGGATTTCGGTGTGGAATACGGGCAATTCAGGCATTAATTCACATGCGATCCTCGATGCCATGCAGTAAGCTTCGTGCTTGCGCTGGGTTAAGGAATTGTTTCGAGCCGGCAGGGATATTCCGTCGGAACGGGAATGGCCTTGCGGCGCCTCAACGCGGTGCGGCCGGCTGAAGCCGCCCGGTTCCGTCCATGTCAATCCTTCCAGTCAAAACTGGAAGAGTCCTCCGTTCACGTTTGGTGCGCAGAAACATGGCGAGCGACACTGCCTCAAGTCTTCGTGTTTGGGCCTTCGGCGGCGGCGAGACAGGCGCTCTGATCCGCACCCGCGATTGGTCTGCAACCCCGCTCGGAAACATCGGGAAGGGGCCTGGCCAAAGCATAAGGGCTTCGGGCGCGCGCTCATCGAGGGTGCGCTGCCGTATTCGCATGGCGCCGAGACTCGATATGAGCTTGACGAGATGGGCTTGCGGTGCTCGATAGCGCTGCCGCTCGGCATGGATGGAAGGCAGGAGCGTCTATGATGACCGCACCGTCACCGATTTCCCAAAAGCGTGTTTTGGTGGTCGAGGACGAGTACCTGGTCGCGATGGACATGTCGGCGTATTTGGAGGCGGCGGGCGCTCACGTCGTCGGGCCTGCTTCGAACGTAAGTGCCGCGCTCGAGGCCGTGGAACACTCCGAACTGGACGGAGCTATCCTCGACGTCAATCTGCGAGGCGAAATGGCCTATCCGGTGGCGGATGCATTGGCGGCGCGCGGCATACCCTTCGTCTTTACGACCGGCTATGATGCCAACGCGGTTCCCGCTCGCTTCGCGGGTGTGAAACGATGCGAGAAGCCGACGACGCCGGAGGCCATCAGCAGAGCGCTTTTCGGATAAACCCGGCCCACCCCTTCCTTCCCTGCAATCGAACGGCAATCGCCTCTCGCGCAGCCTTTACCTTCCCCGCCAGCGGGGAGAGGGAGAAGAGGCGCCGTGCCAGATGCAATTGTCGCGCCCGCAATCGAGGGAGGGAAAGAGGCAGCTCGCCCGCGACGTGACCGTGCGGTGGGACAACGCTTTCGCACCTTGCCGCAAACTGGTAGCGTTTATAGTCAATCGTCCCCTCCCTGCCCGGCCCGCAAGCGGGGAGGGCAAGGAGGGGGCGAATGCCGGCTCAACAGCGTATCGGTTCAACAGGGAGGGTTTGATGAAGACCACATTGTTCGCAAGCTTATTACTCGCGTCGACCGTCCTCGCGGTCGGCGCGGCCGCTGCGCAGCCGTTCCCGTTCAACGAGGCGGGCGTGACCAACGGACACTGGCATCTCAACTCGAAAGATGTCGCCGCCAACGAGAAAATTTTTGTCGGCATGGGCGGCAAGGCATTTCAGGCCGGCGGCCGTCACCGCGTGCTGTTCCCCGGCGTCATGATCATTCTTGATGGGGCGCCCGGCTCGCCGCCGCCGACCGGCCCGACCCAGGGGTCGGTGGTCAACCACGTCGGCTTCATCGTCAACAATGTGCAGGAGCAGGTCACCAAGTGGAAGGCGGCCGGTGTGTCTGTGGAGCCCGGAAACAACGGCCGGCTTGATCAGGCCTATGTCAACACGCCGGACGGCTTACGCATCGAAATCCTGGAAAACAAGAACCAGTCGGCGCCGATCCAGAGCGAGCACGTCCACTTCTTCCTGCCAGAAGCCGCGATACCGCAAAGTCAGGCATGGTATGGAAAGATTTTCGGCGCCAAGGCGGGTCAGCGCAACAACGCCCCGGTCGCGGATATTCCGGGCGTACAGCTTCGGTTCAACAAGGCCGAAAGCGCGCAGGCTCCCACCAAGGGCCGCATCCTCGACCACATTGGCTTCGACGTGAAGGACCTCAAAGCCTTCATCAAGACGCTTGAGGCCAACGGCATCAAGCTTGATCGGCCTTACACGGTGAATGACATCGGTGTCGGCATCGCGTTCGTCACCGATCCGTGGGGAACCTACATCGAAATCAACGAACGGCCTCCGCAATAGAGCGGTTTGGTTCTGATCGAATCAAGCGATCGTCCCCGCGAAGCTAATCCCCGCGAAGGCGGCGAGCGGAACTCAGCAAGCCGCGGCGCCGCTGGCGCGCCCGGTCAAGCCAGGGGATGATTCGTGAGGGTTGACGATGTCGTGAATCGAGGCACGAAAGGAGGCCCTGATGCAGGGAAAGCTGTTCCTTACGGCGGGAACCATAGCCATCCTGTTTTTGACAGGTTATGCCGTCGGAAATGGATTGGCTCAAGTCAGCCGATACGGACCCGTGATTCCAGCCTCGCTATTCTGCATTGCATGGTATTTTTATCTCGACAAGACGAAATCCGACCAGAAGTCGTCACTGACAATCTTCATTGAATTTGCGGTCAGTACGCTCATTGGTGCGTTTTTCGTCGTGTCGTTCGGACTCGCATAGCCGGCCTTATTTGATTGCCTCTGAGAAAATAAGCCGGTCGCCAAGGCGGACATCGCATGTGTCTGCTTGGTAGTCGCAGGGTGAACACATGCCGGCGACAAAGCTGATGCAGTGTTTAGCAGAGGTCGGCCACCCCGATCCAAGCGTGTAAATTTTGCCCACCCCGGTCACGGGTGGGGGTGATGGGGGCGCCGGGCGCGCGCTCGTCAAGCTTTCCAGCAGCGCTCTCAACCGACGATCTGCGGCCTCTTTTTCCGCTTTGGCTTTTGCCTCTTCAGCCGATCGAGCTGCCGCTCCGATTACCTCGAGCGCTCTCAATCGGCGATCCGCCTCGTCTCGCTCTGCCTTGGCCTTTGCCTCCGCTTCCGCCCTTCGCCTTGCTTCTTCGGCCCTTCGCTTTTCTTCGGCAATCTTTTCAGCCTCCCTCTGCTGAGCCTCGGCAGCCTTTGTCCCCAACATCGTCCCGATTACAACCGTTGTGAAATACATCAATCCCCTTACGCGAGCGTCTTGGGCATGAGAGTGCTGGGCCATACAGGCAAGCCCAGCGCCGGCAACGACTACGGAGAAGAATTTCATCGCGAATCTCATCGGATAGCTCCAGAATGAATGGCGGATAAAAATCGAGTGATAGATAAAAGGCTATCATAGGTGCGAGAGAGCTGTGAATATGTTTTCGGATCGACTCAATGATTTCGGATTCGGTCAATCGAAAATGCCGTATCCCTCTTCGAGCTGCGATTTTGGCGTCCCCGTCGCAACGCGCATGGTCGATCCGGAAGGTGCGTAAGGCGCTGGCACGGAGCTGCTCGCGCAAAGCATGCCGTGAGCGGACCGCACCAGCGGAGTGGCGAGGGAGGGCCGGCTCGTGGTAATCCGTGCGAGAGAGGCAAAATCATGGGCATGAACCGACGACGCTTCGGGCTTGATATCGCCGCTCTCTTGCGTACCGGGGCAGCCGGCTGCGCAAGCGTCGCCATTTGCGCTGTCGCCGTCGCAGCCTCGGCGGCCGACTATCCGGTGCGCACAGTGAAAGTCATCGTGCCGTTTCCGGCCGGCGGCACGGCAGACCTTATGCCGCGCATCGTATTCGAAGTCCTGTCGCGCAAATGGGGGCAGTCCGTCGTCATCGAGAACAAGGCGGGAGCCGGAGGCAATGTCGGCGCCGAGGCGGCATTCCACGCGGAGCCCGACGGCTATACGCTGTTGTCGTCGCCGGCTCCGCCGTTCGTCATCAACCAGAACCTCTATCGCAGGCTCGGCTACGATCCGGCAGCGTTCGTGCCGATCTCGGTGATGGGCACTGTGCCGACCGGGTTGGTGGTCAGCCCCGGCAAGGTCAGCGCGACGACGCTTGCGAACTTCATCGCGTACGCACGCGACAATCCGGGCAAAATCTCGTCCGCAACCCAGGGCAACGGCACCACCTCGCATCTCACCTCGGCCATGTTCCAGATGATGGCGAAGGTTGAGTTCATCCACGTGCCCTATCGCGGCACCGCGCCCGCCCTGCAGGGGTTGCTCGCCGGCGATTGCGACATCATATTCGACAATCTTGGCGTTTCGTTGCCGCTGGTGCGGAGCGGCCAGTTGCGGCTGCTCGGCATCGCAACAGAGCAGCGCATGGCGGCGCTACCCGACGTACCGGCGATCGTCGAGACGTTGCCGGGGTTTACCTCGGCGGCGTGGTTCGCCGTCGCCGCGCCGCCGAAGACGCCGCGCGACATCGTCGACAAGATCAGCGCCGACATTGCCGAGGCGATCCGCTTGCCGGACGTGCGCAAGAGGTTCGATGGTCTCTCGGCGCAGCCGGTCGGCAGCGACCCGGACGCCATGGCCCGTTTCATGCGCGAGGAGACTGTGCGATGGGGCGCCGTCATTAAGGCCGCTGACGTCAGGTTGGAGTGATTCGCTCATGAACATCCACACCGCCATGCGGCAATGGCCCGCGGAAGGACTCACTCGCGTGCCGTATTGGGTTTATTCCGATCACGCGCTTTATGGCGAGGAGCAGGAGCGCATCTTCCGCGGCGATACCTGGACGTTCCTGTGCATAGAGGCCGAGCTGCCGGCGGCGGGCAGCTTTCGCACCTCCAATCTCGGGGATATGCCGGTGGTGGTGACGCGCGACGCAAACGGCGTCATTCATGCCTTCGAGAACCGCTGCGCCCATCGCGGATCGCTCCTGTGCCTCAAGGAGCGCGGCGAGGCGCGCGAGATCGTCTGCGTCTACCACAACTGGACCTACGACCTCACCGGCAAGCTCACCGGCGTCGCCTTTCGCCGCGGCATCGCCGGCAAGGGCGGCATGCCGTCAGACTGCAAGCCCGAGGCGCATGCGCCGCGTCAGTTGCGCATCGCGCTCTTCGCCGGGCTGGTGTTCGGCACGCTTGGCGGCAATACGCCGCCTCTCGAGCAGTATCTTGGTCCTGATCATGTGGCGCGCATCCGTCGTGTCATGCGCGCGCCTGCGAAACTTATCGGCGGCTACAGCCAGATCATTCCGAGCAACTGGAAGCTCTATATCGAGAACGTCAAGGACAGCTATCACGCCAGCCTCTTACATATGTTCTTCACCACGTTCCGGCTCAACCGACTGTCGCAAAAGGGCGGGCTAGTGGTGAGCGAGGCCGGCGGCAACCATATCAGCTATTCGATGACGCAGGATGTCGCCGGCAAGGAATACGAGCAGGCCGGTCTGCGCTCCGCCAACGACGGTTATGCGCTCGAAGCGCCGGACATGCTCTTGAAGAACGTCGATGAATTCGGCGACGGCATCGGGCTGCAAATCCTCACGGTGTTTCCCGGCTTCGTGCTCCAGCAGATCCGCAACTGCCTGGCGGTGCGCCGGGTAGTGCCGCGCGGCCTCGACAAGACCGAGCTGGTCTGGACCTGTTTCGGGTTTACGACCGATGACGATGCGCTCGCCGAGCTGCGGTTGCGCCAGGCCAACCTGATCGGGCCGGCCGGATTCATCTCCATGGAGGACGGGGCTGCTGCGGGCTTCGTCCAACGGGGCGTTGCCGGAGCCGGCGACGCAGTGTCACTGGTCGAGATGGGAGGCAGCGGAACCGCATCGGAGGAGAGCCGGGTGAGCGAGGCCGCCGTGCGCGGCTTCTGGAAGGACTACCGGCGCCATATGGGGTTCTGATGAATCTCGAGCATGTCGCCCGCGTTGCCGATCTCAACGCCCGCTATGCGGACGCAATCGATGCCGACCGCCTGGAGGCATGGCCGGACTTTTTCCTCGATGACGGGCGCTACCGCATCACCACCGCCGAGAACGTCGCGCAAGGCCTGCCGCTCAGCATCATGTATGCGGCCTCGCGGGCGATGCTGCGCGATCGCGTGACGGCGCTGCGCGAGGCCAATGTCTATGAAGGCCAGCGCTACCGCCATGTGCTCGGCACACCGCTGATCGCCGCCGTCGAAGCCGACGGGCTGCGGGCGCGGACCAGTTTCATGGTGGCGCGCGTCATGCGCACCGGCGACATGATGCTGTTCGCCACCGGGTGTTACGAGGACCGCGTCGTCCTCGATGCATCGGGCGGCGCGCGCTTTGCGGAAAAGACCGTCATCCTCGACAGCCGGCAGATCGATACGTTGCTGGCGATTCCGCTGTAATCGCCATACGGGCCAGAAACGCCAGGCGGCGAATTCGTTCGGACGTGGCAATGTCCGGTATTGTAAACAGCGGACGAGAGAGTGGACATAGCAATATCGACGCGAATGACCCATATGCGACATGGGCGAGGTCGGATTCGCCGAACGGGACGTATGGAACGTCGGCGAGCGCGAGGGTCACCCCGGTTTGATGTTGGCTGCCCGGATCACCTTGCCCCATTTCTCGGTTTCGTCGGCGATGAGCCTTCCGAAATCGGCGGGCGAGCCGCTAAGCACGGTGCCGCCCAAATCGGCGAGCCGTGCCTTGATCTTGGGGTCAGAGAGAGCCGCGTTGATCTCTTTGCTGAGCTTGTCGACGATTTCGGCGGGCGTGTTCCCGGGCGCGCCAAGGCCATACCATGTGCTCGCCTCATAGCCAGGGACGAAATCGCCCACGGGTGGCAGGTCCGGCAACGCCTCTGAGCGCGCTGCCGTTGTTACGGCCAGCGGGCGAAGCTTGCCAGCTCTAATATGCTCAATGGACGAAGGCATGTTTCCGAACATGACCTGCACCTGCCCTCCAATGAGATCGGTCAGCGCGGGTGCGTCACCGCGATAAGGCACGTGAACCATGTCGACGCCGGTCATCATCTTGAACAGTTCACCGGCGAGATGTTGCGCAGTCCCGTTGCCGCCCGAGGCATAGTTGACTTTGCCCGGATTGGCCTTGGCATAGGCAATGAACTCGGGAACACTCTTGGGTGGAAGCGATGGATTGACCTCCATAAGGTTCGGCACCCGGATAACTCCCGCAACGGGCGCGATGTCACGGAGGAAATTGTAGTTGAGCCTGTCGTAGAGGGTCGCGTTAATCGCATGTGCCGCACTTACCAGGAGGAGAGTGTAGCCATCTGCAGCCGCACGCACTACTCCCTCGGTAGCGATGTTACTGCCCGCTCCCGGACGGTTTTCAATGACAAATTGCTGGCCGAGCCGCTCTGACAACCATTGTCCGATGAGTCGCGCGGTGATGTCGGTGCCGCCTCCCGGAGGGAATCCCACGACCAAACGCACCGGCCGCGTTGGATAGGTCTGCGCCCAAGCGAAATGCGAGACAGCCGGGAGCGCGGCAGCGCCCGCGGCTAGATGCAAGAACTTGCGACGGGGAAGTTTCATGGTGTTTTCTTTCGAAAATGCCGCTAGCAATTCGACAACAGCACGTTGACACTTCGGCGGCCGGGGCTCAATCATCCAGCTTTCCCCGCGTCATGAATTCCGGTTATCGGCATGGAATTGCGCGACATTGAATACTTCGTGGTCATCGCGGAGCATGGGCATCTCGGACGCGCGGCAGACGTGCTCGGTCTAAGCCAGCCCGCACTCAGCAAAAGCTTGCGACGTCTCGAACGGGCCCTGCAGGTGAAGCTGGTCAAGCGCACCCCGAAGGGGGTCGAGTTGACCGCCGAAGGTTCCGTGCTCCTCCTGCGCGTGCGCGAGCTTCGGCTCTCACTGCAAGGTGTCGCGCGCGAGATTGCGGACGTGAGTCAGGGGCGCGTCGGGCATCTGCGAATTGGCGTCAGCGCGGCAATTTCCGAACAGCTCTTGTCGGCCGCTTTCGCAACGCTGCTCAAGGACGCGCCGAGAACAAAGCTGATCGTGAGCGTTTCGGACAACGACTTGATGGTTCCGGCTTTACGCAATGGCGAACTGGATTTGATCATTCACTATTTGCCCGCTACCCCTCTGGAAGGAGTTGTCTGTGAGCATCTGTACGAATCCGAATATGTCGTCTGCGCATCGGCAAAGCATCGGCTGGCTGGACGAAAACAAGTGACGCTCGCGGAATTGGCACAGGAGCGATGGGCCTTGAACGAACTCACCCTGCCTGCCCAGCAAAGGCTGCATGAAAAATTTCGGGACGGCGGCTTTCCGCCGCCGCGCGTTTCATTTCAGTCCCGCTCAGCTGCGCTCAGACTGCGAACGGTCGCTTCTTCTGACCTGCTTACTATTGTGTCACGAGACTGCGTCGAGCAGGCCGCATCGGCTTCCACAGTGATAACGCTGCCCGTTAATGAATTGGCGTGGCTTCGCCCAGTCGGAGTCATCTTCCGACGAGCAACCTACCTGCCACCTGTAGGGCGTCGATTCATCGAGATTATCAAGGCGATGGCTAAGGACATGGCCGTCCCGCGGCTAATGTCGCCTGGTGGCCCATCACGTCGATCCCAGGATTGATCGACAGGGCCGCTATCGAAGGGTAATCGGACCACCTGCGAAATAGGGAAGACAGCAGCCCGGTACAAATCTGCGTTCGCGCGGGATTTCGCGGAATGCCATCGCGCTCCGCGAATGTTTCACTGCGTGTGGCGCACCACCAGCACCGAGCACTTGGCGAAGCGCACCACATGGCCGGCGTTGGAGCCGAGAAAATAGCTTTTCATAGCCGGGAGGTGCGAACTCACGACGATCAGGTCGGCGTGGATCGACTTCGCCTCCTCGAGCACCTCGTGATAGATGCCGCCCTGACGGACCGTCGCGCTGATCTGGCCCGCCTTGAGGCCGCTCTCCTTGGCGATGATCGTCAGCGCCTCCTCGGCCGACTGGCGCTGCTGGGCGTCGAAGTCGGACGGCACGTATTTCGCGAGCATCACCGGGGTGATCGGCAACACGTTCATGAGCCGCACGGCGCCGCCGGATGCGTTGGCGAGCGATACCGCAGTCTCGATCGCCGATTTGGCGAGGTCGGTGTCGGCAAGGTCGACAGGTACCAGGATTTTCCTGAACATCGTGCAACCCCTAGTTCGTCGCGGCCGCGATCGAGCGCGGGGTAATGTAACGGTCAAGCCGGCCCGAGCGCTCATGGATACTATTCCATTTGTCGATCGTGAAATCGATCACGGCGAGCGCGGCGGTCGGGAATTTCTCTCGCAGCCGTTCGCGCAGTTCCACATCGCCGGCGGCTATCAGCAACTCGGCCGCTTCTTGCAGGCCGGGGTTGTGACCGATCACGAGCAGCGTGCGCGCTGCATCGTCCTGGTCTCGCACGATCGATAGTACGGTTTGAGGCGTTGCCTCATAGAGACGTTGGTCGAAGACGACATCCATATCGACTGGCCATTTGGCCGCAATCGCGGCCCAGGTATCGCGGCTGCGGCGTGCCGGCGAGCACAAAACGCGGTCGGGCACGAGGGAATGGTGTGCCATGTAGCCCCCCATCAGGCGTGCGGCCGCCTCGCCACGGCCGGTGAGCGGCCGCGCGGCATCTTGCATCCCGGGCGACGACCAGCTCGATTTGGCGTGGCGCATCAACATCAGGCGGAGCATGACCCACTATCGCTTTCGTACTGTGATCACTCTAAAGCATGTCCAGCAGCGTTGGAATTCGGACTTGTCCGGGAACCTCGCCACGGGGTGCGACGCAATATCGCCGTGAACCGGCATTCAGATGACTGGGCATGCTATCCTGTGTCGCCGCGACGGCTGCCCCGCCCTACGCCGCCTGGGGAAGCGCAGGCGTCCCGCCACCCCCACCCTACCCTCCCCCGCAAGCTGGGGAGGGTAGGGTGGGGGATGCGGGCGAGACGCCCGCGCTCCCAGGGGAGGGTGGAGTGACGGATAAGCGACACAACGAACAAGGCGGCTGGAAAATCAGCGCCGCTGCGAGGTCAGATGGGGGCCGACGAACAATCCGATTATGGACCAACGTGGTATTCGGGAGTGACGCCGCTGCCGCCGCCCCGGACGCCGCTCAACTACGATCTCGATGTGGACGTCTGCGTCATCGGCGGGGGTCTTGCGGGCTTGACGGCGGCCCGCGAGGTGGCGCGCCGCGGCTGGTCGGTGGCGGTCGTGGAGGCGCGCCGCGTTGCCTGGAACGCGTCGGGCCGCAACAGCGGCTTGGTGTCGCCGGGCTATTCGGCGCAGATCGAAAAAATCGTTGAGCGGATCGGCCTGCCGGCCGCCAAGGCGCTGTGGGAATTGTCGGAGGATGGTGTCCGATATGTCCACGATACGATCGAGGCAATTGGGGGCCGCGGGATCGTGGAGGGCAAGGGCTCGCTTGATGTCTTCAAGACACCGGATGCCGGCCGCGCGATGGCCCGCCTCAGGCTCCTCGAGCAGGAAATGGGAGTGGCGGTCGAGGGCTGGCCAATGGAGCGGGTCCGCGATGCGCTCAGAACCAGCCGCTATTTTGAGGCCGTCTATTTTCCTTATGCATTCCAGATCAATCCATTGGCCTACGCGCTCGGTCTCGCCGACGCAGCTGAGCGAGCCGGCGTCCGTGTCTTCGAGAATACACAGGCTGTCTCGGTAGATCCGGCCGGCGTGCGCAAGCGGATCGAGACGCCGCACGGGCGCGTGCGTGCCGGTCACGTGGTGCTTGCCGGCAATGTTCATCTGGATAGCGTTGCACAGCGCCTTGCCGATACGCTCGTTCCCATCACTGTGTTCACAGGCGTGACGCAATCGCTTGGAGGGCGGCTCGCCGAGGCAGTCACGTTCCGCGGGGCGGTGAGCGATTCGCGTCACGCCAATTCCCATTATAGGATCATCGGCGGTGACCGCCTGCTGTGGACGGCGAGCGCTTCGGTCGGGGCGCGTTCGAAGTGGGTACAAAGATGGCTCGAGCGTGCGATCCGCGCGACGTATCCGCAACTTGGGCCGGTACAATTCGAACAGCTCTGGCCGGCCGAGATGGGATTTGCGGTTCACGGCATGCCGCAAATCGGCGAGGTCCAGCCCGGCGTCTGGCTCGCCAGCGCATTCGGCGAGCAGGGACTCAACACTTCCGCAATGGCGGGCAATCTCATCGCACGCGCCCTCGTGGAGGGCGACGATACCTGGCGGCGCTTCCTGCCGTTCGAACTCGTTTGGGCTGGCGGTCGGGTCGGTCGCACCGTGGTACGTGCAGCCGCATGGTGGCGGCACCAAAGCGAAGCGGTGGCCGCGCTGGCGGTGTGGCAGCGCGCGGAACTGCGGCGCAAGCGCGAGGCGAGAAAAGGAAAGCTCGCCAAGATCGCGCCTGATCCGGACCATGGTGCAGTGGCCGCATTGAAACGAGCGATGAAGGGCTCGCTCGCAGCCGCCGAGCACGATCGCCCGATTGGCGCACCCGAAGCGATGCCTTCCGCAGGGCTGGATACCGGGAGCGGGCCGCCGTCGGAACGAACGGGGTCACCGTAGCCCGGACGGCGTAGGCAACGGCGTATGAGAGGCCGTGCAAGGGCGCCGCGCCGCGATGCGCCCACTGGCTTTTATCGAAGCGATGCGGTCGTGGTCTGGTCTTCGTCAAATCTCTCCGCTCGGATGGCAGCCTCCTCTATCGCATCTAAAAGTTCCTTTGATATTTAACAAAGTTATGTTAATGTTAACATTATTTAGCGGGTTTAGAGGGGGAAACAAATGGGGGAGATTTCTACACGTGAGTGTCAAAGAGCATCATTGAATCGGTGGCTCGCTGCGCTGGCGGCTGCCGCGGCTAGCCTTTGGGTAACGACGGCGGCAGTGGCGAATGATGATGACGCATTGCCGCAATGCCGAGCATTGCAGGTACCGGTGTCACTGGCACAAGTGCCCGGTGCCTCGCTTTACGGTGAACTCTGCGTCCCGGCAACGGGAACGCCATCTGCCGTGCAGCTGTTGGTTCACGGCGCGACCTATAACAGGTACTACTCGGACTGGCCGTATAGACCGGATTTTTATTCTTACGTACGCCAAATGGTCGGCGCCGGGTATGCCACGCTCAACATAGAGCGGCTGGGTTACGGCCGTAGTACTCACCCACTGAGCACTTTAGTCACGCTCCCAAATGGAACCGAGGCGCTACGCCAGGTGGTCGATAAGCTGCGGAGTGGGGAGATAGGCGGTCGCGCGTTCTCCCGCGTAATCTGGGTCGGTCACTCGCTCGGCACCCTCTATGGCTGGCTCGAGGCCTCAGTATCCCAGAATGTCGATGCATTCGTTCTAACTGGGCTGTTGCATTCGGTCAAACCCTCGTGGCTCGCACTGGCAGGCCAAAGCGCCTA
>WNFF01005984.1_pt1 | contig 18853 bp, 20 predicted proteins | sample 5400441 | NCBI WGS metagenome assembly WNFF01 (sample SAMN13153345, study PRJNA577476) | soil metagenome | isolation source: 120 cm saprolite under Douglas fir tree site 2 hole 3 replicate 1 | place: USA:California | collected 2015-04-18 | reverse complement strand
CCATCGACCGCATCGTGGACGTGTTTCCGGCGGCCGAGAAGGAGATGATCCGCGCGATGATCTCCGAGTCGATTCGTGCGATCATCGCCCAGACGCTGTGCAAGACCAAGGACGGCGGAGGCCGGGTCGCCGCGCACGAGATCATGATCGGCACGCCCGCGATCCGCAACCTCATCCGCGAGAACAAGGTAGCGCAGATGTACTCCGCCATACAGACCGGGCAGCAATTCGGCATGCAGACCCTCGACCAGAACCTGCAGGAACTGGTGAGGCGCAACGTCATCGCCTCTGCCGAGGCGCGCGGCAAGGCCGCGAACAAGGATAACTTTCCCGGCTGATTTCGGGACTTAAGGATCCAGAAAGGCGAATATGGAACGCGAACAGGCAATCAAATTCATGTACGACCTGCTGCGGCTGATGGTGACGAGGAAGGGCTCGGACCTCTTCATCACCGTGGGCTTCCCCCCGGCGATCAAGATCGACGGCAAGATGACGCCGGTGTCGAACCAGCCGCTCACGCCGGCGCACACCATGGACCTCGCCCGCTCGATCATGAACGACCGGCAGACCGCCGAGTTCGAGGAAACCAAGGAGTGCAACTTCGCCATCAATCCCGCAGGCATCGGGCGGTTCCGTGTCAACGCCTTCGTCCAGCAGGCGAACGTCGGTATCGTGCTGCGGGTGATCACCACCGCCATACCCAAGATCGAGGACCTCGGCCTGCCGAACGTGCTGAAGGACGTGGTCATGACCAAGCGCGGCCTCGTGATCATGGTGGGGGCCACGGGTTCGGGCAAATCCACCACGCTCGCGGCGATGGTCGGCTACCGCAACGAGAACTCCCACGGCCACATCATCACCATCGAGGACCCGATCGAGTTCACCCACCCGCACAAGGGCTGCCTCATCACCCAGCGCGAAGTCGGCGTGGACACCGTGAACTGGCAAACCGCGCTCAAGAACACCCTGCGCCAGGCGCCCGACGTCATCCTGATCGGCGAGGTCCGCGACCGCGAGACGATGGATCACGCGGTCGCCTTCGCCGAGACCGGCCACCTGTGCCTCGCGACGCTGCACGCGAACAGCGCCAACCAGGCCCTGGATCGCGTCATCAACTTCTTCCCCGAGGAGCGGCGCGCGCAGCTGCTGATGGACCTGTCGCTCAATCTGCGGGGGTTCATTTCGCAGCGCCTCATCCCCTTGAAGGAAGGCAAGGGCCGCTGCGCCGCGGTCGAGATCATGCTCAACTCCCCGCTCATTTCCGACCTGATCTTCAAGGGCGAGGTGCACGAGATCAAGGAAATCATGAAGAAGTCTCGCGAGCTCGGCATGCAGACCTTCGATCAGTCGCTGTTCGACCTGTTCGAGGCGGGCAAGATCAGCTACGAGGACGCGCTCAGGAACGCCGACAGCGTCAACGACCTGCGCCTGCAGATCAAGCTGTACTCCAAGGAAGCGAAGAACCGGGACATCACTGCGGGCATCGAGCACCTCAACATCGTCTGACCCTACGACGCCGCTTCGCGGCGCGGGTCAGATGCGCGGGATGGAACGGACAGGCACGCTGCTGTTCATCCCGCGCTATGGGCCGGGTCTGTTCGGACTTCTTACGCCGCGACCCGAACTCCATACTCAGCGCGCCCCTGCCCGAGAACGTTAGCGTGCAAATGACCTGGCACCGGAAGAGTGATTACCTGGTTGCCTTTGGCGCATTGTCTCTACTGACGGCCCTATATGGGGGTGTCACCTTCTGGTACGGCGTAAGAACATCTGAGCCTCTTCTAAGTCTTTCGACCTTCATCTCTCTCATTCTGATTGCTCTGTGGGTAGATGCCGATAGCCGCGGCCGCCAGAATATCTATCGCCCGTATGAATATGGTTGGCTCGTCTATGTCTACTGGATACCATACGTGCCCTACTATTTCTGGCGTACCCGAGGCGCTAAGGGATTGCTGGCATTTGCTGGGGTAGTCTGTCTGCTTCTTTCATGGTGGATTGTGCAGTGGATCATCCACGTTGCACGCTAACCTGTAGCTGCTGCGGACGGGCGGCGAGCGCAGCGCCAGTTCAAGGGTCATCGCTCGCCCGCCGCAGAGCACGACGTTAGGCAGCGAGAGGACTCCGCGTATAAGCAACCGAAGGAGCACTGCTATGAGCACACAGCCGTATTCAATCCATACTGATGTAAAGTTTCCTCCCCTGCATTTGATTGACGTACGAAAACTGCAAGAACAAACGAAGGACGAGTGGTTCAACCAGACGTTGTGTCAAGTCAACGACTGCGTGGTCCGTCTGGGCGTCTTGCAGGGTGAATTCCATTGGCACAAGCACGATAACGAAGACGAGTTCTTCTACGTCGTCGAGGGAAAGTTCGCAATCGATCTGGAAGGTCGCACTGTCGAACTCAATCCCCAACAAGGATTCACGGTACCGAAAGGCGTGATTCATCGTACGCGCGCGCCGGTAAGGTCGGTTATCCTCATGATTGAAGGCAGCGGAGTTGTTCCAACCGGCGATTGAAGACGACGCTGCCTAACCCCGCGTTGGACGGTGCCAATCCTTCGCTGTGACATTCGTTGGAAGGAAAACTGGCAAGATGGAACTGTTTGCGCTAGCTTGATTGACGTACCTGACCCGACTGGAGGAGCCTCATGAAATCAAGGCCGCTGGCTGGATGGTTATCCGGGCTTGGCGCGGCCGTCCTGTTGATGACGGGCGCAGCATCTGCCGCCGATGTGCACGTGATGATCTCGGCCGGCTTTTACGGGGTCTATTCCGAACTGGGCCCGGTTTTCGAGCGCGCGAGCGGCCACCACTTGGTCACAACGCGCGGCCCATCGATGGGTGATTCTCCGGAGGCGATTCCCACCCGCCTCGCGCGAGGCGAGACCGCAGATGTCGTGATCCTGGATGGAGGGGCCGCCGACGAGCTCGGCAGGCGAGGATTGGTGCGCGCCGGCAGCAAGGTCGAGCTCGCCCGCTCGCTGATCGGTATGGTGGTGCGCGCCGGAGCCGCAAAGCCGGACATCGGCAGCGTCGAGGCATTCCGTAGCACGCTGCTTGCAGCGAAGTCCATCGCGTACTCGGACAGCGGCAGCGGCACCTATCTATCGACCACGCTGTTCGCGAAGCTCGGCGTCGCAGACCAGGTGGCGGGCAAGAGTCGAAAGGTGCGCGGGCCGCCGTCGGGCGAGCCGGTGGCCGCGGTCGTCGCGCGCGGCGAGGCGGAGATCGGCTTCCAGCAGGTCAGCGAGCTGATACACGTTCCCGGGACAACCTTCGTCGGCGCGATTCCGGCCGAGCTCCAGCCCGTGATCTTCTTCGCGGGGACGCTCACCAGTACGGTTCGCCAGCCGGAGGCGGCCAGCGCACTGATCCGCTTCCTCGCATCGGCCGAAGCGGCGCCGGCGATCTCGAAGGCCGGGCTGACGCCACTTTCAGGACGATAGCTCGCGTTACTGAGCATTTCGAATGCACTGGCCTCGAGAAGATGACGCCTAACAATGCGCTCGAGAGCGAACGCGCCAAAAGCGGCGTGCCCGCCCAACGCGAGCGTCAGTTGGCAATGGCCAGCGCAGAGTCTGTTGAGCTTCATATTTTCTCGGTCACTCGATCGATTTTCAGAAAGGGAGAGAAGCAATGAACGCGGAAACACTGTCTCGCCGTTGGTTCCTGTGCGCAATTACCTATTTCGTGATCGGCACCTGCCTGGGAGTATTCATGGGGGCGAGCGGCAACCACTCGCTATTTCCCGCGCACGCGCACATCAACCTGGTTGGTTGGGCTTCGATGGGTCTCACCGGGCTCCTATACCGGTCCTTTCCCGCGGCGGCGCAGTCCGCCCTCGCGACCTGGCACTTCTGGCTGTACCAGCTGGCCGCGCCAGTGATGCTGCTCGCGGTCGCGGCCATCTACTCAGGCTACGGGAAAGCCGAGCCGGTCGCCGGCGTTGCCTCGGTAGTGGTGCTGGTTTCGATCCTGCTCTTCTGGTGGGCGATTTTCTCGGCGCGCAACAGCAAGGCAGCTTAGCCGCAATAGCAGCTGCGCGGATTCACACTGAAGCATGGGCGTTTGTCATCTAACATTGCGCTCCGGAGCATACGGGCCGCCAGCATCGTGCCAAAAGCGATTGCTGCGCGGGCCTGCCGCTGAACTCCGACGCTAGAGTGCACTAGATCATGCGTCGAGGACTATTGCATTACGTCTTGGTCGGTGCGGCGCTAGGGCTCGGAGTCCCACTCGTATTTCGACTTGCGTCGACCGCGTTGGAGTCATATACCGGAGTGCCCGACGTACTGTGGACCATTTTCGACTATGTGCAGCTCATGCTTTGGCCAACTCCTTTGCTCTTGGTGCCAGTTGAAGAGCCGGGCGCACCGGACTTGAGCTCGTGGGGTTCGTTTGCAGTTGCAACGTTGGCGAACATCACGGTATACGCGGTGCTCTCCGGTCTTGTTTGGTTGGGCCTAGCGAAGTCTCGAATGATCTTGGCATTTCCCCTGTTGATAATCGCCGGCGTATGGTATTCAGTGTGGCGCACCTAGTGCCCCGAGGATTTTGTGCAGCTCATCGGAATGCTCGATTCACCGTACGTCCGCCGCGTGGCGGTATCACTCCAATTGCTCGGTTTGCCGTTCGAGCATCGGTCGATCTCCGTCTTTAGCACTTTCGAGCAGTTCCGCCAGATCAATCCTGTCGTGAAGGCTCCGTCGCTTGTGTGCGATGATGGAACGGTGCTGATGGATTCCACGCTCATCCTCGAGCACGCCGAGAATCTTGCGGCTCCACGCAAGTCACTCATGCCTGCCGGCATTTCTGAGCGTCGGCACGCTCTTCGTGTTATCGGGTTGGCTCTCGTCGCGTGCGAGAAGAGCATACAGATCATCTACGAGCGCAACCTGCGGCCGGCTCAAAAGCTGCATCAGCCATGGGTTTCCAGGGTCACGGGTCAGCTCTTGGCTGCCTACAACGCGCTCGAGTCTGAGGTTCTGCGCAAGCCATTGGCCATCGCGGATGAACCAATCAACCAGGCGGGCATCACCACCGCAGTGGCATGGCACTTCACACAGATGGCGCTGCCCGAAGTGGTGCGCGCGTTGGATTTCCCCGCGTTGCGACGGTTCTCTGCAAAGGCGGAACAGCTACCCGAGTTCGCTGCAGCGCCTCATGGGTCAAGCACCTATCACAATGCCGGCTAACCCAGGACGCAGGCGAACCTGCCGACGTAACCGGCTATCGCTGACCGGGATTCGTCGGATACATTCATGGAGGTGTTATGAAAGGGTACCTAGCCAGTTTCGGCGCAGCGTTCGCAGTTGTCGCCGGGATTGCCGCCGACAGCGGCTTCGCACAACAGGCCCCGGTCAAGAGGGACTTCGAGTCGGAGATTCAAGCCGCGCTGCAGGCGGCCAAGACTGCGGCTGAATTCGAGTTCCTCGGCACCTTGGTCAGGACGTGTCTCCTGCCGCAGAGCGGCGGCGAAGACACCCGCGACAACGTGCCGGGCTACGTTACGAACCCCGCCAGTGCGCCGGCGCGGGACACCTGGTACGCCGAACCCGCCAGGGTCTTTGACAATCTCTACTTCGTCGGCGGCAAGATTCACTCGGCCTGGGCTTTGCCGACCAAGGAGGGGATCATCCTGATCGACACGATCTATCCCTACAACTCCGAGGAACTGATCATCGGCGGGATGCGGAAGCTCGGCCTCGATCCAAAGAACATCAAGTATGTTCTGGTCTCCCACGCCCATGGCGATCACATCGGGGGCGCCGAGATGCTGCAGACGCGGTACGGGGTCCGGGTCGTCATGGGTGGGCCCGATTGGGATTGGGTTGCGAAGTATCCGAACCGGTACAAGACCATGGCGCCGAAACGCGACATCGTCGCCACCGACGGCATGAAGATAACGCTCGGCGATACGACCGTGACGATCTGGCTCACCCCCGGCCATACGCCGGGCACGCTGTCCTACACCTTTACCGTGTTGGACCGCGGCAAACCGGTCAACGTCGCGTATTCGGGCGGCACCGCTTTCAATTTCGTGAACAACACGCCGGACCCGGGCATCAAGAATTTCCAGACCTATATCGACTCGCAGAAGCACATGGCCGCAAAAGCCGCCTCTACCGGCGCGACCGTCCTCCTCTCGAACCACTCGGAGTTCGACAATGCGTTCAACAAAAATAGAATGCTCGCCGGACGCGGCGACGGTCCCCATCCATACGAACTCGGCGCCGATTGGGTCCAGCGCTATTTCCAAGTCATGCAGGGTTGCGCGAGGGCGGCGCAGCTCAGGCTGGAGCAGAGACTGGTCGAAACGGCGAAGCGCTAGACGACTCGGGGCTCCACACCGCACGATCGTCCGACGACTCGACGCCGGGTCTTTGTCACCGCAGGCAGTTTCATCTAAGATGATTAGGAGGAGGACCCATGGCCCATACGTTTCCTGAGCTCAAGAGCAAAGCCCTAGCCGAGCTGCGCGAGATCGCCGCGGGCATCGAGCACGAGGCGGTGAAGGGATACACGCAGCTGAACAAAGACCATCTGCTCGCCGCGATCTGCAAGGCGCTCAATATCGACATGCACGTGCACCACGAGGTCAAGGGCGTCGACAAGACCGCGATCAAGACCAAGATCGGGGAGTGGCAGAAAAAGCGCGACGAGGCGCTCGCCGCAAAGGACCGCGACGAGCTGAAGGTCGCGCTCAACCATATCCACCATTTCAAGCACCAGCTGCGGAAAGCGATGGTATGAAGCGTGGCGGCGGGCAGGGAGGGCTCCCGTGGTGAATCCCGACAACATCATCGACGTCACGCGGCTCATCCAGCTCGCGATCGCGCACGCTCGAGGACCGGCTGCGCCAGCTTCAGCCCGAAGGGCAGAGGGCGGTACGCGAGGAGCTCAATCTCCTCAGCCGCCGCGTGCGCCTGGTCTATGGCTCGATCGTGCTCTCGGTGATTTGCGCGCTTTTTGTCGGATTGCTGATCGCCGTTGCCTTCGTCGACGCGTTCATCAACATAGATCTGTCGAAGTTCATCGGGCTGCTGTTCATCGCCGCGATGCTCGCGTTCATCCTGTCCCTGTTGGTGTTCCTGCGCGAGATTTTTCTCGCGGTGTCGAGCGCGCGCGACCAGATGCGCTAGGGAAAGGCGGCGACGGGTTCATCCCTCCTGGATCGCGGACTTTCTCCGGTTGGACCCGGCCACGATCCGATACTCGTAGAGGCGGCATTCCAGGGGGCCGTTGTAGAGCGGCGTGCGCCTGGACGCGGTCAATCTGATCAGCTTCGGAAGTCGCGTGTCCCCCGAGAAGAGGTAGCAGCGCCAGCCCGCGTAGTATTTCTTCAGCGTATTGCCGAGCTTCGGGTAGAGCTCCGCGAGTGCCGTGTCCTCGCCGATCCGGGCGCCGTAGGGCGGATTGGCGATGAGCACGCCCGCACCCGCCGGGGCGCCGGTATCGAGGACGTCGGCCTGTTTGAGCTCGACGCAGTCGGCAAGGCCCGCTGCTTCCAGGTTGAGGCGGGCCTTTTTCAGCTCCTCGCCGTAGCGGTCGCGGCCGAAGATCGGGAGCCGCTCTTTCGGCTTGCGGCGGGCGAGCGCCGCGTCGCGCACCTCGTTCCACCGCCGGCGATCGAATCCGGCGAGGCGCTCGAAGCCGAAGGCGCGCGCGTGTCCCGGCGGGATCGCGAGCGCCATCATCGCCGCCTCGATGACGAGCGTCCCGCTGCCGCACATGGGATCGAGGAGGGGCTCGCCCGAGCTCCAGCCGGTGAGCCCCACGATGCCGGCAGCGAGGTTTTCCTTCAACGGAGCCTCGCCCGCATCCCTGCGGTAGCCGCGACGGTTGAGGACCTCGCCGGACGTGTCGAGGTAGAGAGTGACTGCCGTCTTGTCGAGGAAGGCCTGGATGCGCACCTCGGGGGAGCGCGTGTCCACGTCGGGCCGCCGTCCGCGGTCGGCGCGAAACCGGTCGCACACCGCGTCCTTGATGCGCAGAGTCGCGAATTCAAGGCTCTTGAGCGGAGAGCGGATCGCGTTGACATCGACGCGAATACTTTGCGTTTCGCCGAACCATTCGGGCCACTTCAACGCGAAAGCCGCCTCGTATACATCCTGTTCGTCGCGGTAGGGCGCGCGGCCCAGCCGCATCAGAACGCGTGTAGCGAGCCGCGACTCGAGATTGGCGCGGTAGCAGGTCAGCATCTCGCCCTCGAACGCGACCCCGCCCGGAACGGGCTCGGGTTTCCTCGCGCCGAGCCGGCCAAGCTCTTCGGCAAGGAGCGACTCGAGGCCCCTCGGGCAGGAGGCGAAGAAGGCTTGCAGGCTCACTGCGGATTCAGCATGATGGACTGATGGACTTCATCGACGGGACCGGAGCCTAACACAGCCGCGCCATGGCCAACATCGCAAGCCTTCTCAAGGCACGGCTCGCCACGCCCGAACGAATTCTCTACCGTCACTTCGCCGAAGGCGGCTGGCGCGATGTCTCCGCACGGGATATCGCCGAGTACGCGGCGCGCTGGCAGGCGTTTCTGCGGGCCGAAGGCTTCGCGCAGGGCGAGCGCATCGCTCTGTGTCTGAAAAACGGCATCCACTGGGTCGCGGCCGACCAGGGCGCGCTCGGGCTCGGCCTGGTCGTCGTGCCGCTCTACGTGGACGACAACCCGGAAAACGTCGCCTGGTGCCTCGAGAACAGCGGCGCGCGCCTGCTCGTCGTGGAGAACGACCGCATGGCCGACGCTTTGTCCAAGGTGAGCGACGCGCGTCCGCGCATTCTCAGCCTCGCAGCCGACTCGGGCGGGGGCCACGGCGCGGTCGAGGCGGTGCTGCCGAAGCGGACGCCGGAGTTCGAAGCCGCGCCGCTCGCAGATGACGCCCTTGCCACGATTTGCTACACCTCCGGCACTGCAGGCAGGCCCAAGGGAGTGATGCTCACGCACGGCAACATTCTCGCCAACGTCGCGGCCTGCGAGCGTCTGCAATTGGCGCGGAGCGACGACGTGTTCCTTTCCCTGCTTCCGCTTTCGCACATGTTCGAGCGCACGGGCGGCTACTACCTGCCGCTCTCCATCGGCGCGAAGGTCGCTTACGCCCGCTCGGTCTCGCAGCTCGCGGAGGACCTCGCGAGCGAGCGCCCCACGGTGATGTTCGCGGTGCCGCGCGTGTTCGAAAAATTCGCCGCGCGCGTCAACGAGGCGCTCGCCAAGTCTCCCGCGAAGAAGCGGCTGTTCGAGCTCGTGGTGGCGGCAGGGGGACGCGCCGCGCGCCGCGAAGCGGGCCTCGCGGACCGGCTCGTTCTGGCCCTGCTACGCGAGCGCGTGGCTGCACCGGTGCTCGCGAGGATGGGCGGCAGAATGAGGTTCGCGGTGCTCGGCGGTGCCCCGCTCGATCCCGCAATCGCGTGGCTGTTCCTGGGGCTCGGGCTCCCGGTTCTCCAGGGGTACGGAATGACCGAGGCCTCTCCGGTGATCTCGGTGAATCGGCTGGAGGGCAACGTTCCCGAATCGGTCGGCATGCCCCTCGACAACGTCGAAGCGCGAATCGCCGCGGACGGGGAGCTGCTCGCAAGAGGCCCGAGCGTCATGAAGGGCTATTGGAACAATCCCGAGGCGAGCGCGAAATCGCTCGATCGCGAAGGGTGGCTGCATACCGGCGATCTCGCGGAAATCACGGACCGCAGGATCTACATACGCGGGCGCCTCAAAGACGTGCTGGTGCTCTCGAACGGCGAGAAGCTTCCGCCCCAGGACGTGGAGCTCGCCATCCTGGGCGATGCAACGTTCGAACAGGGCGTCCTGATCGGCGAAGGCCGGCCGTTCCTCACGCTCGTGGCTGTGACCCGGGAGACCGACGAGAAGAGACTCATCCAGCGCGCCAACGATCGCCTGAAAGCATTCCCGCGTTATATCCGGGTGCGGCGCGTCGTAGCGACCCGCGAGCCCTGGACGGTCGAGAACGGCCTGCTCACTCCGACCCTGAAAGTCAAACGGGAACGGGTGAAGAAGAAATTCAGCGCCGAGATCGAGCGCGCCTACGCCGCCGGAGCCCTGGACTGACCCCCGCGGAGCGCTCGCCGCTCCGAGAGTGTCGGAACCGTCAGGGCAGGAGCCTGGCAAACCTTGCGCGGATCTTCACGGTGCGCTCAAGGCCATCCATCGCTTCGAGCAGCTGCAGCCTTAGATCGGAATCGAGCTCCGGCTGGCGCGCAAAGCTCTCGACCTGTTCGAGGGCTGCGGCGTCCACCTGTCCGCCGATGAAGGCGGCGAGCCAGTTGTTGACGAAGAAGATCTTGCGCGTGCGCTTGAATTCGGGCAAGGCGGCGAGCGCGAGATCGAGGAACGGCTGGGTCAGTGCGGCGTGCTCGACCGTGTTGAAGGGGCCGAGCGCGGCTTCGATCCAGCTTTCTGCGAGACCCGGCTCGTTGAAGAAGCGCTCGAAGTAGGCGCGCTTCGCCTCGGCGCTGCGCTCCGCCGCTGCGGCGGAGAAGGCGTAGCGGCGGGCGTCGTCTCCGGAATCCACGGCGATCTGCGCGGAAAGCAGATTTTTCGCCTCCGGGTCGTCGAGCGCGAGCAGCCGCGCGATGATGCGGAAGCGGTCGCGCGAGCTGATCTTCACCTCGGGAATCTCCAGCGTACCCGCCAGCAACGCCTTGAGACGGTCGCGGCCGGCTTCGGACCAGGCGCTCGCCATGAAGGTCCTGAAATAAGTGATGCGGCGGCCCGGGGTATCCTCGTGCAGCATTCCCTCGGCGAGAAGCTGCTCGAAGCGTGGCGCGTGAGCGTCCCGCTGCGGATCGGACGCATAGTGGAGAAAAGCGACCTGGGCGCGTTGGAGCAGGCCTGCGAGAGTCACGGGATCCCGCTCGACGGGGGCGACGCGAACGACGAAATCGAGATAGTCGAGGGGCGCGAGCTCGGAGTCGCGCACCGATTCCCAGAGCGAACCGAAGACGAGCGCGCGCAGCAGATCGCCCTCCACGATTTGCGGGCGCGCCAGCACCGCCTCCCGGCTCGACGGGTCGAGCAGGAAGCGCCCGTAACCGTAATCGCCGAAATTGGCGAACGCGAATTCGATCTCCGGCATGCCGTCGATCGCCGCAACGCTCGTGCGCTCGCCTTGCAACAAGGCGTCGGTCGAGCGGGGAGGCCCGCTCTCCGGCAAGGCGAACACCCTCAGCTTCATCGGCCAGGTGCCCCCTTCGTTGAGCACGTCGTGTTGCTCCAGGGCCGCGTTCTTCGGACGGCCGTCGCGATCGATGTCCCAGGAGAGGCGCACTTCGGGCATGCCGCGCCGCTTCACCCAGGCTTGCGCCCAGCCCTTCAGCCTGCGACCCGAGGCGCGCTCGAGCGCTGCGACGAGGTCGTTCCAATCGGCGGCCGCGTAGGCGTGTCCTTTCAGGAACTGCCGCACCGCCCGCCGGAACACGCGCGTGCCGACGTAGAACTCGGCCTGGCGCAACACCGCCGGTGCCTTCCCGTAGACGATGTTGCCGTAAGCGGATTTCGCCGCCGAGAGATTGGCAAGCGACCGGTAGATCGGCGTGGTCCCCTGTGTGACGTCGGTCCGGTAGGCGGCGGTCTTGAGCGCGTGGAAAGCGTTCCAAACCGAATGCGCCGGGAGCAGCGCTTCCGCCGCCTTGGCCGCCATGAGATTGGCGAAGCCTTCTTTGAGCCACAGGTCGTCGAACCAGCGCATGGTCACGTAATCGCCGAACCACTGGTGCGAGGTCTCGTGGAACAGGAGCTGCGCTCGCGCGAGGAGGTCCGTCTCGCTGGGCGCGGACGGAAACAGCACAGCTTCCTCGCGCAGAAACGTCGCCCCGGCGTGCTCCATGCCCCCGTAGGCGAGCTCCGGGACGAGCACCAGGTCGTATTTTGGAAACGGGAAGCGCGAAGCGAAGTAGCGCTCGAACCAGTGAACCGACTCGCGATTGAGCCGCAGCACCTCGCGCGCCTCCACGCGGGCGCGCGCGAGCTGCGATTTGCGAACGAAGAGCCTCGTTTCGACTGCATTTTGAGAACTCGCGCGTCCTTTGCCGGCCCGCTGCGCTCGCGCCGTCTTGCGCTCCGCGGGGGAGGATTGAGGCGAGGCGGGAGCCTGAACCTCGGCGAAGGGTCCGGCGGCGAAGGCGAAGAGATACGTGCTGATCGGCGCGGTCGCGGCGAATCGGAATCGGCGCAGGCCGTTCAGCACCTCCTCCGTCGCCGCGATCGGAGCATTTCCGACCGCGGTCCAGGCGCGCGGCAGCAGCAGCTCGAGCCTGAAACGCGCCTTCAGATCGGGCTGATCGAAACAGGGAAAGGCGCTGCTCGCGTCCGAGGGAACGAAGAGCGTATACACGTATTCGGAGCCGTCCTCGCGGTCCACGTAACGCGTCACCGCGCTTCCGGACAGGGCGACCGGCGACTCGAAGGAGAAGCTTATGCGGTTCCTCCCCGCCCGGAGCAGCCGCGCCGGGACGATCAGGTGCTCCTGTTCGAGCTTTGTCGCGGCGGTCCTGCCGTTCACGCGCAGTTGTGCGATGCGCGCCGCGCCCGGCGAGGGCCTCCAGTCGAGCACCAGATCAGGCACCCTGCGCGGGAGCGTGACCTCGACCGCAGCGGTCCCGGCGAGCTTCGTCGCGCCTGCGGCGATGCTGATCGCCAGGGCATATCGGACGTCACGGTAGTTTTTCGCGCGCCACTGCGCGAGCTCGCGCGATACGCCGGGCTCCAGTCCCGGGACCGCTGCAGCGGCATTGGCCATGAGACCGGCAGTGAGAGCGAGCGCCGCGCCGCGCATGCCGGGCGATCCTGTTGCGGTGCGTATCCTGCCGCGACGCGCGTCAGGTCTTCGGCAGCTTCGGCGCAGGCCAGGCGGGCAAGGGAGTGCCCGGCCTGCGCAACACCCGCATCATACGCAGCGCCATTTCGCGGCCGCGGTAATAACCGGGGATGTAGGCCGACTCGGCGAAGCCGAGCGACCTGTAGAAGCTGCGCGCGGTATAGTTGGCCGCCCGCAGCTCGAGGTGAATCGTGGCGATGCCGGCGGCGTAGGCCGATTCGGTCAGCCATTCGACCATGTGCCGTCCGATTCCCAGTCGCTGGTGCGAAGGCCGCACTGCAAGCAAATTCAGATGAGCGTGCTCGTCTCCGAAATACATGATGGCAAAAGCGACCACGCGATCGCGGTCGCAGGCGAGCAGCGTGAACGTGTCCTTGTTTGCGATCGAGCGCGCAACGCGGTCGGGTCCCCAGGACCAGCCCAGACCCGTCTCGATCAGGTCGCGCGACATCGCGGCGATCTTCGCCGCGTCGGCGGACCGCCCGGGTCTCAACGTGATGTTCTTAGCGTTCATATTGCAGGAATCGACGCAACGAGCATGCCAAGATTAGCAGATTGTCGAAAAAGGGGAAATCCGGGTCCTGGCGTACCGATACGAAATGCCGCTAGAACGGCTTCACCACGGCCAGAACGACCGCGGCCGCGAGAAAAGCTACCGGCACCTCGTTGAACCAGCGGTACCACAGGTGCGACTTCGTGTTTCGGTCGCGCGCAAAATCGGCAAGCAGCCGTCCGCAGTACAGATGATAGGCGATCAACAGTACGACGATCCCGAGCTTGGCGTAGAGCCAGGCACCGGTGAAGCCGTAGCCGAGCCACAGCCATATGCCGAAGACGAGCGTCAGTATCGCGCCGGGCGCCATAATGCCCCAGTAGAGCTTGCGTTCCATGATCTTGAACCGCTCCCGGCTCGCCGCGTCCTCGGCCATGGCGTGATAGACGAACAAGCGTGGCAGGTAGAACAGCCCGGCGAACCAGGTCACCATGAAAATGATGTGGAGCGCCTTGATCCAGAGCATGGCTATTTCAGCAGGCGTTTGCGGAAAAGGATCGTGGCAGCATAGAACCCGGCCGCGGCGTAGGCAAGCAGCACCAGCGCATGCAAGGCTGCGTCCGCCGGAATGTGGCCGAGGAGGAGCGGTCGCGCGATCGCGACCGCGTGCGTCAGCGGAAGAAACGCGGCGATCGCCTGAAAGGCGGCGGGCAGCTGCTCCACCGGGAAAAACACCCCGCACACGAGGTTCATCGGCGTGATCACCAGCGTGAAGTAGTACATGAAAAAATCGTAGCTCCGCGCCATCGCCGTGACCGCGAGAGCGAGCGCGCCGAAAGTGAGGCCGATCAGCGGCAGGAGCGCGATCACCCAGAGGGACAGCGCCGAGCTCGACAGGCCGAGCAGCCACACCACGGCGAGAATCGCCCCGCCCGAGAGCACGCTCTTGGAGGCCGCCCAGGCGAGCTCGGCGAGCACGACGTCGTCCAGGTCCACCGGGGCGTACATGATCGCGTCCCAGGTGCGTTGCACGTGCATGCGGGAAAAAGCCGAGTACATGGATTCGAACGTGGCGCTGTTCATCGTGCTCGAGCACACCATTCCCGCGGCGAGAAATGCGATGTAAGGGACTCCGCCTACCTGCGGCAGCATCGAGCCCAGGCCGTACCCGAGGCCGAGCACGTAGATCAGGGGGTCGGCGAGATTGCCGAGGATCGAAGGAATCGCGAGCTTGCGCCACACGAGCAGGTTCCTGCGCCACACGGGAACGAAGCGCAGGCTCATCGAGGGCGGAGCAAAGATGTACATCAGTCGCGCAACTCCCTCCCCGTCAGCTTCAGGAACACGTCTTCGAGGTTGGCAGGCCGGTGCAGATAGCGCAGTTCCTGCCGGCCGGAAAGACTCGCGAGCAGCGGCGCCGGGTCCGCCGCGTAGCAAAACACCGTATCGCCGCTTTTTTCCAGGCGCGAGGAGAGCTTTCCGGCCTCGCGATCGGTCCAATCCATGACCCCGTCGCCGTGCACCTCGATCACGTGCGGCTCGATATGGCGGAGGATGAGCTCGCGCGGACTTCCCTCGGTGATGAAGCGCCCGCGATCCATGATGGCGAGTCGCCCGCACAGCCTTTCGGCCTCCTCCATGAAATGCGTGGTGAGCACGATGGTTTTCCCGCGGGCGAGGAGCTGCTTCAGGCGCTCCCAGATCAGATGGCGCGCCTGCGGATCGAGCCCGGTAGTGGGTTCGTCCATGAAGATCAGGTCGGGATCGTTGATAAGCGCCCTCGCCAGGGTGAGGCGCCGCTTCATTCCGCCGGAGAGCGTCTGGATCTGCGACGCGGCTCGCGCGGTCAGGCCCGCGAATTCGAGCAATTCGGGGATGCGTTCCCGGATGGCGTGCTCGGTGAGGCCGAAGTAGCGGCCGTAGACGAGCAGGTTTTCGCTGACGGTGAAATCGGGATCGAGATTGTCCATCTGCGGCACCACGCCCACGCGGGCTCGGGCGGGCCGGGCTTCACCGGGGACGGGACGCTGCATCAGCTCGATCGAGCCGCCCTCGGGGTCGGTGAGGCCGAGACACAGCCTCAAGGTGGTGGTCTTGCCCGCGCCGTTGGGGCCGAGCAACCCGAAGCATTCGCCCGCCCGGATTCCGAAGCTCACCCCGGCGACCACCTCCTCGCCGCCGTAGGACTTGCGCAGGTTGTGCGCTTCTAATACCGCCATGAACCTTTGACGATCCTCTTGATGACGTTCAGGCGCAAATGGAAGAAATGGTCGGCGCCGGGAATGACCACGACCGGCAATTCCTGCGGCCGCGCCCATTCGAAAACTTTTGCGAGCGGGATGGTTTCGTCCACTTCGCCGTGAATCACGATCGAGTCGGTCGGCACGGTCTCCGAGGGAAAGCGGCCGATCGCGACGCCCACGAGCACCACGCGGTGCGGGCTCGTTCGCCGCGCAACCTGCGTCTGGACCGCCGCACCGAAAGAGAATCCCGCGAGGACGAGTGGCAGCGGGCCAAAGCTTTCCTTGGCGTACTCGACGACGCGGAGCAAGTCTTCGGTTTCTCCTCGGCCTTCGTCGTGCTCGCCTTCCGATTCGCCGACGCCGCGGAAATTGGGCCGCAGCGAAACGTAGCCCAGCTCGACAAAGGTTTTCGCGAGGGTCTGCACGACCTTGTTGTCGAGCGTCCCGCCGTAGAGCGGGTGCGGGTGAGCGACGAGCGCGACGCCCCTCTGCGCGGCTTCGGGACGATCCACGGCCGTCTCGATCTTGCCCGCGCCTCCGTCGATGAAGATGCGCTCGAGCGCCCCGCTCATATGAGCAGGCGTTCGACCACCCGGCCGCTTTGGAGGTGCTCCTCGATGATCTCGTCGATATCGGCGCGGTCGACGTAGGTGTACCAGACCGCCTCCGGGTACACCACGACGCAAGGCCCTTCCTCGCAGCGGTCCAGGCACCCCGCCTGATTCACCCGAATTTTCCCTGGACCGGCAAGTCCCAGCTCCTTGACCCGCTTTTTCGCGTAGTCGCGCATGCCGCTTGCGCCTTTGTCGTTGCAGCAGGTCTCGCCGTTCTGGCGCTGATTACAGCAGAAAAAGACGTGTTTTTCGTAGTAGGCCATGTGCGCAATTATAAGGGGCAGCCCGGTTGGCTGTCCGTCAGATCCGGGTGCGTTCGTGCGCGGTTGCGAGTAGAACGAGCGCCAGCCCGGCGAGCGCCATTTGCACGGTTCGCGGAAACCCCGCAGCGACGAGCAGGAGCACGATCCCGGAGGCGGTGCCGTAGAGGGCGCCGGGTGTGACCCAATCCAAAACCGCCTGGGAGCCGATCAACAGGCCGAAGGCGAAGCAGTGCACCGCGAGCGCGGCGGCCACTAGCGACACGGCGAGCACCCGGGTCGGCTGTCCGGGGGAGCACAGGCAGAAGAAGAGCAGCCCCGCGGCAAAGACGTTCCCGCACGCGACCCCGGCTTCCACTCGCACGAAGACCTCGGCCGGGTAGAGCCTTCCCGAAGGCGCGCGGAACAGTTCGCGCAGGTCGCCGGTGCCGAAGAGCAGCGTTTCCGGATTGAGCTGCGACAGCAGCCACAGCCCGATTAGCACGAGTCCGAGATCGATCCGGCGGCCGGGGAGCATGAAGCGCTCGCGCAGGCGCAGCAGCCCTTCCTCGAGACGCAGCGCCCGGGTCCCCGCGACCGCGGCCAGCGTCCCGAGCGCGCCGCCCGCCGCATTGGCGAGCAGATCGAGGTTCGAGGAAGTGCGGCTCGGAAGATAGAGCTGCAGCGATTCGAGGGCGAAGCTCAAGAGGAGCGAGCAGGCCAAGCCGAATGCGAATGCGCCGCCGCCGCGCAACCGGGGATAGGCCGCCAGCGTGGCGAGAAAACCGAGCGGGACATAACCGATGACGTTCACGACGACATCGAACACCGGCATGGGCCGGGTGAAGGGGGCTGCAAGAAAAGCAAACGGCGGCAGACCCCGGTCGCGCCAGCCGGAGAACGGATGCAGGCTCGCGTAGACGACGAGCAGGACGTACGCTACGAACAGATAGCGCGCGAGAGTGGAAGGCTGCTCATGGGCCATGGGCGCAGCATTTTCTCACGGGTGCGCAAGCTCGGTTTCGTACAGTGCGAGCGCGCCGGAGGCGAAAAGCGCAAACGTGATCTGCTCGATCGCTTCGTGCTGCTGCGCGAACCGCCGGCACTCGAGCACGGCGATCTTGGCGGCGCGTTCCATGGGATAGCCGTAGACGCCGCAGCTGATGGCGGGAAAAGCGATCGTGCGGACCCCGTGCGCGAACGCAAGCTCGAGGCTGCTCCGGTAGCAGGAGGCGAGGAGCTGCGGCTCGCCGCTCGCCCCGCCGTTCCAGACGGGCCCGACGGTGTGGATCACGTGCTTCGCCGCCAGGCGATAGCCGCGGGTGATCTTGGCGTCGCCGGTGGCGCAGCCGCCCAGCGTGCGGCACTCGCGGAGCAATTCAGGGCCCGCGGCGCGATGGATTGCGCCATCCACCCCGCCGCCCCCGAGCAGGGTGGTGTTGGCAGCGTTGACGATGGCGTCCATCGCGAGCCGCGTGATGTCGGCCTCGATGGCGTGCAGCCGGACGGGCATCTAGAAATATTCTGTTCCCAGCAACCAGGCGACGCCGGCTATGAACGCGGAGCCCGGGATGGTGAAGATCCACGCCCAGACGATGTTCCCAGCCACGCCCCAGCGCACCGCCGAGAGCTTCTGCACCGAGCCCACGCCGATGATCGAGCCGGTAATAGTGTGGGTGGTGGACACCGGGATGCCGAGCGCGGTCGCGAGGAACAGGGTCATCGCGCCGCTCGCGGAAGCACAAAAGCCGCCGACCGGCTTCAACTTGGTGATCCGCATGCCCATGGTCTTGACGATGCGCCAGCCGCCGAAGAGCGTCCCCAGGCCCATCGCCGCCTGGCAGGCGAGCACCACCCAGAAAGGCAGCGGCTCGCTCGCGGCCGAAAGCCCGGACGCTATGAGCAGCATCCAGATGATGCCCATGGTTTTTTGCGCGTCGTTACCGCCGTGGCCGAGACTGTAGAGCGCGGCGGAGACGAACTGCAGCCGTCGGAACCAGCGGTCCACGCGCCGCGGGGTCGCGCGCGCGAAGATCCAGGACACGGCGATCATCAGGGCAATGGCGAGCATGAAGCCGAACAGCGGCGATAGCACGATCGCCACCGCCGTCTTGAGGACGCCGCTCGCCACTAGCTTGCCGACCCCGGCTTTCGCGACACCGGCGCCGATGATGCCGCCGACCAGAGCGTGAGAGGAGCTGGACGGAATACCGTAGTACCAGGTGATGAGATTCCAGGCGATTGCGCCGCACAGCGCTCCGAAAACGACGTAGTGATCGACGATGGCCGGATCGACGATGCCCTTGCCTATGGTCGTGGCGACCGCGAATCCGAACACGAGAAACGCGACGAAGTTGAAGAACGCCGCCCAGGCGACCGCCCAGTGCGGGCTCATGGCGCCGGTCGAGACGATGGTGGCGATCGAGTTGGCGGCGTCGTG
>WNFF01006313.1_pt1 | contig 18861 bp, 19 predicted proteins | sample 5400441 | NCBI WGS metagenome assembly WNFF01 (sample SAMN13153345, study PRJNA577476) | soil metagenome | isolation source: 120 cm saprolite under Douglas fir tree site 2 hole 3 replicate 1 | place: USA:California | collected 2015-04-18 | reverse complement strand
ACATATACGGGCGGCTTGGCCTTTGTTGATGCGGTTCATCCCCGCGCGTGCGGGGAACGCGATAGTCGGGATTGTTGAGCGCGTCGGTCAGCCGGTTCATCCCCGCGCGTGCGGGGAACGCGCTCCAGATGCGCGTCTCGGTCGTGACTCAGCCGGTTCATCCCCGCGCGTGCGGGGAACGCGGCAGGAGAACTATTCCCGCCGGCAAGGAATTCGGTTCATCCCCGCGCGTGCGGGGAACGCGCCTCTCTGCCGCCACCGGCCCAAGCCGCGAGCGGTTCATCCCCGCGCGTGCGGGGAACGCTGGAACGCTGACGGTCGATATGCGGATGAGTCCGGTTCATCCCCGCGCGTGCGGGGAACGCGACTGCATTAACGGGCGGCATTAAATCCGACACGGTTCATCCCCGCGCGTGCGGGGAACGCCAGAGGGCGAAGAACACGGCCCAGCCGGTGGCGGGTTCATCCCCGCGCGTGCGGGGAACGCTCTTCGTGTAAGCGATTGTGCCAAAGAAGAATTCACGATGTCAAAGAGCGCACCGGCGTTCCGCCTTCGTTCGGTTCGGAGCGCCGCAGGTTCTCAGGCGGGCGGAATCGGTGTGAAACTCACCAGCCGAAAGCCGTCGAGATCGACCGGGATGCGTCGATTCCGTCCACAGGTCTCGAATGCGAAGCCTGCGTCGTTCGGCGCGGCCCAGGCGATGACGGCATTGCCGTCTCCGATCGCGCCCTGCACCTGTTCCCAGATCATCTCGCGCGTCCGGCTGGAATAGGTGCCCACATAAACGCCGGCCCTGACTTCGAGCAGCCAGACGGCCAGTCGCCCACGCAGACGCGGCGGAGCATTTTCAACCACGATGACCAGCATCACCCATCGGCTCCGGATCAGGGAAGGCAGGCCCTTGCGCCTCGGGAGGCGCTTCGGGCGGAACGATCTCACCGGCGGCGAGCATCTCCTCGATCGAGGGAATCAACCGCCCCAAAAGCGCCGTCTTGCGGAAAACGTCGCGGCATGCGCGGCGGACCGCACCTTCGGCACTCTCCTTGAGCTGCCCATGCGCCGCCTGACCGGCGATGCGAAAGGCCTCTGGTACGACGGTCTCAAACTTAAAGACATCCGCAACGTCGTAGACAAATGACAGCGGCTTGCCCGTGTGGAGAAAGCCGATCGCGGGCGCGTATCCGGCGGCGAGCACCGCGGCCTCCGCGAGGCCGTAAAGACATGAGGTGGCAGCGCTGAGGCAGCGGTTGGGAATATCGCCCGTGCCGAAATCCCGGGCGTCGTAGTCGCGCCTTTTCCATTCGACCCCATGGCGCCCGGCGATAAGCTCGTACAGCTTGCGGACCCTAACCCCTTCGATGCCACGCAGTTGATCAACCGAACGGCGCTCCGGAGGCGCTTCCCCAAAGCGCATCGCATACATCTTGCGCACGACCTTCAGCCGGGCGTCCTCATCAAGGGCGAGACGCGCTTGATACAACAGCCGGTCGGAGCGGGCGCCACCAGGCTGGCCAGCCGCATAGACCCTGACCCCCGCCTCGCCGACCCAGATAATCAGCGTGCCCGCACGCGAGGCGAGCGCCACCGCGGCATGGCTGATGCGTGCACCCGGTTCGAGCATCAGGCAGGCAAGACCGCCGATCGGGATGTGCGTCCGGATGCCGTTCTTGTCGACGACCACGAAGGCTCCGTCGAGCACATCGACGTTCCCCTTCTCGATGAAGATGATCGACGAGCGGTCCTTCAGCGGAATAGGCCGCGGCGGCGGCAGGCCGGGAAGCGCGGCGCTGCTCATGGCCGGCGCAGGAGCATCAAGCCGAGACCAAAGGCCTTGCCGCGGCCGAAACCACGGGCGAGCTTGGTAAGGAAAATTTCGGGCTCCCGCACGGTCAGCATTCCGTCGAAATCAATGACACTCAACCTCAGCGCATTCTTGGCGCTGTGGCGGATCGTCAACGGCTCATAGCCGTCGACCGCGATGCCGCTGTCATCGAAGTCAAAGCCTGCCGCCGTCCCCTGGCACCGCAACCAGGAGAGGCCTTCACTCTGGATGATTTCCTTCCGGCGCTCGGCACGTTCATGCTTCGGGATCGCGTTGAGAGCCGCCATCACGACATCGTCGCGCTTGCCGGCCCGTTTATCGCCACGCGGACGGCCGATGGTCGCATTGGCGCGAAGGCTGAAGACGAGCCTGTCGCCGGGCGACAAGGCGGGTTCGAATGCTTTCGTCTCGACGGTGAACAGCTGATGCCGGTCTTCGGGCGGACGGTTGGAAAGCACATAGAAGCGTCGCGCATCATCCTCGCGCCAGAGGAAGTCCCGCGTGCGGTCCTCACGGTCGGCGAATAGTGTCCAAACGAGGCGACGGGACGCCTCGCTGCGGTGCCGGCCAGCGGTATCGAACAGAATCGGCGCGAGGGTTGCAACCGACGGTTCCGCGCGCAAGCTAATGCGGCTGAGAAAAAGCGCGCTCATGCTTCTCTCCCATCGACAATCGCTTCGGAACGAAGACCGAACTGCCAGCGTCGACGGCTTTCAAGCGCATCGCGCCGGCGCTCGACGCGCATCCGATCAGCGCTCGCGCCATCGAGATCGAGCGCCAGAACCGACGGCAATCTGTGGAGATGCAGGCCACGGAGGAATTCTGTCTGTTCCGGCGTCCGGGCTGCAACATAGGTCCGTATGGCAAGATTCGGATCGTTGGCTTTCACGGTTCGAGGGTCGAGCGGCACACTCAGCGGACACGCCTTGCGCCCGAAATAAAGCGTGAATTGTGGCCGCTTCAGAGCGTCCGCAAACTGGCCGAGGCTCCACTTTGCTGCTTCACGCGCCCAAAGGACCACCAGATAGGCGGGGTCGGTCCGATATTCACGCACCGACAGAATGGTGCCAAGGTCATCGACCGCCAGTTCCTCCCGCCGGGTCGCGAAGCGACGGTTCCTGCGCTGTGGCGGCATCTGGGCTGTGTGATAATCGAACAGCATGCGCCCGGACGCGATCTCGCCGAGACCGAGCCCGTAGCCGTCGGCGAGCGCCGTGTGGGCTGCTTCGTCGGACCGATCGAGCCCAAGGCCTGCCGCGAGGAGCCCGAGGATCGCCGATTTGCCGGGCCGGTCGAAACCGGCGCGCCGCTCGCCGACCGCAACGCCACCCATGGCGCCGAGCGGCGCATGGAGCAACAAGACGAGGTGCTCGCCCACGGCTCTCACCCGGCGGTCGCGAAGGCGATTGCCTCCGCAAGCGTGCCCTCGCCACCGACCTTCATGGTGTAGCAATCGTCCGCACAGGCACCGTAGGCTTGGTCCATGTTCTGTCGGAACGTTTGGAGTTTTTTAACCGATGCGGCAACGAGATCGGCGTCGCTGATGGGCTTGGCAAAAGCGGAGCCCAACGTACGCGGCTGCTGCGAGCCCTTCTCAACGAGAAGATATTCGGCCCGAGCGCGACTCGCGAAGCTTGCTTGCTTGCCGCCCGGCGACACCGTCGCCAAGGCTTCGGCCAGTGCCGCGACAGCGGACTTGGCGATGCCGTCATTGCCGCCAAGATTGGCGACAAGGAGATCGGTGTCGATGCAGACATAGAGATAGAACAGGCCCGATCCGAACCCGAGTTCGCCGACAAAGCCAGCGCCGGCGTCTTCCGCCTTGGTTTTCAGGTCGTCGACCGCGGTGTAGAAGTCGTCCTCGACGGTGACGCGGTGCGTCGTATAGGCGTGGGCGACCTGCACGGCCGCTTCGCGGTTGAATTCCGCGTTGTCGGCGAGCATCCGGCCAAACATAGCGATGTCGGCGGCGGTGTCGACCTTTGCCAGAATGGCGTTGGGCTGCGGATCGATCGCGCCTTCCGCCAGCGCCGCATCCGCCAGAGCGAACGCTGCCTGACGCTCCTGCGGCGAGATGAAGGCAAGCTGGCGAATGTAAACGGAGTTGTCCGCCTTTTCGTCCTCAAGCTTGCCGAAAACCTCGGCAATCTTGCGGGCGGTCGCCGTCGCGGACTTCTCATCCATGCCTTTTTCGATGAGATATTTGTTGACGTCCGCACCCAGGCGTTGGGTGCGTTGCGCCAAATGTCCGTCGAGCTTCGCCCTGAAGATCTCCGACGTGCGAACCGCACGCTTCAGCGCCTGCGACGAAATGCGCAACCTCTCCACGCCGCCGATGATCGCCGTCTTCGGCCGGCCTGTGTCGTCGCGGTTGAGATTGGCTGGCGGATAGAACGTCAGGAAATGGAGTTGGAGGAAGCGGGCCATGGCGATCAATCCTCATCGTCGGGTGAAGCGGTACTGTCCTGTTTCGGCGCGGCAATGCCGGCGCCGTAATAGTCGAAGGCCCATCGCATGCGGCGGCGCTCGGACCAGTCGAGAAGACTCGACGCCACGTCGCCGACATCGATGTCCTTTTTCCCGGCAAGCGCCACGGCGCGACGGAACGTGATCATGAGATCTTGGTCCTCGGTCGCGGCAAGCAATCGCTTGAAGCGCAACTCACTCATGAGCCGACGTTCGCTACCCTGGCCAAGCATTTCGGCAAAGCGGCGACGAAAGCTATCGTCGTCCTTCCGGATGTGGGCAAGAACGGCGGCCGTAACGGCAACGCGAGGGAGACGACGGTCGAAATCGATCCGGCTGAATCCGAGCTTCTTGTAAAGATCGAAAACACTTGGCTCTTCGAGGGCGTCGATTGGCGTCGCCGCGCGCCGCAGCCGGGCTAGCGCGGCCGGATCGCGGGCAGGATTCGGAGTGCGGTCTCTCCTGGTGTTCTGAAGCGTCTCCCACCAGCGGCGGGCGATTTGAGCCCATTGTGGTTTTGGATCGTCGTGCGTGGTCATGCGGCTTTGCCCTTCCTGGTCTTGATCTCGGGCACGGGGAGTTGCAGGTGCTTGAACAACTCGACACCGCGCACGCCATAGCCGAGCAACGTGCGCACCAGAAAGCGCCGCCCATCGACCACGCGCTTCACATTGGGCGAGAGGGCGTCCTGCATCGGCGCCATGTCGTCGAATATGGCGAGCGACGCGCGCTCCATATCAGCACGCCAGGTTCGGGCGACTGGCGTTGCCGCATCCCCGGTAAGTTCCTCCGCAGGCATCGTGGAAAAGGCGTTCAGGGTCGCAAAGAAGCGGTCGTTGGTATCTACCCAAAAGCGATCACGCGCAGTGGTGAGCGGCGTAGTGTCGTTGAGACGTTGAATTCGCTTGTCGGCATCCTCACCATAAAGCGCGATCTTCACGGCGTGGCCGAGCGCCTTCGCCACCTCGTTCGCGGCTGCCACGAAGTCGCGGGCCTTCTCCGCAACAGCTTCGCTGCCGTCTTCAGGAACCGTGATGTCTGGCGTCTCCGCCTCGATGAAACTAAGAACCTTGGCTTGCCCTCGTACCATCGCATAGCCAGCCGCCACCAGTCGGAAGCTACGCTTATCGCGCGGCAGATCGTCCTTGCGGTGCGACGTGAACAGTGAAATGCACGCGGCCGGCTCTCGCAACTTGTCATTGTCTCCATATAGCAGCGCCATCCATTGCCGGTAGCCGAAGTGCCCGTCTTGTCCAAGAACCGGATAGAGACCGGGATCATGTGGTTTGCGCTTGTGCGGCGTCAGCGGATGTCGCCCGCCCCAGGCGTTGTAATTCACGCTTTGCGGGAGAGTGCGAAAGGTGCGGACGATCACGCTATCGATCTCTCCGGTCAGATCGCAGGGCGAACGTTCAACGTTCGCCGTAAAATCAAGCCGAATGCGGCGCGGCATGCCGAAGAACACTAATCTCCAATCAACATCTTCTGGCGTGACAGGTTTCGAAAGACATGTGGGTGCAAGCCATGGGAAAATCTGGGGCATCCCGACTGATGCAGGTGGCTTCTCACCGACCGGCACATTAACCCAGAGCCGATGCCATAGCGTTATCGGGGCTTTCAGCACGACTAAGGTCGTGAGCGGACCACCGCCGCGTAACGAAGGACGATACCCCCGGCCTCCCGACGGCGCCACCGTTTGAAGCGTCAGTAACGCAGACGCGGCAGCGCGTCTGGATAGAACCAGGACACGCCCGGCTTTGACCAGAAACGCAGTATTCTTCTTCACCGCCTCGGCCCCGGGCGCCTCAATTAGCAGCGCTTCGACGGGCGTCGGTTTGGTCGCGAAATCCTCGTAGTCCTGATACGCCCGCGACCCCTCGCCATCGAAATTGAATACGGCTTCGAACTGACCGAAGGCGATTTCGAGTTCGGCTTTCGATGGCGGTTGCGTCCACCATCCAGCCCAATCGTCGCGCGGCGCACAAGCAACCGTGAGAAGCCCGATCAGGAACTCGAATGTGGCGCAGCGGAAATCCGCGCGCGAAAAATCAAGGTCGAGGATGGGATCGGCGTTGATCCCATCCGTCAGGTCCGCCGGCCGGATGCAGCCGCGCCGCCCTGAAGCTCGGATCACCGGAAGCCATGGGGTGGAGATCAAATTGAAGGTGTGCCCGTTGTCCATGCCTCGCGCCCTTGTGGGCGCGCAGCGTCACTGGTGAATTGCGGTTTAAGCAAGGTGGAAGGAATTGATATTCACAACTCTCCTAGGATCAGGCCTGTGTTGGTCGAATACGTGACCTCAACTCCGGATTGTTTCGAATTTCGCGCCGTTCCGCGCCACGAGTCGCTTCGTTTCTGCAATGCAATCAGCGGCACAACACGCTCCGCCTCCGGCCAGCGCGCCTTGGCGACTTCGATCGCGGCGGCGATCAACGGGGCGCTTCCGCCCTCGCCCGCGATTCTGCCCACCCGAACTGATACCTCAGACAATGCCCAGGCTCGCCATGGCTCATCGGCTTCCGCCCAGGGCAGCACGTCGCCATCGACCACCCGCCCAAGCCTGATACGCATGCTGTCATTCGAAAGTCTTGTCGGCGTACGGACATCGGAATCCCACGCCCCCGCATCTGCCCGATACCCCACTTGTCCTCGGCCGCCTTGCGGACGCAGAAGCAATACGTTCGTCTGCGCGATCGCCGACGCCGCGGATGTCTCGCCCTCCGCACGCAATTCGCGAGGAAGGAGCGCCGCGGGCGCCTCGTCGCGGTTTGCTTCGTCGTAGACCGCTTCTATTAGTGCACGCACGCCGCCGGGTGTTTCGATCCCACCGGCGCGAAACAGCGCGCGGGCGCTACGCCAGAGCAGCGCATGATCGGGATATACTGGTGCACCCCGGCCGAGCACGCGGTTCGCCCAGTCCTTGTCGGGTGCGTCGAAGGGGTCCCCGGACAGCACGACAAGTTCCGGTCCGCCGATCGGCCGCGAATTGCGCGCATGCCGCCACAGCCGCCCGGCGCGCTGGATCATCAGATCGATGGGCGCGAGGTCCGTGACCATCAAGTCGAAATCGAGGTCGAGGCTCTGTTCTATGACTTGGGTGGCGACGAGCACTTGCCCGCGGTGTGTCTCGGAACCGGAGTCACGTTCTCGGCCGAACCGGGACATCACCTCCGCTTCGATGCGCTGGCGATCGCTCCTGGCGAAGCGTGCATGAAACAGCAGCGGATCAAGTCCCGCTTCCCGCAGCCGGTCGCAGGTAGCAATCGCCTCGTCGACGCTGTTGCGGACGAAGGCTACTCTCGCGCCCGCCTGCGCCGCTATGACGACGCGTGCGAGCGCGCCGGCAAGGTCGTTGACCCTCGTGGCGGTCACGAAGCGCGCGAGCCCCTGACGGATCGGCTGCGGTACTTCGCCGACATTGGTCGGTCCTACGATCGTAACGAGCGGATATTCAATCACCCCTAAATCGACACGGGTGCCGGGGTCCGCCGAAACGCCCTTGTGAAATGCTGCCGCAAGTTTGCGCCGCATGGCCTTCGGCAACGTCGCGGACAGGATGATTGCCGACCCGCCGAGCGCGGCGTGGAACTCCAATAGCGTTTCCAACTCGCGCATCATGTAGGCATCGTAGGCGTGCGCCTCGTCGATAATGAGCACCCGGTCGGCGAGGCCCCAGAGACGTAACGACTGGTGCTTCACCGGCAGGATAGCGAGCAGCGCCTGGTCGATCGTGCCGGCTCCGATGTCCGCCAGGAATGCCTTGCGCCGATCGTCGGCGATCCAGTCGGCGCACTCGGCGGATGATGGACGATCCTCGCCACCGCCATCGCTCCTGCCATCTTGCGACCGCACCCGAGCGGCAGCGTTCACGACGCTATTCCGGAATCTCTCATGAAGTGCGCGATGGCTGTGCGCGAGAACGAGCGACGGCGCGGCATCATCCCTGAAGAGACGGCGAAAGCTGGACCCGAGCCGTGCGTACATGGCGTTTGCCGTCGCCTCGGTCGGCAACGCCACATAGAGTCCGTTTGCCCGACCTGCTGCCATCAATCGATGCGCGAGTGTCAGCGCCGCTTCCGTTTTGCCCGATCCCGTAACATCCTCGATGACAATGAGCGTAGGTCCCTCCGGCAACGGCGTGGTCTCGGCGAAGATTTGCACTGGGCTCGGAGTTCGAACGTCCGGGAACAGTTGTGACATCCCGCTGAAATGTTTGACCTCTGCCGGCAAGATGCCGGCTTCCGCGACGGCCCGCGTCGCCGCATGTTGGGCTTGGTGCCAGTAGCGTTCGAAGGTCTTGTCGTCTTCCATCGGCGGGACGTAGGGAAACCAATTTTCCGCCGATCCGATCCAATCCGCGAGCACGAACAAGCCAGCTATGCCGACGCCGAGAACGGCGAGCGCGCTCGCCGGCCGGCGCGGCAACGCGGCAGGCCGCAACAGTGCAAACATCGCCTGCATGTGCGCTTGCGCCGCCGCGACGCACGTATCGCAGACATCGTTTGGACCGAACGAGCGCCGCGCGGCTTCCTCCGGAGGTCGTCCATGGTGACCTGCGAGAGCACAGAATAAGATTTTACGCTCGTTGGTGCTCCATTCCGGCATTACTGTTTCGAAAATATCGCGACATGATCCATCGTCGGAGAAAGCGAGAAGGAATTGGAAGCCGGTGATTACATGACTGTTGCCCGGTGCGACCGCGCGATAGGGACCCAGAGAACCCGCGGGCCAATGGTTCGACGATTTCGCTTGGAACACGCGTGAATATTTGCCGATGTCATGAAGCGTGAGGAAAAACGGCAAGGCGCTTCTAAGCGGATCGACCCCGATGCCGACTGCACCCGCGATTCTTCTCAGCCGCTCTCGATCACGAGCAACCAACTCCGCACCGACAGCCGCAACATCAAGCGAATGATATACGATTGGATGAAACCCAACTCTGCCTCGGCTAGTCGCGTTGGCCTTACCCCAGAAGGGTAAAATCGACGCAACCTTCTGACGCTCAAAATTGCTCTTCATATTGGCTGTCCAAAATCGACTTTGCCTTGAATGAGGTTTCGAGCCCCTCTCTTCCAGTTCAAGCAGGAAGCTCCCTCCCTAACCCGGATCATGCACCACGCGAGGCGTTTTTGCACGTCTGGCCGACGGTCGCGCGCCGGCGATCGGTCCGTTTGGATCGGTGTGAGGGAACACTCGATCACACGCGCGCCGATCTTGATCAGGCGCTCCCGGATCGTTGCGAACTCAGCCGTCGCAAGCGGGCTCGTCTGCGGGATCGCGGCGCGCACGCCATGCATCAGCCAGAACGCGGCGGTGTGGAGAACGAGCCGTACCTGATTGGCCGTCGCGCTGTGACACGACATGCGATCCGACGCCAACTGCGCTTTGTGCAGGCCACGGCGAACGGTGCCGGATCGAGAGAAGAAAGGTAAAGCTATGACTACCCGTGACAACCTCAAAATCATCCGCGAAGTGGTGCGCGGGCGGCTTGAGATTACCAAAGAGACCTCCGATAAGGGGGCGCGGATCACCATCTATGCCGATCGGGTCATTGCTATCCTGGCGGTCGCTCTGATCGTGGTCGTTATCTAGACGGCCCACGCCCACAGCTGCCTAGCCGTCTGCAAGGGGAACCCCTTGCAGGCGGCGGTCCGCGAGGCGCATCATGACGCTGCTTCCATCAGATCGTAATCCGCTCGACCTCATCGAGCGTGATCTCGTCGCCGGTGCGGTCGTAGAGCCTGGTGGTGCGCGGGCTTTCGTGCGCCGCCATGAGCTGGGGACGAGCGGGCCAGATGAATTTGGTTGCGGGGAGCGGATTTGAACCGCTGACCTCAAGGTTATGAGACCGGCCGCTGCAAACATGCCTCGTCGGTCTGAGGCGGAGCCTCGTTAGTGATCAACGCTGATCGCAAAGGCCTATCGGTAAACGAGGGCCGATCGTGCGCGGGAAGTCTCGCGGCGGGTCGGAATATCGCTTCTGGCGGCGAGCGCTAATCAGACAAGCCAACCGGATTGCGTTGAACACGATTGATCCCGATGGGAATGTTCGTGATTCCAAGGCGTTTCCCAGGGTTTTCGGGGGCTTTCGCGCCTGTCTTCGGCAATCATTCAATGGCAACGGCCGCGCACCGACCATGCGTCGGAACGTGATGACCGACTTCGTGAAGGCTGCATGTGACATGCATCTTTTGCAAGTCGGCCTGTGCAAAGCCTTGAACTTCGCGATGCGGATCGAAGAGCAAGCAGAGCTTCCCATGATTGAGCGCATCGAGCGCGCTCTGGTCTTGCTCGCCTATTTCATTGAACTTGACGGGGACGTGCATGTCCCGATGTACGAGAAGTTCGAGGCGGAACTTGAGGAATTGAAAAAGAAGGAAGACACGAAGGCGCGCGCTCGACAGCGGCTCCTCTCCTACGCCAAATCCCGAAATACAAGGTTGCGTCCCCAAGGCGATGCCCGCGTTAGTGGCGTCTCCGGCATCCTCGACGCCTCTTATTCGGAGGCACCCTCGATCTCCGCCAAATCCGGCGCCTTGAAAGCAATCCGCTGAAGGTATTTGAGCTTCAGTTCGAGCGATGGACCTTTTCCGTACTTCGGTTTGTAGGTCTTATGGCCCATCAGGTTGTCGATCAGGCTGTCCGGCGCTTCGGCGGCGACGAGGCGGTCCTTGAAGCTGTGGCGCAACGAATAGAGCGAATGATCCTCCGTGGGTCGAAGGCCGTTTTCCAGAAGATACTTGTTGACCGTCGCAGACAAATTGGAGGCCCTGTCGCGATAGCGCGGGAAGCCTTGCGGACGGATCTTCACGGCGGCCAGGGCTGCGCCGAGCAGCGGAATTTCTCTCTGGGAGTCTTCGGTCTTCAACCGACGCCCATCCGGTAAGATCTTCACGTAGGGAATCTTCACATCAAGAAGAATCGCATTTTCTTGCAGATTGACGACCTCGGAAATGCGCATCCCAGTGTCAGCTATAATGTATAGAACGAGTCGGGCGTCCTCGTTCAAGCCTGCCAGGGCGTCTTTCGCAAGAAGCCGGTTCTGGATGAAGTCCGTTTCATAGGCAGGTTGAGACGCCGCCGGATACTCATTTCCTTCAGCATGCGGCTTAGCTGGCCGATATCCTTGTTTGCGGTCTTCGCCTCAACTTCGTCCTCGGTCACGCGACCACGCCACCAATCGCAGTAGTCGATGGCATCATGTCGGTCAACTCACCAGTCAATCTCGGTTGGCAGCGTCGTCCTACTGGCCGGCTGTGGCGCGCCAATCCAGGCGACGCGCAGTGCGAGACTTGGGTCGGACCCTGGCTCGCGAAATCCTTGCCGCGACACCGAGCATCGATGCTCGTGGATCAATTGGCCTACGTCGAGTCATGCCCACTAATCGAGAGCTTTTGCGAGGCGGTTTCCGCTGAGCGGACGAATGCTAGGGCAAAAGTGGAGGCTGGATTGAACAAGGTCGCCACGCGCGTTACGCGCGGCGCGATTTCCTTGAGCAGTTCAACCCATTTCCCGCCCATGGTCGTTTCCAAATTCGTGAAGCCGGTGGAGTTGCCGCCCGGACGAGCCAGGCTCGCGACAAAGCCGCGCTCGACGGGCTCGCTCACCCCCGTGAAGACGATCGGCATTGTGCGCGTTGCTTGCTGCGCCGCCGTCAATGCCGGGCCACCATCGGCCAAAATCACGTCCGGCGTCAGGCGGAGGATTTGCGCAACTGCGGAGCGGGCCTGTTCAAGGTCGTTCACGCCCAACCGGTATTCGATCGCGAGATTACGCCCAACTGCCCACCCCAGCTTTTCAAGGCTCTCCAAACGCTGCCAGCGCATCAAGCACCAGATCAAGCACGGCCTGCCAATGATCCGGGCCGTCGTTGGGGTCTAGCTCGGCCACGTGATTGAGCATCGCGAACTGCTCTTGCTCGCGGCGCCATTGATCCCTCATCCGCGCATCCGTCTGTAGCGCCTGCTGGAAACGCTCGTCGCCAAAATCGCCGGGCGGATAATTGCTGCGCTCTGGCGCCTGGGGTTTCAACATCATGTCGTTGCCTCCTCCTTCAAACCGGCCACGTGGCCTATTTACACCTCCGCAAATTTGCGGCTTTGCATGTCACAGCCCCGGCCGCGCGAGCAGGGCAAACAGGCCGCGCCACCCTCAGTAGGTGCCGGGGGCCGGAGACCAGTCCTACGTGGCGACTACCGCAGGGGGCGCTATCGCCGAAACACCCGCTTGCTCAAGCGCCACTTCGCGTAGGCAGTCCACCAATGCTAAAGTCGCCCGTGGAGGCGTGGCGGAGCGGGAGAGCAGCATGCCGAAGGCGGTACGTATCACGGGCCGGAAAGGCACGGTCGCAAGGCTCGCTGAGCCAAATTCGTTAGCCATGAGAGCGTTGACCAGCGCCACCCCCAAGCCTGCCTGCGCGCTGCCGCAAGCTGCCGCGCTCGTTCCGCTTTCTATGCGCACCTGCATGGCCACACCTGCCTGCTCGAATGCTTCATCGATCAGGATGCGCGCAGGGTAACGACGTGAAATCAGGATTAGCGGATGGCCGGCAAGGTTCTTGGGCGCGAGGGCTTGGCTGGCCGCAAGCGGGTGGCTCGATACCATGGCAGCAACGATCGCTACGTCAATGAGAGGGATAACTCTGATGCCGGGGTGATTGACTGGTAGCAGAGACACAGCGAGATCCGCATGCGCATTTGCCACGAACTCGGCTGCCGCCTCCGTGGTCCTCATCTCGATGATAATTGGGATCTTCGGAAAATCCTTCTCGAAAAGACCAATGGCGCGGGGCACGAGTCGGTAAGCGAGGCCCGGCGAAACGACTAGGCGGATCGGGCGCGTCACGACTCTTGAGAGGCGCCCAGTGTAGTCGGATAATACCTCCAAGCTTTCGAATGCCCTTTCCACCTCCTCAAGCAAGAGGTGAGCATCGTGCGTAGGAATTAGACGTCTACCCTCCCGCCGGAAAAGAGGCACCATGATGCGGGCCTCGAGCTCTTTCAAGAGACGCCACACAGATGGCTGCGAGAGGTTGAGGGCGCGGGCCGCACCAACCGTCGTCCCGGAACTCATGACGGCGCGAAACACCTCCAGCTCGCGAAGATTGATCATTACCTTTCGTCCTGGTCTTGCCGTCGCGAGTCTGCTTAATTTTGATGCTTCAAGCGCGATTTCGTAGCTTTGTCTTCTCCAAGCGGGCTCGGCCCTCTCGGGCGCTCCAGCCCCTATCGTCGGCCCCTATCGTCGGCAATGCGCGATCAGCCGCTGGACGAAGGCGCTGCACTGTTCGAGTTCAGCGATAGCAACCCATTCATCAGCCTTGTGAGCTTGGTTGATAGAACCTGGACCGATCACAACGGTGGGAATGCTCGCAATATACTGGAAAAGGCCACCTTCTGTCATGAATGACACCTTCTGATGATGTTGGTGGCCAGCCAGAGCCTTGGCGAGCCCGACCAGGTCGGCATCCTCAGGGGTATCGAGACCAGGCGTGTCAGCATACGTCTCGAACTCGAAGCCTGCGAGCGGATCGACGCAGCGCATCCGCGGTTCCAGAACATCGTGTGCGAATTGCTCGATGGCGCTGACCAGTAGGTCGGGATCGTCCTCCGCTAATGTTCGAAATTCGAAAAGAAACTCCGCATGGGACGGGACCACGTTTAGCGCCGTGCCGCCCTTGAACAGGCCGACATGTCCGGTCGAGTGCGGGATGTCGTAGAGATAGTCGCGAGCGCCGCTTGCTGCCAACGCCTCCGACATGCGCGTGATCTCTGAGATCAGACGCGCACCCCATGTGATCGCATTTACGCCGTTCGGAGCCAATGACGAGTGGCATGTGAGCCCGTTCACCCGCACCCGAATGTTGCGCTTGCTTTTGTGGCCGATGACCACGCTCATGAGCGTCGGCTCGCCGACGAAGCAGCCTGTGGCGCGCCAGTTCCGGCTACCCATGAGGCGGCAAAGCTCCCTTGCGCCGATGCAGCCGACCTCCTCATCGTAGGTCAGCGCCAAATGCAATGGGCGTTTCAACTGGGCCGCCGCCATCGCTGGCGCATGAGCGAGGCAGACCGCCAAGAACCCCTTCATATCGCAAGCACCGCGGCCGTAGGCGCGACCACCCTCGACGCGCAACTTGAACGGATCACTCGCCCAGATTTGCCCGTCGGCGGGAACCACGTCCGTGTGTCCGGAAAGAACGTAGCCGAGCTCGCTCGCAGGCCCAATGCTGGCCAGCAGGTTGGCCTTGGTTCTGGTCGCGTCGAGAAGTCGCTCTGTCGCGAACCCGTATCCTCGCAAATAGGCCTCCACCCAATCGACCAAGTCGAGGTTCGATTTGCGGCTCGTCGTGTCGAAGCGCACGAGCTGCGTGAGAATGTCGAGGGTGCGTTCCATGACCTTGGGCTGCGTGGCTATAGTCAGCGTATCCGTTCGGGTTACTGTTGTTTTGCGAAATAGCTGACGCATTGACCTTGGTTCTGGAAGGGACCGGGCGATGAGACGAATTTTCGCCATCCCCCGTCTTTGCAGGCGTCCTTCCCTGAATTCGCGCTCGGCGGCTGAATGAAAATACCGAACGCAATGGGGATAAGGCCGACCGGGACTGTGCTGACCACCGTATTCGTCGCAGTTGCGATTACTGACACGGTGTTGTCGTTGAAGTTCGCGACATAGACCTTGCTGTTGCTGCCGTCCGGGGTGACCGCCACGCCCCAGGGAAGGCTGCCGACTGGGATCGTGCCGACCACCGTGTTGGTCGCGGTGTCGATTACCGATACGGCCGAGGCACCGTTCGTGACATAGACCTTGCTGCCATCCGGGGTGATCGCCACGCCAATAGGGAAGACAATAGGGAAGTTGCCGACCGGGATCGTGCCGACCACGGTGTTGGTCGCGGTGTCGATTACCGATACGGAGGCCGAGACCTCGTTCGCGACATAGACCTTGCTGCCGTCCGGGGTGACCGCCACGCCAACGCAGTTGCCGACCGGGATCGTGCTGACCACCGTATTGGTCGCAGTGGCGATCACCGATACCGTGTTTGTCCCCGGGTTCGTGACATAGACCTTGCTGCTGTCCGGGGTGACTGCGACGCCGGTAGGGCCGTTGCCGACCGGGATCGTGCCGACCACGCTGTTGGTCGCGGTGTCGATCACCGACACGGTATTCGAGCCGGTGTTCGCGACATAGACCTTGCCGCCGTCCGGGGTGACTGCCACGCCGCGGGGTAGAATGCCGACCGGGATCGGCAAGCCTGTCACCGTGTTGGTCGCGGTGTCGATCACCGACACGGTGTTCGAGGCGGCGTTCGTGATATAGGCGTTCTGCGCAGATGACGGCGCGGCGCCGAAGATAACCGCCACAACGCCGATAAACGCTGCGGAAAAAGAACGTGCCATTTTCATCCTCCCTTTGCCATGACCGACACCCATAGGCCTCACGCATCGCGCTGGCCTGAACGAATTCTCCCGGTATGATTTGCTACGCCGTCGCATCGGCCCTGTCGGGCCCAGAAAGCTATGTTGCTGACTTTCGCTGACCCTCCCGGGCCGCGACGCGGTGGAGGCGATCTCCACGAACGGCGGGCTTGGCAGTTCGGCGCCGTACCAGAACGCGTCGATCTCGCGAGCGAGCAGCTTCTGCACGAGGTCGGCGGGCGAACCGGTGACGACGGTTGGTTTCAACCCCAGCCCGTCGGCTAAACCGCGGAAGAAGACTTCGCCTGGTCCTTGCGCGGGGCCGACACCGACACGCTTGCGGGCGAGGTCGCGTAGGGCGCCTATACCCTCCTCTTTCAGGGCAATGGTCGGGAACGGTGTTTCGTACATAGGTATCACCGTCCGTATGTCCCTGAGTGTTCTTCCGGCGAACTGCCCCCTTCCGTTCCAGGCGTCGTAGCCTGGGCCGAGATTAAGCGTCGCCATCGGAACTTGCCCGCTGTTCACGAGTTCGGCGTTCTCGTTCGAGCCGTTGGTCTGCCTGATGTCGAGATCGACCGGCACGCGCTTCGCGACCACCGGAGCGACGGTGCGTGCGAAACCGAGAAATGCACTGCCCGGCCCGGCCGTCGCCAGGCTGAGGGTGGTTCGCCCGGTCTGTGCCCCAACCCCGCTCGTTCGCAGCAACGCGGGGAGCGTCAAGGCAACGACGAATTGCCGGCGCGTCAAACGATTTGTTGCCATAAAGGCCCCCACTAATCTCCAGGCGCGACTTGCTCAATCCAGGGTGACGCCGCTCGCCTTCACGATCGGAGCCCATTTCGCGCGCTCGTTCTCGAGAAAGGCGGCCGTGGTTTCCGGCCCAGCCGCGACGACTGTCGCGCTCAGCTCGGTCAGCCGCTCCCGCGCTTGAGGGTTCTCCAGGGCCTTCACGGCGGCTTGGCTCAAAGTGTCGACCACCAAGCGGAGCGTCCCTTTTGGCGTCAGCAGCGCGACCCAGCTATAGCCAATGAAATCGGGAATGCCGGCCTCGGGCGAAGACGGTGCGTCCGGCAATTGCGGAATTCGCGTCTCGCTCGAGACGACTATAGCGCGGATGGCGCCAGCCCTGATGTGCCCCAGGGAAGTCGGAACGTTGTCCACCATAAGCTGAACCTGGCCAGCGACGAGATCCTGCAGGGCCGGGCCCGCACCGCGATACGGGATGTGGGTCATCTCAGCATTGATGAGGCGGCCGAACCAATGCGCCTGAAGGTGGCCGATGCTGCCGTTGCCTGGCGATGCATAGTTGAGTTTGTCAGGGTTGGCCTTCGCGTAGTCGCGCAAATCGGAAACTGTCTTGACGGGGACGGACGGGTGAACGACGAGCACGTTCGGAACGTTGACTAAGTGGACGAGGGGCTGGAAGTCTTTCGCGGCGTCAAATGCGAGCTTGGTGTAGAGGCTCGGGTTGATGGCATGGGTCGACACGGTTGCGGCGAGTATTGTGTAGCCGTCCGGCGCCGACTTCGCGACCTCGGCCGAGCCGATGCTCCCGCCTCCGCCAGGCTTGTTCTCGACCACCACTTGCTGGCCGAGCACCTTGGACATTTCGGCAGCTACAATACGGGCGACGACATCCGTCGAGCCGCCCGCTGCAAAAGGTACGACGAGTCGAATCGCACGGCTTGGAAAGGTTTGAGCGAATACTTCTGAGTTCGGAACAGCGCCCTCCATGAGGACTGCTGATAGCGCACTCAGAATGCAGCGCCGGTAGATCGACATTTGGTACCCGCTTTTCCAATCCGCTTGAGCGACAACAATTGCGAATTAGAAACAAGACTCTCTCGGGCGTCCAATTCTATATTGTCATTGATATATTCGCCGGACGAATAAGGTTCAGCACCCCGGTGCCGAGCGTCTGATTGACCCTGAGAAGCTGGGTCAACACCGACTCCGCCGGGCAGTCCCTACGCCTTCGTCTCGCGCCTGGCTGCCTTGGCCAGCTTCACTGCGCCGGACGCGACCTTCTCGGCGAGATGATCCTCCAGGACCATGGCGAGGTACGTCGCGAGCTTCCGGGGCCAGTAATTCGTGGCTTGGGCCGACCAAGGCTGCGGTCAAGTTAAATACGCTGCTTGATCTGCGTGGCAGTATTGCTGATCCAAAGCATGAGCGCCATGCCGAATTAAAGGAATGGTGGGGCTCGGAGCCTTTTGATCCCGACACCGTCGATACTGCCCCCATTGAGAACGCGTTCGCCAATCTCGCTCGCCGCTCCTCCAAATCATCTCGCTTTAAACAATAGTCTTGGGGCGGGGCAGAGAAGCCCAGTGATGTATTCCCGTTCCCACTTATGCGTGGAACGGATCGTACGAAATGGGATGGTGTCGAACTGGATTCGAACTTGAAATGCAAACCACCTGTCAAATTCCGGATATTGAAAATTCATGCAGCAGAGACTCGTCGAGGAAAACGCCCCCCTCGGTGGGAAGCGCCCGATTTTCCTCGCCAAAGACCCGCCCATTGCCCATTGCCCGCTAACCCTCGGGAATGTCGGCGGTTCTCCCACACCTGGAAATCACACCGCAGAGACCGGACTGGCTGGCTGGGGCGCCAGGATTCGAACCTGGGAATGGCGGAATCAAAATCCGCAAAATGCCTTAGGGGTCTTGCCTGATGCCTGCTTCGGGTCATTCCCGCCATGCACGCACGGTCGAGCAGTCGGCTCAACCCGAACACCACTTTGTCTGGACTTGCAACAAGGACACGAAAGAACATGTGGTCAATGACGGGAGCGTGGTCGCAATCATGCGGATCACGGACTTGAAGGCGTGAGGCTTGGCACAATAGCACTCTGAATTATAACTACGGGCCCGTTTCGCGGGCGTCCGGAGATGTGCCGCAGAGCTTCTGCATGCGGCTCTGCGCTCCCAGCGGTGGCCCCCCCACCGGGGCCAGCGGCAAGCGCATCCACGGCGCTATATGGCACATTGGCGAGGCTGGCGTAGCGCTACCCACCGTGCGGCTCGCCGGCGCTTCCGGAGTCGGATGGACGCCGGACGCACCGGAGGCGTGATCGGTGGGTCTGAGTAGCCGCCCGGCACGTCAGCTATCGGAGCAAGTCCCGCCGCGGCGGTCACGAAGCTCGATGGCGC
>WNFF01012969.1_pt1 | contig 18865 bp, 5 predicted proteins | sample 5400441 | NCBI WGS metagenome assembly WNFF01 (sample SAMN13153345, study PRJNA577476) | soil metagenome | isolation source: 120 cm saprolite under Douglas fir tree site 2 hole 3 replicate 1 | place: USA:California | collected 2015-04-18 | reverse complement strand
CGACGACGAAGGGTGCCTGTGCCGCAATTGTCTGCTGGCCAAGATCGAAGCGTTGCAGAATCCCACCAAAAGTAAAGAAGCGTAAATCCTCAATCGATTTGAACCGCTGGACCGCCGGTGGTCCCGGCAACTTCCGCCAAGCGCGCGACAACAGCCCGAGCAACCCGGTAGAGACTTTTCGCGCCTGCGCCGTCTTCCCCGAGCGCCGCCACCGGCTTGCCGGTGTCCCCGCCAATGCGAATGCGCGGATCGATTTCCACTTCGCCCAGAACCGGCACGCCATAAGCCAGCGCGGTCTTCGAGCCTTCCCCGTGTCCAAAAATGTCCACCGCCTTGCCGCAGTGCGGGCAAGCGAACGTGCTCATATTCTCGACCACGCCGAGAACTTCCACGTTTACCTGGCGGAACATTTCGATGGCTTTGCGCACATCGGCAAGCGCCACGGTCGATGGAGTGGTCACCAGGACAGCACCGGTGACGGCAACCGTCTGAATCAGCGTCAACTGCACATCGCCCGTGCCCGGCGGAAGATCGATGATCAGGTAATCCAGCTCGCCCCATTCCACGCTGCGCAGGAATTGCGTGATCACGCTGTGCAACATCGGCCCGCGCCAGATCATGGGCTTGTCGCCGGGGTTCAGAAGGCCCATGGAAATCATCTTCAGCCCTTGCGATTGGACCGGAATGATGTGCTTATCGCTTGTGGCCTGCGGCTCCTGCGTAGTGCCAAGCATGATCGGTACGTTGGGGCCGTAGACGTCGGCGTCGAGCAAGCCAACTTTGTGGCCGAGCTTCGCCAAGGCCAGTGCGAGATTCACGGCGACGGTGGTCTTGCCGACGCCGCCTTTGCCGCTGGCAACGGCGACGAGATTCTTTACGCCGGGGATGGGCTGGCGTTCCGGCATGGGCTGGGGTGCTGGAGGCATTTAGTTTCCTTGTCTCAAATCCATCATACGTTCGCGCCGTGGCATTTCTTGTATTTTTTTCCTGACCCGCAGGGGCAAGGATCGTTGCGGCCCACTTTTGCGCCAACCTTCACGGGCTTCGGCGCTTCAGCCTGCGCGGGGCCGGTCTGATACTGCAAGTCTTTTTGCTGCCGCTGCTGGCGGCGTTCGATTTCCCGCGCGACGGCAGGCAAGTGTTGCGGTTCGTTGGCGCGCGCAGCAGCGGCGCTGGCGGCGACAGCATCAGCGCGTGGACGCGTTGCCTGCGACGGAGTCGAAGGCTGCGGTGCGCCCGAAGGCGGCTGCTCGCCCTGCTGCACCTGAATGTGGAACAGATAGCGGATCGTTTCGTTATCGATGCGCGCCATCATGTCTTCGAAAAGCGTGAAAGCCTCTTTCTTGAACTCGACGATGGGATCTTTCTGCGCGTAGCCGCGCAGGCCAATTCCCTCTTTCAAGTGGTCGAGCGAAAGCAGGTGGTCTTTCCACTGCGAATCGACCACGTCAAGAATAATGCGCCGCTCAAGCCAGCGCATGAGGTCCGCGCCGAACTGCTTTTCTTTTTCCTCGTAGCGTTTGGTGACGGCTTCGGCCGCGGAGCCGGCAAGCTGGTCATGGCTCAGCGTACCGGGGTCAGCGCCCGCCGCCTTTATGTCGATGCCGAACTGCGCGTTGCTCTCCGCGAGGAACTGCGTGGTGTTCCATTGATCGGGATGCTGTTCGCGCGGGCAGAATGTATCGACGAGTTCGCGCACGACGTCTTCCGCGATGCCGAGGACGTAATCGCGCTGGTCTTTGCCTTCCAGCGCGGAGCGGCGAATCGCGTAGATCGTCTCGCGCTGCTTGTTCATCACGTCGTCATATTCGAGAAGGTGTTTGCGCGCGTCGAAATTCTGCGCTTCGACGGTTTTTTGCGCGTTCTCGATGCGCCGCGAGATCAGCCCGGATTCGATGGGCACGCCTTCGGTCATGCCCAGGCGGAACATCAGCGCCTTGACGCGCTCGCCGCCGAAGATGCGCATCAGGTCGTCTTCGAGCGAAAGGAAAAAGCGCGAGGAGCCGGGATCGCCCTGGCGTCCCGCGCGGCCGCGCAACTGGTTATCGATGCGCCGCGCCTCGTGGCGTTCCGTGCCAAGGATGTGCAGTCCACCAAGCGCGACGACTTCATCGTGTTCGGCTTTGCACTGCTCGGCAAACTGCTCGTAGACCGGCCTCCACTGATCGGCAGGCACCTGGAAGATTTTGCCTTCGTGCTGGAAGAGCACCATGGTGACCGCGGGTTGAGCGCCGTTGCCGACCGCAGGATCCGCGCCGATCACCGCCGGAGCCGCCGCATAGGGCATAGCCAGCTTGTTTTTCAGAAAATGATCGCGGGTCATTTGCTCGGGGTTGCCGCCGAGAAGAATGTCCGTGCCGCGGCCGGCCATGTTGGTCGCGACGGTGACCGCGCCCTTGCGCCCGGCCTGGGCGACGACGCGCGATTCGCGCTCGTGTTGCTTGGCGTTCAGGACCTGATGTGGGACGCCGCCTTTTTTCAGCAATTCCGCGATGGCTTCGGATTTTTCGATGGAGATCGTGCCCACGAGCACGGGCTGGCCGCGTTTGTGATATTGGCGGATGCCGTTGGCGAGCGAGTTGTCTTCCTGCAGGATGCCGTTGACGACGGCTTCAAATTTTTCTTTTTCCGTGCGGTAAACCACGTCCGGAGATTCGATGCGGATCAACTGACGGTTCGTGGGGATGACCGTGACGTCCAGATTGTAAATCTTGCCGAACTCCGCCGCTTCCGTTTCCGCCGTACCGGTCATGCCGGAGAGTTTCTTGTACATGCGGAAATAATTCTGGAAGGTAATCGTCGCGAGCGTCTGGTTTTCGCGCTCGATCTTCACGCCTTCCTTGGCTTCCACGGCCTGGTGCAAACCGTCGGACCAGCGGCGGCCGGGCATCTGGCGGCCCGTGAATTCATCGACGATGATGACTTCGCCGTCTTTTACGACGTAATCCACGTCGTGCTTGTAAAGCGTATGAGCACGCAGCGCCTGGTAAACGTGATGCATGATATCGATGTTCGCCGGATCGGACATGTTGGTAAGGGAGAGAAGGCGCTCGCACTTGGCAAACCCTTCTTCCGTGAGCGTCGCGGTGCGGTGCTTTTCGTCGAGCGTGTAATCGATGTCCTGAATCAGCTTGGGGATGATTTTGTCGATCTTGGCGTACTTGTCGGTGGACTCCTCCGACGGCCCAGAAATGATGAGCGGGGTGCGCGCCTCGTCGATGAGGATGGAGTCGACTTCGTCGACGATAGAGAATTGATGCCCGCGCTGCACGCATTGCGCGAGGTCGTACTTCATGTTGTCGCGGAGGTAGTCGAAGCCGAATTCGTTGTTGGTGCCGTACGTGATGTCCGCGCCATACGCGGCGCGGCGCTGGTCGTCATCGAGATCGTGAACAATCACGCCGACGCTCAATCCCAGCGCGCGGTACAGCGGGCTCATCCATTCCGCGTCGCGGCGCGCGAGGTAATCGTTCACCGTGACGATGTGAACGCCGCGCCCGGCCAGCGCATTCAGCACGGCAGGAAGCGTCGCGACGAGCGTCTTGCCTTCGCCCGTTTTCATTTCCGAGATCTTGCCTTCGTGCAGAACGATGCCGCCGATCAGTTGCACGTCGAAGTGCCGCATGTTCAGGAAGCGGCGGCCGGCTTCGCGGACCAAGGCGAATGCCGGCACAATCGCAGGCTCCAGCGCCTTCTTCAATTGCTCTTTGTAGGCAGGCTCCGCGGGATCGGCGTCCTTCAACTGCTCCTGCACCTGGGCTCGGAGCTCCGCAAAACGAGTTTTGATTGATGTCGCGCTCGTGCTTGGTGCCGATAAACCGAGCGACGATCTTGTCGATGAACTTGGCTAGATCCATGAAGGGTGTCGCCGTCTCCTGACGGTTCTCCGCGTGCTTGCTGGCAACGGGCAGCGCAATGCCGCCTGTGCAAACATCTTATTCTAACTGGTTGGGTGCGCCAGCGCCAAGAAACACGGCGCGCCGTGGTGGGCTAGTTTCCAATTGCTTGACTAACAGGCACTTGAGGGCGAATAGCTTCGCAGCAGGTTCTACGGAAATTCACTCTGTGTGCCCTTGCTGGCTTCGTCCTCGAGGGTACTGGCAGATACGCCGAAAAAGGCGGCCTCTTTCGAGGCCGCCTTCGTGGTTGGGCCTAGCTCAGAATCGGAACTTGGCCATGAGTTGCAGGATTCGTCCGGAAGCCGCCGCACTCTGGAAGTTTCCATACGGGCTGCTTGGCGCTGACACTGTTGCGGTGATGTGGCCGAACGTACCATTTGCCAAATCTCCATCCGGATTGGCAAAATTCGGATGATTTAGAACGTTGTAGGCGTTGGCCCCAACGGTGAACGTCAAGCGCTCCTTGACCTTGAACGCTTTGTAGATCGACAAGTCAGTGTCGAAGTACATTGGGCCGCGGAACGAGTTCCGCGGAATGTTGCCCCACCCGTTGACGGTAAACTGACTGGTAGACAGGCAGGCAACGTCAGGACTATTGCAACTCGGTATACTCCCGCCGAGGAAATTGCCCAGGACGACAGCGGAGGAGCCGTTGCCGAGTACGCTGCCAGGTATATTACTGTTCACCACGCTGTAGGGCTGGCCGCTGCGGGCCTTGAAGGTCTGCGCGATAGTCCAGCCACCGACCGCCGCATTCAAGAGGCCGTTCGATGACTTGATCGGCATTTCCCAAATGTAGCTGGCGCTCAGGTTGTGCCGAAAGTCGTAATCGGAGGGACCGTAGTTCAGTCGGCGCAAATTGGTCGGGTCGATCTGATACAAGAGGCTATCGCTTGCGTTGTTGGTCGAGTACGGCTGGAGGCCGCCATTGGACACGTCGTCCCGCGAGTGACTCCATGTGTAGCTTATTTGCCCGCTGAGACCCTTGGTAAAGCGGCGAACGAGAGTGGCGGTCAAGCCACGGTAGTTGGAAATTCCTGAATTGGTCAGTTGGGTTACGTTGTTGAAGCGGCGATCAAGCGCAGCCACCGGGAGAACCCCGGTAAAGCCGTTAAACGCGCACAGATGTACTAGTCCGGTTGCCGCATCGACCTTTGCCGGATTGCAATATGTGTTGTACCCCGGGTTTACGACGAATAGATCGTAACCGTGGTTGCCCACATAGTTGACCGTCAGAGTCGTCTTACTCCCGAACGAGTGCTCGACTTCTAAGTTCCATTGAAGATACTTTGGGTTCGCCATGCTGTTGTTAGCTGACGCAATGGTTGGAGGACGGAAGGTGCCTCCGTTAGCGGCAGCGGCGGCGGAGATGCTGGCCAGCGTTCCACCGGACTGGAAACCTTGCAACAACGCTTGGTTGGAAACAGCGGCTGCCGTGAATGCGCTACCGGGCACTCCGGGAGCGATATGTTCCATGATCTGCCCCGGATACAGGTCGGAGAAAACTCCGAAGCCTCCACGGATGACCGTGTCGTGTCGCGCGCTGTAAGCAAAGCCCACCCGAGGCTGCCAAACGATAGCCTCCATTTTGGGGAACCCTTGCTGCAGTCCCGTTTGGATTGCCGCGTTGTAAGGAGAGTTCGGATCGTGATTGAGGTCGAGGAAGCTACCGGCAAAACGTGAGTAGCAGCCGGCGGAGCAGGACTCGTTGGAGTTTCTGTCGGCACGCAAAGAAAGGGTCAACTTCAACTTTGCCGTTGCACGCCACACGTCTTGGGCGTATAGACCCAAACTGTAGTAGCTAAGGCCCGCCTCATTGGTTGTCTCAAAACGCTGGTTCAAGCGATCGGCAATCCCACTGAAGAATGATGTCATGCTGAAGACTTCCAGCCGCCCGGTCGTATTTCTGAAGGGCGTAAGATCGGTGATCCGATTGGCCCTCAGGTTTTCACCAAACTTCAGGTCATGGTTGCCCTTCGTCCAGGAGACATCGTCGACCAACTGGGCTTGTGAAACCCTTCGTCCTTGGGGGTAAGAATATAAAGCTCCACCGATATTGGTGAATGGCGCTCCATCAAAGAAGGAGACCGGAGCTTGAAAGGGAGAGGCCGCCACTGCTGCCGGGAAGTTGGCAGCGTTAAACACCGCGCTGTAGTAAGAGCCGCCTGCAATCAACTGATTGACCAGGTGGGAATTTATGACTTTGGTGTAAGTCATCTGGCCCGCATCCTGGGGCTGCGTACTCTGGGTGTTAAAGATCGGGTTGATGGGATCGGTATAGGTTGGCTGCACTCCGCGGTCTTGCCAATACCGGAAGGCCAGCTTGTCATTCTGGGTGGCATTGTAGTCGATTCGCACGGACATCAAACGTTCTTTGTTTAAGTTATTGTTACCGCCCTGGTAGGTGGAAGCGCACGGCGTATCCACGCCCCACTTAGCGGTGCCGACCCCCGTGGAAGTTCCGGCAAGATCTCCGCATCCACCACCACCATTCGCTGGATTAGGATCTAGGGCGACTGGCACGGCGCGTGAAACGCCATTCGCGCTGTTGTATTGCTTGAAGGCATTCTGGTAGAACGGCACTTCGGCGCTTTGGCCGGTGGCATTAAGATTGGCGATCGTTGCTGCCTGAAACTGTGGTGAAGGGACGAAAACCTTGACCGAATTCGGCAGCACGTAACGCATACCTTCGTTGTCATAAAAGAAAAACAATTTGTCTTTCTTGATGGGGCCGCCGATGGAACCTGCCCACTGGTTGCTATTGGCAAACGGGCGGGGCGCTCCGTTAGCATTGCTGAAATAGTCGTTGGCATTCAGAGCGCGACCATTCCACAACCACGTCGCATCTCCGTGGAATTGATTGGCCCCGCCCTTGGTGGTGATATTCATGTTGGCGCCCGCGGCACGACCATACTCACCGGTATAACCGTTTGTAACCACGGTGAGTTCCTGAACTTCGTTGGCGCCTAGCATGTTGTTGCTGGAGCCGGAGTTGTTCAGGTTGTTGAACGGGTCGTTCATGTCGCCGCCGTTGATGGTGTAGAGGTTCGAGGTTCCCGGAAGGCCGTTGGCGGTAAAGTTACCGTATCCGGCGCCCGTGCTCAGGGTCACCCCTGGCGCGGAAAGCGCATAGTTGGTTAAATCCTGACCAGGCGACGGCAGGAGTTCGATTTCCTTTTGACTGTAGTTAGAGGTGATGTTGCCGTTCTCGGTATCCAATAACGGTTGAGCAGCGGTCACTTCCACTGTCTCGGTTGTCTTTCCTACGGTTAATACAACGGGGACACTGGTCACCTGTCCAAGGGAGACGGTCACGTTAGAAATGGTAACGCGCTCAAAACCCTCTGCAGTGGCGGAGACGAAATACTGGCCGGGCCTCAGCAACGGGAATCGGTAATTCCCGGACTCGCCAGTCGTAGTAGTCACCGTGTTGCCGGACTCGGAACTTTTGAGCGTTACGGTGACATTTGGCATGAAAGCGCCGCTTGGATCAGCAACTGTGCCAGTAAAATTTTCGAGAACCCACACCCCAAGCCACACGCCGGCCTACATCACTCCATTGCACATGGAGGATTGGAACGTCTCTCCGTTTAAGGTGTTTACTGGGGGACTAGCAAGAGAAGGCTCCGACCCGCTGGATCCACCTAAATTACTGGCATATGTAGGCCATAATAAATTCAGAAAACTTTGATGCAGGTGTGTGGCGCGGGTTGCCTAGCTTTGGAGGCGGATGCGTTCGGCGAGGTTCCGCGCGCTAGCGACGGACTTTCTCGCCGTCGCGAATCTCACCACGGTAGAGTCCAGATGTACCACGAACAGTGGCTGATCCGGTGCCGCATCTAGGCTTTGAGAAAGCGCCGGCTACGCGAGTGACGGAAACTGTCTCCTTACCGGCGCAGCCTATAGCTGAACACGTGATTCGCCGTCCGTGCGGGAAAACGGGGCCTACCGCGAACCAGCGGAGCCAGCGGGCACGGAAATAAGGTCGCTTTCGACGGTGCGCTGATTGCTAGGACTGTTCGAGATGTTTCCGGCCAGCATGCGGCGGTACCTGCTGCGCTCATCGAGGTTCATGTCTACGATCTCGAAGGCCATGTCTTGCGCGCGGGAGTCGCGCATGAGCGCGGTAGCCTGCAAATTCCTCATGCCAATCTGCAATTTCAATTGCACCTGCGTCCCGGGCGTCAGGTGGCGGCTGAGGGTCGCAAAGCCTCCCGTCAGGCTGGCGGTTTTGATCTCCATGGAACAACCGTCTTTGAGGTTCGTGCACACCGCCCTGACTGTCTTCCGCAGCCGCACGCGCGTGTGCCGGCGCTGCCGCACAAACTTCGACGTGACTGGAATCTCCAGCGGTGCGAGCGTGAGATCTTCCTTGTCAATTCCGCTCTTGGGCAGATAATCGCGAACCCAATCCGGGTCAAGCATCTCGAGCGCCTGCAGCGCGGCAATGCGCAGCTCCTGCGGCTGTACCCAGCCAAACACTTTCTTCGCCTCGACAAGGCGCTTCAAGGTGCTGGCCGATTCGGGAGCCTGAATTCTCCCCAATGCCTCGATGGCTTTGACGCGCAGATACGGCCCGCCACCGGGGGGTAAATCGCCGTCGGCGATGGTCAGCAGTTTGCCGAGCGCCTCGCGATCCGATGTGACGCCGATCTCGTCGATCACCAGCGACGTCACCAGTGGGTCCACGTGATCGAGCAACTCGAGCAGGATGTGGCAGCGTCTGGCCGCGCCACTGGCGGAAATCTGCCGCACGATGCGGTCTTGCGAGGCCCGCGGAAAATCTTTCATCCGGCCCGGCAGATATACCATGACCGATTCCGGATCGAGCCTGCTCAGCAGCCCGGCCATCTCCACGGCTTCGGCGACGGGCCCGCCGCGCACCGTGCTGCGGAGATACTGAACGGCCTCTTCGCCCATGTCGCCCGCTAAATTCGCCACATGTTCGGAATCATCGCGCAGACTGCAACGATTGAAACGCGCCGCGAGCTGCTCCATGGTCGTTTGCGGCAGCAACTTCAAAACATCGGTCAGCCCCGCAGCCACATGGCGCGCCCTCAGAGCTTCCTCGACAAACTCCGGTACGCGCTCCTCGATTCCCATTTTTGAGCGCAGGCTGCGCGCGATTCCCGGCCTCTGCGACTCGACGCCGGCAACCAGATCGAGGGCCTGCTCCATTGCCGGAAAATAGCGGCTGGTGGCCGCTTCCTGGCTTAGCCGTACGAAGGCCGCGCTCACCAAGCCCTGGAGTTCCGAGTCTTGCTCCACGCTGATCCGCAGGCCCAGGTGGCGCAGCGCTTCGCTGAGCAGTTTCGGATCCGCCTTGGCATACAGTTCGGCCATCTCGGAGAGTCCGACCGCGGTTTTCTTCCGCGCATCGGCCTCTTCACTGTCCGCGCAAGCCGCATAATTCTGAAGAATGCTGATGGCTTCGGCGATGTTGCCGTGCTCGATCAGCCCACTTACGTAGGACTGCACGTTGCGCGGCGGAATGCACCAGGCCTCCCCGGATAACAACACGGCGCGCTTGCCGCTTTCCGGAACCGCCGCCCAAAACTGCCGGTCGAGGATTTCGCGATGCGATTGGACGAGCAGCCCGGCTTCGCTCATCTTATCTTCATGAGCGCCGAGAATCTTTCGCAGGTTCTCGATTTCCTGGTTCATGCGGTCGAGCATCTGGCGAACAGCGTTTACTTTCACTTCGCCGCGCTCGAACCGCTCCAGCGCGAAACGGATTGCCAGCTGTTCGGCCAGTTGCACGAGCACGGACTCATCCGGCTTCGCATCCGGCGCTTGTGCAGCCAGAGCCGCGAGTGCTTGTTTCAATGTGTCTTGCGCGCGGCCCGGTAACTGCGCCACCTGCTGCTGAAAGGCCCCCGCCGCAGTCATGCCACCTTGCCCCGCGCTGACATTCCCAAAACTCGTCAGCGCACCGAGAATCCCGAGAAGCTCTTCTTCTGTCGGCTCGCCACGCCCACCAGGGACTTCGCCCGCAAGACCGGCAACCACACCGGAAACAAGAGTCGCGCCGCCGTTGTTGCCAGCTCCAGTCCACGTGCCGACCGCGGGTGCACCGCCGCCTGATCCTCCGCCGCCTGTTCCGCCAGATCCTGGACCCAAACCACCTGGACTTCCGCCGCCCGGATCGCCCGCGCCTGGGTCTCCGACTTCAGGTCCACTTCCACCGGCTCCTGGTCCATTCGTTCCGGTGCCAGTCGCTCCTCCGCCCTTGGCACCCTGAGCTGCAGCAATCAATTCGAGTAATTTGTGCGGGTCGTTCAACAAATCGGTGAACTTGTCCTGATCCTTGCCGAGCGATGCGACCGCCAATTGTGCGGCCATGCTCGCGTCTTTCAGCCGCGAATCCGTGGCCACGAAGTAAATCTCATTGATGTGGATTCCACGAGCGCCCGCGAGAGCGGCTTTCAATTGCAGCGCAAGCTCCGCTGGTTTGGCTTTGCCGGTGGGAAAGGCGCGCACGAATCGGCCGATCTCTTCTTCCGTAACGGAAGCGAAAAACTGTACGCTGGCCAGGCCCGCCGCGGAGAGCAACTGCGCAAATTGCTTTTCGGCGGGTGAGCCTTCCAGGGGCACGCCGTCCAGCAACAGCTGCGAATTCGTCGCACCGAGCAGTAGCCCAGCGTCCGTCCCCACGGGGATGGCGGTGCGCAGTTCCTGGCAGGCGATCTGAAGCTGCTCGATGGTCCGGACATGCTCGTAGCCGTAGAGGCGAGCAAACTTCAAGAGGATGTTAAGGCTTCTTACGAAAGCGCGTCCGGCCGCTTTTTGTGGGTCTGCTTTCATCCTGCGCCGCGTGGTTCCCTGTCTAGGACTTCCTCACTAGTACCGTAGAGTCGGTCGCCGTTCGCCGCAATGGTACAGCAGTCCCATGTGTCCCGGAGGTCAAGCCAGCACGAGGACGGGCGGGGCCCTGACCAAACGGACGGGTAACCAGAGGGAGAGGACAGGTAAGAAGGGGATGTCCCTGTCGGGAAAAAAATCGAATCACGCCGGATCTAGTTCTTCGAAATGACCACGCGCCCGCGGCGCCGCGTACGATTCGTGACCTGCGCGACCATCGGCAGTCCGCCGAGCTCCAGCAATAATTTCCGCAAGCGGTAGCGTTCATCCAGATCCATGTCCACGAATTCGAATGCCATGGCCTGAGGCCGCGCTCCGCGGACAATTGCCTGCGCCTTGATGTTGCGCACGCCCAGCGAGAATTTCAGCGACAACAACGAGCCCGGAGCCAGATGGCGTTCCCCGGAACCAATCCCGCCTCCCATGTTTAGCTCCGGAATGGAGAGTTTGAAGTTTTCACGCAAATTCGTTGTCACGGCAATGAGGTTGCGCGAGAGCTTCACGCGCGCGTAGCGCCGCTGCCGGATCACGGAAGCATTGGGTTCGGGATCCGACGGTTCGAGCGTCAATTCCTTGCGGTCGATTCCGCTGGCGGCAACCTTTTCCATACCCACCGTCGGATCGACGCGCAGCAACGCCTGAGCGGCGGCGATTCTCAATTCGTTTGGATACACCCAGCGCCAAACTTGCCGGGTATCCAGAATGTGCTGGAAGAGCACGCTGGACGCCGAAGCGCGCAATCGGCCGAGCGCCTCAACCGCTTTCACTCTCGTGAACCCGGGCGTCTCGTCGTTCTGCACCAGTTCGATCAGTTTCGGAATACAGCTGCTCTGCCCGCTCATCCCCATTTCGTCGATGGCCAACGGACGAATCAGCACATCGAGCGAATCGTAGATGGCCATGAGCACCCGCACCCGCTCCTCCGGTGGTGCTGCGGAAAGTTGCCGGACAGCGCGGTCATGGGAGGAGCGCGGCCATTGCGAGAGCCGCGCCGGCAGAATCTTCTCCACGTTCTCCGGGGAAAGCTGGCTCACCAACCCGATGGCTTCGGCGGACTCGGCTGCCGGAGCGGTCTGCAATGTCTCGAGAAGCCGTTGCGCAGCTTCCTCTCCCAGGTTGCGGATAATCGTGGTGAGCAGATCGCAGTCCTCGCGGAATCCGCAATGTCCGAATCGATTGGTTACATAGTGAATCGTGGCCTTGGGCATAAGGCTGAGGATATCCATCATGCCGTCCGCGATTTGGCCGCTGCGCATCGCTTCCTCGATGAATTCCGGCAGGCGTTCTTCTGCGCCAATGCGTGGACGCAGGCTCTGCGTCGATCCGGGCCGCTGCGCCTCCACGCTGTCCAGCGACGAGAGTGCTTGCTGCATCGCCGGGTAGCAACGCTTGGAGGCCGCTTCCTGGCTCAACCGCACAAACGCCGCGCTGACCAGCGTCTGCAATTCCGGCTCGCGCTCGATGGCCAACTGATTGCCGAGCCGGCGGATGGCATCCATCAAAGCACTGCCGTCTCCGCTGCCGTAGAGTTCGCCCAAATCCGAGAGTCCGATCGCCGTCGTTCGCCGCGCCTCCGGCGCTTCCAGCCCCACGCACGAAGCGTACTTCATCAGGATTTCGTTGACGGTCTTCAGTTCCCCGCGCCGCAGCATGTCTTCCAGGAACGCGCGCACGTTCCGCGGCGGCACGCACCATGCTTCGTCCGAAGTCAGAACCTCCTTCTTGTTCTCTTCGGGTACCTGCTCCCAGAATTCCTGGTCCAGCAACTCCGTGTATGACTGCACGGAGAGGCCCGCCTGCGACATCATCTCTTCCTGCGTCGAAAGAATCTTGCGCAGCCCTTCGATTTCCGTATTCATGCGGTCGAGAAGCTGCTTCACGGCGTTGACGCGCAGTTCGCCTTTTTCGTAGCTGTCCAGCGCGAAGCGAATCGCCACGTGCTCGGCCAGTTTGAGCAGCATCGGCTTGTCTGGCTTGGAATCTGGCGCCTGCGCCGCGAGTCCCGCCAGCGCTTGCTGCAGCGTGTATTGCGCCCGCACCGGCATGGCGCTCAAGCGCGATTGGAATGTCGGCACGTCCATGCGGTGTTCAGCATCCTTCCGCGATTTGCCCAGTTGCGCGAACAGTCCCAACATCGAACGAACGTCTTCTTCCTCGACGCTGAATGCGCCGCCCGTTCCCGTACCCGTTCCTGTTCCCGGCAAACCGGCAACTCCCGGGGCCGAACCGCCGCGCAACAATGCCGAAGCCGTCAGCCATTTTCCAGGCGGGAGGCCCTCGCCACTTGCCGTCGCAACGCCGCCGCCGGTTCCTGTCCCTCCGCCGCCACCTCCACCGCCCACACCACCGCTACCTACACCGCCACCACCACCGACGCCTCCCGTTCCTGGTCCAGTCCCGCCACCTGTTCCGCTTCCGCCACCGGGTCCACCGGCGCCTGTCCCCGTTCCACCTCCGCCGCTCCCCGTGCCAACCGATTCCCAGAGACTGGAAGCACCGGCCCCGCCGCTTCCTGGCACGCCCGTGCCGCCGCTCCCCCCGGTACCGCCGCCACCACCAGTTCCACCGCCGCCTGACCCTCCACCACTGCCCAGACCGAAACCGGGTCCCGCGCCACCGGGTCCGTGTCCGGGTCCGCCCATCCCGCCACCACCACCGCCGGAACGCATGCTCTCGGCGGCCAGGATCATTTGCAGCATCTTGTTCGGGTCTTCGAAGAAGTCTCTAAATTTGTCGCCCGCTGCGCCGAGCACTTTCTGCGTAAGTTGCGCGGCAACTTTGATGCCCGCCACCGAAGAATCTTCCGCAACGTAGCGGATTTCATTGACCTTGATGCTCGTATCCCCGGCCAGCGCGGTTTTCAATTGTTCGGCGAGGGAGGAAGGCTTGGCGTTTCCGCTGGGGAAGGCGCGCACAAATCGCGCGAATTGCGGTTGCGTGAGAGTCGGGGAAAAATGAATGCTCGCGATTCCCGAGGTAATCAATAGCTGCGCGAAGCTTCGTTCGCCGGCTGCCGAACCGAGCGGCACGCCGTCCAGCAAAATCTGGGTGCCCGACGCGCCTAGAAGCAAACCACCACCGCCGCTGTCGTCGAGCGCGCCGCGCAGCTCTTGCCACGCCGTTTCGAACTGTGCCGACGTGCGCGCGTGTCCAAACTCGTAAAGACGTGCGAATTTCAGCAGAATGTTCAGGCTGCGGACAAACGCCCGCGCCCCGCCTCTTTGTTCCTGAATCATAGCTTTCGGCGCTGGACTCTGCCCCTCCTCACGCTTACCTCTACAGTAGATTTACCCTGGGCGCGAGACAAGCCTCCTGTCGCCTCCTGTACCCATCTCAATAACAGATTCCGGTAACCATTTGGGAACATTATGCGCTTTTGCCGCGGCGCGTTTTGATCTGAAACAGATTTGCGAGAAGACCCGGAGTCCGTAGTCACTCAGCGAGCGAGTCAGGACGCTCGCTCACTGAGTGGTGGAGCGGACCTATTGGACCACAAGCGTGAGAGTTGTCGTGTGCGTCAGAGTGCCGGAAGTCGCGGTAACAGTGACGGTGTACGTGCCTGCGGGCGTGCCGGTCGGCGGAGGTGGCGTGTAGCTAGTGCCGCCGCCGCAGCCGACCGTTTGCAGCATCAGGAAGAGAACGAGCCCGGCCAGTGGGAGGGCTCCGGCGAAGCGCTGGCGGCGCGTCTGAGCAAGCCGCAAAAGCAGAGCACTCAACACGATCGCGAGCAGGAGGACGGGCAAAAATTGCGGCCGGGAAATATAGCGCATTCGAGGCCACAAGGGAGGCAAAAGGCCGCGGGCCGTAGTTGTGACAGTAATCGTAGCAGCTTGCTGGGGAGGAACCGATGAAGGACTGACGGAGCACTGCGTCGCGGCGGCGGGAAGAGAGCAGGACAGGTTAGCCATACCCGTGAAGCCATTGAGAGCAAAGACATAAACGGCGTTGATGAACGTGGCAGTCTGCCCGGCCGCGACAGTTGCGGAGGTGGCGCCAGCGTAATTAAGAGAGAAATCCGGCGGAGGCCCAGTAACGGTGAAGTTGACGGCGTTGGATGTGCCTGCTGGCGCTGGGTCCACTACTGCGATTGGGTACGTACCGGCGGCGATTCCTGTCAAAGGGAGAACCACCGAGAGTTGTGTAGAGCTTGAGAAAGTAGCGCCATAATTCGAGCTGTTAAAAAGCACGCTGGCTCCAGGCTCGAAACCAGAACCTGTAATTGTGAGGGTGGGCGAAGAACTATTCGGAGCAGTTGTGGGGCTGATCGACGTGATCGTAGGGGCAGGCGGTTGAGTGACGGTAAGCATAAAAGCCGTAGACGTGCCAGCAGGCGCTGGGTCTACCACGTAAAGTGGGTAGGTACCCGGTGTGGGCACAGAAAGGTTCGATAGGGAGAGCTGGGTGGAACTGGTCACGTTGGCGCCCCAATAGCCGACAGCGCCAGAGATATAGACAGCGGCTCCCTGTATGAAACCGGTCCCGGTAATGGTGACTGTCGTCGGTGAACCGGCGGGGATGGAGGCAGGGCTAACCGAGGCGATGGTGGGAACAACAGTGGGCTGGGTGATGGTGAAGGACTGAGGCGCGGAGGGGCCACCGCCAGGAGTGGGGTTGCTCACGGTGACTTGAACGGTGCCGGGTGTGCTGATATCGGCCGTTGAGATCGTGGCGGAGACGTTTTGTTGGTAGGGAGAGCTGAACGAGTTGGAAACGACCGTGGGCTTAGCTACGCCGTTGAAGTTGAGGACGGCACTGGAAGCGCAGTTCGCGCAAGGGGCGATGATGCTGAAGGGAAGAGAGCCAGCAATAGCAGATGCAGGGTTGATGGGGCCGAGCGTAGGTACCGGATAACTGCCGACGTTCACGGTAAAGTTCACGTAGTTGGAGGGACCAACGGTTGGTAGTGGATTCAGGACATTGATCGTAAATGGGCCGGGGAGCTGTATTGCTGAGGCCGGAACTGTGCCAGTCAGTTGCGTAGGATTGACATAAGTAGTGACGAGGGCGTTGCCGAAACCTGTCGTAGAATTGTTGAAATCAATAATCGCCCCAGGGAGGAAGCTGGAGCCATTCACAGTCAGGGTGAAGCTCGGGTCGCCAGAATTGGCGCTTGTTGGCAGGAGTGAAGTGATGGTCGGAGCCGGGCTGAGGCCGAAGTTATAGACAAAGTTGAAGACGGACTTGCCGCCGAGGGCGATGGGATTCGGGTCGGGAGGGCCGAAAGAGCTGACCATGATGTAGTACGAGGTGCCAGCGGTGAGCGAAACGTTTGAAAGCTGGGATTGGATGGCAATTCCCGGATTAATGTCGTCGTTGCAGGCAACGTTTGTCGCCGTAAGAGTTGCCTCGGTGGTGCCCGTCCCTGTCCAGATGGAGAGAACAGTGTCGTAAGTGCTGCCGATGGTGTCCACGTTGAGGTTGGCAGAAAAAACCGGAGTGTATTTGTACCAAATGGTGTTGTAGACGCCGTTCTTCTGGCCGCCCGTGTTGCCTTGGCTTGCGCTGAACTGCAGGACGCAAGGCGGCACTGGATCAGGAGTTTCGGTCGTGGCGCCTGAGGAATCCTGCACGTCATTAAAGGTCAAGGTGGTAATGTTCGTGGCTTTGGCGAAGTTGTCGTTGAGTGGCGGTGGAGCGGCAACTCTAAACGTCAAGGGCTGCGACTTTCCGCCCCCGGGGGGTGTGTTGAGAACGGAGATGTCGTCGGTGCTTCCGAACGGGCCGAGGAGAGCAGCGGGAAGCGTCGCTGTTAAGCAAGTCGGCAGCGGGCAAGAAGATGTGGGAGCGGCAACAGTGATCCCGTTCTGTGCGCCGTTGAAAAGCACTTTTGCGCCGTTGGCAAAACCTGTACCAGTCAATTGGATGGATATACTCATGGTTGGATTGGGCGTCTGCACAGGTGTGCTCGGGGGGTTGATAGCGGTGAGAGTGGGTACGGCAGCGAGTACGGCAAACGTCAGGGAGTTACTCGTAGCCGTTCCCACTTGGACCGTGACTTTGGCCGTGCCCGCGACAAGAAGAGAAGGTGCGATGGTGGCAGACAGAGTGGTATCCGTCCCGCCAGCAAGCATGGTTACGCCGGTAGCAGATCCATTCCACTGGATGCTGCCACCAGTTAGGCCGGTCCCGTTCACAGTGAGCGTGAATTGTGGGCCGCCAGCGTTGGCGTTTGTGGGCGTTATTGAGGAAACGTGCGGCCCACTGAAGATGAAGTTATTGAGGTTTATGTCCCAGGCGCCGCGACCGTGGGTGGCGGCTCGAAGGGTGCGAGAAGGTTCGTGTAGCCGCAAGGAATGGACGACCACGCGAGGAAGTCCGGTGCTGAGGGTGCTCCAAGTGCAAGACGTTACCGTGCAATTGCCGACGAAGACCCCTAGGTCTGTGGCGGCATAGATAGTTCCTGGGACATCTGGATCGATCACAGCGTCATTTACTGGGATGTTAGGAAGATCAGTGGTGGCAGGATTGGTGCAAACCGCAACCGAGCAACTCACGTCTTTCCAGGTATTGCCGCCATCAGTCGTTTTAAAGATGTGGCCCGTTGGATCGTTGACACCGAAGCTGGTGTTTACAAACGAAAACCCCGAAAAGGTAACATAGGCGGTGTTTCCGGTGGGATCGGTGGAATCGACAGCAATGGCAGTGACGGCACGCGGCGGAAGGCTTCCCTGCCCGCTAACGCGGACAAAGGTTGCATTGCCATTGCGGGTAACAGTTGAGGCGATGAAAACCTGCCCTGAATCCGCTCCTGCGTAAACTACGCTGGAGTTTGTCGTGGAGTTTGTAGGCGAAACCGCGAGTGCGGTGAGGGAGTCGAAGTTGGAACCATTCACCAAATCGTAGGAAATCGGTGTCCAGGTGAAGGCGGCATCCACGGACTGATAAACCTTGGTTGTGCCGACGTACAAAGTGTTCGCGTTGAACGGGTCCACTGTGAGCGGGGGAACGAAGTTAAAAAAGTCGGCTGGGTTAATGCCGTTGATAGCCGGACCGAAGGTTCCGGGCGTTCCATTCTGGTAGGAGGAGAAAAGGAAAATCCCATTGCAAGCCACGTAGACGGAGCTGGGGATTAGGGCATCGATCGCCGTGCCGGTGCCGTCTCCACACAGACGGATGTCCGTCCAGTTTGGCGACCCAGCATAGTTCTGAGTGCCGTTGTCCTGCGTGCCGCCGAAGGCGATGGAGGGAGAGGAAGCATTGATAGAAATGGAAGGATAGAACTGTGTGAGGGTAAGCGAGGGATTATTGAGATTGATCCAGGTAACGGGAGAGCCCTCAGCATCATCGGTGCGCCAGATGCCACCATCGTTGCCGAGATACATGCGGACTTTGCCATTCGACAGCTTAACGAAAGCAATGGCGTGATTGTCCACGTGAGGAAGACCCGAACTGCCCGGCGGCAGGTTGGGAATCACGGAGGGCCAGCTCGAGCCGCCATCTTCGGTGCGTACAACCCAGGAGAAGTTCCCACTGGAATCGCGGACGGCGCCGCCGCCGAAAAAAGCGATGTTCGCATTGTTGGGGTCGACTTTGATCACATTGTCGTACCAGCATTGCCGCTGGCAAATATCGGGCGCATTCGTGCTGGTCCAGGTGTTTCCGCCGTCGATGGTCTTGAAGACACCGAGGTTTGTGCGCGAGGCTCGCCCAAATCCAGTGGCTGGATTAATCGAGGCGTCGGCAATCGAAGCGTAGACGGTATTTCCGGTGGTGTCGCTGGGCGCGATGCCGAGATCAATGCGGCCCATGCTGGACTGAAGAGGCAGGCCAGCACTCGTCAAGCGCGCGAAATGGATGGTCGAGCAAGTGGACCCGATGCCCGTGGCCTTGTAGATGCCATTGCCGTTCGGGGCGTTCGGCGAGCTTCCAAAGGGATTGCCAAGAGCAGCGTACGCAACAGAGGAAGAAGCAAAACCCACAAAGCTGGACAATTGGTCCGGCAAGATGTTGCTCCAGGTCGATCCGTCATTATCAGTACAGTAGACGCCTTCGGTAGGCCCTTGCGCGAATTGGGTTTGTGCACCGACGAGAAGCATGTGGGGGTTTGACGGATTCACAGCAATGTAGGTGATGCGGGTGCCGCCGAGTGTGAAAAAGCCAAAGGG
>WNFF01001485.1_pt1 | contig 18873 bp, 16 predicted proteins | sample 5400441 | NCBI WGS metagenome assembly WNFF01 (sample SAMN13153345, study PRJNA577476) | soil metagenome | isolation source: 120 cm saprolite under Douglas fir tree site 2 hole 3 replicate 1 | place: USA:California | collected 2015-04-18 | reverse complement strand
CTGCGAACAGGCTGGCGAATCGTGAACCGTCGTTTTGCCGGGCACAGTTTTTAACAAATCGACTCCACGGTTGGTGCAGGTTTCTTAATTTGGGGGTGGGATGAACTGGAAAGAACGTAGGGTGTTCGTAACTGGGGCTACAGGATTTATCGGGTCGTGGCTGGTCCGATATTTGCTCGAGCAAGAAGCGTATGTAGTTGTGCTTGTCCGCGACTGGGACCCGCAGAGTCAGCTGATCCGCAGCGGCGACATCCAGCGGACCCGGGTGGTTAACGGACCGTTAGAGGACTACGCGACCCTGGAACGAGCAATCAACGAACATGAAACTGACACGGTGTTCCACCTGGGGGCACAGACGCTGGTGGGGACTGCCTTGCGCAGCCCGCTACCCACTTTTGAGGCCAATATCCGTGGCACCTACAATCTGCTCGAAGCCTGCCGGGTCCACAGCGGTATTGTGCAGCGCGTGGTGGTGGCCAGTAGCGATAAAGCTTACGGTGAGGTCGAACATTTGCCCTATCGGGAAGACACGCCGCTGCAAGCCCGCAATCCCTATGACGTAAGCAAGAGCTGCCCGGACATGATTGCTCTCAGCTACGCGTGCAGCTATGGCCTTCCAGTTGCGATCACGCGCTGCGGCAACGTTTATGGTGGCGGCGATCTCAACTGGAGCCAGCTGGTGCCAGGGGTGATTCGCAGTGTGCAAGCCAACCAGAGACCATTGCTGCGCAGCGATGGCAGCTACACTCGCGACTACATATTCGTATCCGACGTAGTCAACGCGTATGTCTTGCTAGCCTCCAAGATTTCCGAAAAGGGAGTCCAGGGGGAAGCCTTTAATTTCGGCTTGCAGAGCCGGGTCACGGTGATGGAGATGACGCTCGCCGTGCTCCGCCTAATGGGACGCGAAGATTTGCAGCCCATCATCCGCAATGAAGCCAAGGGTGAGATCAAAGACCAGTCCCTCGATTCCAGCAAAGCCCGTCGTTTGTTGGGATGGGCCCCGAGCTTCAAGTTGGAGGACGGGTTGAAGGAAACCATCCGTTGGTACCGGGAATACCTTGGCCACAGCGAGACACAAGTAGCCCAGCTCTCCAGCGCCGGCTCTTTATGAGAGTCGAGGACCTTGAGAACGTCCGGTTGTGAGAACTAGAAACTAAGACCGGAGCCGGCCGCCATCGCAGCCTACGCTGCGGCGGTAGGCATGCAATGGTAAGCCGTCTCGTTCCGATCAGCCTGGTTCCGACCAGCGTTGTTGATCGTTGCTCGAAGCGAATCAGGAGTTTCAGACTTTATGCCCCGCGCCCGACGCATAGCGCAAAACGTGCTGTCGAACTGGATGGCGCTGGCCATCACCACGATGGTCGGCTTCTTCCTGTCGCCGTTCGTGGTGCATCATCTGGGAAATCTGACGTACGGAGTCTGGGTGATCATCATGTCACTCGTCTCCTATATGAACCTTCTCGACCTGGGGCTGCGGGGGGCGGTTACTCGTTTCGTTTCCAAAGGGACGGCCCAGCAGAATCACGAGGAATCGAGCCGGGCGGTTTCCGGCGCTCTGTGGATCAGGTTATGGATCAGCTTGGCCATCATCGCCGCTGGCCTGCTCGCCTCCGCCGCATTCAACCACGTTTTTACTATCCCCTCCGAGCTCCAACAAACCGCGCGAATTGCGGTTCTGATCACAGCGGTCACTGTGGCCATCAATCTCTGGTGTGGTGTGTTTGGCGGCGTCCTGGTAGCTCTTCATCGTTATGACCTGACCAGTAGCGTTTCCATTCTGCAGGCGGTTGTTCGCGCCGCCGGCATCGTGTTCCTGCTGCGTTCGGGCCACGGCATCCTCTCTTTGGCTCTATGGGATTTGTGCACCTCGCTGACGGCCAACACTGTCACCGTCATTTTGTGTTTCCGGATCTACCCGCTGCTTAAGATCGTTTTCGGTCGTCCGGATCGGGCTACCCTCAACAAGCTTTGGAACTACAGCTTCTATGCATTCTTGATCAATGTGGCTGTCCAGGTGACCTACTACACGGACAACGTAGTGGTTGGCGCTTTCCTGTCGCCTGCTGCGGTCACGCTATACGCGATCGGCGGTCTCCTCATCGGTTATACGCGTCAGATCGTCTCTTCGATGACTACCACGTTTACGCCCCTCGCCAGTACCTTTGAAGCACAAGGCAGCCTGCAGAATCTGCGGCGTCTGTTGATCCACGGAACGCGAGCCGCCCTGATGGTTTCCCTTCCCATCGAAGCGGGGCTGTTCTTTCGCGGACACACCTTCATTCGCCTTTGGATGGGAGCGCAATACGCCCAGCCGTCGGGAATGGTAATGCAAATCCTCCTGTTATCGGTGGTCTTCAGCTCCGCGAACGTTACCAGCGCCGGGATCGTGTACGGGATGGAAAAGCACAAACGGATCGCGCTTTGGGCCATGGTCGAAGGCGCGGCCAATTTTATTTTGAGCGTGATCCTGGTGCGTCGAATCGGGATCTACGGTGTGGCCTGGGGTTCAGCTATCCCGAGCGTGATCATCGAGCTGGTGTTGTGGCCAGCCTACATTTGCCGGCTGGTACAAATTCCGGTCAGAACATACTTGTGGCAGGCGTGGATTCGAACCGCGCTCGCCGTGTTGCCCTTTGCGCTCGCTTGCGCGGCTGCTGAGCGATTCTGGCCGGCGCGCAGTATGGCGATATTTTTTCTGCAAATCGCCGCTCTGCTTCCACTGCTCCCGGTCATGTTCTGGATCGTGTTCCGGGAAGAGGTTGAAACCCAGGTTCGTGGCTGGATGAAGCGCCGAAGCTTCTCGGAAGGCTTGACGCCTGAATATGACACGACCACCACCATGGTTGGGTGATACCAGCGTTATAGCGTAAGTGTCTTTGAGTAACGGACAAGGAAATATGGCAACGCCGTCGAGAACAGAGTATTCACAGCCAGAGTTGAGCAACGTCGGAATTATTGCCCTGGTCCCTGACCTCTGGGAGCCGAAGTGGCAACCGCGTCACCAGGTGCTCAGCCGGTTGGCTCAGTACTTTCATGTGGTTTGGGTGGACGCCCCCCCCAGCTGGCGCCGGTCTCTGTCGGCACTGCGCTCGCGTCGTGCTGCTGCAAAGGAGGCTCCGCCAACGCCCGCGGGCTTCGAGGTTTACCGGCCGGAGTTCTGGTTGCCGCGCCTCGGTCGACCGGCATGGCTCGGCCGCCTCATGTCGCGGGAGCGGCTCAAGCGGGCAAGCGATCGGCTGCGGGCTCGCGGCTGTACGAAAGTGGTTCTGTATATCTGGCGGCCCGAGTTCGCGGATGCGATTGACCAGACTTCCTACGACCTCAGCGTCTATCACATTGATGATGAGTATTCATTCTCCTCAACCGAAACGGAAGTCTCGCCGGTTGAGCGCAGGCTGCTTGAATCCGTCGGACAAGTTTTCATCCACTCGCCGGCACTGCTGCGAAAAAAAGGTGGATTCAACCCCCACACAGAATTCGTGCCCAATGGCGTGGATTACCAGCTTTACGCAACTTCCGCACCCGAGCCCGAAGACCTTCGCGATATCCCCAGACCCCGCATCGGGTACGTGGGCTGGATCAAGCGCATGGTTGACTGGGAACTCTTATTTGAGTTGAGCTCTATCCATCCGCAATGGTCGTTCGTTTTTGTTGGTCCAAAATCGCCCCATTCTGACATCGATGATCTACTCAAGCGGATTTCGGATCTGCCCAACGTCCACTTTTTGGGCGGGAAGCCGACGAGCAGCCTGGGGGGCTACCCACAGCATTTCGATGTTTGCACCATGCCGTACCGGCTGGATGATTACACCAAATATATCTACCCGCTGAAAATGCATGAATATCTGGCCAGTGGGCAGCCTGTGGTCTCGGCGCCGATTTGCTCCGTTGAAGAATTCGCCCCCGTCCTGGGAATCGCAAACAGCCCTGAGAACTGGTCGAAAGCAATCGAACACGCCCTATCAGGCAGAGAAAATTCGCCTGCTCGACGGGCAGCACGCCAGAAAGTAGCTCGTCAACACGACTGGGAGGTACTGGTCGATAAAATTGCTTGCACCATCAGCCAGCGCCTCGGTATTGCTCTCCCAACGGCTGCAGGGGTCAACGTCGAAGTCGGGTCTTAACGGCCTGACGGCGACTCTGCCTTGGACTCTATCCCTCAACGCCCATGAGGTCCCCATGCCTTTGACGGAAAAGGGGTTGTGCGTCTCCTTACCAAGGTAATCGACGCGGAATTGGATATTGTTCCGAAGCCCTTTCGCAGTGTCGTAAACTGAGAGGAACCCCCAGCTGTGGATCTTGCGAACCGGGATCTTGCGGGAACCCAGGACGCCAGGACAACAGAAGAATCCAAGCAGGAGCGTGGAGACAGTTTGCTGACCTGGCTCAGCAATTTGCCGGGAACCGTCAGCCTAATCGCCGCAGTTGCCAAAAGGGTAAGCTGTCGCCTCCAAGGCTGAGCAACATCAGCGGGATCATCAGGAAAGGGAGTCCAGAATGGCTAGCGAAGCTGAACCATTGGTCAGCGTGCTTACACCCGTGTACAACGGGGAGAAGTTGTTGGCGCAGTGTATACAGAGCGTGCTCGCACAGACTTACACCAACTTCGAGTACACCATCGTCAACAACCGCAGCACCGACAGGACGCTGGAAATCGCGCAATCATTCGCTAAACAGGACTCTCGCATCAGGGTTCACAACAATACTGAATTTCTGTCGGTGGTGGACAACCACAACAATGCGTTCAGTCTCGTTCCGGATGGTGCCAAATACTGCAAAGTGGTCGGTGCGGATGACTGGCTGTTTCCCCAATGCATCACCGAGATGGTCAGGTTGGCGGAGCAGTATCCAAATGTAGGAATGGTGACCTCGTATGTCCTAGCCGGGACCCGTGTCGGCTGGGACGGATTGCCCTATCCCAGCACGGTGATGAAAGGGCAGGAGGTGTGCCGGCTGCGCTTGCTGAAGGGACTTAAAGTTTTCGGCGGCCCGTCTGCTTCACTGCTCCGCTGCAGCGTGGTGAAACAAATGCAGCCCTTCTACAAGCTCGGTAATTATCACGGTGATACCGAAGCCTATCTGGACCTGCTTCAGAAACACGACTTCGGCTACGTGCATCAGGTACTCTCGTATAATCGGAAGGGCGGAGAGGACTCGCGCACAACCGGCTACCTGGAGAGAGTCAACTCTTACCCTGCCGCTGACATCGAAGAGCTGGTGAGATTTGGCCCCATTTATCTGACCGATGAGGAGCGCACGCTGCGTCTGCGTCAGGCGACCAAGCGATACTACCGATTCCTAGCCCAAAGCGTGCTCGAACTGCGTAATAAGGAATTCTGGGATTATCACCGGGGCCGGATGCGGGAGCTGGGCACTGGGATCAACTACTTCAAACTCGGCCGATACGTGGTGTACCGCATTCTGGATGCCGTGCTCAATCCCAAGCGGACGATTGAGAGTCTAGTGAGACGGATCCAGAAGCGGAGGCAGCCTAGCAGCGATATACGACCCGCGGTGCTCGGCGAAACGCCGGCTTACAGTTCAGGAAAATAGGCAAGGGGATGCGTTTCACAGAAACCGAACTCGTGGGTGTATGCGTCATCGATCCCAGCCCCCACCAGGATGATCGTGGCCGGTTCATGCGAGCCTGGTGCACGCGAGAGTTCGCGCAGCATGGCATCGACTTTTTGCCAGTCCAGGCAAATATGGGGTTCAGCGTAGGCAAGGGAACGATTCGTGGCCTGCACTATCAGCAGGCACCTGCCCTCGAGGCCAAGCTGGTCCGTTGCACTCGGGGATCCGCCTTCGATGTCGCGCTCGATCTAAGGCCTGACTCGCCATCGTATGGAAAATGGTTCGGCGTAGACCTGAGCGCAGAGAACGGACGCATGCTGTACGTACCGGAGGGCTGCGCACACGGATTTCAGAGCCTGGAGGATCGTACCGAAGTGCACTACATGACCTCGGCGTTCTATGCTCCAGAGGCGGTGCGCGGAGTGCGCTTCGACGATCCCGTCTTCAACATTGACTGGCCATTGGCCGCGACCACGGTTTCTGAGCAAGATCGCAATTGGCCCCTGGTGGGCAAGGGCCGCCGGGAAGAGTTCGCCAGTAACAACCTGGTGAAGGAGAAAGCATGATGAGCGTAGATACCACCCTGCAACAGCGGGAGGCTAAAGGGGACCCGATTCGCGTCGGGATGGTGGGAGCGGGAGCGACTGGCCGCGCCATCGCCTTGCAACTGGGAACGCCGGTACCGGGCATGCGGCTGGTGGCAATCGCCAATCGAACCCCTGCGCATGCGGAGAGAGCATTCCGGGAGGCTGGCGTCCAGGAATGGAAACGCGCCGGGTCTGCTCGTGATGCCGAAGCGGCGATCGCTCGCGGGCTACCGGTGGTGGCTGACGATCCGTCGGTGTTGACCGGTTGCGATGCGATCGACATTTTGCTCGAGGTGACAGGCACGGTCGAAGCCGGCGCCAGTGTAGTGCTTGATGCGTTCGACCATGGCAAGCATGTGGTCCTGGTAAACGCTGAGCTGGATTCGCTGTTGGGCCCAATTATCAAGGCCAGGGCCGACCAGGCGGGAGTGGTGGTGACCCATACCGATGGTGACGAACCGGGCGTGGCGATGACCCTGCTCCGTTATCTCCGCACCACCGGCCTGCGTCCCGTCGCTGCCGGCAACATTAAAGGCATGGTGGACTACTATCGTAATCCCGACACCCAGCGCGCGTTTGCCGAGAAGAACGACCAGGACGCGAAGAAAGTTACGTCGTTTGCCGACGCTACGAAGCTGTCCATGGAGACGACCGTTCTCGCCAATGCAACCGGATTCCACGCCGGCCGCCGGGGAATGTACGGTCCTTCCTGTAAGTACGTCAGGGAGATGGCGAACCTGCTGCCCGCCGATCAGATGCTGGACACGGGCCTAGTGGACTATGCCCTGGGCGCGGCTCCTCACACCGGAGCATTCGTCATTGTGCACGAAGAATCGCCGCTAAAAAAGGCTCAGCTCGCGTACTACAAGATTGGCGAGGGTCCGTTTTACGTCTTCTACACGCCCTTTCATCTCCCTCACATCCAGATCGCGTCCACCATCGGCCGGGCGGTCATCCACCGCGACCCGACGGTCGCGCCCCTGGGAGGTCCGGTTTGTCAGGTGGTGACTATGGCTAAGCGTGATCTGAAAGCTGGTGAGCGTCTGGACGGAGTTGGAGGGTTCTGCGCTTACGGGTTGATCGACAACACAGCCGCGTCTCGTGCGATGTCTGCCTTGCCCATCGGTCTTTCTGACGGCTGTACCCTGCGTCGAGATGTTGCGAAAGATAGCGTGATCTCGTTCGATGATGTGGAGTTACCTCACGGACGAATGATCGAGACCCTTTGGCGGGAACAGAACGCGCGCTGGCCGGTGGTGACCAAGGCGGCATCAACCCAATCATTGCAGCCAGAGCCGGCGAGCGTGCTTCGGTGAAGCAGCACAGACCTATGAATCAGGAGGAGCTTTCTTAGTGCCAAACATCGTCATTCTGGGAAGCGGAATGGGCGGCTTCGGTGCCGCTTACCGCTTCCACGCCGAAGGCATCACCCCGGTGATGTACGACAAGAACACTTATCACGGGGGTCACACGGCGTCGTTCCGCTATGGCGGCTTCTTGTTCGATCAGGGCCCGCACATTTCGTTTACCAAAGATCCCCGCATTCAGGAACTCTTTGCCGACGCCGTGGCTCAGCAGTACGAAACCGTGCAGATCAACCTAAATAACTATTGGCGCGGCCACTGGCCTCAGCATCCGGTGCAACTCCACCTGTACGGAATGCCGGAAGACGTGATCGTTAAAGTGATCACTGATTTCGTGGAGGAGCATCACGCGCCCGAACGGCCGATCAAGAACTACTCGGACTGGCTTCTGGCCAGCTTTGGCAGGACCTTCGCGGAGCTGTTTCCCATGACGTATACGCGGAAGTATCACCTGACCACGGCCGACAACATGAGCACCGATTGGCTGGGGCCCCGTATTTATCGTCCCAGCCTGGAAGAGGTTCTGCGGGGCGCGCTCTCGGCATCCGCCCCGCACGTTCACTACATCACCCACTTTCGCTATCCGACGGAGGGAGGATTCGTCTCCTACCTGCAGAAGCTGGTACCGCTGGGAAATTTGAAGTTTGGTCACGAACTGGTGGCGGTTGATCCTGGCAAGAGAGAGCTCTGCTTCTCTAATGGCGTGGTGACGAAATACGATGGGCTGGTGTCCTCGGTGGCGCTGACCGATCTCATTCCCATGATCCGAAATACGCCGCCAGACGTGCTCGACGCTGCTCGACGCCTGGCTTGCTCGACCTGCGTGCTGGTGAACGTTGGCGTTGACCGTCAGGACCTTTCCCAGGCCCACATGAGCTATTTCTACGACGAAGACATCTGCTTTACGCGGCTCAGCTTTCCCCATATGCTTTCCGTCCGGAACGTCCCTCCGGGGGCCGGCAGTATTCAGGCCGAAGTCTACTTCTCGGCCAAGTACCGGCCACTGACCGGATCGCCGGATGACTGGATTGAACCGGTGATCAAGGACTTGCATCGCTGCGGCCTGCTCCGCGAAGATGACCGCATTTTGTTCAAGAATGCGTTGTTAGTGCGGCACGCCAATGTCATCTTCGACCTCGAACGCGCGGCTGCGCTCAAGACGGTGCATGGGTATCTCGATGATCTCGGCATCGCCTACTGCGGACGATACGGAGACTGGGGGTACATGTGGACGGACGAGAGTTTCAAGAGCGGGGAACAGGCCGCGGAGAAGGCCCTTACCGCGTGCGTGGTTTAGCACTCTCCTTAATTATTGTTATTTAGATGAGCAGCAGAATCGAAGACGGCCAGAATTCCAGGTCTTAGACAGGAGTCGTATGAAGGTAGTTCTCTTTTGCGGTGGCTTGGGCATGCGGATCAGGGAAGCCGGCGAAAACGTCCCCAAACCCATGGTTCATGTCGGCAGCCGTCCCATCTTGTGGCACATCATGAAGTACTATGCCCATTTCGGACACAAAGACTTTATCTTGTGTCTGGGGTATCGAGGGGATGCAATCAAGAATTACTTTCTCACCTACAACGAGTTCCTTTCCAATGACTTCGTGTTCACCAATGGCGGCAAGAAGGTAGAGAGCTTTAATTCCGACATCCATGACTGGACCATCACCTTCGCCGATACTGGCGCCAACTCCAACATCGGCCAGCGCTTGAAGGCGGTCGAGAAGTACCTGGAGGGGGAAGAAGTTTTCTTGGCCAACTACAGTGACAATCTCACCGACTTCGATCTTCCCAAGCTGATCGATCACTTTTATGAGCGCGACAAAACGGCAGCCTTTCTTTGCGTCCGGCCCCCGTTGAGCTGCCATCATGTCTGCATCGGCAGCGGCGGTCTGGTAGAGGAGATCCGGACCATGAACAACACCGATCTGATGATTAATGGCGGCTACTTTGTTTTCAAGCACTCCATATTCGATCAAATCCGCGACGGCGAGGAACTGGTGCAGGAGCCATTTCACCGGCTGATTGCGCGACAGGAGCTCGTGGGCTATCCTTACGAGGGTTTCTGGAAGAGTATGGACACCTTCAAGGAAAAGCAGGAGTTGGACGACCTCTGTACCAAAGGCGGAGCTCCGTGGGAAGTGTGGAAAGAGAAAGCGGGTAATAGACCCGGGCCTGTGGCGGCGGCGAGCCATACTATAAAGTTGTAAAGCAACGGCCGGCCACCATACCCGCCACCTCAACTGGAAGATCACACCGCTGGTGTTAATCTGAACCCTTTCGATCCGGCAAATTCCGCGCGCAGGATTTTGTGCCTGGGTGCGCACTCCGATGACGTTGAGATCGGTTGCGGAGGCACGGTCCTCCGCTGGCTGGAGGAACATCCAGGCCTGGAAGTCTACTGGGCGGTTTTGAGTTCCAGCCGGGAGCGGAAAAAAGAAGCGCTCAAGAGCGCCGGTCTCTTTCTTAAGGGTGCGCGAAAAGGAAAAGTTCTGGTGGAGGACTTCCGGGACGGCTTCTTTCCCTACGACGGGGCTGCGATTAAGGAGTATGTAGAAACTCTTAAGAAGCGGTTCTCACCCGACATCATCCTGACTCACTATCGCCATGACCGTCACCAAGACCATCGGGTTGTGTCTGATCTCACCTGGAACACTTTTCGCCGGGAACTTATCCTGGAATATGAGATCCCCAAGTATGACGGTGACCTCGGCCAACCCAACCTTTTCGTGCCCTTGAGCCACTCCCTCTGCCGGAAAAAGATTGCTTACATCCTGGATATCTTTAAAACTCAACGAACCAAAGATTGGCTCACGGAAGATACGCTTCAGGCCATTCTGCGGCTGCGCGGAGTGGAGTGCCACGCCCCTCAGAAGTGGGCGGAAGCTTTTTATTGCAGGAAAATGATTTTATGACGCCTTTTTAGTAGCCGATCAAAAGCACGACGTGTTATCCTAAACACGAAATGTCAACCTAAGTTTGGCCCCTTCCCCTGAACCTCCCCCCAGGTTGTCGACTAACGCAAGTGTCCCAGGGAGTCGCCTGGACATTGGCGTTGAACGTCGATTGGTAGTTTGAGGGTCCGGTTTCTGCTCCGGGTGTTCCAGGTCCAACCTCTATAGAGTTCCGCTCGAAGGTTGGACCCACCTCTGAGCAGCTTCAGGTTCTTGCCATCTACATGGGATTACAGTTCTCGCCCTTGGGGGTAGGTCATGACGCGGTTTGTGTATAAGGCTGTTTCCCAACTAATTCCTTTAGTGTTAGTTCTGCTTGGACTCTCAAGTTCAACTTTAATGGGCCAGGTGCAGACCATAGGGCAGTGGTCGACCATGTCACAGACCATGCCCATTAACCCGATTCATGTGGCGCTGCTGGCCAACGGCAAGATCCTAGTGGTGGCCGGTTCGGGAAACTGTCCTCCTTCGCTATCCGGATGCCCCTCTGGCGCGCCCTACGGCCCCTCGAACAACTCGGGCGCACTCTTGTTTGATCCTGTGGCCGGGACTTTCACCCAATTCAGCGTGAGCTGGGACATGTTCTGCAACGCCATGTCGCTTTTGCCGGATGGGCGTGCGTTTATCAATGGCGGCACCATACAATACGACCCTTTTCAGGGGCAGCTGAAGTCCTCCATCTTCGATCCGGCGACGAATACCTTTACCAATACGTCGAATATGGCCCATGGGCGCTGGTATCCGACTCTGACCACGCTCGGCGATGGCCGGGTCATGACGTTCTCGGGGGCAAACGAGAGCAGCAACACCAACACCGCGGCTGAGATCTACACGGTTGGTTCAGGCTGGAGTACGCAGTACATCGCCCCGTTCACTCCGGATCTGTATCCCCGCATGCACCTGCTGCCCAACGGCAAGGTGTTTGCATCCGGAGCGCCACCGGTTTCCTACATCTTCGATCCGTCCACCACGACCTTCACCCAGAACGTCGCCACGACCAAGTACGGCAGCTCGCGGACCTATGGCAGCTCGGTTCTGCTTCCGTTAACACCGGGGAACAGTTACGACCCGAAAATTATGCTTTTAGGCGGGAATAGCCCAGCCACCGCCACCACCGAAATCATTGACATGGGAGCGTCGAGCCCAAAGTGGGCCTATGGGCCGAGCATGTCCCAGGCGCGAATCGAGATGAACGCGGTGATTTTACCCAGCGGCAAGGTTCTGGCTATGGGCGGCTCCGTGAACGATGAATCGGCGAGTTCAAAAAGCCTGAATGCTGATCTCTACGATCCTGTCGCCAACACTTTTTCCTCGGCTGGAGCGAATGTATACGCGCGCTTGTATCACTCCGTAGCCCTCCTGCTGCCCGACGCGACAGTGTGGCTCGCTGGTGGCAACCCTTCGCGCGGCACATACGAGTCGCGCATGGAGATCTATAAGCCGGCGTACCTGTTCAAGTCGGATGGAACTCTCGCCACCCGGCCTTCCATTACCAGCGCTCCCGCCAGCGCAAGCTACGGCAATGCCTTTACCGTGCAGACCCCCGATGCAGCCAGTATCACGTCGGTAGCACTGGTCCGCAATGGGACCGTAACCCACGCTTTTGGTATGGATCAGCGTATGGTCGGACTGGCCTTTGCAGCCGGCAGCGGATTGTTAACGGTTACTGCTCCGCCCAACGGCAACATCGCGCCGCCCGGATACTACATGTTGTTCTTGATCAACAGCAGCGGTGTGCCTTCAGTAGCGAAATCCATCCAAGTAGTGAATTCCGCCTCCAATCCGGCGCCGACGGTGACGGGCATTGGGCCCAGTTCGGGTACGGCCAACGGAGGCACGCCGGTGACAATCACGGGCACCGGATTCCTGTCCGGGGCAACGGTGAAATTGGGCGGGACGACGGCCACGAATGTGACGGTGACCAGCAGCAGCACGATCACGGCGACGACTTCGGCGCACGCGGCGGGGACGGTGGACGTGGTGGTGACCAATACGGACGGTCAGAGCGGTACGTTAAGCGGAGGATACACCTACACATCGTCGACGGGCGGGTCCATCGGTTTTGTGCAGGTGAACTACAAGACGTCGAATCCGTCGGGTTCGACGCTGGCGGTGGCGTACCCGGCTGCGCAGACGGTGGGTAACCTGAACATCGTGGTGGTGGGGTGGAATGACACCACGGCGGCGGTCAGTTCAGTCACGGACAGCAGGGGAAACACTTACACTCGGGCGGTGGGTCCGACTACGGGAACGGCGCTGAGCCAGTCAATCTACTATGCCAAGAACATCATCGCCGGGAGCAACACGGTGACAGTAGTGTTCAACCAGACGGCGGCGTATCCGGACGTGCGGGTGCTGGAGTACAGTGGGGCGGACACGACGAATCCGCTGGATGTGACTGCGGGGGCGTCGGGGACGGGGCTGACGGGGAATAGTGGGTCGGCGACGACGACCTCGGCCAATGAACTGGTGTTTGGGGCGGGGATGACGTTCGATATCTACAACGCGGCCGGGAGTGGATACACGAATCGAGTGATCACCAACTTTGGGGATATCGCGGAAGACAGGAGCGTGACCAGTACGGGGAGCTACAACGCCACCGCAGCCATGCGCGCTTCGGCTGCCTGGGTGATGCAGATGGCTACGTTCAAAGCCGCCCCGTGACACGGTTTAATCTGTTAAGGCTAATGTTGGGGTTCCAGGGTCCATGCGTCCGGTTAACGATCAAACAGCAATTGATTCGCCGCCGCGCGCCGGCCCGCCTCAGCGGGCCCCGATGAGACGCGAGAACGCGATTCTTTCTCCTGCGGGCGCAACCGCGATTATAGCGGTCGTGACGCTGATTGGTGCGGGAGTGCGGTTGCACCATCTTGCCGGCCGGAGCCTGTGGATCGATGAAGCGGCGAGCGTCCACTTCGCTACCATACCGTGGTGGCCCTTCCTCCGCTTGCTCTGGGGGTACCAGGGCAACATGACTCTTTACTATTTCGCGCTACGTGCCTGGATGCACTGGGGCGACAGCGAGTTCGTGGTGCGCGGCCTTTCCGCGCTCTTTGGGATCCTTACCATTCCTTTGGTATACGCATTGGGGAAGCGCCTTTTCGATCGCCCAACAGGACTGATCGCTGCTGCTTTATTGAGCGTGCATCGCTTTCACGTCGCCTTTTCCCAGGAGGCACGAGGTTACAGTCTGTTGTTGTTCCTGCTGGTGCTGACGACCTACGCTCTTATTGTGGCCATGGAGTCGGACCAGCGGCTGTGGCGTTGGGTCCTATTCGCCATCACCGCTGCGCTCTGCGTGTACGCTCATATTTTTGCCGTCCTGGCGCTGGCGGCACATACGCTCGCGATCGTTTTTCCCCGGCCGTTCCGGGTTCGGTCAAGCACCGTGGCGGTGACTACCTTTTTGTTTGGATTCCTTGTGCTGCCGATGGCTGCCTTTGTACTGCTTCATCATTCGGATCAGATCAACTGGGTTCCGCAGCCGGCGCTGTCCGAGATTTTTGAGTTTCTGCAGCTTCTTACCAGCCAGGGCGGTATTTTGCTGATTGGAGTTTATCTTGCCCTGTGCGGGCTGGCATTTTGGCACTCTGATCGAGTAGCGGGCTCGGACAAAGAGAACTGGGCGCGGCGGCTGCTTGCGTTATGGCTGGTGCTGCCCCCGGCGTTGACAATTGCGGCGTCGGCGATTAAACCGATGTTCTATCCCCGTTACATGGTGATGTGTGTGCCGGCATTGGTGATGCTCGCCGCGCGAGGGATCATCAGGTTGAGTTGCTTGCCGGCGGTCAAATACTGGGCCGCGGCAGCCGCTCTGGCCCTGGTCCTCACGTTGTCGGCTTGGGGTACGCATCAATATTTCGTCAATTTCACCACAGAAACCAGCGACTGGCGATCCGCAGTCGGCTATATCCTCCAACGGCAGCAACCCGGCGACGGCATCATCTTTTACATACCCAACGACTATGCCTATCTTTACTACACTCGCCGCGCGGAGACTCAGCATGAGGTCACAGAAGCGCCGGATATCCTGTATCCACCCGAGCCCTGGCGTCCCCTAAGCCGCGCTGAGGTGAAAAGCGACATTTCCGGGCGCAAACGTGTGTGGCTGGTTCTTCACATCGAATCGCTGGATCCTGAACAACCAGCCCTTATTCAATCAACTCTTGAAGAAAGATTGCGGCTTCAGGACAAGAAACTGTTCCCGGGACAGGATTTGATCACCGTCGAACTGTTCAGCGAACAGGCGGCAGCACGTTGAACCGCCAGAGAGTCGATTTCATTGTCTATTGAGTCCAGCTCCGGTCGAACGCTAGGTTACGCAACTCATATCGGTGCGACTCTAATTCGAATCTTGAGCTCATTTACCGCAAACGGAGAATTACAATGACAAGCGCCGCCTTCCTGTTTCGTTGTTCGCTTCTTTTTCTGCTGATTTCGTTGGTTGGAACCGAGTCCGTGTATGGCATGAGCGCGTCGAACCATCCGGGCAGCACCGTATCAACTGGCAGCTCATCGCAGCAGGCCTCGCGGGATGTCACCGGCACATGGTCCGGCACGTTCCAGTCGCGGCAACCGAGTTTCTCACCATTTACGATCACGGTTGTAATCCGTTCGGAGGCAAGCGGACGCCTGGTTGGTACCTCCAGTGTCAGTTCAGACTGTTTGGGGGATGGCACCCTCCACGTCACGGTCAGCGGTTCAAATATCGTTCTGGCAGGTGGGGACGAAGAGGGCAACCACATCACTTTTGACGGCACCATCGACCAGACTGGCACCGTGCAAAATTTGAAATACGTACTCAATGGCGCCGGCGCTCGATGCGAGTCGGACGACGGTACCGGAACCATGGTAAAACGCTAGCAGCGGCCCACCAAGCCATTTTTCCGCGACGGCGACCGGCGCGGAATAGTCCTGCCTTCGGGGGAGCGATAACCCGTCTTCCCTAAGCGTCTGCGGAAACGCTCGTTGTTGTCCTCTCACCTGCAGCCGCCAACCCCCCCTCATCTTCCGAAGAATTGCGCCATGGTGCGGAGCGCCTGCAGATTCTGGCGCGGTTGCCGAAAAATCTCGTCTTCGGAGGGTTTCAGCTGCCGAGTTTCAGTCACCAAGGTTACTTTGCTGTGCAGCGGCGCTGGACGATAGAATCGAGGCAGCAAAGCAGCATGAAATTGCTGCTGGGCAGGCGAACCAAGCTGGCTGCTTTTATCTCTGCGGACGATCAGAAAGACGAGGAGAACGGGTTTTGTATCTTAATTTTTTTGGACTGAATGAACAGCCGTTCGGGGTCACTCCGGACCCGCGATTTCTGTATCTCAGCGAAGCCCATAAGGAAGCTTTGGCTTCCTTGTACTACGGCATCGAAGCCAACCGCGGTTTTATCGGTCTGATCGCTCAGCCTGGCATGGGTAAGACCACCATGCTGTTCCACATGCTGGAGACCTTCCGTACTTCCGCACGTATCGCATTCCTTTTTCAGACGCATTGCAACTCGCGTGAATTCATGCGCCTGCTGTTGGCGGAACTGGGATGCGAGGAGGATACGCAGGATCTGGTCCGCATGTACGACGAGTTCAATACGCGGCTGATGAAGATCGCGGAGGAAGGGAATCGCCTGATCGTGGTGGTGGACGAAGCACAGAATCTCGAACCGGAGGTGCTGGAGACTCTGCGGCTGCTGTCCAATTTTGAGACCTCGAAAGCCAAGCTGATGCACATCATTCTGGCGGGACAACCGGCGCTGGCGCAAAAGCTTGGTAGCCCTGGCCTGGCTCAGTTGCGTCAACGAGTCTCGATTGTTCAGGGTCTGGCGCCGCTTCCGGCCTGGGAAGTTAAGAATTACGTGGAGCACCGGTTGCGAATTGCCGGGTACCGGGGTAACCCCATTTTTACCACCGAGGCTTATGATTCCATCGCGACGGCCACCGAGGGCATACCCAGGAATGTAAACAATTTTTGCTTCAATGCGCTCTCGCTGGCATGCGCGCTGCGAAAAAGGACAGTCGACGCGGAGGTCGTGAAGGAGGTCATGTCCGACCTCGACCTTCAAAAGCTTACCTGGGGCGCGCCCTCCGAGAGCCCGGCTGTCGACCCACCGTACACTGCCGTCCCGGTGATGGCGAATTCCGCGGACGAGCCAGAAATTCATCGCGAGATTACCAGCGCCGCCGAAGCTGCGGCTTATATGCAGCAAGTCGCTCTAAAATTGAGGAACTGGCGGGAGTCGATGGACAAGATGGCCAGCGGCGCACGGGGCCCGAAGCGATGAGTAACACTCTCGACCCGAGCGGCGTGGTCCATCCCACGGTCTCGGTAATCATGCCGGCGTATAACGCCAAGGCATATCTGGAAGAGGCCATCCGCTCTGTTATTGATCAGACTTTTCAAGATTGGGAATTGGTGGTAGTGGACGACGCTTCGAGCGATGATACCCCTAAGATCGTGCAGGCTCTGGCCAGCCAGGAGCCGAGGCTCGTGGCCGAGCGGCTTGCCGAAAATCGGGGGGTGGGATATTGCCGCAATCGCGGTCTGGAACTCGCCAAGGGAAGATTCGTGGCGTTCCTGGATGGCGATGATCGCTGGCATCCGGAAAAACTTTCCCGCCAACTCGCCTTCATGCGTCAGAAAAAAGCCGTCTTCTCGTTCACCGCGTACGAGGTGATCTCGGCTACTGGCACCTGGCTTTCCCTTGCTCCCCCGGTCCCGGATGAGATGACTTATGAGAAGTTGCTGGGAAATAGCCTGATTGGTTGCTCCACTGTGGTTCTGGACCGCGAGAGTCTGGGGGAGGTCCGATTCCCGGAGATGCGTACGCGCCAGGATTTTGCGCTCTGGTGCACCCTGCTTCGGGACGGGAGGAAGGCGGCGGGGCTTGCCGATGTGCTTACGCAGTACCGGCTGTCTCCCGCGGGTATTTCCAAGAACAAACTGAAGGGCGCGCGCCAGCACTGGCGGGTCTACCGTGAGCACCTCGGCCTGGGGCTATTCAAGGCCACGCGTCACTTCATCTCCTACGCCTGGAACGCTTCCCGGAAACACCGCCGCTATCGGGGCATTGGTCCCGCGTCATAGCAAGACCCTGCTTGTCACCTCGTTGGCTTTCCTGTCGGTGCGAAAAGTTGTGCATTCGCCGTAGAACCTCTGTTCGCCTGCAATGACGGTATGTGGCCAACGGCGACCGCTCGATCCCGAAAAAGCAGTTTGAGGTGTTCTGCGAAGGCGAGGTTGGGCGGATCGAAGATTTTCGCGTCCTCGCTCTGGCTCGCGACGGCAAAGCCAGTCGCGCCACGGCGAGACGAGGGACATGCGCGCGAGATTGAACGAACGCTGGAAGCGGATGCGCAGCGGCGGTTCTTCGCCCATTCCGTTCGAAGAGCTCGTGGAAGTCTCCGCGGCGACCATCGCGGTGGAAGAAGCGATTGCCGGCGGAAAGTCAGTTTGGCTAGGGGCGACAGGTTCGACCACCGGGGCTTCAAAGCCCCGGTGATTTTTACCGCCGATGACGCGGCCCTGCAGGGCCGCTCTTCACATTTAAGAGTTCGGGATCGTCACCTGGACCTGATTCGAAAACTTGCTTTCCTTTCCGAGCTTATTCAGGGCCGTCGTGACGTAGAAGTAGGTTCCTCCGCCTTGGACCGAGGCATCGGTGAAGGTGGGGTTGGGACGTGGGTCGGAATTTATCTTTGTAAACGGTCCTGTGGGAGCGACTCCGCGGTATATGTTGTAGCCGATAGTGCTGGACTTGCTGGGAGTCCACGAGAGAGTGACGCTGTGCCCTGCGGCCTGGATTCCGCTGGCGCTGAAAGCTTCCCGGTTCGGAGAGTTTGATGCATCGCTGAGGAAGCTGATATTTCCCGAAGAACTCCCGCCCTTCTGCGGGGCGAAAGTCACTGTAAAGGAGAAGCTCTGCCCAGCCGCCACGGTGAGCGGAAATGCGATCCCGCTGACGGAGTACCCTTCTCCGTTCCAGTCGGCCGACGTCACCGTCACGCGTGAGTTGCCAGCTTTGAGCGTCCCCGTCTTAGTTGCTTTATCTCCCACCGCGACTTTGCCGAAGTCCAGGCTGGAAGGAGATATGACCAGCTGACCTGCGGGCACAGCCTGATGCGTGCCGCTTCCGCCCCCGCAGCCGACCGAGATCGCCGCCGTCAGGATCACCAACCCTAAAAGACATGTTCCACGCATGCGTTGATTGCTCCTCACTCATAAAAAATTCTCCGCAAACAAACTGCCACGCCAGACGTGAGCCTGGCGGGCCTTTAGACTTCACTAAAACATTGGAATCCCATAGCGCGAGTTGCGGATTGCCGCGGCTCGTCCCGATTGAATCCCAAGTTGAATGGAACCCTCAAGGGGTATGTCAGAAAGTTAATCGGTAATCCAAGTTCGAGAAAG
>WNFF01006853.1_pt1 | contig 18875 bp, 12 predicted proteins | sample 5400441 | NCBI WGS metagenome assembly WNFF01 (sample SAMN13153345, study PRJNA577476) | soil metagenome | isolation source: 120 cm saprolite under Douglas fir tree site 2 hole 3 replicate 1 | place: USA:California | collected 2015-04-18 | reverse complement strand
GCCGCCTTTGCCGGCGCTGCCACGGCGGACGAATTCGCCTTCATGGCACTTCGGGCATTTGATGCCCATGGTGATCGGGCGGGTGTACTTGCACTTCGGATAGCCGGAACAGCCGATGAATTCGCCAAAGCGGCCGTGTTTTTTCACCAGGCCGTTTCCGCATAACGTACACTTTTCGTCCAGCGGCTCATCGGGCTCGTGTGCGATGCGCGTGCCCTGGACGAGGCGCCGCGTCGTTTTGCAGTCCGGGTAACCGGTGCAGGCGAGAAACGTGCCGAAGCGCCCGCGCTTGATAGCCATTTCCTTGCCGCAATTGTCGCAATATTCTGTTTTGGGCTCGCCGCTTGCCTCTTCGTGATGTTCAGGCGAGAGGTCTTGAATGAAATCGCATTCGGGATAGCGCGAGCAGCCGAGAAAGAAACCGTGGCGGCTGATGCGTTCGAGCAATTCGCCTTGGCCGCACTTTTCGCACTTTTTCCCCGTGGGAATGCCTGCTTTATAGGAAAGCATCTCGTCGTCGGCCTTATCGAGGTCAATGACGAATTTTTCCCAGAACTCTTTGACTGCTTCGCGCCACGGCAGCTTGCCTTCCTCGATCTCGTCAAGTTCTTCCTCGAGCCGCGCGGTAAACGTAACGTCGAAAATGTCCTCGAAGCTCTTGATCAGCAGCGTGCTGACACGCTCGCCGAGCATGGTGGGGGAGAAGCGTCCCTGGTTTTTTGTGACGTACTCGCGCTCGAGAAGCGTTGAAATAATCGAAGCGTAGGTCGAGGGCCGCCCGATGCCGTCTTCTTCAAGTTCCTTCACCAGCGTCGCATCGTTGAACCGCGGCGGCGGCTCGGTAAAGTGCTGGTCAGGCCGAATCCTGTCCAGGCGGAGCGTTTGCCCCTCCGCAACCTGAGGCAGCGCGCGGCCTTCGCCTTCGTCGTCCTTTTCGTCGTCCTCGCGATCCGCAATCGACGCGGGCAACTGATAGACGCGCAGGTAACCATCAAATCTCTGGACACTGCCGGTAGCCCGAAAAGTGTAATCGCCCGCGGAAATATCGATCGTCGTCTGATCGAAAATCGCCGGGAGCATTTGCGACGCCACAAAGCGCTGCCAGATCAGCTGGTACAGTTTGAAGAGGTCTTCATCGAGATACTTGCGGACATCTTCCGGCGCGCGCATGGCATCGGTGGGACGCACCGCTTCGTGGGCTTCCTGCGCATCCTTCTTCGATTTGTAATAGTTGGGTTTTTCTGGAAGATAATTGCCTCCGAACCGCGCTGGAATCAGTTCGCGGACTTGCGCCAGCGCATCGTTCGAGACGTGCACAGAATCGGTACGCATGTAGGTAATCAGCGCGACCGAGCCTTCGTCGCCGAGCTCCACGCCTTCATAAAGCTTCTGCGCAAGGGACATGGTGCGTTTGGCGGTGTAGCGCAGCCGGTTATAAGCGGCCTGCTGCAGTTTAGAAGTCGTGAAGGGCGGCGGCGGATTGCGCTTCTTTTCCTTTTGCGCAACGGTGGCCACCTGCCACTTGGCCTTGCCCACCGCGCTGACGATTTTGTCGGCGGCTTCCTGATTCTTTACTTCAATGTCTTCGCCCTTGTGCTTGAAGAGCCTGGCTTCGAAGAGCGGGGGCTGCCCGGCATCCAGCATCGCGTGAATTGTCCAATACTCTTGCGGAATGAACGCGCGAATTTGCTGCTCGCGCTCGACGATCAGCCGGAGCGCCACGGTCTGTACGCGCCCTGCGGAAAGCCCACGGCGGACTTTGTTCCACAGGATGGGAGAAACTTTGTAGCCCACAATGCGATCGAGCACGCGGCGCGCCTGCTGCGCATCCACCAAATTGGCGTCTACTTGCCGGGGATTATCGAAGGCCGCGCGAATCGCCTTCGGCGTGATTTCATTAAAGGTGACTCGAAAAATCTTTTTCGGGTCGATGGCCACAACTTCTTTTTTGGTGCCGTTCTCTTCTTCTTTCTTAACAGGCTCTTCCGGCGTCGCCTCTTTCTTCTTAAACCGCGAAACGCTCGGTTCTTGCTCGATGAACTTGGAAGGCTTGGAAAGCACCATGGCAAGATGCGCCGATATGGCTTCCCCCTCGCGATCCGGATCACCCGCCAGATAGATGGCATCAGCGGAGTGCGCCGCCTTCCTCAGGTCGTTAATAACCTTGCCTTTGCCCGCGATGATTTGCAGCGTAGGCTCAAAAATCTTGTCGTCATCGAGGCTAATCAGTTTCCCGGCCTGCTTCTCCTGCCCCTTTCCTTTCTTGCTCCCACTCTTCGCTTTGCGCTTTTTCCTCTTCTTGCCGCCCTCTTCTTCGCCGGGCAGACGAATACCAATCGTTTTCTTGGGCAGGTCCATCACGTGGCCGATGGACGCTTTGACCGAGAAATTCCGCCCCAGATATTTGTTAATCGTTTTCGCCTTTGCGGGCGATTCGACAATGACGAGCGAACGGGCCATGTTGCCTTTGTAACTCCGTAATCTATTGCAGGGAGAGCTGACCGCGCGGCGTGTGTCCTTCTCGCTACCTTAAGCGCGCTGCCTGGATCCCAACGGCGTCTGCCTTTTGATGCGGCGACTGCCATTGTGGATGCGTTTTACGATTAGATGCCGGCCCCGGGCTGACGGTGCAACCCCTATCTGTCTCTATAGCAAGACTTTGCTGAACTGCTTGCCCGGCAACTGCCGAATCACGCCTTTCATCTCCAGATTGAAAAGCGTAGCTAGAACCTCGGAAGAGTTCAAGCCGGAGCGTTCCACGATGTCGTCAATAGGCACTGGTTGTTCCGCGTTCAGCAGTTCATAGAGTTTCTTCTCCGACCCATTCAGTGCCGCGGCTGCCAACAGATTCCGCTGCTCCGCTTCCGGTTGCTCGGCCTGCAGGAGGGCGGCGCGTACGGGCGTTGGCAGCTCTTCTATCACGTCCGCGGCGCAGGTGACGAGTTTCGCCCCCTGCTTGATGAGTTGGTTGGGCGCGAAACTCACGGGCTGGGTCACGTTCCCAGGCACGCCGAACACTTCTCTTCCGAACTCCATGGCCAGCCGCGCGGTAATCAGCGACCCGCTGTATTGCGCGCCCTCCACCACCGCCACGCCCAGCGGCATGCCGGCCACGATGCGATTGCGCACCGGAAAATTCTCCGGTGCGGGGTGCGTGCGGAGCGGAAATTCGCTGATGATTGCCCCGCGCTCCAGCACTTTTTCGTACAGCTTCTTGTTTTCCTTCGGATAGCAGACGTCAATGCCCGTGCCGAGCACTCCGATGGCGCGGCCGTTGGCCTGCATTGCTCCCTGGTGCCCCATGGCATCAATCCCGCGGGCCATCCCGCTGACGATGACGAGGCCACGCGCCGCCAGCTCCCTGCCGAGACGCTGCGCCATCTGCGTGCCGTAAAGGGTAGGCCGACGCGTTCCCACGATGCTTATGCTTGGCAGATTCAAAACTTGTGGATCACCACGAACGTAAAGCAAAACGGGCGGGTCGTAGATTTGCAAAAGGGTTTGCGGGTATTCGGGGTCGGTCCAGTTCAAGAGCGAGCATCCCGCAATTTTCTGGATGCCCGCTAATTCTTTTTCGGCGCGCTTGAAGGACTCTTTCTTAACGATAGCTTGGGCAACTCGAGCTGGAAGGTGGCAAGATTCAAGATCGGGGAGCGTGGCGCGGAAGACTCCATCCGGCGAGTCAAACCGCTGCAGCACGCGGGCAGACAGACGAGAGGCCAGACCCGGAGTGAGCCCCAGCGCAAGCCAGGAGAGGGAAGCGTCCAGCTGCATCGCAGGCGAGCCTACGTCTCTGGTAATTGAGTTGTCAAGTAGTTCATGAACAAAAACCAGTTAAGCCCATCGAAGTAAGGATGAGCTCAGATCAGCGGTGAGGTTGCGCGGCGTCTTCTTGCAGAATGGTATCCATTGTCTTGACGAAAAGATCCGCATCGGCTTCGGAAAAAACAAGCGGCGGGCGCAGCTTGATGACGTTGTGATGCGGTCCGTCGGTCCCGGCAAGAATGCCGCAGTCGCGCAGACGATTCACCAGGTAGGAAGCCTGCAACGGAGCAGCCTCGCGCGTTTCACGGTCCAGCACCAGATCGATCCCCAAGAAAAGCCCAGACCCGCGCACGTCCCCTATCAACGCATAGCGCGCCTGCAAGGACTTCAAGCCCTCGATGAAATACGCGCCAACGCGCAGGGCGAGCTGCTGTAATTTTTCTTCTTCAAGAACATCCAGAACAGCGAGACCGGCCGCGCATGCGACTGGATTGCCTCCAAACGTGCTGAAAAACTCCATCCCGTTATTAAATGAATTCGCGATTTCCGCGGTCGTGATCACCGCTGCCAGCGGAAATCCATTGCCGATCGGTTTGCCCAGAACGACGATGTCCGGCACCACGCCTTGCGTTTCGAATCCCCAGAAATGCGTTCCCAGACGGCCGAATCCCACCTGCACTTCATCCGCGATGCACACCGCGCCGGCGCTGCGCACGTGGCGATAAACTTCCGCGAGATACCCTGGCGGAAAAACAATCTGCCCGCCGACGCTTGGCAATGTTTCCGCAATATACGCCGCGATGCCGCGGCCTTCTACTTTCACGCGCTCCAGAATCTCGCCAACATGACGCGCATACTTTGCGCCGGCTTGCTTGTCGCCGCGCCGATACGCGCCGCGATAATCATCCGCCAGAGGAGCAACATGCACCCAGGGCTTCTTGCCGCGGCCTCCGGGGCCGTCGAACTTGTACGGGCTGATGTCGATAAGCGTGTTGGTGTGTCCGTGATAGGCATGCTCCAGCACGATAATGTCCTCTCGCCCCGTATGCGCGCGCGCCAGCCGCAAAGCCAGCTCATTGGCCTCGCTGCCCGAGTTCATAAAAAAACAAACGCGAAGCCGTTCAGGGAGCAGCCGCGTCAGCCGCTCGGCATAGCGGTTGACGTTGTCGTGCAGGTAGCGCGTGTTGGTATTGAGCAGCGCGAGCTGCGCTTGCGCCGCTTGCACCACGCGCGGGTGACTGTGCCCCACCAACGGCACGTTGTTGTAAACATCGAGATACGCTCTCCCCGTCTCGTCATACAAGTACTGCATCCACCCGCGAACGATTTTCAGCGGGCGCTGATAAGAGATGCTGAGATTTTTCCCTAGCAAAGCGTGCCGCGAAGCAAGTGTGTCGTCGAGAGCAGGTTCTTTTGCCGGAAAGCGATCGGCCGGAATTCCGAGCAAGAGATTTGGATCTGGTGAAAGGCTGGTCCAAACTGCTCGCTGCGAAGCATAAGCAACGCCCGGAAAATCAGCGCCCAGATCAAGCAGATCGAGAATGATCTGAAAATGAACGTGCGGCGTCCACCCGCCGTTCTCCTCCGTCGCGCCTACTCGCGCAAATTCTTCGCCCCGCCCGACGCGCTGTCCGGCTTTCAGCCTAACAAGCGTCTCTCTGCTCAAATGACCGTACAGCGTGAAAAATTTCTCGCCGTCGCCCGTTTCGTGCTGCAGAATAACGAGCGGTCCGTAGTCCAGCGGCGCGGCATTATTCGCTGCCGCGCAAACCACGCCATCCAGAGGCGCGCGCAACCGCGTTCCCGGCTCGACGAATAAATCCATCCCCAGGTGCACGGTGCGCCGCTCATCCGTGGGGTTGTTGCTCGCGCCGAACAACGGGGACATGTAAACCAGCCGCGGTTCGTCGTATCGGCCCACTGCGAACGCAGCTCCCGCCCGCGTAATTTCGGCAGAAAGTCTCTCTTTTAACTCCGAATTGTTGGCTCCACCGGGCTTAGCGCCAAGAAACGTGCTGCCAACGCTCAAATCGAAAACAACACTTGCCGCTGTTTTGGTGTCGGCATCCAAAATCGAAGCTGCGGACCCGGCGTTCGCTTCCAGCCACCGCTTGATCTTTTCACCTTTCGGAACAGCCGGAAGCGCGCATGCCGCGCGGAAAGTGTAGTGCGCAAAACGAGGATGGATTTTCTCCAGCCGCTCCAAAGCTTCCCACGCCGGCGCTTCGCTGATTGTGACGTACGGGTCATCCGGCTTGACTGTCTTGCGCTGCGCGGAATTCGTTACGCTGACAGCCAGCCGCGCACCGATCAACGTATACAAAACGGACAACTCCAGCTCATCGAGAGGAAACGCGCCGTGATATCCCGCGACAATCGAAGCCGCCGCCGGCAACGGGTCTTCCTTCCCGAGAACCCCATAAGCAGCCGCAATCGCCGCCTCAGACACAGTGATTCCGTGGTGCATGTCGCCAAAATCAATCATGCCCACGGCTCTCCGCGGCTGTGGCCAGGCATCGCTCACCAGCACGTTGTAGTCGTTCGCATCGCCGTAAATCACGCTGCGGCGCAGCCGCGGCAACGCCGGAACTACGTCAGCCTCATAGAGCGCGAGAAATTTCTCCACTAGCACGCGCCGCTTCGAATCGCCAATATGCTTGATGTAATCCTTGATCCAACCCGCCCGCGAAGCATCCCATTTCAGCTCGCGATGCGCAGCCGGATGCACAAACGATTGCAGCGCTGCATCCATCTCCCCGAGAAACCGGCCAAGATCGCCGAGAAGTTCCTGCGTCTGCGGACGAACTTCCGCGAGAACTGTTCCCTTCAAATAGGTCAGCAGCCAGACGAGCCGCGTCGAGCCATCCGCCGCGGTAATCGAAGTAAAAAGTTCACCACTATGATTGGGTGTGACGCGCGGCAAAGGCAGTTGAGGCGCGCGTTGCGCCAGATGCGTCAGCGCCCGGCATTGCAGATCAATGAACGAACGCTCCCGCGCCGGGTGCATCACCTTCAACACGAACTCCTGCCCGTCCGCGCTCGTCAAATGAAAGTTGTCGTCGTATTCGCCCGGAAGTGCCCGCGCCGTGGCCTCAAGCCCGTAAAGTTCCCGCGCAAGCCGAATCGCTTCCGCTTCCGTTACGGGCTGAGCTACGCGCGCTTCCAGCAGCATGCGCCAAATCTTATCCGCAACTGCCGCAGCGCGTCCATTCCGGAGCGTTCAAATTATTCCGCCGAGCCGCCCGTCAAACCCAGAATCTCCGCCACTCAGAGTTTCTCCCGCGATTCCTGCACGGAAACCGGCCCATTCACCGTCGATAGCCGGATCATCGCCGGCGAGCTCCCAAATTCAATCCGCCGGTGCTCATCGTCCCAGGTTTCGCGCGCGTTGTCGCAAATGCTCGCCTTGCAGCTAACCGGCGCGTAGTTCGTCGATTCCACCACGAAGCTGGACTGGTACCCGCTCGGCACCATCAGGGTCAGGGGCCCATTCTTCGCATCGGCGGAGAGCCCCGTCCCGCTCCACGTCGTCCCTTCCAACTCCACGGAAATCGGCCCGTTCTCCGTGTGAATCCGCACGCTTCCCTTGCTGCCGTCCAGGCTGATCGGCCCATTCACCGCAGTGATCTCCGCGTCGCCCGAAAAATTCTTCAAGCTGATTGGCCCGTTGTGGGCGCGCGCCGTGAGTTTGCCGTCCACGTCATAAAACGATAGCGGCCCATTCATGGTGTCCAGGTCGATCGACGCCGACTTCGGCGTGCGAACCAGCAAGTACACCGTCCATCCACCATCATCCCCAGGGCCACTCGTCGAAACCTTCCCGCCTTCAATCGACATCGTGATTTGCGAAAGCGTTCTCTCCGCGTCACCAGATGCCGTCGCGGCTTTGCAAGCCGTCACGGAATAAGTCTCTTTGTCCCAGCCCACCACTTGCACGCCGCCGTTGCTGTGCGGATGAACCTTCAATACTGCGGCTTCGGCCCTGGTCAACGTGCGTTCCTCGGAACGCACTACCGCATCTTGGTCGTCAAAGCGGATGCGCAAATCGGAACAATCGGTCGCAGGGTGTCTGTGCCCGCCGGAAATGTTGACGGAGTGGTGATGCCGGTTCGCTCGTGCGCTCGTAAACCCGAGGGCCAGCAAAGCCGACATCGCAATCAGAAAGAAGAAGCTGCGTCGAGGCATGGGAGTCCTCCCTGCAGCTATAGACGACACGGGAACCCGTTAGTCACGCGCCATCCTGCCGAAATTTCAGTCCCATCCCTTGCAGCCCAGTGACAAATGGCTCCTTTAAACGTCAATAGCTCGACCCTAGGCGAGTTGCGACACGCTCAACCGGCGTTCCCCCGCCTTAATAAATTTGGGAACCTGCCGCGACTCAACTGCGTAGAGTACGGAGAGGTGTTCCATGCCAAGCCTTCCAGGCAATTTTCGGTACGCGCTGCGGCAGTTCCGCTTGTCGCCTGTTTTTACTGCCGCTGCCGTACTAACGCTGGCCCTGGGAATCGGCGGCACCACGGCAATTTTTACCCTGATTCACGCCGTCATGCTCCGATCCCTACCCGTTTCCGATCCCGGGAGGCTCTACCGCGTCGGCGAAGGCGACGAGTGCTGCGTCGAAGGAGGTCCCCAGGACCGCTGGGGCATGTTTTCATTCCCTTTGTACGAGCGCCTCAAGTCAGAAACCCCTGAATTCGAGGAGGTTACGGCCTTCCAGGCCGGCCGCTGGCGCATGGGCGTACGGCGTCAGGGTGTCGAATCGGTTGCCCGGCCTCTGCGCTCCGAGTACGTCTCGGGAACCTATTTCTCAACCCTGGGAGTTCGCGCCTTTGGCGGCCGGGTGTTTACGCCAGAGGACGACAAGCCGTCCGCTCCGCCTGTCGCTGTTCTCAGCCACCGCGTCTGGCAGACTGCCTACGCCTCTGATCCTTCCGTCGTCGGTTCCACTTTCGTCGTCGAGGGCCATCCTGTGACCGTGATCGGAGTCGCGCCCGCCGGATTCTTCGGCGAAACTCTCGAAAGCGACCCTCCTGATATCTGGGTTCCTCTTCAGCAAGAACCCATGATGAATGCCGAAGGTAGTTTGCTTCATCAGCCTGTATCTGCCTGGCTCCGCATGATCGGTCGTCTGCGCCCTGGAGCTTCGACAGACGGCATGGCTCCCCGCCTGACCGGAGTTCTTCGCCAATGGCTGCAGACCGATTCCGGATATCCTTCCAACTGGATGGCCGACATGATCCGTCTGCTTCCCAAGCAGGTGGTCAGCGTGGTACCTGCCGGAGCGGGTGTTGCGGTGATGAAAGAGGAATATGGCCGCAGCTTGCAAATTCTTCTGTCCGTTTGCGGCTTAGTGCTTCTGATCGCCTGTTCCAATGTCGCAAACTTGCTGCTTGCTCGCGGGGTCGCCCGTCGCGGCCAAACTGCCGTCCGGCTGGCCGTCGGCGCCACTCCCCGGCAAATCGTCATGCAGGCGCTCACCGAAAGCGTGTTGCTCGCCATTGGCGGGGGCATTGTCGGGCTCTTGGTAGCCATGGCTGCGGCCCGTTTTCACAGCTCCCATTTCCTTCCCATCAGCGTCGCACCATCCTTCGTGGTTTTGGCGTTTGCCTTCGCCTTGGCGCTCGTCACCGGAATCATCTTTGGCGCGGCTCCCGCGTGGCTGGCCACCTGCACCGATCCCGCCGAAGCGTTGCGCGGTTCAGGCCGCGGCACCCAGGATCGTTCTGGGTTCGCCCGCAAAGCGCTGCTGGTTGTCCAGGCTACCTTGTCGGTCGTTCTCGTCGCCGGCGCCACGATGCTGGCGCGCAGCCTCAACAAGCTCGAGCATCAGGACTTCGGATACCAGGTGCAAAATCGCGTTGAAGTGGACATGAACAGGCCCCCAGCGACTTACACGCAGCCTCAGTTGGCCTCGCTCTATCGCCAGCTTGAAGATCAGCTCAACCGTCTCCCTGGCGTTCAGGGTTCCGGCTTGGCCCTCTATAATCCGCTCACCGACAATTGGGGCGAACTCATCATGGTCGCCGGCCATCCTCCGGCCAAACTCAACGAGGAGTCCGGCGCCTCCTGGGACCGCGTTAGCGCCAACTATCTCCAGAATCTTGGCATGCCGATTTTGCGCGGGCGCGCATTTACCGCCGCCGATAATGAAACCACTGCGCCCGTGGCCATCGTCAACGAAGCTTTCGTGAAGCGCTTTTTCAAGAGCACGGAAGAACCCTTGGATCAGCACTTTGGCCTCGATGTCCCCGAATACGCCGGCACCTTCCGTATCGTCGGCGTCGTGCGCGATGCCAAATTCGCCGGCTGGGGCCTTAGCAGGCCTGCGCGTCCCATGTTTTACGTGCCGCTAGCCCAAAATGTGAATTATCCCGACCCACTGATGAAGAAAATCGAGTTGGTGTCCCACTCCATCGGCGGAATCCTGCTCGTAACCAATATGTCTCCTGGCGCCCTCGAGGCCCAGCTCACCAGGATCTTGGCGGAATTGGATCCCAACCTGACCATCAACAGCATCCGGACCATGCAGCAGCAGATCGAGCTTTCCTTCGACCAGGAGCGCGCCGTAGCCGGCCTTGCTGGCCTCTTTGGCATTGTCGCGCTAGTCCTTGCCGCGATTGGCCTGTACGGCGTCACCGCCTATTCCGTTGCCCAGCGAACCAACGAAATCGGCATTCGCATGGCCCTCGGCGCGGACCGCCCGAAAGTCCTTGGACTGGTGCTAGGCGGAGCATTCAAGCGCGTGTTGATTGGGCTGCTCCTCGGGCTGCCCCTCGCCGTCGGCGCCGGGCGGTTGATTTCCGCCCAGCTCTATGGCGTCTCCTCTTGGGACCCCTTTGCCCTTACCGTCGCCGCTGGCTCGCTCGCCATTTGCTCCTTTTTCGCCGCCATCATTCCCGCCAACCGCGCCGCCTCCATTTCCCCCATGAACGCCCTGCGGATCGAGTGAATGCAACCCAGTCAGCAGCGTTTGCCTCAGACCGCGGGCAGATATCTCCAAAACTTTTCTCCAAAAAGCCCAAAATCGCTCTTGACAAATCCTTAATCTGTGATATAGTTTATCCTGTAGATAACTGCGTATGGAGTGCGGGAGCTTGCTCCCGCTTTTCTTTTCCGGGGCAGCCATTTCGTCCTTGCTCGGCCCAAACAACCAAAAACGCTTCCTTTAGAATCAGCAACTTACACTTACGAAATGCAAATTTTGTAATTCCTTTCTTTTGATATTCATGCAAATTGCCGGGGGGTGGGCCCCACCTTGCCGATTTTTCAATCGATTCCAACATTCCGAAGTCGCCGGACAATTCCTCGCAAAAGAAGCATGCCGCCCGGCAAAACCGCCTTTGTTATACTGGAACTTCAAGGTGAGCCCTCGAACCGTGACCAAACTTCGCATTTCCATCGTTCAATACCTGAACACTGCGCCGCTCGTCTGGGGCTTCACCAACGGCCCGCTGCGCGGCAAATACGATTTGTCGTTCACCGTGCCCTCGCAGTGCGCCGAAGAGTTGCGCACCGGCAAGGCCGACGTCGCCATCATCCCCGCCATCGAATATCAGCGCATCGATGACTTGGTGATCTTGCCCGACATGGCCATTGCGTCAAAGAAACAGGTTCGCAGCCTGCTGATCATTGCCAAGAAGCCCATCGAACAGGTGAAGAGATTCGCCCTCGATCGCAGTTCGTGCAGCACGCAGACTTTGACGCGCATCTTGTGCGCCGAAAAGTGGAAGATCGGGCCACAATTCTTTGAAGCGCCGCCGGACTTGAACGCCATGTTGGAGCAAGCAGACGCCGCCCTCCTGATTGGCGACCCCGCTCTGCGAATTGCCGTCGGCATGGAAAAAAATAGTTGGCCCGGCGCCGAAGGTCAAACGCTTTGCCAAGCTGCCACTCTCGGAATCACCAGCGCGGAAATGCTCTACGTCTATGATGTGGTAGGTGAATGGCGAAGCATGACGGGACTGCCCGCCGTCCTGGCGTTCTGGGCCGCTAGGCGAGATGTCGCCACGCCGGAAGTGACAGCCGATTTCCTCGCCTCCCGCGATTTTGGTTTGTCACGCATCCCGGAAATCTGCTTCGACGCTTCGCGCGAATTGGAACTGCCGGAGCGCACGCTCGAGTCCTACCTGCGCCACAACATCGATTTCTCTTTGGACGAGGAAAATCGCCGCGGCCTGGAATTGTATTTCGCCCACGCCGCAAAACTTGGCCTGATCCCGCAAGCCAAGCCCATCGAATGGGCTGCGACGAAAGCGGAGGCTATGAAGTTGTAGGGGCGCCCGCCGCGGCGGGCGTCCCCAGTGATGTCACGAACCGCTGTTACAGGACACGAGAAGGATAAATCTTGGCACTGACGAAACAACAAGCTCTCGAAATGCTCGAATCCGATGACCTCATAGGCCTCGGCATGGACGCGCATCAGATGCGCCTGAAGAAAAACGATCCTCGCGTCGTCACCTACCAGATTGACCGCAACATTAACTATACGAATTTCTGCACCGAATATTGCTCCTTCTGCGCGTTCTACCGCCCGCTCGGCGCCAAGGACGGCTACATTCTCTCCTTCGAGGACATCTACAAGAAAATTGACGAGATGCTGGAACTCGGCGGCACCGGCATTTTGCTCCAGGGCGGCCTGCACCCAGACCTGCAAATCGGCTATTACGAGAATCTATTGCGCTCCCTGAAAGCGCGCTATCCGCAAGTGCATTTGCATTGCTTTTCGGCGCCCGAAATTCTGTGCATCGCGGAAGTCAGCGAACTCAGCATCCGCGAAACCATTCAGCGCCTGATGGACGCGGGGCTGCAATCCATCCCCGGTGGCGGCGCGGAAATTCTCGACGATGAAGTCCGCGCAAAAATCGCGCGCTTGAAGTGCACGAGCGACGACTGGGAAGAGATGCACCGCGTGGCCCACTCTCTTGGCCTGCGCACCACCGCCACCATGATGTTCGGCTGCGGCGAAGAGTTGCGCCATCGCGTCAACCATCTCGAACGGTTGCGGCGCATTCAGGAGGATACTGGCGGGTTCACGGCGTTCATTCCGTGGATGTTTGCTGCGGAAAATACCGCGCTTGGAAAAAAAGTGCAGGACACCACGGCGGTCGACTATCTGAAAACGCTGGCCGTCAGCCGCCTTTATCTCGACAACATCGACCACATCCAGTCCAGCTGGCTCACGCCCGGAATCAAAGTCTGCCAGGTCGGCCTGCAATTCGGCGCCGACGACGTCGGCAGCATCCTCATCGAGGAAAACGTCGTCTTCGCCGCCGGCGTGAAAAATCGCACCAACGAAAGCGAACTCCGCCGCGTCATCTCCGACGCCGGCTTCCTCCCCGCGCAACGCGACACGCTCTACCGCAGTTATGTTTTGAAATGAGCTCAGAAGTTGCAGAACGAACTATCCGGCGCGCTGGAAACTAAGCCGGAGGTTTGGGGCGCAAGTGGATCGAAACATCCACGACCATGCCGTCGGGCAATTCCACATCTTCGAGAAGATAGAGAACGCCGCCGCGGAAACGCGCCTGTATTTTTCGAGGCTCGGGTTTGGAGCTGCTCGGTTCAGCCTTGGAACTCGGCGGCTCAAGTTTGGAACTAGGCGTTACGGATTTCTTTGCTGCGGCCGCAGCCAGAGTCTTTCCTTCCGTTTCATCCAGCGCTTCGTTGGCAAGGGCATCGGCCTCGCGGTTCTGCTCGCGGTAGACGTGCTCGATGCGGAAGGAATCGAAGGCCTTGGACATTTTCAGCGCGCGCTCGAACAGCGGGCGCAGACCCTCGCTCTTCACTTTATACTGTCCGCGCATTTGTTTGACGAGAAGCTCGGAATCGCTCTCGATGCGAATCGCACGCACGCCGTGCGATTCCGCATAATCCAGCGCGGCGATGAGCCCGTAATATTCGGCGACGTTGTTGCTCATGCGGCCGATGTATTTCTTCAGCTTGGCGACGATTTCGCCGCGTCCATCGCGGATGACCACGCCGTACGAAGCCGGCCCGGGATTGCCGCGCGAGCCGCCGTCAATGTTCGCGCGATACGCGGCAGCGGCAGGGGGCCTGGGCTGCGCGGGGGCTTCGGCGAATAAATCTTTTCCGCGGGGAGTTGGCGGGCGTTTCGGCATCAGGAATTTGTCGAAGCCGCCGAAGCTGTATTTGCGGAACCAGCGGCAGGATTCGCCACCGGAATTGGTTCCAGGGTGTAGAGAATCAGCCCGCAGCTTTCGCACCGGAATACTTCTTCGTTGGTTTCCGAACGCAGTTCCTGAAGAATGTGAGGCAAGACGCGCATGCCGCAGCCGCGGCACTGCCCGTCGCGGGCTTCAGCCATGGCGGTGCCGTTGTGGCGCTTGGCGATGCGCGCGTAAAGCTCGCGCAAATCTTCCGGGACGGGAGCGATAATTTTTTCGCGCTCGGCGGTGGCGGCATCGAGCTGTTTCTTTTTCTCCGTCCCTTGCGCCTGAATTTCTTTTCGTTCCGCAGCGACGGCTTGCTCGGCTTCTTTCAATCTCGATTCGGCGATCTTCACACGGCGTTCGACTTCTTCGGCGGCCATCATCACTTCGAGCTGGCGATCATCGGCTTTGGCAACTTCGGCTTCGGCATTGGCGATTTCGTGCTGCAAGGCTTTGTAGGCTTCGTTGGTTTTCACGGCGCCGCTCTGCTCGCGATATTTGCGCGCGCGGTCTTTCCACTGCTGTGCGTCGAATTCGAACTTCTTGCGTTCCGCCACGACCTGGCCGTGGGCCTCTTTCGCGGAGGCGACATCAGCGCGTGCGCCGCTGAGTTTGGTTTCCGCTTCGCGGATGCGCTTGGGAAATGCTTCCAACTCCGCGCGCAGCAGGGCAATCTGGTGGTCAACGCGTTGCAGTTCGATCAGGTGAGGAATCGCCGGATGCATGAGCAGATAATTCTAGCACAGGGACGCGGCGGCCTTTGCTAGAACTGCCGAGGCGGATAGAATGCCAGGGTTTTGCATGCGAGATACCGGGAGCCGCTCGTTCGAACGAGGAGGGAACATGCCGCACGTGCAAATTACTTGGGTTGAAGGGCGGACGCCGGAGCAAAAGCGGAAAATTGCGGAGCGCGTCACGGCCGTATTGGTCGAAGATGGAAAAGCCAAACGCGAAAATATTCACGTGTCGTTTCACGACGTTCCGTCAACGAATTACGCCGAAGGCGGCGTGCTGGTGGCGGACCAAAAGCGCACGCCGTGAGTTTCCGCGGAGCGAGCCGAATCAACGCGGGCCGCTTCTACCACGACTCCTGCATGCCCGTCTCGTGAACTGCTGACGCGTTTAGCTCGACGCGTGCGAATCGCGGCGAATCATGGACCAGTCCAGGAAGTAGCCGATGCCGACCGCGAGAGGGATGATGCCGAAGGCGGCGACCGTCCAGATGTCGCGATCCGCCTGGATGCTCGCAATCAACCCGAACGTAGCGATGTAGCCGAGCGCCCCGCTAACAAGCAGAATGCCGGAACGGCGGGAACGCGCCGCCTGGTTCAATTCCGGCTCCATCGGAATGTCAACCCCGCGCGCAATCGCGGCGAGGCGCTCTTCGCTGCGCAGCTTGCGGACCCGGTAATAGGTGTACAGCGCGCCGAGGGGAACTCCCATCCCCAGTATCACGGCCACTAATCCAATCAATTCTCCGCCCATGATTGCTCCTTCTCTCTCTTAGGCGCTCGCCGCGGCGGGCGCGTTTCATTTGGGGGAACCGCTTTCAGTACAAGGTACGCGGAGCACACAGAAAAAGTTCCCGAAACTTGCATCAGGAACGAACTGAACAATCTCCGGCTAGCCGCGCGCCAGACAGATCAATTATTCGTCTCGCAAGACTTGCCAAGGCTCGACTTGTGTGGCGTTCAGGGCGGGGACTAGTGTCGCGAGTGCGCTGACCGCAACCACAAGGGAAATCGCGCCGATGAAGGACATGGCATTCCACTGCGTCACGCCGTAGAGCAGGGGCACGAGTGCGCGAGCACACGCGGCGTACACGGCGAATCCACACAGAATGCCGGGCAGAACAGTCCACACGGCATCTCGCGCGATCATTTTGACAATGCGTTGGACCGTCGCTCCGACGGCCATGCGGATACCGATCTCGCGTCTCCTGCGCGAGACCGCGTACGCCAGCATGCCGAGCAGTCCGATTGCCGCAATGACAGCCGCCAGCGCGGCGAATACGGAGGATAAGGCCGCCAGCAAGCGTTCCTGCCACAAAGAGGTCCCAATCTCTTGTTCCATGGTAGCGACATCGGTTGGGGCGAGGCCCGGGCCGATTCCGTGAAGCATGGTTTGCAGCTCTCGGACAACGAATGCAGGTTCGCTGCTGATGGTTACATAGAGCACCATTCCATCTGAGTAACGCAGTTCATCATCGTCAATCAACAGATACAAAGTTGGCGGAGGAATCTCCCGCATACTGCGATATTTGGAGTCGTTCACAATGCCGACAATCTGATACTCGGCTTTTGCCACGTCGTTGACAGCAGCCATGCCAACAGGTTGCCCGATCGCTTCGGCATTGGGAAAGAACTGACGCGCAAAGCTATCGCTCACGATGACCGGACGCGGCTTCCCGGTATTATCCTGGGGCACGAAACCACGACCCTTGAGCAGGCGCATGCCTATGTTCTGGAAGTGTCCAAGGCTGACATCGTTGAGGCTCGCGTTCAGCACGTCGGCGGTTGTGACTCGTTGACCGGCGGGCAAAACCGATACCTTCAAGCCGATGCCCCGCATGGGGGCTTTCTCCGCAAGGCTCACCGCTTCGACGCCCGGCAAAGAAGCTGCTCGCTGCAAAATATCCTTGAAGACTTGCGCGACGCCTTCGCTCTTGATGCCCGCCATGCGGGGATTGAGCGTCATGACTATGAGCTTGCTGCGACGGAAGCCGGGATCCTGTGCCTGCATGACTTCGAGCGTCCGTACAAGCGCCAGGCTGCCCGCGACCAGCGCCGTCGCCATGGCCACTTGAAAAGCTACCAGCACGCGTCCGACGCGAGGGCCTGAAACGGCTCCGCTCTGGCGGCGCATCATACTGTTCAAATCCGTTCGAGCTACATTCCAAGCCGGGATGATGCCTACGAGAATGGCAGTGAGCACGCAGACAGCAGCCACGAAGGCCAGCACGAGCGTGTCCGGCTGGAGGTCGATTCCCAGCGGCCTGCGGGCGGGCATAAAACGCAGCAGGAGCGGCCCGCAGAATCGCGCGATAAACCAGGCGCCCAGCGCGCCAGCACTTGAGAGAAGCGAAGCTTCAACCAAAGTGTGCCGCACCATGCTCCAGCGGGATGCACCCAGACTCATGCGGATAGCGGCTTCGCGGCGCTTGGTTTCCGCTCTTGCAAGCATCAACCCGCCAGTGTTCGAGCAGACAAGCAGGAGTAGCCCAGCGACACCGCCCATGAGCGCGCCGACGGCATTGCCAAACTGCTTGCGCATGGCGGAAACTCCCCGGCTGGCCGTGGTCAGCGTGGGCGGTTCCCTCTGCGCTTCGCCGACAACATCGCCATGCGGGGATACCGGTGGAATGGAATAGCTTGCTTCGAGCATCGATGGATAGAGCGAGCGCACCTCGGTTTCCGCTTGTGGAGCGGATACGCCAGGGCGCAAACGCATAAAGATGTGCGATTCGGCTAACGTATTGTCTTTTTTCGTAAACCAGAGTTTGCCGGCGGACATCGTTAGCCAAACGTCGGGCCTGGTTTCGAGATCGAGATCGACAAAGCCGGGACGAAGCACACCAATGATGAGGAAAGGATTGCCGCGCAGACTAATCGTCTGGCCGACGATGTCCTTGCGGCCGGCAAAGGCTCGTTGCCAGAAGGCATGGCTGAGAACGGCAACCGGCGCATCCCGTTGCTCGTCCTCATCCGTCAGAAGACGACCGAACTCAGCTGTCAGACCAAGCGAAGAGAAATAATTGCCGGAGACCGTCTCGCCCGTGATGCTCTCTAGGCGATCCCCCGCGGAAAATGACATTTCCATTGGCCAGGCAACGAAAACATCAGAAAAGGAGCGCGCCCGCTGGCGAAGAATCCGGGCGTAAAGATAGGGGTGTTCGTAATAGGTGTAGCTCGGCGAGAGTTGGGTGCTAAAGCGAACCAGTTGCTCTGGGTGCGAGACCGGAAGCGGCCGCAGAAGCAAGACATCGACGGCCGTGAAGATCAGCGCATTTGCGCCAATGCCCAGGGCGAGCAACAGAACCAGAGCTCCTGCGGACAGCGGCGCTCTTGCAACGCCGCGAACGGCCTGCCGAAAGTCGGCCGGGAAAGACCTCATCCCCATGCAGCTCAGTTTACTCCGCGCGATAAGAGATTTCGAGTGCCAGTGACGAAATCACCGCGAGAGCACAGGGACCGTCCCGGTGCTAAGAATCCTCTTCTTGAGGGGGAACGTTACTCGATTTCGTGGACTTGCATGGAGGAGTCGATGGAGAGATTGGGGTAGCGAATGGGGGAGCCGGCGGGTCCGGCCAAATGGCGCGCAGCGGCAGTGAAACCAGCGCCGGAACATTCGACTGCGTAGGAATAGCTGTCGCGCTCGGTGCGGGTCATGGAAAGAGAGTTGGAGGAGATGAGTTCGCGGAGCGAAGCGCATTCGCCGTTGGCGGCGATGTAGGCGCGTTCGGCCTGGGCGATTTGCAGGAGGTCGCCGCGAACGCCCGTCAGACTGATGGCTTGCGTAGCAGCGGTACCTTCATCCGTGGACGGCATTCTCTTCAAAGAGAAATGATAGACGGCGAAGAGAAGGGCGGCACCGACGAGAAGGCCGACAAGAGAGCGCATGAAAAGATTGTGGCGCGGCCCGCGATACACTTCAAGCGGGGTGCAGGACCAGTTGCGTTAGGAAACAACATCTCCATTTTCGCCTGGAATTATGGGTGGTCTGTTAGACTGCTTTCGACCGCCGACTTTCCCTCTCCGGTGCAGCGCTCCCCCTTCGGACAGACGAATGAATACGACTACGCTACCGCTCGAACTGCAGGCACTCGAAAAGCTGAGGGAAGAGGAACTCGAAGAGGCTCGCGCGATCCAGAGCATGATGATGCCCGCGGAAGCGCTGCGCGCCGACGCGGTGATGATCTCGCACGAATTTCAGCCCCTCGCC
>WNFF01002934.1_pt1 | contig 18893 bp, 12 predicted proteins | sample 5400441 | NCBI WGS metagenome assembly WNFF01 (sample SAMN13153345, study PRJNA577476) | soil metagenome | isolation source: 120 cm saprolite under Douglas fir tree site 2 hole 3 replicate 1 | place: USA:California | collected 2015-04-18 | reverse complement strand
TAGGCATGATCGCTGGTTTCCTGGCATGCTACTGTCCCCAGGACGCCTTTCGGCTCCGGGTTAGCCATCAGATCTAGAGATATACCTCCAATCTCTCCCCGCTTAGCGGGGGATATGAAACTGCGCCACGTGGCGCAGGTAGACCTGCGATATACCTCCCATGGACCTGGGCGGGATCTTCTCTCATTGAACTCATCGGGCTTGCTGTTCCTGCTCGACGGCGTAGATCTCGCCAGACAGCGTCCACGTTCCACCGGGGACTTGCTGGCACAGGACCTGCCCGGCCATGCACAGGTGATCCGCCGGGTTCCATTGCACCCCGGTTCCGCGCAGGTGGACGAGCATGTCGGTGACGCCGAGGACCGCGCGCCCGTCATTGAGCAACGTCTGTGCGATCAGGCCTGCCGGCCGCCCGGTGGCAACGGCGAGCCGGGTGGCGATCTCGGCGACCGCCCTCTGGTTGCCGTGGGCCTGGAACGCGGCGACGGTGCCGTCCATGAGCGCCTTGACCAGCTCCGGGTCAGCGCCCACCGTCTTGGCGCGCGGATGGCTGAGGGTCAGGAAGACGGCGAACGTCGTTGCGGTGGGCTGACCGGCGGTCTGTGCCTCCGCGTGGTGGATGGCGAGCCACACCTGTTCCAGCCGCCTGGCCGAAGGGAACCGGCCGAGATCAGCTCCGGTGAAGTCAGCCAGGCGCCGGACGGGCCGCCAGTGGCTGAGGTTGCTGCCGGGGCTGATTAGCCGGTACTGGTAGGAGCAGGCCAAGTGCCGGACGGCCGACCGGAAGCAGCCGCCGCCGGTGGCGTCGATGTTGTAGAGAACCAGGTTTTCTACGTCCATGTTCGCTGGCTTGAAGCCGGCGTAGCTCGCGTGCAGGATCTGCCCGGTTGTGGCTGCCAGGGACCGCACCCGGAGTCGGAGCGCATCGCGGGCGGCGTGCTGGCCAGGGGTGAGCCGTTCATAGGGGATGTAGCGGGTGTCCCACAGCCATACCTGCCGCTGGTCATCGCCGGGTCCATCGATCTCCCATTCTTGGCCTGCCGGCGTGCCAGGCGAAGCGATGCCATCTGCCTGGGCGGATGCGGCGGGCTCAGTTGGTCCAGGCTGCTGGCCGCAGGCCGCGTCCCTCAGGGGCCGGCATGTCCCGCAGCGCTCGGCGACCGCGCCGATGCGGGACCGCGCCCATCGATCAAGTTCCGATAGCACGCTGGAGCAGATCTTGATGTAGGGACCAGTGAACGGGGGCCTGCTGGTGATCGTGCCGCAGGTGGCGCGGTGCAGCCGGGCGTAGCCTCGCCGGCCACGGCCGATGTTGATCACGTAGCCGTCGGGGTGCGCCGCCACCCAGCCCAGGTAATCGGCGTCCCTGTCCTGGAACTCCTCAACACTCATCACCCGCATTCTCGCGCTAATGCCGCGCCACGCCGCCTTTGCCCGGTCGGGGGCTTATCTGACCCGTCCGCCAGACTGGGCTGCCGCCTGCCATTACTGCGAGGGAGAGGGAATGCCAGATGCGGCCAGTTGTCCCTCGTGTGGGCTGGCGGATTCCTCCGGGGCTTGGGCCAGGCCCGGTGCGTCGGGCAGCTCGGGGTCGAGGTCGGCTTCGTCCTCCGTGGTGTTCCCGGCGATGATGCCGAGCGCTGAGGCGAGGGTCGTTTCAGTTGCGCTGCTGGTGGCCGTTCCTGCCGTGTCGGTGTCGGTTTCTTCGTCTTCTTCGGCCCGGGTGGGGAGTACGTAGGCCTGGGCCAGGCTCGCGAGATGCATGGGCAGCGGCGTCGCCAGGGCGTCCAGGTAGTCGGGGGCCTGGCGCAGTTGGTGTACGGCCAGGGCGAAGGCCTCGGGCTTGTCACCGGCTTCGGGGTGGCAGCCTAGGACGGCGATCTCGACCAGGGCCGGGTTCCATGCGGGGATATGGGAGTCGATGGTTGGCTCTCCCTTATTGGGGCCTTGGCGGAGTGGGCGTGGCGCGAGCTTGTCGGCCTCGACTGCGGAGTCTCGGAAGGTGCCGGCTTTGGCGGTGGTGCTGTAGAAGATGCGGCCGGAAGTGAATTCTGCGTGTTCGGTCTCGGTCCACATCCCGGGTGGCAGGCCGTTTACCCCGCCGGAGGGTGAGTTGCCCCACCACTGCGGCGTTTCCCGTCCGGTGGTACTGCGTACTCGGATCAAGCGCAGGTCGGGATCGAGGTGGGACGGGGGCGCGTGCCCGGTCTTGATCAGGTCCTTCTCGGTCCGGCTGTCCTGGAGCCAGGGCCAGTGCATTCGGGTGTTCTGGGAGTGGGTCAGGAGCGCTGTCGGGTGGCCGCGCAGCGAGCGGAGCATCTTCTGCAAGTACCGCTCAGTGTCTCTGCGCTGCCCGTCCATGTTCTGCTTCCAGGCCCGGTAGGTGACTCGGCGGCGCGACCCTGGGGATACCTCGCCGTTCTGGCCGTCCCGGGGGGCCGTCGGGACGGCGTCGCTGCCTGGGGTGTCGTCATCGAGATCGTCGTCGACGATGTCGGGGATCTCGGCGATCTTGACCAGTCTCAGCAGGAACTGCGGGTAGGGGATCCATTGCGCTGTCTTCGGATCCCAGCCGGTGACTGCTGCGAGGCCGGTCCCGGACGCCAGCGGGGTGACCATGACGGCGACTGGAGTGTGCCGCGGCAGGCGGGTGGGGCCGTCCTTCCGGCGTTTGACCATCCAGAGGGCGGCGTAGCGCAGTCCTTCCGGGACGCCAGTGGTGACGGTGTGCTCGGGCAGGACTCGTACGCCAAGCTGGCGCAGCCCGTCCTGCCAGCCGGAGTGGACCCGGTGATCAAGGTTCTTCACAGAGTTGTACCGTTTGGCCTTCTTGGGGACCAGGACGAACTGGGTGAGGACACCGGCGTCCGCGCAGCCCAGCCGGATCGCGAACTTGGGATCGTCGAGGGGGTGTGCGAAGTCGCGGCGGCGGTCAATCTCGATCAGGGCTAGTTCGGGCCGTTCTGGGTCGGCGCCGTCGGCCGCCAGGAATTGTGCCAGGGCGGATCGGCGGGTTCTGATCGCCGCTTCGAGAGCCTTGCCCTTGGGGCGTGCTTCGGGGTTGATGCCGAGAGTGTCGGCAATCCCGCCTGTCGCGCGCATGCAGCGCAGCCTGATCCTGAGTTCAGGGGTTGTCCACTGCAGTATCACCGGGTTGCCCGGCTGCGCGGAATCGTAGACCTCTTCCGCGGGGGCTCGGGCAGAGGGGCCGCCGTCGCTCTCCAGGCCCAGAGTCTCAGTGAGGGCGGTGATCGCGGCGTCCCGCAGGGCAGGTGTCTGCCATAGCAGCCGGGCCGTAACCGTTGGCTGGGGCGGCGGGGTACCTGCTCCGTTCAAGGTTGCGGCGATGACTGCCGGCTGTTCACCGGCGTTGAAGCGGGCGGCAACGGCCAGGGCGATCCGGCGGTCGCGGGCTGCCCGGATGCTCTCGGCCTCTTTCGCGGCCCCCAGCAAGCAGCAGCCGGCAGCCGCATCCAGCCCTCGCGCACGCCGGTGCCTGCTGCCGACCAGGCGCAACCCGCGGAGGCACCCGGAGGACCGGGGCGCTGGCTCGCCCTGATCGCCACCATCATCGTGATCGGCTACGCGCGCAGCAGGCTCACCCGGCGCAAATCTAACTAGCCGCCGGTATCTTCGGGGAGCGGGACGGACCAGCCGGCCTCGATAGCGGTGATGCCCGGCAGCGACGCGGCACGCAGCTGCCGCTCCATCCATCCCGGCTCTGCGTCGTACATGTTCCTCCACAAGGACGCCTGCCCTGCCGCGCCCGGGGTCAGCGGGACGATGATTATCTCGCGGGTCCGCAGCGCGTCAAGGCGCCTTCGCATGCCGCTGATGCCGCCGTTGCCGCGGTAGTCCTCGGTCGCGGCCCCCGGGCCGATCTGCTGGCCACAGCTGACGACAACACCTGCGGTTCCCGCGTCCCCGACCGCCTCAGCGAGCAGCGCGGCCATCCATTCGGTCTTGCGCGGCAGGTCCTGCAGCGCCCACTCGCTGAACAGCCACGTGCCATCCAGCAGGTCGGCACGAAGCCACACCGGGTCCGGGGCGCCGGCCCAGTCTCGGGCTTTCCCGCCGATGAGCCCGCTGGCGCGGCGCCAGCCAGCAGACCTGGTATCGGGGCCTTCGAGCAGCAGGATCTCGCCCGGCGGGTGCGGTCCTGGCGCCAGACGCAATTCGATGTCCGGCCGGGTCACCAGCCGGGGAGTCCCCTCCGCTGACACTTTCTCAGCCGCGGCCTGCGCGTCGGCGAGAAGCTGCTCTGTCTCCGCTGCCGGCAGGCGGATATCCCAATGGCCTGAGACCACGATGTCGAGTGACTCGGCGATCATCGTCAGGCGGAACCCCAGGTCACGGTCGTACTGCATCGCTCCGCTTGTCGCCTGGTCGTTGTAGACGCAAAAGCACTCGGTGATGAGCCGGCCGTTTCCCCAGGTGATAACCACGTCAGCGGGGCGCGAGACCTCAGGGATGGGGCTCTCGAACTCGACGGCCGCGCCCGTGGGAAGCCCCAGCGCGGCGACCTCGAGCTGCAACCGGGCATGCAGCAGGCGGATGCCCTCCAGATGACGCGACCACTCGCGGGTAAGCCGCCGTAGCCGCAGCGTGCCGGCCAGGCTGTTCAGCCGCAACCCGGTCTCGATCAGCTGCGCGTAGCCGAAAGCGTCCGAGGACGCGCGTTCCAGGAACGGGGGGAGGGCGCCGAAACGCGCGTGCCACCGCTGCGGCCAGTCCTCCCCGAGCGCGTCCCGGATCTGTTCGACGGCCCACTGGCCGACGTCATGCCGCTCTCGTGAGCCTGCGCCGGAACGCACACCAGCGATGATCTCATCCCAGGTCGGGGCGTGCGAGCCGTCCGATTTCCCCACCCGCTTAGTATCAGCCAGCTACGGCTGCCGGGCTCCGCTATGTTCTATGCGTGAGCGGTGTACGCGATCTTGTCGCGCGGCTTGAGGTGCCGCCTGGGCCGCCGCCGATCACCGTGGTCACGCAGCTACAGAGCCTGCCGTTCGGGGACCTGCGCTGGGATGATTTCGAGAAGCTGTGCCTGCGGCTGGCCCGATCTGATCACGAGGTCCAGGACGCCCGCCGGTATGGCATCCCGGGGCAGGACCAGTACGGTATCGACCTATTCGCCAGGCGGGCCGGGACAGGTGGCTACACCGTCTACCAGTGCAAGAAAGTCGAGCGGTTCGGCCCGTCGGACATCGGCGCGGCGGTTGACGACTTCCTGGAAGGTCCGTGGGCGACCCAGGCCGACCGCTTCGTGCTGTGCACGAGCCTGCCCCTGGCACCAACCCAGCTCGCAGACCGGCTGAAGACAGAAAAAGAGCGCATGGCCAAGCACGGCATCGCGCTCAGGACGTGGGATGCCGACGAGCTGAACATCCTGATGAAGGATCATCCCGCACTGGTCGATGACTTCTTCGGCCGTCCGGCCGTGACCGCCTTCTGCGGTCCCGAGGCGGCGGCCGGCCTGGGGCAGCGGCTTGACGGCCGCCAGCTCGCCGAGTACCGGCGGCGGCTGCACAACTTGTACGCTGCGGTGTTCACCCAGCTTGACCCAGGCCTGCCAGTCCCGCCCGGCGTGTCGGACGCTCCGGTCGACCTGCGGTGCCGTTACGTGGTTCCAGACGTCACGGAGGCGACTGAGGGCCAGGCGATTCCCGGCACAGCAGGTCCTGGGGCACAGGGTGCCGGGCAACAGCCAGATGCTCCGCAGGAAAGCGCGCCCGAGGACGAAACACCTGGCGCCCCGGCCGCGGCACGTACGTCGCCTGGCGACGCCGCGTCCCGGCTCCGGCAGCCGCTGGGCACATGGCTGGCTAGCGCGCAACGATGCCTGCTGGTCGGCGGGACCGGCAGCGGCAAGAGCGCCGCGCTGCGGTTCGTCACCCTTGATCTCCTGGACGAGAACCCGCAGCTGGCCGACGTGACAGGCCACTGGGGCGGCCGGCTCCCGGTGTGGGTGTCATTTCCTTACTGGACCACCCTTATCGCACGCGAGCCGGAAGGCGTGTCCCTGCCCGACTGCGTGCGCCGCTGGCTGGGCGCATACGGGCAGGCCGAGCTGTGGCCGCTGGTGAAGAAGGCGCTCGCTGATGACCGGCTGCTGCTGATCGTGGACGGCCTCGATGAGTGGACCACCGAGAACGCCGCTCGTACTGCGGCCCACCTGCTGCAGGTCTACGTGCAGGCCGATGGCATCCCCGTCCTGGCAGCCGGCAGGCCGCACGGAGTACGGCGCCTGGAACTGCGCGGCGGCCGGTGGAACGTCGCCGAGATCGCCGAACTCAATGCCAGGCAGCAGCACCAGGTCGCACGGGTATGGGCTCAGATCCGGCTGACCGCAGCGGATGGCCAATCGCCGCCCCCTGATGATCTCGGCCGGCTCGCGGACGAGGAGAGCAGCCGGTTCATTGAGCAGGTCAGGGCCGCCGTCCATCTCGGCCAGCTCGCCCAGAACCCGATGCTGCTTATGCTCCTGCTGTACCTGCACCTGCGCAACGCGGACCTGCCCAGCAACCGTTTCGATGCGTACGAGAAGGTCATCGACCATCTCATCGCCGATCATCCGGCCGCGCGGCGCCTCGCCGCCTTCTCGGCTGCCACGCCGCCGCTGCAGCCGGCCCTGGTCCGGCAGGCGCTGGCGTACCTGGCCTACCGCCTGCAGCGCGAGCATCCCGGCAGCGATGTTGAAGACAGCCTCGCCACCCGGTATGTCGAGTATGCGCTCGGCTCGGCCGGAGAACCGGGGCTAGGGCTGCCGCCCGAGACCGCCGCGGCGACGGCCGCAAGCATCCTGGCAACAGCCGAGGAGGGATTCGGCCTGCTGGTACGGACCAGTGCCGCGACGGTCCGGTTCTTTCACCGGGCCATACAAGAACACCTCGCCGCGGTGCACATCACGCGACTGCCACCCGGTGAGCAATGCAGCCTGGTCGCGGAGGTCGGTACCGACCCGAGGTGGGAGCCGGCCATCTTGTCGCTGCTGTGGCTGGCACCGCGTCCCTCAGAGGTCGAAGCCCTGCTCGGCGCACTGCCCGAGGCCGCTGCCGGCCCCGCCGGCGAGCAGCGCGACCGGATCCGGGCCGAGGTCGCGTTCGGCCCGTTCGACACCACAGCCGACTGGGCGCAAAGCGCTGCCGTCCAGGCCATAACGGCCGTGGAGCAGGGAGAGCGGCTCGCTCACCAGGGCCACGTCCTGGACCGGATGCTGGGGGGCATCAACAACCCCCGCACGAGCAGCCTGGTCAGCGACGCCATCAGCCGGTGGGTATACGACCGCGCGATCAGCCGCGCGGCAGCACTGGCCGCCGTCGCCGCCTGGCCCCCTGCCCCCGAGACCTGGCACGTCCTCACCGTCGCCCTCAATGACAACGACAACCATGTCCAGCGTGCCGCCGGACACTTCATCCCGCAGATCTACAGCGGTGACCAGCAGGCGAGGCACCTTCTGCTCACGGCGGCCAACTCTAGCCAGCGTGCGACAACCCGCGCCGCCGCGCTTGATGCCCTCACCCGCGGCTGGCCAGAAGACCCCGGCCGCCGAGGAGCTGGCAGCCCGGGCACGCCAATCGGTCGCGGTCGAGCTGGTCATCGCCGCCATCGACGCTGCGGTCCGGCGCGGGATCACGGCTGATGATGACTTCAGGCAACTCGTGTCGCCGGTCAGCGGCGGCTGGCGCTACCCATCCAGCGCCTGGATCGATGCCGTCCCCGAGATCCTCATGCGCGGCTGGGCAGGCAGCGAGGGGCTGCGGGACATGTGCCTGGACGGAGCCGCGCGCCAGTGGGAGCACGGCAAGGGCATCAAGAAGAGCGTCGCGACGGCCCTGCTGGCCACGGCCTTCCCCGGCGATGACCGAGTTGCCGACTGGATAGCCGGCGAGCTCAATCACGCCCAGCATCCGTTCCTGATGGCCATGCAGCCTCCAACATGGAGGAACATCGCGGTAAATTTCCGTGATCATCCGGTCGTCGTCGACGCCGCGCTGCGGTGGATCCCCGGACAGCAGTTCAACGACTCAGAGGTCTCACTACTAGCCCTGGTGAGCCGCACCGGGCAGATACGGGACCTGCTCATCAGCCGGCTCGCCAGCGCGTCGTTCCCGCACTGGGAGGCAGCGAGCCTGCTGGAGGGCTGGGGTATGCAGGACGCGGCGGTAGCCGAAGCCCTGTGCGGTTTCCTTGGTGACCGTCCGCCTGCCCAGGCAGCGAGGATCGGGCACCTAGTACCGCGGATCATCGCGGACCCCGGCCAGGCGCGCGCAGCGCTGCTGGCCATGCTGCGCGCCCCGGGCGTCACGCGCCCGGACCTCGTGGTCAGCGGCCTCGCGCAGCTCACCGAGCCGGGTGACGTGACCGAGATCGTCGCCGCAGCCGAACCGCACTTCAACGGCGGCCTGTCTGATCCGCTTACCGAGCTAATCGCCGGGTTCCCGCAGCATCCCCGGGTGCGTGAGCTGGCCATCACCGTCCTCGATGAGCATGACGCGCCAGTGGGCGCGGTAACTCACGCCTACGCCGGCGATCCCGAGATACGCCTGCTTACCGCCAGAGCACTAGCGCCGGTCTCACCGCCGCTGCGCGCACGCATCATCAGCACCCTTGCCCGGCGTCCCCTGTCTGACACCGCGACTACCGCGCTGCTGGAACAGTTCGACGCCGAACGGCACGGTGACGTGAAGGTGGTCGCCGCGACCGCGTGGGCCCGGCGCATCCGCCACGACCAGCAGGCCGCCGCCCTCGCGGTCGAGCGCCTGACTTCCCTGATCCAGGCCACCGGCCCTGACCACGACGAGCGGCGCCGGGCCGCGTTCGCGGCGCTACTGGTTCTCGGCCGCGCCGACGTGTTCACCGGCCTCGGCCAGCTTTCAGGGAGCGCGGAACTCGTCCGCATCCCCCCTGACCTCCTGCACCGCGATATCGAATTCGTGCGCCTTGTCGCTGAGCACTGGAGCACGCTGACTGAGATGCTCGGCGACCAGCTGCCCACGCGGCTGTCCGTATCCGGGGATGCCGGCACCTTCTGGACAGCCATGTGCACCGTCGCGGCGGCATACCCGGATATCCAGCCCGACGTGCTACGTGCCATCGACACCAACCCGCAGGTCGCTGCCAGCACGCAGGCCCTCAGGTTCACGGCCGCTGCGCGCGTCGGCACGCCCGCCCTGCTGAATCAGCTGATCGCGGTCATCGACGCCGCCAACGGCCCCAGCACTAGCCGCGGGAACCTGGAGCAGGCGCTCTTCGCTGCAGACACCATCGCACGCCAGTTCGCCGGAAGCTCCGATACCGCAGCGCAGCTTGCAGAGCGGCCCTTGTCCCGGTGGGAGCTGGGCCGCGTCGCGGCGCTGTGCCGTGGATGGCCCGACCACGCCGCCGTCCGTGACCTTTACCAGCTGGCGCCACCCGGTCAGCCAATGTGGGCAGACCGCGAATTGCGGTACGCCCTGCTTCCCGCCAGTCAGCTCATCGCCGAGATCCGGCAGGACATCGGCGAAATCATCGAGACCGGAGAGGACCAGACCTTTCTTGTCACCGGGCCGCTGTCGGCCCGGCTGCGCCGCGACTCTGAGGCCGTGCGCGCGTTCGAGGACAACCTCGATGCGAGTACCGACCCGGTCATGAAAGCGGCTATCCCGTCAGCACTTGGCATCGCCGGCGCGCTTACGCAGTCGGCTGCTGACTGGTGCGCAGCGGAGATCGAGCGGCAGTCCGCGAGTGACATCACCGATCTCGGCTTCGATCTGCGAACCGCGACCGTCCGGGGCGTGGCAATCACGCTCATCGACGTGTTGCAAGGACCTTGAGTCTGAGAAGCAACGGGATCAGCGGCGCCACGTCAGTCAGCTGCCCGCCACCAGTGCCCATGCCCGTCACAAGAGCACCGGATACCGGGATGCGACAGGTAGACGGCGCCGACTTTTGAACGCCGTTGAGTCCGGGTAGCACGGGGAATCCCCTGAAAGCTAACCGTCAGCAGTCACTCCTGATTCGGGAGTGAGCAGACGCTGGCGGTCTCGCGTGCCTCAGCGAGCTGGCTGTCGATGAGGTCAACGAAGTACAGGTATGCGGCTCGGACCACCTGGAGTGCTTCGAGGCTCGCGGACTGCAGTTCGAGGATGTTGACGGTGCTGAATGTGTCTCGGGTGGGTCCGGTTGGTTCACCTTCGGTCGCGTGCACCAGCCGGTGCGTGCCCGCGTTGCGCAGCAGTCGGGCGCTGGGGTACATGCCTTGTTCGCTCAGGTCGGTTGCGAGTTCGGCCAGTGCCAGTAGCGACCGGAGCCCGGCTTCGCCCGGCCCCAGCTGCGGACGGATCTGCCCGGTCCTGGGATCCTTCCAGTAATTTGAGTACTCCACTCGCGAGGGCGGCAGGCCGGACCCGAAGTGCTCATTGAGGTGATCTCAGCGAAATAGGTTCGGACAGTCAGGCTTTATCTTCGCAAGCGTGCACATCCGGGCAGACACGCGGAGGAATAGGGCTGGCCGAACATGGGCGTGGAGCCCCAGTAGAAGAGGTCTCGCCAAAGATCATCTTCTGCCCGGAAGGCTCCACGTGATCAGCTATCGTGCCACGCTTGATGTCCCCAGGGAACTGGTGCAGTTCACCGCGAAGCTGCTGGCCGCTGAGCGGCGCCGCCGCGGCACACCCGCGGGCAGCAGGGCGCTGACCTGCTTCTGGCAGGCGGTGCTGGCACTGCGCTGGTTCCGCGACCGCACCAGCCCGGCCGCCCTGGCCCGTGATCACGGCATCTCCCGGGCCACCGCCTACCGATACCTGGACGAGGTCATCGAGGTCCTCGCCGAACAGGCCCCTGACCTGCACCAAGCCCTCGAACGCGCCAAAGACACCGGGTTCTCCCACGTGATCCTGGACGGCAAGATCATCCCGGCCGACCGGTGCAAAGAACCCGCTGTCAGCGTCAAAGGCCAGGTCATCGACCTGTGGTACTCCGGCAAGGCCTCGGCAAGGCCCACTGCCACGGCGGCAACATCCAGGCCGTCCTGGCCCCGGGCGGGTTCCCGCTGTGGGTCTCCGATGCCGAGCCCGGCTCGGTGCATGATCTGACCGCCGCCCGCATCCACGCCCTGCCCGCTCTCTACCGCGCCGCCGCCACCGGATTGCCCACCCTCGCCGACCCCGGCTACGACGGCGCCGGAATAGGCATCCACATGCCCGTCAAACAGCCCCCCGATGGGCGGGAACTCGATATTGACACCCGCACCCGCAACGCCCTCCAGCGCTCGCTGCGCTGCCTGGGCGAACGCGGGTTCGCCCTGCTCAACCAGCGCTGGCGCACCCTCCAGCACATCACCGCCAGCCCCAGTAAAATCGGCGACATCACCCGCGCCGCCCTCGTCCTCACCCAATTCGAGCACGGCTACATCACATGAAATTCGCTGAGATCACCTCATTGGCCGTGACGGCGATCTTGTCTAGCACGTCAAGCGCGGATCGCTCGGCGAGCAGGAGCAGCGCGGGGGCTTCGCCGTAAAAGGCGCCGTCTAGCGTATCGGTGTAAAGGCCCGGGTCATCGGGATGCTGCCGCCCGCCGGATTCGGCGTGCATCTGTTCCCCTCGGAATGCAAGGCGCCGCGCCACCAGGAACTCGGCCTTGAGGACGTTCAGCGCGGCGAAGATACCTGGCACCGGTCCGTCTGCGGCCCGCACGATGCCCGCGACGGACGCCGTGTCCCACTGCGCCGAATCGGACCCGAGCCCCTCGACGGATGCCACGAGGGCAAGGCGGTGATTAACAATCCAGCGCTGGTACGCATCGAGCTGGTCTCCGGCATGGCTGAGGTGACCGGGGCTTCCGGTCGGTTCGAGGGCATCCCAGCGGTCGGCGGCAGCGACGCCGGCGAGTTCAATGGTCCGCTCGCGCAGCGACTGCGTCATCGCCACGTAGTGGTCATACACGGCAGCCAGGTGTCCTCGCTGGTCGACCCGGCGTCCCAGGCGGCGGCGTAGCAGCTCGGCGATGTTGCCGGCCGCGTTGCCATTGGTCGGATCGGCCAGCAGCGCGTCTGAGTAAGCAGAGTAGGCCTCGGCCCAGCGACCCGATTCATCCAGGACATTCCCGAGGTTGCACAACGCGCGCCCGCGGACCCCCGCTGGCGTGAGCGGATCGCTGCCGACGCGCCGATATAGCATGCGTACTTCTCGCAGGCCGTCCAGGTGTTCGAGCCTGTAGGCGGGGCTGGAAGAAGGAACTCGCGGCTGGCGGCCGGCCGCCTCCTCGATTCCGAACATCTCGGCCAGCCCGTTGGCCCGGTTGTATGCCGCCTGCAGAATCAGGACGGCTGGCGATCCATCGTCGTCGAGCAGCCTCGTAGCCCACTCGACGCCACTCTTCACGTCGTCGGCACTGCCCGCGTCGGAGGCGAGATTGATCATTACAGACGACAAGGTGAACAGCAGCGACCGGCGCTCGGAGCCATTCAGGCCCGCGGATGAGGCTTCCGTCTCCAGTGCCCGCAGGTCGGCGAGCGCTACTGCGCGCTGCGCGGGTTCGGTGACCCCGTTGAGGTCAACCGCCCGGCGCTGGTAAATCTCAAACGTTCCCATGCCACCTCGTTGACGTGCTCCGGGCTTCCGTCAGTGGATATCTGTCCCGTCACGGGTTCCGCCCGCCCGGCGTCCCGGCCTTCGAGCGACCCGTCAACGGCGGCGCCCAGCGGCCGTGCCCCGCTGCTGATTACGGGTACGCGGGCTGGCCTGCCAAGGATGAACCCGTCCTGCGCGTCCGGGGTGAATGCCGGATGCGACGCCAGTACTGCGCGGACGCCTTCGGCAGTGGCAGTCGTGCCGCTGGCGGCGAGCACGGCAGACAGCTCCGCGGGGGTCATGGCCGTTGCCCGGCGGGCCAGGTGCCGGGCACAGCGTTCCTCCAGGGACGCTGACCCATGCCCTTGGACGACGGTGAGCGCGGCACGCGCCTGGTTACGCCGAGCGTCGGCCGCGGCAATCCGCTCGGCAACCGGCCGGGCCGCGGACGCTATCCGCCCGCCGGCAGCGCGCAGGTGCTCGCCCGTGATCCAGCCGCGCCGGTGACAGTACCAGGCCGCCAGCCCGGCGATGACTGCAGTCGTGATCGCGGCCTTCGGATTCCGTACCGCGGCGTTCTTGGCGGCTCCGATCACCCCGAACAGCAGCCGGGCGCCGACCTCTGCGGCGTGGGCAGCGTCTTCGAGGGCCGCGTCATACCCGGCAGCCACCAGCATGCGGGCGGCCTCCTCGGTCCACCGGTCGGCGGGAAGCGCCAGGCCGAACCGGTTGAACACGCTGTCCTTGCTGATGATGACCGCGGGCGCGAGAAACGCCGCGACCGCCGCCGTGCCCAGGTCATCCGGGTCGCCGCGGGCGGCGCGGGGCAGCTCGGGATCGCAGCGGCGGATCGCCGCGATGGCGGGGTTAAGGTAGTCACCCATCTGCAGCGGCACCACCCGGATCCGCGTCACGATCCGGCTAAGCGCGCGCTCGGCGTCCGCGAGCGGGATGCCCATGTCCGCAGCCACCTTCTGCAGCGCTTCCGGCAGCTCCGCTTCCACGTCCTCGCCGATGAAGACGTTCGACCGCCCGGTGCCGGCCAGGGATACCAGGACCGACGCCGTGTCACTGCGCGCGACATGGCAGGCCGACGATGCGACGGCGCAGGCATCGGTAACGGCAACCAGCGCCACCTGGGACAACGCCACCCATGACGGGCGCGGCCCGGCCTGGTCATATGCCGCCCCTGCCGGGAGCCAGCCAGGACCGAATGCCATGGCTGTAATTATCATCCCGCCCGCAGGGCAGGCCAAGCAGTTAAGCGGCCCCCTGCCCACCACCAGCTCCCCCAGGGCGACGGTTGATCCGCCATCATCCTCGCGTTCGCCTGCGGTCCGGCCGCCGCCCGGCCGCGACGGGCCAGCGCGCGGCTTCTCATCCTGCTGCCGGTGATCTCGGTAGTCTCTGTGGAGTCCAGTGGGAGGAGCAGCCGGTGGGCAAGGCAGCGCGGCGCCGCCGCCAGGACATGGGAAAGCAACGCACCCCGGCGGCAGGCAACCGGAGGGCTGATGGCACCGGTCAGAAAGATGACCCGAGGGCCAGGGCGGAAGCGGCCATCACGCGGCTGGTCCGGGGGAACCCGCCGGGCAAGGTCAGCCTGGCGGGCGCCTACGCGCTCGGCTACGCGGCGCTGGGCATGGCGCAAATGGAGGGGGATCAGCCGCAGTGGTATCCGGAGCTGGACCCGCTGGACACGCTCTTCCTGGGCGCTGTGTGGCCCCGGGAGTTCAGGGACGGGTATGAGTTCGCCAACGCTCTGACGGCGTGGCTGCGGCTGATGCGGGGAACCGTTCACTGGAAGGCCATCGAGCGATTTGTCCGGGAGGTGCTCGCCGCCAGCGCCGACCATGATCTTCCGGTCGATGAGGGCGAGCTGATGCTGCTGCTGGCGGGACGGCTGGAGGCGGCGGGCCTGGACCAGCGCAAGATCCCTCGCAGCCTGCTGCCCGGCACCGCGCTGGCCTCCGCTCGCCTCGCCTGCGGTCCGGCATACGATGCCACGCTCCCGGACCCGCCACCGAACGCCGCCGACCGCATCGCCGGCCTGTGGGCGGCCACCGAGACCGGGTTGCCGGACGACGGTACGGCGGAGGACGCGCTTCGGGAGGGACTGCACCTGCTGGGCGGTGCGGGCCTGGATGTGCGCAATGACGCGGCGGTGCTGCTTCCCGCGTTGTATATCGGGCTGGTGGCCGGTGAGTATGAGGACCTGTCGCAGGCAGGAGACCGGGCGGTGGCGTGGGCACTGGGGCTGGGCGAGGACTCTCCGCTGATCCCGGTCACTGACGTGCTGCTGACCGCGCCGCAGCGCGGGCTGGACCCGGGCACGGCGCTGGGTCATCTGTTCGGCATCCCGGCGTTCACCGATCCGGTCCGGGCCGAGGATCGTCACTGGCGCAGCTGGCCCGGGACCGCGCTGACCGGCCTGGCGTTCGAGCTGGGCTACACGCAGGTGATTACCCGTGATGGCAACGTCATCCGGATGGACCGTGACCAGGCGGCGGCGCTGGAGGCCCAGGTCCGCCGGTTTGAGGAGAAATTCGGCCGCCCGCCCGGGCCTGACGATCCGCTGTTCTTCGACCCCGACGCCGATCATCCGCAGCCGGTGTCCCTGCCGGGCCTGGAGACCGCGACCGTCGGGATGCTCGAAGCCGCCGGGATCTGTCCGGCATGGATCTACGCCTACCAGCACACCGGCGGCCTTCTTCCCCGCCCTGACGGGAGCTTCGCCAGCGGACGTGACCAGGCCGAATGGGATGAGGTGATCAGCCGTTACGTCAGGGTTCACCAGCCAGGCGCCGAGGTTGACCACGAGGCCGAGACCCGCAAGCTGCAGAACATCATGACCATCGTGACCCTGCAGATGGCCGCTGATGACCCCGGCTACGGCGGGGCAATGGCCACGCAGCTGGCGGCTGCCGGCGGGCAGGCGGGCAGCGACTCAGCCCTGCTGCGGGAGTACCTGCGCGCCTGCGCGGATGATCTGGGCAGCACGCTGCGCAGCGACCGCGGGATCCTCCTGGCGGCGGGTGAGTACGCCAGGGCGTGGGGTGGCGCCAGCCTCGCCAGCCGGCTGGAAGCCGCGGCGCGCGCCCAGGCACGCGACAGCATCGCTGATGACGTCCTTTTCGCCACTGCAGTCGCCGTGATCCAGAGCCCGGGGGCATAGCGAACGAGGGAGATACTGGCGCCGGGGTACGGCACTGGGTCGCGTCCAAGATCCGGTGTAAATAAGACGACGGGCGTAGGTTCCCCTTCAAGAGCTACCAACTCATCGAAGGAAGGGACCTACACCCGTGCCGACACGAGTATCGCCTACTGACCGTATCCGCCGCCACATCGATGATCTGTTCGCTCAGGACCGGCCGCTGCCGGAGATCCTGGAGGAGGTGGCCCGCGTCGGCGCGCAACTGCTGATGCAGGCCGCGCTGGAGGCCGAGGTCACCGAGTTCCTCGGACGGGGCCGTTACGCTCGCGCCGCGACGGCCGGGGACGCCCGGCCCGGTTCCCGTAACGGCTACCGGGACGCGACCGTCAAGACCACCGCCGGGCCGGTCACGCTGGCCCGGCCGAAGCTGCGCGGCACCACCGAGGCGTTCGCCTCCCGCCTGTTCGGCAGCCACGTCACCAAGACCAATGCCCTGGAATCCCTCGTGATCGCCTCCTTCATCCGGGGCCTGCCGGTCCGGGACGTGGAGGCCACCCTGGCTGACGCGCTCGGCGACCAGGCCGCGATCTCCAAGTCCACCGTGTCGTCGGTCTGCCAGGCCATCAAGGACGAGTACCAGGCGTGGGCCCGCCGCCGCCTGGATGACGTGATGCTGGACTACCTGTTCCTGGACGCCAGCTTCTTCCGCATGCACCCCGGCTCCCCGGCCGAGCCGGTCCTGGCCGCCTGGGGCATCACCACCGAGGGCAAGCCCGCTTTCGTCGGCCTGGCGCCCGGGTCCGGGGAGTCCGCCGACGCCTGGCATGACTTCCTGGCTGATCTCAAAGACCGGGGCCTGGCCAGCCCGCTGCTGATCATCTCCGACGGGGCGCCCGGCCTGATCTCCGCGATCGAGCAGGCCTACCCGAAGGCGCTGCGCCAGAGGTGTCTCATTCACCGGGCCCGGAACATTCTCGCCAAGATCCCGGCCGGGATGCAGGCCGAGGTCAAGGACGCCTACTGGAAGATCTTCGACACCGAAGATCTCAAGACCCCGCCCGGCCCGAAGCTGGTGGAGATCATCGACGCCAGGATCAGCGAGATGGCCGCCAGGTACGCCCCCGCCTACCCCTCGGCGATGAAATGCATGCTCACCGACCGCGAGGGACTGACCGCCTACCTGCGGTTCCCGGCCGGGCACCACCACCGGACCCGGCACTCCAACTTCATCGAGCGGACCTTCGGGGAAACCCGCCGCCGGGTCAAGGTCATCGGCCGGCTGCCCGGCGAGACCAGCTGCCTCACCCTGGTATGGGCCGTGCTGGACCGGGCCTCCCGCGGCTGGCGCGGCCTGACCATGACCGCCGGAGGCCTGCGCCTGCTGCAGGACCTGCGCCGCTCGCTGCTCGAACCCCCCGCCCAGCTGCGGCCACGTACCGTCACCACTAACCAGCCTGCTGACAGCCCCGAAACTGTCAGGGCCACCGCCTAACCTGACCATGAAGCCGGAACCACGCCCGCCGATTTACACCGGATTCCGGACGCCACCGAGAACGTCGCTTCGCTCGTGCCCTGCCCCCGTGGCACTGTGCGGCAGTCCAATGCGCTCAACACAAACCAGGTCCGCCGTTTGCTTGCCGATCTCACCCCCTGGTGGAAGGCGTGGGTAACCATCGGGTGCATGCTGGGGTTGCGCCCCGGGGAGCTGCTAGGACTTGGCTGGGATGAAGTCGATTTCAAGGCCGGGGTTATCAGGGTCCGGTACTGCCTTAAGAAGATCCGTGACGAGCATGGCCACCTGGTAATCATCCGGGCCGAACTGAAAACCGAACGTTCAAAACGAACCATCGAAATGCCGCTGGCTGTCCGGGCGGCACTGCTTACCTTGCGGAAGGTGCAGGCGGCAGACAGGCTCCGGTACGGCAAGCGCTATGAGCAGACTGGCGTCGTGCTGTGCAACGGGCATGGCGGATTCATGTGGGATCAAAATGTCCGGTCGGCATTCAAGGTGATATGTGCGGAAGCCGGAGTAGGCGACTGGACTCCCCGGGAGCTGCGGCATACGTTTTGCTCTATCCTGTCTGACGCTGGCACGGACATCGAGCGCATAGCCGATGCGATGGGTCACGCTAATTCGACCGTCACCCGCGAGGTTTACCGGCATCAGCTATCCGACAAAACCTCGGACGCCGCGCGCATCATGGACGAAATCCGCTGGGAAGAGGACACAGGCACTGGGGGAAGCTGATCAGTTCACGAATGTCCCCCACGATTTAACGGACCCGGCCAAGCTGGCGAGAGTAACAAGCCTGTACGCGCGCTGGCGGCCATTGAGACCGAGTTCGACAGCGACCCGCGCGGCATCCATGGCAGTCTCCCCGGGGTTCGCTCATTGCCCGATCATGCAGACAGCGATCATCAGGCCCCATATCTAGCATGGTGACTGTGTACATTGCCAGACCGCCCCAGGTCACGAGATCGGCTGCGCCGACGTGCCGGGGGAAGTCATGGGACCAGCTTAATCGGCTACCGCTAGATCTGTGGCGGGCGCTCCTGGCCGATGATGAGACGGTCACCCGGTACCACGAGAAGGTGCACCGCCGGCCGGCCGGCTGCTGGTACTGGGTTGGGGCGATCTCGGATAGCGGACATGGCAGGCTACGTGCGGGCACCAGGCTGGCCGACCCCGAACGGCCGGGATCTCATGTCGTTGCCTCCCATGTGTTCGGCTACCAGCTCTCCCGGGGCGTGCTGCGTCCCGGTCCTGATGGTCACTTGCCCCTGATCCGGCACTCATGCGATGAGGCGAGCTGTCACAGGCCCCGGCACTGGCTGACCGGCACTGTCGAGGACAACGCGAAGGACTACCAGGCGCGGGTACACGCCCCAGGATCACCCTTGACCGACAGCCGTGGACCACGAGGCCGGGCCGTAGCTATCAGGGACGCGATCATTCGTGCACGGGCACTCGGCCTGGATATTGAGGCCGCGATCTGGTCTGCCTCGGTCGCTGGCCTGCCTGCGATAGCCGACCCGCTCTGGTAACCGTGCTCCACGAACCCGGGCATTCCCCCACTCCCATTGCAGTCGGTAGGTCTTGGCGGCGCGAGGTAGCCGCGAAACTGCCTCACCACCCGGCGCGGGCTGGGCGCCGTGCGCGGAGTGCGCGCGGTGGCGCTGCGGCCGTG
>WNFF01003391.1_pt1 | contig 18898 bp, 8 predicted proteins | sample 5400441 | NCBI WGS metagenome assembly WNFF01 (sample SAMN13153345, study PRJNA577476) | soil metagenome | isolation source: 120 cm saprolite under Douglas fir tree site 2 hole 3 replicate 1 | place: USA:California | collected 2015-04-18 | reverse complement strand
ATCTGCTGGCTAAAGCTCGCGAGAGCGGAGCGGTCATCATTGGCATTTCCAATTCACCCAGCGGGGCGCTCGCGCAAGAGGCCCAGATCGCGATAGTCGTACCGACCAAGCTGGATCACGCGATTTCCGTGAACACCTACTCTAGCCTGGCAGCCAGTGCTGGTGCTCTGGCCACTGCGACCGTCAGTTCTTTTGACGCGAATCTCGCAGCATCTTTGGTAGCCTCGGTAGCGGCGACGGAACCCAGAATTCCAGACTGGCGCCAGCAGATTGTCGAGAGCGACTGGTTTGCTCGTGGCAAGGTTGCCTACTTTCTGGGGCGCGGTGGCGCATTGGGAAGTTGTCACGAGGCTCGATTGCTGTGGGAGGAAGGCGCCAAGTCACCCGCCACTGCCTTAGGGACGGGCGGTTTCCGCCACGGTCCACAAGAAATTGTCTCCCCGGATGTCCGCTTTGGCCTCTGGATTGACGCTCACCAAATGCGGGAACAGGACTTGTCCATTGCCCGTGACCTTCGACGTCTGGGGGCGTCGGTGCTGCTGATCGGACAGGCTCTTCCTGAGCGTGCAGGAGATCTCGTGTTCCAAATCCCCAGCATTGAACCGGACTGGCAGTTTCTTACTGACATTATCCCTGCGCAGTTAGCTGCGGAACATCTGGCACGCCTCCAGGGAGTAGATTGTGATTCGTTTCGTATTTGCTCTTATGTCGTTGACGGTGAGTTCGGATTGATGAACGAGGAATTGGCAATGCGAACAGAGAAACATTGAATCTCGCGATCTTGCATGGCGCACCAGTAATTGCAACAATTTGAAAAAATCATTCCTGCCGGAGGACTACATTGAGCAAAACCATTCTCTCTCGTCGTACGTTTCTGGGGATGAGTGCCATCGCCGCGGGTACATCTCTTGCCGCCAAAACCATCCTGCTGGATCCCGAGCCGCTACTGGCCTCGCCCCTGGCAGCGAGCGATCGTCTTCGGTTCGGAATGGTCGGGATTGGTATGCAGGGAAATTGGCTGCTGAGCAGCGCCATAGGGTTGCCAGGCGTGGAGTGCGTGAAAGCCTGCGATCTCTACGACGGCCGACACACCTTGGCCCGTGAGATCACCGGCAAGCCGAATTTGCCGGCCACTCGCCGTTACCAGGAACTCCTCGCTGACAAGGACATTGATTGCATCGTCGCGGCCGTACCCGATCACTGGCACAAACAGATCGTTGTAGATACGCTTTCGGCGGGCAAGGACATCTACTGCGAAAAGCCGATGTCACACGTGGCTGCCGAAGGTGTCGAGATGGCGGAGACGCAAAAGCGCACTGGCCACATCGTTCAGATTGGGTCACAACGTGTGAGTTCGTTGATCTGCAAAAAGGCGAAGGAGATGATCGCGCAGGGCATGATCGGCGACCTCATGATGGTGGAAGGCTGGCTCGGCCGCAACGATCCGACCGGAGCCTGGGAGTATCCCCCACCTTTTGATCTTTCGCCACAGAATCTCGACTGGGACACGTGGCAGGGCACGGTCCCGAAGCGGCCGTTCAATCCAGAGATCTTTGCCCGCTGGCGGTGCTGGAAGGAATACGGTACAGGCGTCGCTGGCGATCTTCTGGTACACCTGGTGAGCGGAATGATGTTCGTCCTGGGCTGGAATGAGCCTCCCATGCGGGCGATGGCCATGGGAGGGATTTTGCGCTGGAAAGATGGCCGCAATATGCCTGACGTTCAGGCGACCCTGTTCCAATACGGCGACATTCCCGTCTATATGCGGCTCAATCTCGGTACCGAGATGCCGGAGACTTACCGTTTCCAGGGATCGAAAGGCATCCTCGAGATGAACGAGTTCGGGTTGACTTACACGCCGCAGACCGGGAAGGATTCGGGCCCCAGCTACTACGACGGAAGTTTCCCGCATGGCATGCGCGCAGCTTACGAGAAGCAATGGCACGAGGAGAACGATCCTAAGCTTGGTCAGGAGCCCATGCCGGAATCAGTCGCGTTCAAAGCGCCAGATTACGACGACGTCAGGCCCCATCTATGGACATTTTTCGAATCCGTTCGCTCACGTAAACCGGTCGTAGAAGACGCTGTCTTTGGCCACCACGCAGCATTGGCTTGTCACATGGCCAATGAATCGTACTTCCAACAGCAGGCGGTCCACTGGGATGCGGCAACCAAAACGATCAAGACTTGATTACGAGTCGAGAGCCAGAGACACATGATTGGAGCCGTTGACATTGGTGGAACCAAGCTGGCGGTCGGCTTGGTCGATGAGAACGGCAAGGTGCTCGCCAAGAACGAGATGGTGACCGGACCCGAGTCAAACTATTCCTCAGGCCTTGCAAGCATCGTCGGCATGCTTCGCGAAATGGAGCAGCGCACCCGCGTCGATATTGCTGGCATCGGCATTGGATCGACCGGCCCTGTCGATCCCATTGCCGGCGAACTTGGCGATTTGGACTTCCTTCCCTATTGGCGCCGGAAAAACCCTGTACAAGATCTGGGGAAGCGCTTCGGAGTCGAGGTCGCGTTGGAAAACGACGCTGATGCGGGTGCACTTGGGGAAGCCACATGGGGAGCAGGATGTGGCAAGCCGCGGCTGATCTATATCACGGTTGGCACCGGCATTGGTGGCGGCATCATTTTCGACGGACACTTATATCGCGGCGTAGATGGATCCCATCCCGAACTTGGTCATCAGGTAATTGATCCCTCCGGACCGGAATGCTCTTGTGGATTTCGGGGTTGTTGGGAATCGCTGGCGAGTGGACCGGCCATGGCAGCCTGGGCTCATGAGCAGGCGCCAGCGAATGATTCCTATCGCACGGCCGAAACAATTTGCCGGCTTGCTCTTGCAGGAGACGAACTGGCTTGCAGAATCGTTGATCGCGAGAGTTATTACCTCGGCCTCGGCATCGCAAACCTGATCAACCTCTTTGCTCCCGACAGGATTGTCCTCGGCGGCAGCGTGATGCAGAGCTCTCAACTCTTTCTGGACCGCATTCGCAAACAGGTCGCCCGGGGATGCCGCTTCGTCCCGCATGAAAAGACGGAACTTGCTATAGCTTCTCTCGGAAAGGACGCCAATCTGATCGGCGCCGCCAGTGTCTGGCACAACCGGTTCGGTAATGCACTGCAGCCAACATCGAGTAGTCCTGTCTGAATCACGCTGAATTAAAAGTATGCAAGCGGAAGCAACACACCCCGTCACCAGGCCTACGACAAGAAACCGTTACATGGTCATCCTTGTCATGGTCACGTTTTTCGTAATCTCCCTGCTGACAAATGTTGTCGGGCCGCTCGTGCCGGACATCATCAGCAGCTTTCACGTCACCCTCACCGCGGCTGCCTTTCTGGCGTTCTCTTTCTCGATTCCAGCGGGCTTTCTACTGGAACGACTGACGGAAAAACCGGTCATGATAATGGCGTTCCTGGCCGGAACGCTCGGCTCGCTCAGCTTTGCCCTCTTTCCGCACTATGGCGTCGCAATCGTCTCCTACTTCGTCATGGGCGCGGGCATGGCTGTTCTGCAGGTGGCGATCAATCCCCTGCTTCGGATTACCGGAGGTGAAGAGCACTACGCTTTTTATTCTGCGCTCGCCCAGTTTGTTTTCGGTGCGGCATCATTTCTAAGTCCGCGCATCTACTCGTATCTTGTTTTGGACCTCGGGAAACCTGGCGAAGACAGCAACCTGTTGCTGCGTGCGCTCGGCCGGGTGACGCCGCAAGCATTGCCGTGGGCATCGATATATTGGATTTTTGCGGTTTCGACTTTGCTGATGGTTGTTCTGCTGGGGTTGTCGAAATTTCCCGCTGTGCGATACACCGCCGAGGAGACCGTCGGCTCGTGGGAGATGTACCTTGGCCTGGCGCGAAAGAAAGTCGTTTGGATGTACTTCATCTCCATGTTTGCCTATGTGGGCTGCGAACAGGGCACGGCAGACTGGATTTCAAAATTTCTTTCGCAATACCACGGCTTCGACCCTCATACCACCGGCGCTGCGGCAGTTTCGTGGTTCTGGGGTTTGATGACCGCAGGATGCCTAATCGGAATGCTCCTGCTGAAGATTTTCGACAGCCGCAGGGTCCTGATTGGCACCGCTGTCGGAGCGTTGTTCTGCTTATCTGCAGCATTGTTCGGACCGGCTCGCATTTCGTGCCTGGCATTTCCCGCGATCGGTCTGTTCGCATCGGTCATGTGGCCAATCATAATTTCGCTGGCGCTCAATTCGGTAGTCGAGCATCACGGCTCATTTGCCGGGATCCTGGGAACGGGAATGGGAATTGGGGGAGCCGTTGTGCCCGTAGTCGTCGGACGCATCGGGGACCACGCCGGATTGCGGAGTGGGATGGCGTTCCTCTATCTGACATTCGGGATTGTTCTCACCATCGGCTTTTGGGCAAAACCACTGGTCAGCAATGAAACAATGGATTTAAGAAAAAGTAAGTCTGAGTCTGTCCTCTGGTAGAGAATCAGGCGAGGGAATAAGGTGACGGCCAGAGAGCCGTGATGATAGCCGACCCAGCCACTCGGATTTAGAATTCTTCTTTCTCTAGTGCGTAAGAATGAACTTGCTCCGAAGTTGGATGTTGTCCGAAGAACTACCCACGAGAATTGTGAAGTCACCCGGCTCAGCGCTCCAGTTTTTCGTTTTGACGTCGTAGAAAGAGAAGGCCCTACGGTCAAGCGTAAGGGTTACGAACTTGGTCTCGCCGGGTTTGAGGTTTACCTTTGCAAAGGCCTTCAACTCCTTGACCGGGCGTGGAACACTGGCGTGAGAGTCACCGACATACAATTCCGCGACTTCCGCTGCCGCACGATTGCCCGTGTTTTTCACGTCAAACGAAACCGTCACTGGTTGACTCAAGTTTCCCGTCTGGGGAGTCACCTCGAGCTTGCTGTAACCGAATGTCGTGTAGGAAAGGCCGTAACCGAAAGCGAACAACGGTTTCGTTTCAGAACGGTCGAAGTGCCGGTACCCTAGGAAGACGCCTTCGGAATACTGGACCCGCTTTGCACCCTTTTCGGGATAGTAGGTGTGAAATGTCGGATTGTCTTGCACACGGCGCTCAAAGGATGCAGGTAGCTTGCCCGATGGGCTGTAATCGCCAAGAAGAATTTGGGCCAACGCCGTTCCGCCCTCCTGCCCGGGGTACCATGCGTGCAGCACGGCTGGAACTTTGTCAATCCAGTGCGTCATGTCCAAGTTGCCGCCGGCGGTCAGCACAACAATGGTGTTCTTGTTGACGGCGCTGATCTGCTGGATGAGTTCGTCTTGTCCGCCCGGAAGCTGGAAAGTCCTGTCGAAGCCCTCTCCCTCCGTCTTAGGATCGAAGCCAACGCAGATGACCACGGCGTCAGCTTTCGCAGCGAGGGCTCTTGTCTCGCGGCCAACGTAGGCCTCGGCTCTAGTCACGCCGAAACCGACGATGGCGCTGCCCACGTCTTCAGAATATTCGAGGCGAATTTTGTACGCCTGACCGGCATCCAAGTGCTTGGCATAGGTATCCATCGTCTGGGAATGCGGTAGCCAGTCATCGATTGCGAACTCGTCGCCGATGTAGAGTCGAACCCCATCGTCTGCGGATGTAAAGAACTTGTAATCGCCGGCCGTCTTTGGCACGAAATAACCTGTCCAGCGAATCGAGAAATGATCCACGGGTTGGTCCGGGGCAAAGCTGCCTTCTCCCCAGTCGAAGTGAACGTGTTGGTCCGTGCGGACTAGAGCCGGGGTACCCTGCAACGATTGATTGCTGAAATATTCTCCCTTTAGGCCGCTCTCTCCACCCGGTGCAGTGACGAAGTCGGAGTTCTCAAACACTTCGTCAAGCGGCGGCGTATCAACTGCGTACAAGACTTTGGCTTTGGTCCCCAGGCGATTGCTGATGCCCTCCAAATAGCTGACAGAGTTGAACGGCTTGGTTTCCGCGCTCCCGCCTCCGCTAATCACAGCCGGGTAGGCATCAGGTCCAATTACCGCAATGGTCTTCAATTTGTTGTCATTCAGGGGAAGGATATTGGCGGAGTTTTTCAACAGCACCATGCTGCCCCTGGCCTCTTCCAGCGCAACCTGCCGCCCCTCTTGACTAAATAAAGGGATATCGCTGTCCGCTTGTGCGTGGTCGAAGAAACCGAACTCAATCGCCTTGCGGAGAATTCTTCTAATTTTATCGTCCAGGGTCGTCGCTAAGACTTTGCCCTCCCGGAGGGCTGGAAGCAGCGTGTCACTATTCATGAAGGTGGGAGAGGGCATTTCAAGATCGAGACCACCGTCGGCCGCAGCAATGCCATCATGTGTCGCGCCCCAATCCGACATGAGAATGCCGTCGAATCCCCACTCGTTCTTGAGGATTTCATTGTTCAGATGATTGTTCTCCGTCATGTAAACGCCGTTTACCAGGTTGTAGGCATCCATGACCGCACCCACATTCCCTTCTTTGACCGAGGCTTCAAATGCCGGCAAGTAGATTTCGCGCAAGGTCCGCTCATCGATATCCGAACTGAGAGTGGTGCGCGCGAATTCCGAGTTGTTCCCCGCAAAGTGCTTGGCCGTCGCGATGACACGTCGTCCCTGGATTCCCTTGATCACAGAAACCGCGATTCTCCCTGCCAGAAACGGATCCTCCCCAAAATATTCGAAATTACGGCCATTCATCGGAGCGCGGTAAATATTCATGCCGGGAGCAAGAATAAAATGCACGCCTCGGGCGCGGGCGTCTTTGCCCATAGCCATGCCAACCCGGCGCGCGAGGTCAACATCCCAGGAAGCCGCCAGCGCGATACCCGCTGGATATGCAGTCGTTAGCCCGTAGTCGTGAACTCCCATCGGGCCGTCGGACATCCTGAGAGCAGGTATCCCGAGCCGTGGAAGCGGACGAGTGTAGAAGTCATTGATCCCGCCGATTAGTGTGATCTTCTCCTCTTGCGTCATCTGGCTGAGGATCGAATCGACACGCTTCTCTATGTCTGTTTTCGATGGACCGGCTTGCGCCAGGCAAAACTGCGCAATAAAGAGAAGGACGATTCCAACCGCTAGTCTTCGGTTGCTCATAGTCGTTGGCTCCAGAAGCAGTGATACTGAGGACCCTTCGGATGCTACTAGCCCACACATGTTGTACGAGCCAGAACTCGATTTGACCTTTTGGCACTATAAACGAGCAGCCGATCTCAATCTACGCACAGACCATTTACACCAAGGGCGAGTTATTTGCAGAGTCTCCAGCTGGAATAACCCTCGCAACCGGGCTTTTCCGTTTGACAGTGGAAACAGCAGCTGGTTAACTGCATCCGTCAACCCCTCGACTTTCTGGGGAACGAGAAAGTTAATCGATGAAGACGGCCGGACATCTGATGCGGTTAGTGATCCTGCTGACAGCGGCCAGCTTAGTTCATGCGGAAAATCTTCCCGTCCCGCATTTGAACATCGTTCCGCTGCCAGTCAAGGTCAAGCCGTTACCCGGCACTTTCACGCTCAACAATCAAACTCGAATCGTGGCCGTCGACGAAGAGTCTCGCAAGATCGCTGGCCGCTTGAACGATTTCTTGCTCAGCAACCACGGCTTCCATCTGAAAATCCAGACTGCGGCGCCCAAGAGGGGAAGATACATCTCTTTCACCCATGTAGGCGGTCGAAATCTGCCTGCTGAGGGCTACCGGTTGGTGGTCACGCCGGTAGAAATTCGTGTGGTAGGGCAGCCGGCAGGGTTGTTCTACGGCATGCAGACCCTGACACAACTGCTGCCGTTGGGCCTCGAACCCTCGGTGGTGCTGCCGGCTGTTGACATCACTGATTATCCGCGCTTCCACTATCGCGGAGTACTGCTTGATGTTGGTCGACACTTCTTCTCAGTCACATTCCTCAAGAACTTCCTCGATCTGATGGCGCAATACAAGATCAACAGATTTCAATGGCACCTCACGGACGACGAAGGATGGCGCATCGAAATAAAAAAATATCGACGGCTGACTGAGGTTGGTCCCCAGAGGGAGGGTCCCTCTGAAGACGAGAATGTCGATCCCTACGTTCGTGGCTATTACACTCAGGAGCAGATCAAAGACATCGTGGCCTATGCACGGGCGCGCTTCATCACGGTCATTCCAGAGATCGAAATGCCAGGGCACTCGCAGGCTGCTTTGGCCGCTTACCCGGAACTGGGATGCACGCCTGTACCGTCCGCGGGGAGCACTGGCGGCGACGTTCACAACGACGTTTTTTGCCCCAAAGAGGAAACGTTCTCCTTCCTGCAAAACGTGCTGAGTGAGGTCATCTCGCTGTTTCCGGGGCCTTTTGTCCACATTGGCGGCGACGAAGTGGCGAAAGACAGCTGGAAGCGGAGTGCGGACGCGCAAGCAGTTATGAGGCGCGAGGGATTGAAAGACGAGAATGAACTCGAGACCTACTTTGTGCAGCGTATGGAGAAATTCTTACGCTCCAAGGGAAGACGAACTATCGGGTGGGACGAGATTCTGGAGGGCGGTTTGGCTCCGAATACGATTGTGATGTCGTGGCGGGGGGAGGGCGGAGGCATCGCGGCTGCAAAGCAAAAGCATGAAGTCATAATGACTCCAACCGACTACTGTTATTTCGACTACAACCAGGGCGACGCCAAGCGCGAACCCCCGAATATTGGTGGTTTTATTCCACTCGAGAAAGTCTACGGCTACGATCCAATGCCCGGAGAGCTGACGTCAGAAGAGCAGAAATACGTCCTTGGCGCGCAGGCAAACTTGTGGACCGAATACATCAGCACACCGCAACATCTGGAGTACATGACGTTCCCGCGATTGTTGGCGTTGTCCGAAGTGGTGTGGTCACCGGTGGGTAGTAAAGACTATGCTAGTTTCCGCCAGCGCCTGCCGTATCACCTCGGTCGACTGGAAAAGCAGGACGTAAACTACCGGATTCCTGAACCAGACGGACTGAAGGATTTCTATACTGCCACTGACGATCACGTACAAGTACAACTGAGTTCCCTGATCCCCGGTAGCGAGATTTATTACACGCTCGATGGCAGCACCCCAACCGACCAATCGCCGCGTTATCAGATGCCGTTCCAGGTCCCTCTTCAGGCGGATCAAAAGACCTTATTAAATCTTATTGTCGCTACACCGCGAGGTCGGCGCAGCATTGTTTACACGGCTACTCTGTTGCGGCATTCGTATCGAGATGCGGTCACTAACACCGAGAGCCGGCCGGGACTGACGTTTACATTGTTTGAGGGGAAGTTCACCAGCACACAAGATATCGATCTCGGCACTCAGGCGACAACGGGGATTACAAACTCGTTTGACCTGCAGCAGTTCGGGCGGCAGCTGAACTATGGGGTCATCTTTGACGGATACCTTAAAGTCCCCGCTGACGGCTTCTACAAGTTTGCGGTGGAATCCGACGACGGCACGGTTCTGCGGATTGACGACGAGGAGGTCGTCAACAATGACGGCAACCACGCCAGCCAAGTAGCCACCGGCGACGTTCCTCTCCGGCAGGGATTTCACAAGATGCGGCTCAAGTATTTTCAGGGCGAAGGCGGAGCCTCACTGCGGGTCGGGTGGGCATTTTCAGGGCAGGAATTGAAACCACTGGACAGCAGTGCTCTATATCATTAGCCGCACAGAACGAGTGACGCCCACGGTGATAGGATGCAAGAGATTTTGTCGTACGCCTTTGCTTGGTCCCAAATTTCTATTTGACAGCGCGTGTTGGCCACGCTTATACCGGAGCGTGCAGGGATACGACTCGCATTATCGACACCGCCTCTCAGAATGGCAGATTCGTTGCAGTCCCGGAGAGATCTTCTTGCCTGGGCCTTAAGGGCGACAACTTTTGCGGGCACCTTGCCTGCATTGGCTTTGCCTGCGGCGACATCAGAATCATCCGCGCGTCCAACTTGTTTGACCCAGGAGTTTTCCCTCGCGGGAGAGTGGCTTTTTCGCCTTGACCCCGATAGCAGCGGAGAAGCCCACAACTGGCAACAATCCGACTTTTCCGAGGCCGGGTGGGCGGCTGTGGATGTTCCGCACACCTGGCAAGTGATACCTGGGACAGAAGAATATCGAGGCGTGGCTTGGTACCGGCGCGCGTTTGAGGCTTTGGCGGAGTTGGACTCCAGCGCAGTGAGGATCGAGTTTGAGGCTATATTCCATTCGGCCACCGTTTGGATCAACGGCCAACTCGCCGGGCGTCACCTGCGCAAGGGATACACGTCGTTCACTTTGGACATTACTTCTTTGCTCCGAGTGGGCGTTCAAAATGTCATTGTCGTAAAGGTGGACAGCTCGTTCGATGAGGCAATGTTGCCGCGAGGGCGTTCCAGTGATTGGGCGCATGACGGAGGAATTTATCGTCCTGCGCGCCTGCTCGTGACTTCTCCGGTTTTCATCGATCGGTTGGCAGTGGATGCCACGCCTCACTTCACGCCTGGGGCTCCGGATAACGCGGACTATGCCAGCGTCGAGGTTTCTGCTGCTGTCCACAACACCACAGCGAAGAGCTGGCAAGGACAACTCGGCTATCGCGTGCTGGAAAATGATACCGGTCAAAGCGTCCTGGAGAAACACGAGATTTCCCCCTTAACCTTGCAGCCCGGCGAGAGACGCAACCTAACCTTGAGCGTGGGCACAGTTTCCGAGCCCCGGCTCTGGCATTTCGATCACCCGCACCTCTACACCCTGAATGTCATACTCTCCCACCGCGGACAAGTTTTCCACGAGCTGAACACAACTTTCGGCGTCCGCTCCATTGAGGTAAGAAACGACGGCATTTACTTGAACGGCGAAAAGGTGCGGCTCATGGGCGTTGAGCGTATGGCCGGCAGCAACCCCGAATTTGGTATGGCCGAACCGGCTGGATGGATCACCCACGATCACGATGACCTGAAGAATCTGAATTGCGTCCTCAGCCGGGTGCATTGGCAGCAGGATCGTCGTGTCCTCGATTACTGTGACAGCCACGGCATCCTGCTGCAAAGCGAAATTCCAGCCTGGGGTTATGACACTTTCGGTAAGGACGCCCACCCGCTGCCGGAAATTATGCAGAACGGTTTGGAGCAGTTACGGGAGATGATCGAGCGCGACCGCAACCACCCCTCCATTATCTCCTGGGGACTGTGCAACGAGGTTGACGGACAAAACCCGCCCGCGTATGAGTTTGCGCAGCGACTTTATGCCGAGGCGAAGAAACTCGATCCTCGCCGCCTTTGCTCCTATGCCTCGAATTCATTGGAGAAGACGCCAGGTAAAGACGTGAGCGCGCTGATGGACTTTATCGAATGTAACGAATATTACGAGAGCTGGACTGCAGGTACGCCCGAGGATCTGCGGCGCAGTCTGCAGGAAATCCATCGAATTTTTCCGGAGAAGCCCATCGTCATCTCCGAGTACGGATATTGCGCCTGCGTTCCCGAACGGCCAGAAGGCGATGCCCGGCGAATTGAAGTGCTGCTCGATCACACGCGCGTCTGCCGGGAGCTGGATTTCGTCGCGGGCCTCATCTTTTTCTGCTACAACGACTATCGCACGCACGTTGGCTATAAGGGCACGGGGGCCACCAGGCAAAATCCCCACGGTGTGGTTGATCTCTACGGAAACCGCAAGCCTTCCTACGACACGCTGCGCCGGGAATCCAGCCCGGTAGAGTGCTTGCGGGTTACCGGTCAGCCCAGTGCTTTTGCCATCACACTGAGAGCTCGGAAGACAGTTCCCGCGCACCGCATGACGGGCTACAGCTTGAGGGGGTGCTCTATGGTTACGGCGAGATTCCCCTGGAGCGCCACGTGGTTGAAGTGCCCACGCTCTCGCCGGGAGAGCAAGCCACGATCCTGATGCAGTTCAAGGAAAAGGAGCCGCTGAAGATTGTGTTTGACGTATTGCGGCCGACCGCATTCTCGGCCTACACCCACCTGTGGCGTGCATAACAATCGTTACTCCCTCGAAGAGAAAAAAATGCTCGAATTCCGCTGCAGATCGATGTCGGCTTCGGGGATGTCATTACCCCGGGTCCGATTGAACTGGAGTACCCAACGTTGTTGTCATTCCCGGTCTCCGAAGCTGCGTGCTTACTCCAAAGAGAGTGTGGTGGCCGAGAAGTTCGAGGCCATGGTGAAACTGGGCATCGCGAACAGCCGCATGAAAGACTTCTACGATCTCTGCGTAATGGCCAGACAATTCGAGTTCGAAGGCCCAGTTCTTTCGGCAGCCATCAATGCAACGTTTGAGCGGCGAACAACAGCTTTGCCTTCATCAAGACCGTTGGCGTTCACCGCGGAGTTTGGTGAGGCCGCTACCAAACAAACACAGTGGAAGGCGTTTCTCAGAAGGAGTGGGTTGAATGCTAGTCAGTCTCTGAGCGATGTGGTGAACGCGGTCAACGACTTTGTGATGCCGGTGGTGGAAGGCATCTTGAGCAAGAAAGACTTCCGCCACACATGGATGCCGGGAGGCCCGTGGACACCCGACTGACCGAGTTATGCGGTTAATTCCCAGCAAAGTTCCACATTCCTCCTTATGCACGAAGCTTCTCTTGGCTTGGCGCAGGCTTCATATGCGGGAACGTCCTGGAAAAGTACAAAGGTGACGCTCACCGCGGCAGGAGCCAGCAGCTTCGTTGGAAGCCCACCTGTAAGAAGTGGGAAAGAGGAGTGGCGCGTAGTACTATTGAGGCGCTCAGAAATTGCTGCCACTCCTTCCCGCACGTAACCATGATCAGAGTGTGCACAACCCCGTGGAATAGGGGGTACCATGTCACGTTGCGAATCTTCGATTCGTACGACCAGATCGCGGCCGCCGCGCTTCGTGTTTTCAGCCCTGCTTCTTGCCATCTCATTCTCAACTGAAATGACCGCTCAAACTACAACGTCAGGCGGGTTGACTGGGGTTCTAACCGATCCCACGCATGCGGTCGTGGTTGGTGCGGAGATTGAAATCGAAGAACAATCCAAGGGAACAACCCAATCGACCAAAACCGATCGTGAGGGGGTGTACAGATTCTTCTTTCTGGAGCCGGGGAAATATACGTTGACCGTGACGTGTCACGGTTTTCGACCAGCGAGCCGAGCGGTAAACGTTCTGTTGGGCCCGCCGGTCTCGGTAAACGTGGCCCTCGAAATCGCGAAGGCACGTACCACCGTGACCGTGACGGAAGAGGCTCCGCTACTGCAGGCAGAGAATGGCGATGCCTCGGCCACCATGAACCAGCAACAAATTTCCGAGGTCCCGAATCCCGGCAATGACCTGACTTATATAGTTCAGACCACTCCTGGGGTGGTGATGAATACCGACCAGCAGGGCGGAGCCAATTTTTCAATTCTGGGGATGCCGGGTTTTTCTTATCTGTACACCATAGACGGTATGAACGACAACAATAATTTCATTAACGTTAGTGTGAGGGGTCCTCTGCTTGTCCTCCTGGGCCAGAACGAAATTCAGGAAGCAACCGTCGTAAGCACCGGCTATTCGGGTCAGTTCGGTGGCGCGGCCGGCGGAAATATAAACTACATCACAAAATCAGGTGGCAGTGAGTTTCACGGCAACGCACAATACTATTGGAACGGACGCGCATTCAACGCCAATGATTGGTTCAATAACAGGTTCCAACAACCGCGTCCTTTTTCCAATGCCAACCAGTGGGCTGGATCATTTGGCGGGCCGATCAGGAAAAACAAACTCTTCTTCTTTTTTGATACTGAAGGCCTGAGGCTGTTTATTCCTCAGCTTAACGTTGTCACGATTCCCAGTCTCGAGTTCGAAGCTGCGACCTTGGCAAATATTGATTCCCGGTTCGGCCCAACCTCCGCATCGGATGCGTTCTATAAAAAGATATTTAAGCTCTATAACACCGCGCCTGGTGCGGCCTCCGCTGCTTCGGCCGGCAATTCCGGTGACCCTTTGGCCTGCGGCGGGTTCTCAGATCCCACGACGAAGTTGGGTATTAGCGTTCCGTGTACCGATTATTTCTTCAACAGCCGCGGCCGCCCAAGTCAAGACGCACTCACGTCGGGCCGAATAGATTGGAATATAAGCGGAAGCGACCGCGCCTTTCTTCGCCTGCAGTACGATGGTGGGCTCGGCGCATTCCATAACGACCCGGTCAGTTCCGTGTTCGACATCGATTACACGCAGCCTTCGTGGCAAGCTCAAGTTCTTGAGACCCACGCGTTCGGCTCATCTGCTGCGAGTCAATTCCTCTTGGCAGGGTCGTACTCTGCGCCGATCTTCCGGACAAAAGATCCCGCCCGGGCACTGTCCGCACTCTCCACTTTTATCAATTTCAATTCGGGCCAATTCAATGGAACCGGATTCGTGATCGATTTTGGCAGGTACAACACCCAATATCAGCTCTCCGAAGATGTAGTCAAGACCGTGGGCAAACAGAAATTCGGATTCGGTGCGAACTTTCTACGAATCGATTGGAGCGCCCTACCGGACAAACCCAGCACCATCGGACAGTTGAATGTTCAAACCCTAGATGCCTTTTACCAGGGAGGCGTGGATCCGGCGTCGCGATCAGCAGATTTTACGTCGCTGTCGCAGCCCTTCATGTCGGGGAATAAGCTGCCGATCTCCTTCTTGAATGTTGGATTATATGGCGAGGACGAGTGGCATGCACGGCCTGAGCTGACGCTCACCTTGGCCCTTCGGGGTGAACACAACTCCAATCCGTTTTGCCGAAGTGGATGCTTTGCCCGGCTCGCCGGACCGTTCGGATCGGTCAGCCATGATCCCGCCCAACCCTACAATCAGGCAATTCTGATCAATCAGAAACAAGCCTTTGAGGTCGTGGACAGGATCTTGTGGTCGCCGCGATTCAGCTTCGCCTGGCAGCCGTTTGGCGTTTCGCATAACACAGTAATCCGCGGCGGTGTAGGCGTCTTCTATGACCCTGTGCCTGGATATATCCTGCGATCGTTTTACAGTAACCCTCCTCTCGTCAATTCCTATACCGTGGTTGGAGACAACCTAGCGCCCGGTGAGAATACCAACCTCTTTAAAGATGCGGACGCTTCCAATAAGGCATTTGTTGATGGCTTTAACGCCAGCGAAACCCTCGCGCAGATTCAAAAGACGCTTCCAAACTTCTCTCCGCCTGGCATAAGTGTCCCGCAACGGACGACGCACAATCCGCAATATCAGCGATGGAGCTTCGAATTACAGCAGAGCTTTGGCACTGGCGCCTCGCTGAGCATTGGTTACTTCGGCTATCATGGCATTCACGGGCTGACGCAGAATGTGAACGCAAATGCGTTTGGGTTCGGCTCGCTCCCCTCCGGAAAGTGTGCGAGTCCCCCAGTTCCACCATGCGCTGATCCTCGATTCAGCCAGGTTACAGAGCTCGATTCAACTACAGTGTCCAACTACGGCGGCCTGGTCGTATCTCTAAATAGGCGATTCAGTCGTTGGGGCCGCGGCTTATTTCAGGCCAACTACACCTACGGACATGCCCTCGACGAGAGCGGCGGTGCTTCTGGTTTGATATTCACGGGAGTAAGCCTGACCTCCGCGCAGGATCCCAATAATCTGCGTGGCAGTTACGGCTCGGCAGATCAAGACGTGCGCCACTCTTTCAATGCCAATTACGTGTGGGAGGTGCCGGTGAAAGCCGCGTTGCGTGGGCGTGGCTGGGATTCCTTTGTGAACGGTTGGCAGGTCTCAGGAACGATCTTCGCGCGTACCGGGTTTCCATATACTGTGTTCGATTACGTTGAATCGGGCAACCTTGTGCAAAACAACTATTTCGGCACGGTCTACGCCGTGCCCGCTGGGCCGCTAAGTTCGGGACCATCATGCGGGAAAGGTGCGGCCTTTTTTACAACTGATTTGAAGCCTTGCCAACCACCCCAGGTGTTAGCCAATGGAATAACGCCGAACCCCAATGCGCGTTTCCTGCAGGCAACCTGCGAAACCGGGTTCAATGCGGGAACCTTGCCCGGACCCAAAGGGCCGTGTAGCGGGCAAGCCGTGGCTTTCGCCCAAGGACGCAACCGCTTCCGCGGACCGATCTACTTCAACACTGACTTCTCGATTGTGAAGAACATGAAGCTGCCCGGTTGGGAGAAAGCTGTGCTAGGGATCGGGTTCCAGTTCTTCAACCTGTTTAACCACCCGAATTTCGCCTTCCCAGATACTGGTCTTTCGAGCCCATTTTTTGGTCAAATTTGCTGCCTCGAGCAGCCGCCGACAAGCATTCTGGGCAGCGCCTTTGGAGGCGATGCCGCTCCCAGAATGATTCAGTTGAAGGCCCAACTCCAGTTCTAAGAAGTGCACCAGAGAGTTGCCGTGGTGAATCCGGCAGGTATGCCCGCTCGACTGCTCAAAAGTTTTCCATCGTCCACATGTTGCTGTCCAGACTCCAGCCAAACATGGCCAGGTGGTGACCGTCTGGAGAGGCTACTGCAGTTGCTTCCCCTGCCGTGCAAGTCCACATGCAGAAGCGCCCGTTCCTGGCGATTGCCGGAAACAACAAACAGGCCCTTGCCGTCTGCGGCCCAATTCAACGACATCAGGTTGTTCCAGCCTTTCACCTGAATCCGCTGCGTTGCCTGGCCGCGCAAGGAGAGAATGTATATGGGCCCTGCCGGACTTGGAGTAGCGGCAACGCGCCTGCCATCAGGAGAAAGGTCAAACCACCATTGATCCTCAATCGAGCCGAGATTAAAGCGAGTGAGCTCTGGACCGCGTCCATGCAAAGGGTCGAGCGTCGAAATAGTCACCTGCTTGTGATCGTCGGTGGGCTCCGCGATCGCGCACAAATTCGAAGATCTCGCACAGACAATTAGGGCGCGACGCTTGCCGGTAAATAGAAACTGCGGCGGTCCACCGGTGATGGGGACGCGCATGACTGGTTCTGGCTCGCTGGCCGGCGGCGCTTCAGTCTTGCCGAAATAGAGGACCCATTTTCCATCGGCAGTCACGCGAGCGTCTCGGCCGACTCCCTCGGTCACGAGCGGTTCAGCCGTGTCCTCGTCCAGGGACTGCCGGTAAATCCCGTTAGCCGGGTGATTCGACATGAGAATAATTGCCTTACTATCGGGCGTCCAATCTAATGCGGCATCCGAATTCTCAGTAAGAGGGAAGCGCCTGGGCCGGAAGAGTTGTGTCCCTCCCGCAGCCAGATCGGCCAGATAGGACGTTCCGTGGCCATTCCATTCCAGAAAAGCGAACCGCTTGCCATCCGCGGTCACACCCGCACTGGCCATACAGAAGCCCGACCAGTTGGTGAGGCGCTTCGGCTTTTCGATGACTTCACCCGTGCGAAAATCAAGTCGCATAATCCAGAAGTTGCAAGTGGTGGTGCCAATGGCTCCTGGCTCCTCCTTTGCGTAGATCACTCGTCCATCCGGCAGCCACGAAAAGTCATGCACTTCCTTCGCCTCGGAAGGCGAGAGCGGGGAGAGTATGGTGGGAGGTCCTCCTTTCAAGTCGCGGCTTAGCAGGGTATCGCCAGACTTGTCGCTCCGAATGTAAATGACTCGTTTGTGGTCGGGCGACCAGGTGAGTCCGAAGACGGCGCCATCCTCGTCGGCTTCATAGAGTTTCCTCGCGTGCTGCCCGTCAGCGTCCATCAGCCAAATTTCACGGGGGCCCCGTTTGCCCATATTTGTTCCAAAGGCGATTGAGGAGCCATCCGGCGAAATGGAATAAGCAACTGCATTGTCGCGGAGCTTACGTGGCTTTTCATCTTGCACTGAAGCTTGCCAAATGCTGGTCCCCTCTGAACCCCAATCGTCGGTACTTTGTAGCGGTGGATGAGCGTCGGCGAGAAACCCGGTGCTGTCGGGGAACCAGGGGCCAGCCTCCCATGCGACATCCCCACTCCTCAACGCTTCTGGTTTAGGAATGGCGCGGACCTCGCCGGTTTCAATGAGCTTGATGTACATCCCTTTCGTGTCGGCGTAAGCCAGGTACTTGCCATCGGGAGAAATCGCGCCGCTGGTCACGCGGTTGTCCATGGAATTAGTGGTGAGTTGCCGTAGCTTTAGATCGGGCACGGCGGTAGGGGAAGTGGGCTGATGCCTGGCAAACCAGAAACTTGCACTTGCGACAAGCAATATGGCGACTGCCGCTGCCATCTTTCTCCAGCGGCTGCCGAAAAGCATCGGTTTCAGATTGTGCCTCAAGCTCTCCAAATCAGCCCGAATCTCTGACGCGGTTTGGTAGCGGACCTCGCGGTCCTTTTCGAGCGCCTTCTGAATGATCTGTTCGAGCTTGAGCGGGAGTTCGGAATTCAGCTCCCGCGCCGGAGTGGGCGTGCGGTTTAGGATGGCATGACGAAGTATGGGCGCCGTCTCTCCGGTGAACGGCCGTTGCCCAGTGGCCATTTCATAGACGACTAGCCCAAACGAAAACAGGTCTGTGCGCGCGTCCAGCTTCTCGCCCCGCACCTGCTCCGGCGACATGTAACCCGCCGTCCCCATCGCCACTCCGGTTCGGCTGAGCAACAGATCGGATGCTGGTGCAAGCGAGGTCTCTCCGTGCAGCACGGGCGCGTCGTCATCGTGACGGTCTCGTCCCAGGTGATCTCCTACAGCTACAACCGTAGGGATGAGCTTCGCCAGCCCGAAGTCCAGAATCTTGGCCTGACCTTGGGTTGTTACGAAGACATTCGCAGGTTTGATGTCGCGGTGGACGATCCCTTTTTGGTGGGCGGCTTCCAGTCCGTGTGTGATCTGAATCGCGAGATCGAGCAATTTCTCCAGCGGCAAAGGCGCCGCTGTCTTCGCTGAAGAAATCAGTTCGCGCAGCGTCCCGCCTTCCAAGAATTCCATCACGATGAAGGGCTGCCCTTCGTGCTCTGCAATTTCGTGAATGGTGCAGATGTTGGGATGGTTCAGCGCCGAGGCTGCGCGTGCTTCCTGCTCGAAGCGCTGGAGCGTTACCGCATCCTTCGCAGTCTCTTCGGGAAGGAAC
>WNFF01001737.1_pt1 | contig 18906 bp, 17 predicted proteins | sample 5400441 | NCBI WGS metagenome assembly WNFF01 (sample SAMN13153345, study PRJNA577476) | soil metagenome | isolation source: 120 cm saprolite under Douglas fir tree site 2 hole 3 replicate 1 | place: USA:California | collected 2015-04-18 | reverse complement strand
ATGGCGGCTTTGGTGGCGAGCCGCTCGCGAATCTTGCCGCTTTCGGTGAAGAAGGCTTTGGCGTAGGCGGACAGAAGCGCCGGCCGGTCGTCGGCCGCCAACCAAGCGGCGAGCAGTTCCGCGCGCTCGGCATCCTGCGGACTACCTTTGGCGAGCGCTTGCAACGCCGCGCGAAGGCCGGGCGCGTCGAACGCCGCTTCGAGGCAGGCATTACTCCTCAGGCCGTCCGCCGTGTCGTCCGGCGCGCAGCCCATCTCCCGGGCCAGGCGGTCGCGCACCCCGCGAAGTCCCGCGTCATTGCCGACGCGCGCCAACAGCCAGGCGCGTTCGCCCAAAAGCTTCAGCATGAGGTCGGCATACTCGGTGACTGAAATCCGGCCGGCGACCGAGGCCAGCGCGTCGACCAAGACGGTCGGCGCGTCGGGCCGGGCCAGCGCCTCCATCTGCTCGTCCTGGGCATGACGCAGCAGGGCCTGGGCCTCTGTTTCGTCGAGCACCTCGAAACCCGGCGCCACGCCTGCTTCCAGGGGAAAGCGTTTCAACAACGCCTGGCAGAAGGCATGGATGGTGAGGATGTTGATGCCGCCGGGCGCGTCGAGCACCCGGGCGAACAGCCGGCGCGCCACGATCCGCTCCGCAGGCCCCGGCGGGCGGTCGATCAGAAGCTCGATTTCCTGGTCGAGCCTGTGCTCGTCTGCCAGCGCCCAGCGGCCGAGCTGGCTCGCCAGTCGATTGCGCATCTCGGCAGCGGCCGCCTTGGTGAAGGTGAGGCAGAGGATGCGCTCGGGTTTCACGCCATCCAGCAGCAGCCTGGTCACGCGATCGGTCAGCACCTTGGTCTTGCCGGTGCCGGCATTGGCCTCGACCCAGGCCGAGTGACCCGGTGTCGTGGCGCGCCGTTGCGCCTCGGTCGCCAGCACCAGCGCGTCCACCGCGCTCACTCCTCGCCTCCGCCCGCCGTCGACCATTCGGCGATGCGCTCGAGATGAGCGTAGTCGTTGAAGTGCGGGATGAATTCGGGCCATGGCAGGGCGGCATAGGGCGTCGAGGGATTGGCGAAGTGCTCGGCCATTCTGGCGACCAGCGCCAGCATTGCCGGCACCAGTTGCTCGCTGTCCTTGATCTCCTTGACCTCGCCGCCATTGCCCAGGCCGTTGGCCTGCCAATAGGAGAGGTGCACGGCGCGCGCCTTACCCTTGATTCCCTCGAAGCCGCCCTGCTCGGCCATCGCCGCTTCGAGCAGCAACTGTGGAGCGAACAGGCCGTCGAGCTCCTTGGGCGAGGGTCGATCTCGTCGATGCGGTCGGCCCGCGCCTCGATGCGCAACGGTCGACCGGTCGGGCCGACGGTGATGGCGCCGTTCGTCTCGCTCGCCAGCAGCCTGGTGCCCGCCGCGCGGCGGGCGTTCTCGGTGCCCACGAACCAACGCGCCAGACGCTGAAACCGCGGCCACCAGAAGGCGCGTTCCGCCGGCGCGATCAAAAGCTTGGCGAGATGTCTCTCCCCCAGCTCCTCGAATTCGGCTATCGCCTCGGCCGGCAAAAGACCCGACGGATACGCGCGCAGGAACTCGTCGAGTGCATCGTGCAGCGCCAAGCCGCGGTCGGCCGCGCCGAGTTCGGCTTCCAGCGGATCGAGCGCCTCCAGCCCCAGGATGCGCCGCGCATAGAGTCCGTACGGATCGCGCCGCCACTGTTCGATGCTCGAGACCGAGAGCCGCGTCGGCCGCGCTTCGAGCGGCGGCCGGGGCTCGGGGCGCGGCCATGGCCGATAGCTTTCAGGCCGATCGAGCGCGTCGGCCCAGGCAAGGTAGCTGCGGCGCCCGCGCTGGATATATTCCGGCGGCGGCGCGGTACTGCCGGGCTCGTAGCCGAACAGCGCGTCGAGGCGCGCCAGCCAGCGCGACGGCACGGTCGGCGCGCCGCCTTCGCGCTCGGCGCGGGTCAGCAGCACGCGCTCTGCCCCCAGCGCCGCGGCAAAGTCGTGCGCCGACAGACCGATGCGGCGCTCCGGTTGCGGCAGGCCGAGTGCGGTGCGCATCGGCCGGTTGATCCAGGGGCCCGTCTCGACGGCCGGCGGCCAGGTGCCCTCGTTCAGCCCGCCCAGTACCAGAAGATCGGCCCGCTGGAGGCGCGCCTCCAGCGGTCCCCAGATGGCGAGGCGCGGATGGCGGCCGAAGGTCGGGCGAATGATCTCGGGCTCCAGCATGGCGGTGAACAGCGCCGGCCATTCGCCGCCGGCTATCGCCTCCTTACCCGTCCACGCCGCGCGCAGGCGGGCGAGGGCATCGGCCAGCGCTTCCCCGGCATCGCCTGCCCACAAAATTTCAGTCGACGCAATTCGCTCTGCAGCGAGAACCGTCGCGTCGAGCAAGGCGTCGGGCGCGGCACCGCTTTCCATCAGTCCGGCAAGGTCGGTTGTTGCGTCCTCGAGCCGGTCGATCAGGCTCTGCACGGCGCGGCGGTCGGCAGAGTCGCCAAACTTGGCAGCTTCGATCCGGGCGTGGATCGCTGCCATACCCGACGTCGGCTTCAGTCCGCGCAGGCATTTGCGATCGAGGCGCCGCGTCGCATCCAGCAGTGCCGCGCGGTCGCCGCCCAAGGTGCAGAGTGGATGTTTTAGCAAGCCGAGCAGCGCGACCGGCGCGAAGCCGTCATCGACTGCGCCAATCAGCGCGCGCAACAGCGCGGCCGGCGGCGCGTCGGCAAGCGGCGCGCCCGCCGAATCGTCGATGTCGATGTTCCAGCGCCTGAGCTCCGCGGCGACGCGGCGGGCGAGCGCACGGTCGGGCGTGACCAAGGCGGCGGTCCGGCTCTCGTCTTTCAGCGATTCGCGCAGCGCCAAAGCGACGACCAGCGCCTCCTGATGCGGGGTCGCGCAATCGGCGCGCGTCACATGCTCCAAAGACGAGACCGGCGGCCGCGACCACGCCTCGCTGGTTTCCGCCGGCCGCATCAGCTCGCTCATCAGGAGAGGACGCGCCGATCCGCCGCCGCCCGGCCAGTCGGCAACGTCGCCTCGTTCGCGGCCCAGCGCCGACAAAAGCTCGCGCAGCCCGAACTGGGGGTGCGACTGGCCGAGCTCGCGCCAGCTCGCGTCGTCCATGTCGCGATCCAGCCCGGGCAGCACGACCGCGCCCTGCGGCAGCTGGGCGATGGCGGCCAGCAGCTCACGCGTGGCGGGCTGCGAGCCGGTCGACCCGGCGGCGATCACCGGTGTCGCGGGCGGTTGGTCGCGCCACCGCGCAGCCTGGGCGCGGATCGCCTGGGTTCGCCGCTCGATGGCGTCGATCTGGCCGCGTTCGGCCAGCACCTTGGGCCACGCCTCGCCGACGATGGCGAGGAATTTTAGCGTGCGCTGCCAGTGGCTGGCGAAGTTGCCCTCGACCAGACCCTCGAGCTGGCTGAACGACACGCCTTCGATGGCCAGCTCATCGAGCAGTCGGCCAAGCTCACGCGCGAGCTTCAGCGCCTGCGCCGCCGACTGGGCGATCGGATGGCCCTGATTATCGATGAAGGCCGCGACCAGTTGCGCCAGCAGCGCCTCTCGTTCGGCGGGCTCGATGGCGGGCGGCAGGGCAAGCGCGCAGGCGTCGCCGGCGGCGACCTCCCATTCGCTTTCGTCGAGATCGCCCAACGGGGCCAGCCTCGGCAGCAAGGTCGGTTTGCCGTCGGCGGCCCGCAGAAAGGCCTCCCGCAGCGCCCGCACCGAGCGCCGCGTCGGCACGAGGATCAGCACGTCGGCCATTGCCAGCGGATCGCCGCCGTGTTCGGCCAGGACGCCACGGGCCAGCTCGTCGGCGAAACGGCGGTCGATGCCGATGGTGAATACGCCTTTCATGCCAATACGCGCTCGGCCTCGGCCAGCGCCCACGGCGTGCCGACATGGAACCAGTCGCCGTCGTTAATGAGCCCGTACAGCCGCTTCATCGCCTCGGCGCGGTTCCATAGCCTCAGAAGCGAGAACGGCCCTTCGGGCGAGTCCCGGAACAGGCGCGCATCGCAGACCGAGATGCTGGCGAAGAGATAGGGGGTGAGCTGTGCCGTCCCGCGATGGCGCAGAAGGCCGCCGGGCTCGAGAAAATAATCGCCACGTTCCCCCTCGTCGCGGCCGATGACCTTGTGGATGGGATGGACCAGCAGCAAGGCGTCCATGTCCGCCGGATCCCATCGGAATTGCAGGCGCTCCAGGAGGGGGTACCGCCCATCGCGCCATAAACCGTCGCCGTTCAGCACGAAAAAGGGACCATCGCCCAGAAGAGGCAGCGCGTTCTTCACGCTGCCGCCGGTCTCCAGCAAGCGCTCCTCGTGCACGATGCGCGCGCGGCCTTTCAGACGGTCGGCGATCTGCTGGCCGAGATGGTGGACGTTCACCACGATATTGGTGACCCCATGCGCGATCAGGCGATCCATCGAGCGTTCCAGCAGGGAGCGGCCGGCCACGGGGATGAGCGGCTTGGGGACGGTGTCGGTCAAAGGGCGCAGACGCTCGCCGCGGCCGGCCGCCAAGATCATGGCGGTGTCGATCTTGGTGTCCTTCATGGCGCCCCGATCCGACGCAAGTCTGGCGGCAGCAGGCGGTCGACCCAGGCGCGCAACGGTTCCAGCGCCTCGTGCTGGAGCGCGCGTTCGAACAGGCGCCAGACGCGCGGCAGATGCGGCAGGTATTCGGGCTTGCCGTCGCGCTTCAAGAGCCGGATGAACAACCCGATGACGCGGGCGTGGCGCTGCGCCGCCATCAGGGCGAAGCCGGTGCCGAAGTCGTTCTTGTCGACGCCGGTTTCGCCAAGGTAGCGGGCCAGGCAGGCGGCGTGGACGGCAGGCGATACGTCACGGCGCGCGTCCTCGATCAGCGAGACGAGATCGTACGAGCAGTGGCCCTGCTGGGCATCCTGGAAGTCGAGCAGACCGCAGGCCTTCATGCCGGGCCGCGCCGGCAGCCACACCAGATTGTCCTTGTGGTAGTCGCGCAGGAGCAGCGTGTCGGGCATCGCCGGCAGGTTGGCGAGGCAGGCGCGCCACGCCGCGCGATAGGCGGCGGTATCTTCTTCGGGGGTCGGCCGGCCGGCGGCGGCGGGCAGATACCATTCCGGCAGCAGCATTGCCGCATCGATCAGGGCCTCGCCGGCATAGGCGCCGAGACCGGCCAGCAGGGCGCGTTCGCCGGCGTCATGCAGGGCCACCAGCACGTCGGTCGCCCGGCCATAGAGGCAGCCTTCGTCGCCGCCGGCTTGCAGCACGCGTGCGAAGGTGTCGTCACCCAGATCCTCCAGCAGAAGGAATCCGTTGGCGTCATCGACGGCGTGGATCGCCGGTGCGCTGAAGCCGAGCCCGCTGAGGTGGCGGCCGATGCGCACGAAAGGGCGCACGTCTTCCTGCGGCGGCGGAGCATCCATGACCACCGCCGTACCGCCATCTCGCGCCAAGCGAAAGTATTTACGGAACGAGGCGTCGCCGGCCAGCAGCCGTTCGCGGGCGTCGGCCCAGCCGGCGCGACGGATGAATTCGGCGCGCAGCCGGTCGCGCTCAGAGCTCGCCAAAGCGAGCCTCGCCCTGCAGGTCGGCGCGCCTGCCGTCACCCTCGACGGCCAGCATCACCGTAAGCCGCTCCCGGGGCAGCAATCTCCCCAGCCGCTCCGCCCATTCGACCAGCGCGATACCGTCGGCCCGCGCCTCCTCCCAGCCCAGCTCGAAAACCTGGTCGGGTTCTTCCAGGCGGTAGAGATCGAAATGCCAGAAGGTGCCGCGCGACGTGTCGTAGACTTCGACCAGGGTGAAGGTCGGGCTGGGCACGACCAGCGAAGGATCGCCCGCGGCGGCGCGCAGGATGGCGCGCGCCAGCGTGGTCTTGCCGACGCCGAGCCCGCCTTGCAGCGCCACGACGTCGCGCGGTCGCAGGCGTTTGGCGAGCGCGGTCCCCAGGCGTTCCGTTGCAGCCTCATCAGGCAAAGAAAACGAAAAAGTCGGCATCGATGTCTCCGATGCCGACTCTTAACACGACGGTCTGTGGGTCGATCAGTAGCGGTAGAGATCGCCCTTGAAGGGGCCGGCCTCGGGCACGCCAATGTACTTCGCCTGGTCGGCGCGCAGCTTGGTCAGCTTGGCGCCGACTTTGGCCAGATGGAGCGCCGCCACCTTCTCGTCGAGGGTCTTGGGCAAGGTGTAGACTTTCTTCTGATACTTGCCCGGATTGGTGAAGATCTCGAGCTGCGCCAGGGTCTGGTTGGAGAACGAGGCCGACATCACGAAGCTGGGATGGCCCGTGGCGTTGCCGAGGTTGACCAGGCGGCCTTCCGACAGAACGATGATGCGCTTGCCGTCGGGAAACTCGATCTCGTCGACCTGCGGCTTGACATTGTGCCACTTGAAGTTCCGCAGGCTCGCGATCTGGATCTCGCTGTCGAAGTGGCCGATGTTGCAGACTATGGCGCGGTGCTTCATCGCCTTCATGTGGTCGAGCGTGATCACGTCGACGTTGCCGGTGGCGGTGACGAAGATGTCGGCCCTGGGTGCTGCATCCTCCATGGTGACGACTTCGTAGCCTTCCATCGCCGCCTGCAGGGCGCAGATCGGATCGATCTCGGAGACCATGACGCGGCAGCCGGCCTGGCGCAGCGAGGCCGCCGAGCCCTTGCCGACGTCGCCGAAGCCGGCGACCATGGCGACCTTGCCGGCCATCATCACGTCGGTGCCGCGGCGGATGCCGTCGACCAGCGATTCGCGACAGCCGTAGAGATTGTCGAACTTCGACTTGGTGACGGAGTCGTTGACGTTGATGGCGGGCCACAGCAGCCGGCCGTCCTTCTCCATCTGGTACAGGCGGTGGACGCCCGTCGTCGTCTCCTCGGTGACGCCGCGGATCGCCGCTCCGAGCTTGGCATACCAGCCGGGCTTTTGCTTGTTGGTCCGCGCGATTGCCTTGTAGAGGACTTCTTCTTCCTCGTTGGTCGGCTTGGCGATCAGCGACGCATCCTTCTCGGCGCGCATGCCGAGATGGATCAGGAGCGTGGCATCCCCGCCATCGTCCAGGATCATGTTGGGTTCGCCGCCATCGCCCCATTCGAAGATCTTGTGGGTGTAGTCCCAGTAGTCCTCGAGGCTTTCGCCCTTGATGGCGAACACCGGGGTGCCGGCCTTGGCGATGGCCGCCGCGGCGTGGTCCTGGGTCGAGTAGATGTTGCACGACGCCCAGCGCACGTCGGCGCCCAACGCCCTCAGGGTTTCGATCAGCACCGCCGTCTGGATGGTCATGTGCAGCGAGCCGGCGATGCGCGCGCCCTTCAGGGGCTTCTTCGGCCCGTACTCCTTGCGGATCGCCATGAGGCCCGGCATTTCGGTCTCGGCGATGTCGATTTCCTTGCGGCCCCAGTCGGCGAGCCCGATATCCTTGACGACGTAATCCTGGGCCATATGGCGCTCCCGGCATGAAAGAGTGTCGGTGTCTTATCAGCGGCCCCGTGCCGCCTCAACGCGCCCAATGCGCATATAAGCAAGAATTTATGGCGATATGTGCCAAGCTTTATGCGGCCCTAAAGGTCCCTCGCTGCGCTTCAGCGCGGGGACTACCCCGCGCGCGATGACAGGAGTTTTGTGATCCACGCTCGCTGTCATCCCGAGGGCGAAGCCCGAGGGACCTTCAAGGCCACAGGAGGAAAGCTTCAGTCCTCGCCGAACTTGCCCTCGACCAGCGCCGACAGGGCGGCCATCGCCTCGATGGCCTGGCGGCCCGAACAGGACAGCTCGATCTCGCTGCCGATGCCGGCGGCCAGCATCATCAGGCCCATGATGGAAAGGCCGGACACCTCCTGGCTCTTGAAGCTGACGCGGACCATCGCATCGAACTGGCCGGCCATGCGCACGAACTTGGCGGCGGCGCGGGCGTGCAGGCCGCGTTTGTTGGTAATGGGAAGGGTGCGCCTGAGCGTGCCGATGCCGGCATCCGCGCCTTGCGACGCGGTGTCGCTCACGAAGCTTCCTTGGCCAGGATGCGCGACGCGACGGTGATGTATTTGCGGCCGGCTTCCTGGGCCATGCGCACCGCCTCGGCGATCGGCCGGCTGCGCACCGAGGCGAGCTTCACCAGCATCGGCAGGTTGACGCCGGCCAGCACTTCGATGCGCGCCTGCTCCATGATCGAAATGGCGAGGTTCGACGGCGTGCCGCCGAACATGTCGGTGAGAACGATCACGCCCTCGCCGGTGTCGCACGATCGCGCGCTTTCGAGGATCTCGGCGCGCCGCTTTTCCATGTCGTCGTCGGCGCCGATGCACACCGTCGAGACGCCTTGCTGCGGACCGACGACATGTTCGAGCGCGGCGAGGAATTCACGCGCCAGATTGCCGTGGGTCACCAGTACGATACCAATCATCCGTCCGCCCCCGCGCCGCCAGCCTCCCCGGCTACCTCGGCGTCCCGGTGCGAGAGAGTGACCGAGCGGCCGGCGCCGCGCAACCAGTCTGCCAGCTCCTCGGCGATCGCCACCGAACGGTGGCGACCGCCGGTACAGCCGATGGCAATGGTCAAATAGCTCTTGCCCTCTGCGTCAAAACGCGGCAGCAGCGGCCCGACCAAACCCTTCAGCCCGTCGAGGAATGGCCGGTAGCCCGGGTCGCTCGCCACGTAAGCGGCGACCGCGGGATCGCGGCCGGTGAGCGGTTTCAGTGTCGGCTCGTAGTGCGGGTTCTTGAGGAAGCGTACGTCGAATACCAGGTCGGCCTCGCGCGGCAGACCGCGCCGGTAGGAGAACGACATCAGCGACAGGCGGGTCCCGGCGCTGCGGCCGAGCGCGAAGTGGCCGGTCAGGAGCTGCTTGAACTGGTGCGGCGAAAGCGCCGAGGTGTCGATCACCACGTCGGCCGAATCGCGCACCCAGCCGATCCGCCGGCGCTCCTCGCCAATGGCGTCGACCAGCGGTCGGTCGGGCGCCAGGGGATGGGGTCGGCGCGATTCGGTGTAGCGGCGCTGCAGGGTTTCGCTGTCGCAGTCGAGGAACAGCAGGCTTGCTCGAATATCGCGGCGTTCGCGCAGCCTCTGCACGCGTTGCACCAGGTCGTGCGGATCGAAGCCGTAGGTGCGGGTGTCGATGCCGAAGGCCAGCGGCGCCGCCATCTCGCCGGGATTGCCGGTGGTCGAGCGCATCAAATCGCCGAGCAACGGCAGCGGCACGTTGTCGACGGCGACGTAGCCCATGTCGTCGAGGGCATGCAGCGCGGTGACGCGGCCGGCGCCGGAAAGGCCGGTCACCACGACGAACGGGCGAGGTGTGTCGTGGGAAGCGGCCGGCAGGGAAGAGGCGGGGCTGTCGGGCATGACTCAAGCCGTCGCGATCATGCGGCCGCGATTCGCGCCAAGGCAAGGCGCAACTTTGCAGAGGCCGACGCCTCGAACGGCGCCAAGACCAGCACCGGCAGGTCGATGCCGAGCAGCCGTTCGCGCGCCTGCTGGGGCAGGCGCTCGACGCGCTCGGCAGACGCCAGGTCGACCAGCAGCACCACAGGGGCGCGCGCCACCAATTGATCACGGGCAAGCTTCACGATGCCGATGCCGCGCGCTTCGATAAGGCCGGCGATCCGGGCGGGCGAGCTTGCGATCACGCTCTTGCCTTTGCGGACCAGCTCCGTCTGATCGTCGGCCACCAGTCGCCCGCCGCCCTCGATCAGGCGCAGAGCGAGGTCCGACTTGCCGGCGCCCGACGGCCCGCGCAGCAACGCCGCCCACCAGCGGCGACCTGAGCGCAGCGCGATGCACGTGGCATGGACCCGCTCCGTCACTTGCGCTTGTCGGCGGCCGGCACGCGAATGGTGAAGCGCGCGCCCAGTACGCGGCCGCCTCCTGGTCCGTTGCCGGGAGCCCGCCGATTGGAGGCCGAGATCGAGCCGCCGTAGGTCTCCATGATCTGCCGGCAGATCGACAGGCCGAGCCCCGAATGCTGGCCGAAATGCTCGGTCGGCCGCTCCGAATAGAAGCGTTCGAAGATCGATTCGAGATTGTCCTCGGGAATGCCGGGGCCCTCGTCGTCGATGGTGACGACGAACGGGCCGCCGCGCGGCTCGCGGCTGAGCTCGATGACGATGCGCGAGCCGGGCGGGCTGAAGGACAGCGCATTGTCGATCACGTTGCGGAACACCTGGCCGTAACGACCGTCATGGCCGTGCGCGGCAAAGGGAGGGTTGGCGGCGAGCCGGAATTCGACCTCGACGCCCGCCTTCTGCACGGCGGTGACCGCATAGTGGCGCACCATGTCGCTCAACAGCGCATGCAGGTCGACCGGCTTGACCTCGCCGCGCATCAGTTCGGCGTCGAGGCGCGAGGCGTCGGAGATGTCGGAGATCAGCCGGTTCAGCCGGTTGATGTCGTCCATCACGATCGCCATCAGCTTGTCGCGCCGCTCGGGCTCGAGATTGGGCCGCACCGCCATCTCGATCGCCGAGCGGAGCGAGGTCAGCGGGTTCTTGAGCTCGTGCGCCACGTCGGCGGCAAAGCTTTCGATGGTGTTGATGCGTTGCCACAGCGCATCGGTCATCGAGCGCAGCGCATCGTTCAAATCGCCGATCTCGTCGCCGCGCTTGCCGAGGTCGGGAATCTCCGGCCGGTTCTCGCGTGCCAGCCGCACCTCGTCGGCGGCGCGCGCCAGCCGCACGATCGGCTGGGTGATGGTGCCGGCAAGATAGAGCGAGAGCAGCACGGTGATGCCGAGCGCGGCGGCGGCGATCACCATCATGTCGTAGCGTACCTCGCGCAGCGAGGCGGCGATGGCGCGGTTGTCGCGCATCAGCATCAGGGCGCCCAGCACCTGCTTGTAGCGCTGCACCGGCACGGCGGCGCTCAGCATCAGGCGGCCGTCGGGCGCAATGCGTACGGCCGAGGCGTTGAAGCCCCTGAGCGCGCTCGCCGCCTCGGGGAAATCGCGCACCGTCGGCACGCCGCGTTCGGCATATTCAGGGAAGCGATCGGCGCGCGACAGCTGGCGGGCGATCCAGTCGCCGATCCGTTCGCCCAGTTTCGGCTCGACGGCGGGCGGCGCCTCCGGTGGCGGCAGCGGTATGACATGGATGCGGCCGGCCTCGCTCAGCACCGCCGAGTCGCCAAGCAGGTCGCCGGTCTCGCTGAACAGACGGGCGCGCACGCCGGTCGGGCGGACCAGCCGGGTGAGGAGCTGGCGGGCGGCATCGGCATCGAGGCGGTTGACCGTCGTCTCGCCGCCCGCCACGGCGACCTCGGCGATGCCGGCCGCGACCATCTCGCCCTGCACGGCGAGCGAGGCGAGCTCGGCGTCGATCAACTCCTCCTCATAGTCGCTGAGGTAAACCGCGCCCAACGCCAGCAGCGCCACCGGTACGATGTTCAGCAGCAGGATGCGGCGCGTCAGCGGCGAATGGCGCCGGCCGGCGCTTCTGCGGCGGCGCAGCAGGGAGGGCGATTCAGCGGGCCGGGCGGGCGTGGCGCCACGGCGGCCGAGCGCCGCGGCGATCCGCGAACCGATGCCCTGCAGCCCGAACCAGCGCCGGCCGGGCTCAGGAGTCGCGGTATCGATATCCGATGCCATAAAGCGTTTCGATCTGCTCGAACTCGCCGTCGACCTCGCGGAACTTGCGCCGGACCCGCTTGATGTGGCTGTCGATGGTGCGGTCGTCGACGTAGATCGTCTCGCCGTAGGCGGCGTCCATGAGCTGGTCGCGGTTCTTGACGTGGCCGGGTCGTTCGGCCAGCGACTTCAGCAGCAGGAATTCGGTGACCGTGAGATGCACCTCCTTGCCCTTCCAGGTGCACTGGTGGCGGCTCGGGTCGAGGATCAGCTCGCCGCGCACGATGCGCTCGGCCGCCCCCTCGCCCTTGGCGCCGCCGGCGTCGGCGCGGCGCAGCACGGCGCGGATGCGCTCGAGCAGCAGGCGCTGGGAGAACGGCTTGCGGATGAAATCGTCGGCGCCCATGCGCAGGCCGAGCACCTCGTCGATCTCCTCGTCCTTGGAGGTGAGGAAGATCACCGGGAACTGCTGTGTCTTGCGGATCCGGTTCAGCAGCTCCATGCCGTCCATGCGCGGCATCTTGATGTCGAAGATGCCGAGGTCGGGCGGCGTCTGGCTGAGACCCTCGAGCGCAGAGGCGCCGTCGGAGTAGGTCTTGACCTGAAATCCCTCGGCTTCGAGCAACATCGACACGGAAGTGAGGATGTTGCGGTCGTCGTCGACCAGGGCGATGTTCTTGCGCACGGCTTGGCTTCTCCTCACGGGGCGGGCAGCGGGTGATGGTAACACAGACCGGGCCGTTGCCGCCGCTGCCCCGATCTGCCATCGATGTGGGCGAATTAAGGCCTTTTTACCTCGAATAATGACCGATAACGTGCCCCATGACCTGGCGCGGGTGGCGCGCAGCCTGGTGCGCGGATGCGACCGCGCCGCCCTGGCCACCAGCCTGCCCGCCGAGGCCGGACCCTGGCCCTACGCCTCGTTGGTGCTGACGGCGGTCGATCACGATCTTTCGCCGATCCTGCTGTTGAGCGATCTTGCCGAACATAGCAAGGCCATCGCTGGCGACGACCGGGTATCGCTGCTGTTCGACGGCACCGAAGGCTTGGACCAGCCGTTGACCGGTCCGCGCGTTACCGTGGTCGGACGCGCCGGCCGGACCGCCGACGAACGTCGGCGCCGCCGCTTTCTTGCCCGCCATCCGGACGCTACGACCTATGCCGCCTTCAAGGACTTCCACTTCTACCGGCTGTCTATGGAACGCGCCCATTTGGTGGCAGGCTTCGGCAAGATACGCTGGCTCGGCGCGGCCGAGCTGATGGCTGCGCCGCCGCCGCCCGGCCTCGCCGATGCCGAAGAGGGCATCGTCAGCCACATGAACGAAGACCATGGCGATGCCCTCCAGCTCTATGCCGGCAAGCTGCTCGGCCTGTCCGGAATCGACTGGCGGATGACTGGGATCGACGCCGAGGGGATCGATCTTAGGCAGGGTGGGCGCGTGGCTCGCCTGACTTTCGACACGCCATTGCAGACCGTCAGCGAGGCGCGCAAGGTGTTGGTCGCCCTCGTGGCCAAGGCGCGGGCAGCGTGATTCCGCGACGCGGCATGGTGTTCGCGGGTGCAAAATCCCGTCCACACGATGTTCGACGCTAACTGTCGCAGGGTCTTGCCACTCCATAGCGGCCCCAGTAGCGCATAGAGTTGACACCACGCGTCGGTCTATCAAGGTCTAGGATCAGCCGAGAAAAGCAGGAGAAACGCTGTGCAACAGGCGGGCTTCGTCCCCAAACTCGGAATTGAATCGCTTGGGTTGAAGAACTTAAACAACGTTCACTGGAACCTGTCGGTTCCCGCGCTCTATGAGGAGGCCATCCGCCGCGGCGAAGGCTGCATTGCCGACGGCGGCGCGCTGGCGGTGTGCACGGGCGTGCATACCGGCCGCTCGCCCAACGACAAGTTCTTCGTCGAGGATGCCGACAGCAAGGGCCGTATCGACTGGGGCAAGACCAACAAGCCGATCCAGCCCGAACGTTATCGGGCTCTTTACAACCGCATGCTGGCCTATGCCCAGCGCCGCGATCTGTTCGCGCGCGATTGCTGGGCCGGCGCCGACCCCGCGCACCGGATCGGCGTGCGCGTCATCACCGAGACCGCCTGGCACAATCTGTTCGCCCGCAACATGTTCCTGCGGCCGCGGCGCGAGGAGCTCGAGGGTTTCAGGCCGTCCTTCACGATTCTCGATCTGCCGGGCTTTCAGGCCGATCCCAAGCTCGACGGGACGGCGTCGGATTGCGCTATCCTGGTCAACTTCACCGACAGGATCGTGGCGATCTGCGGCACCTGGTATGCCGGCGAGATCAAGAAGTCGGTATTCACCATCCTGAATTATCTGCTGCCCGACAAGAACGTGCTGCCGATGCACGCGTCGGCCAACATCGGCCCCAAAGGCGACGTGGCGATCTTCTTCGGCCTGAGCGGCACCGGAAAGACCACCCTGTCGGCCGACCCCTCGCGCACCCTGCTGGGCGACGACGAGCACGGCTGGGGCGAGACCAGCCTGTTCAACTTCGAGGGCGGCTGCTACGCCAAGGTGATCAAGCTCAGCCGCGAAGCCGAGCCCGAGATCTACGGCACTACCGAACGTTTCGGCACGGTGTTGGAGAATGTCGTGGTCGATCCGGCGACCGGCGCGCTCGATCTCGACGACGGCCGGTACACCGAGAACACGCGCGCCTGCTATCCGCTCGAATTCATTCCCAATGCATCCGAATCGGGCATTGCCGGCACGCCGGAAACCATCGTGATGCTGACGGCCGACGCCTTCGGCGTGCTGCCGCCGATCTCGCAGCTCAACCCCGAACAGGCGATGTATCACTTCCTCTCGGGCTACACCGCGCGGGTGGCCGGAACGGAGAAGGGCGTGACCGAACCGCAGGCTACCTTCTCGACCTGCTTCGGCGCTCCGTTCATGCCGCGCCATCCCACGGTCTATGCTAAGATGCTGGGCGAGAAAATGGCCCGCCAGCGCGTGAAATGCTGGCTGGTCAATACCGGCTGGTCGGGCGGCGGCTTCGGCGTCGGTGAGCGCATGTCGATCCGCCATACACGCGCCATGGTGCGGGCGGCGCTCGACGGCACGCTGGCCGCGGCGGCGAGTTCGACGGACCCGCACTTCGGCATGCAAGTGCCCAATGCCTGTCCCGACGTGCCGTGCGAGGTGCTGAATCCCAAGAATACCTGGCGCGACAAGAAAGCCTACGACAGCGCCGCGCGCGACGTCGCCCAGCGCTTCGAGGCGAATTTCCAGCAGTTCGAGGGTCACGTCGACGGCAAGGTCAAGCAGGCGGCGATCCGCGCCGCGGCCTAGACCCGCGACGGAGGGTCTTTGGTCGCGGGCGCCGGAACATCCTATGATGTTCCAGCCGTGAGCACCGATATCCCCAACGCAGGCATCCTGCGACAACCCTTTCGGTTGCCGCTGATCGCCGCGTTAGCGCTGGCCTTCGTCTCCCTCGCCCTGATTTCGGGCATTGCCTCTATCGTCGTGCTGGCCGGCGCCACCGGCACCGCCGAGCGGCTGCTGGTCGACCGCGCCGCGCGTGTCGTCGCCGAGCAGGTTGCCTTGATCAGAAGCCGGCTCGAGCCGGTTTCCGAGCATCTCGAGCTGATCGCCGCTCTCGCCGCGCACGGCCGGCTCGACATCAACTCGCCGGTCGAGATGCGCGAAGCGCTCTGGGTGATGATGACCCAGGTGCCGGCGATCTCGAGCGCCGCCTTCGCCACCTTCGACCTACAAATGAACCGCGTCCTGCGCCGTCCCGACGGGCAGGTCACCCGCGACACCATCTCCCTCGTCGACGTGCCGCGGGGGTTGGAGCAGTTTCGCCAGCTGCAGGCCTCGCATCAGACCATTTGGGGCGCCCCGTTCTGGAGCCATCCGCAGCAGCAGCTGGTGCTCAACGTGCGCACGCCGGTGCGCCGCCTCGACGACGCCTTCATCGGCGGCCTGCTGGCCACCGTCGCGGTCGGCGACTTCTCGTACCTGATCGGTGATGCGAGCCAGGGCGGCGGCGGGCGCTATTTCATCCTGGTCGGGCGCGACAAGGTGCTGGCTCACCGCCGACTGATCGATTCGCGCGGACTAGGCCTCTCGGAGGAGCGGCCGCTGCCCACCATCCAGGAAGTCGACGATCCCGTGCTGGCCAAGATCTGGGATCCGGCGGTGCGCAGTCCGCAGATCGACCGGGCGCTGGGCAATCTCGGCCATGTCGTCGACGCCGAAGGACGGCGCTGGGTGTTCGTCTACCGCGAGCTCCACCGTTACGGCCCGGATCCCTGGCTGGTCGGGCAGTATTTCCCGATCGAGGATGCGACCGGCGATCTCGACCGGCTGACCAACGGCGCCATCGTCGGCGCCGCCACCTTGGCGGTCGCGGCACTGCTGGCACTGCTGATCGGGCTCAGCATGGCGCGCTCGATCCGCACCATCACCTCGGCCGCCGAGTCGATCGAGCGCCTCGAGTTCGATCGGCCGTTCCACCGCCGCTCGCGGCTGCGCGAGATCGACGATGCCGGCCACAGCCTCGACAAGGCGCGCGGCGCGCTGAAATGGTTCGGCGCCTACGTGCCACACCGCCTGGTCTTCCGGCTGATGGAGCTCGGCGAGGACGCGGTGCGCTCGCGCCGGCGTGACGTCACCGTGATGTTCAGCGACATCGTCGAGTTCACGCCGCAGGCCGAGGAGCTGCCCGAGCAGGAGACCGCCGACCTGCTCAACCATCATTTCGCCCTGCTCGGCGCCTGCATCGAGCACGAGCACGGCGTGATCGACAAGTATATCGGCGATTCGGTCATGGCGGTGTGGGGCGGTTTGTCGAGGATGGACGATCATGCCGACCACGCGGTTCGCGCCGCGCTGGCCATCGCCAAGGTGATCCGCGAGGACAATGCCACGCGCCGCGCCGCCGGCCTGCCGGCGATCCGCGTGCGCATCGGGTTGCATTCCGGCCCGGTGGTGGTCGGCAATATCGGTGCGCCGGGCCGGGTCAACTTCACCGTGGTCGGCGACACGGTGAACATCGCCCAGCGCTTCGAGCAACTCGGCAAGGAGTTCATGAAGGACGGCGAGGAGATCGTCGTGCTGGCGAGCGGCGCTACGCTGGCCGCACTCAAGGATCGCGACGGGCTCGGCATCAAGGTGGGATCACCCGTACTAAGCCAAGTCAAGGGGCATGACCAGCCTGTCGAGGTTTATCGTTTGGCCTGAACGGCGTCGTGTGCTGGACGGAACGGCGCGCCCGCCGGTAGGGTGCCTGCCATCGGTCTGGGGAGATCGGCGCGAGCGGGGCAAAAATGAAACGACGAGAGTTGGCGGCGTGGTCGGTTGCGGCTGCGGTATGGGGATCGCTCGGCGCCGCACGGGCGCAGACAACCGCGCCGAGTACTACCCCCAGCACGAGCCAAGGTGCACCGCCCGGTGCCGCTGGCGGCACGTCATCCGCGACGCAGGCGGGCGCGGCGCAGGACGGCGCCAAGTCGTTCACCGCCGCCCAGCTCGACCAGATGCTGGCGCCGATTGCGCTCTATCCGGACGCGCTGCTGGCCCAGACGCTGATGGCGGCGACCTATCCGTTGGAGGTGGTCGAGGCGGCGCGCTGGTCGAAGGACCATGCCAGCCTCAAGGGTGACGCCGCCCTCGCCGCGGTCAAGGACAAGGGCTGGGACGTCAGCGTGACCTCGCTGGTCGCCTTCCCCCAGGTCCTGGCGATGATGGACAGCAAGCTCGACTGGACGCAGAAGCTGGGCGACGCGATGATCGCCCAGCAGTCCGATGTGGCGGCTTCGATCCAGCGCCTGCGCGCGCAGGCGCAAAGCGCCGGCAACCTCAAGAGCACGCCGCAGCAGATCGTGACCAGCCAGCCGCCGAGCGCCGGCGCACCGGCCGGCACGCCGGCGGCGATCGTCATCGAACCGGCCGATTCCAGCACGGTCTACGTGCCGTCCTACAATCCCTCCTGGGCTTACGGCGCGTGGCCCTATGCCGACAATCCGCCGGACTATTTCCCGCCGCCAGCGGGTTACGGCTACGGACCCGGCTGGGGCGTCGGCGGATGGTGGGGCGGCGGCTTCTCGTTCGGCTTGGGCTTCGGGATCGGCGGCGCGTTTTTCGGCGGCTGGAACTGGGGTGGGGGCTGGGGCGGCGTCGGGGGTTGGGGAGGCTGGGGCGGTTGGGGGCGCGGCAACAGCTACACCACGGTCAACATCAACCGCGCGACCTACATCACCAACAATTTCAACCGCAACAACTACCACGACGGCCACTGGAACCACGATCCGGCGCATCGCCACGGCGTGCTGTACCGCGATCGTGGCAGCCAAGAGCGTTACGGCCAGCATCATCCGAACGCCGCCCAGCGCCAGGCCTTCCGCGGCAAGATCGACCACGAGCCCCGCACCAGCGGCCTGCAGGGCGCCGGCCAGCACCGCGACGAGGGCAATCGCGGCAGCGAAGGGCGCGGCAACGAAGGCAGGGGCAACGAAGCAAGAGGAAGCGGCGGTCGCGGCAACGCCAACCGCGGCAACGAGAACCACGGCAACGAGAACCGTGGGAATGAGAACCGCGGCAACGTGCACCGCAGCGCCTTCCATGGCGCCGACCATGGCCATGAAGTGCACCATGAAGCCGCGCGCGGCCATTCCTATGCCAACCACGCCCACTATGGCGGCGGCCATCGCGGCGGCGGCGGCGGACATGGTGGCGGCGGACATGGTGGCGGCGGACATGGCGGCGGACATGGAGGTCGGAAATGAGCGGGCTGGTGCTTCGCCGCGGCCTGCTGGCCGGTCTGGTGGCGGCAGGCGGGATTGCGGGCGCGGCGGCCCAGCCGGCGGCCAAGCTGCAAGGGTTCCCGACCGCCGACGCAGCGGCGACGGCGCTCACCGCCGCGGTGCGCGGCAACGACGAAAAGGCGCTGGCGGCGATGCTGGGCGAATGGTGGCGCGTCTTCGTGCCGAGCCGCGATCGCGAATTCGGCCGCGACCGCTCGACCTATCTCGCGGCGTGGGACCAAAGCCACAAGGTGACGATCGACGCCAACAAGGCGATCGTCGAAGTCGGCAGCACCGGCTGGACGCTGCCGATTCCCATCGTCAAGGACGGCGCGGAATGGCGCTTCGATTCAGACGCCGGCATCGACGAGATCGTCGCGCGCGAGATCGGCCGTGACGAGCTGGGCGCGATCCAGACCCTGCTGGCGATCGTCGATGCCCAGCGCGACTACGCCGCGATGGATCCGATGAAGACCGGCTCGCCGGTCTACGCCCGGCGGTTGCTGAGCCTGCCCGGCAGGAGGGACGGGCTCTATTGGCCAACCGCGGCCGGCGAGCCCGAGAGTCCGCTCGGCCGCCAGGTTGCCGAAGCGCAGCCCGATGGCGCGGCGCCG